>Ga0351893_10141_pt1 | contig 24955 bp, 21 predicted proteins | sample TotcelFGM3001K15_FD_206765 | JGI IMG/M metagenome (GOLD analysis project Ga0351893, IMG submission 206765) | Enriched cells from coal bed in the Powder River Basin, Montana, United States - Total cells FGM rep3 HSBNCT.FGM.300.1.K15 ...
GTTGGGCGTGGCGCGTACACAGAGATTCAGTATAATTAGGAACTTGTGATGGCAGAGAAGCCCAAAACCATTGTTCTGTTTCTGACATGTCCCGGAATCGGTGATTTTGTCAAAGCCGTGCCCACGGTGCGGATTTTGAGCGAGCAGTGCGATGGGCGTATCATCACCCTGGTCAAAGAGGATTCCCGCTTTAGAAATTTGCTGCCTGTGCTGCCCGAACTGGGTGAAATTGTCTTTATCAACACAAAAAAGGATACGCTCTTCAATAGGCTCAAGCCGGGCCGCGTATGGGCCAATGCGCGTGCATTCGCCATGATCGCGGCTGCACGCGCGGATGCGGCCCTGATTTTCAGGTCCAAGAAAATTTACAGTTACTGGGCCAAATTTGCGGGCATTCCCATGCGTGCGTCTTTGGCTAAAACCGGTGCGGAAACCCACTGGCTCAAGAATGGCTACGACCACATCATGGAAGCCTACGTGTCTCTGGCCCGGCCCCTGGGCGTGACCGCCACGGTGCAGGATCTGGTGGATCGCCAGGTCATCGGATTGCCGCATGAGGCGGATGCTTTCGGCAAAGAGTATTTCAACAAATATTTTGACAATGCACAAAAGACCGTGTCCCTGTGCATCGGCGGCTCCATCAATATGTGGCGCTGGGGTTATGAAAATTTCATGGCCCTGGCGCGGGCTTTGTCCGATGAAGGGTGCAACATCTTCATTGCCACGGGCACGTATGAAAATGATGCCTGGGAGCAATATCACGAAGAAATCGAATCATTGCCCAATGCGCGCTGGGAAGTCAATATGCCGCTGTTGCAGGTAAGTGGTATTGTGAAGCGGTGCGACCTGCTTGTGGGTGGTTCCACAGGACTCACCCACATTGCCGATGCCGTGGCCACTCCTGTTATCGGCCTCTGGGCCGTGGGGGACACCATCTGGCGGCCATTGGGAAAAACTTCGCTCACGATTGTCAAACATCAGCCCGATGGCTGGGAGCGAGAAGATTACGCCACACAGCATGAAACAGGATATGTGCGGCAGATTCCTTTGGACATGGTGTTGGATTTATCGCAGCGAATTCTTGAGGGCCAGTTGGATTTCAATGAGTACGACGATCGGATGATAGTGCTTTAAGTGTGGCCGTTTGAAGCATTGAAATGCCTCTGTCGGCCCTGGAAACAGTATTGTAAGAAAAAGATTTTTTTGAGTATCTCCCCGGAATTCTCTATAGGTAAATGCCTCAATAATATGTCCGATTGTGCGGCGGCTGTGTTTCAAATGCCGAGGAAATTTGTCTGGCGCAGGGCTTCGTACAGGGCGATGCCCGCGGCCGTGGCCAGGTTGAGGCTGCGCACTTTGTCCGTGCGGATGGGCATGCCCACGCAGTGGTCCGGATTGCTGCTTAAAATTTCCGGGGGCAGGCCGCGCGTTTCGGGGCCGAACACCAGGTAGTCGCCGGGCGCGAAGTCCGCGGTGGAATATATGCGTTCCGCGCTTTTTGAGAAGAACCACAGGCGCGCGTCGGGGCCGGCGTGTTCGAGAAAAGCGTCCCAGGACGCATGCTTGATGACCGTGACGTGGGGCCAGTAGTCCAGGCCCGCGCGCTTGACCGCGGCCGCGTCCGTGCGGAACCCGAGTTTGCCCACCAGGTGCAGTGTGGCGCCCGTGGCCGCGCACAGCCGCGCCGTGCTGCCCGTGTTCTGCGGGATCTCGGGTTCAAAAAACACAATGTGAAACGGCGATGCGCTCATAGGGGAATAGTATACATAACTTGCGGGGATTGTTCGCGCATGTGCGCGAACAGCTTAATTGAACGGCAAGCAATATGAAAAAAGTTGAAAAATATCAATAGGGCCGGAACAGGCGTATATCAGGAAATTGAAAACCAAAGCGCAGGCCAGGCCCGCGCTCATGCCGCAACAGAAGTTTACAAATTCATTGTCAATGATGCCATTGTTTTCGAGTGTGGCCCCGAGCAGACTGTCCAGGTTCATGCCGATGAACGCACCGGTGATTGGAAGCCACAGGTCTGCAAATTCGAACAACCCAAGCCACATGGCGCATAGGCTGAGCAGGGTGGCCGCGGCCATGCCGGCCAGTGTGCCCGTGAGCGTGATGCCCCCGTTGGCCCCGGCGGGCACGGATTTGAAGGTTGTGATCAGCACGGGCCGTTTGCCGAAAACCTGTCCGATTTCACTGGATACGGTGTCGGCAAGGACTGCGGCGAAACATGCCGTGTAAGCCACGGCCGCCAGATATATTGTACTCGAATAAGCATGATGCGAGACTGAGCCATATACGATGATGAACGCCGCTCCGGGCAGGCAATTCGCCAGGGCGTTTTTCAATCCGCGGCGCCCGCCTTTTTCCTGGGCGATTCCTTGTGATTCCTTAACCTTCCGGCCGATTTTTGAGCATGCCGTGCCAATAATAAAAAACAAAAGCAGGATGGCGTATGCTTGATATCCACCGAAATAATAAATGGCGACGCCGATGACGAAGCCGCCTATGGCGCCAGAGAGATCCACGGCTTTGAGTTTGTAGGAAAGCAGCGCCATGGCGGCATTGGCGGCCAAGGCAGGAAGAATGTGCGCCGGAATCCATGGCAGGGAGGTCGCCGTGATCATGCCTCCGAGCCACAAGGTGAGTCCTGCGGCCATGGGCACGGTGAAATTGTCGTTCAGTTTGATGTCCAGGGATTCGGCAAAGGCCGCGGCGACTGAAGCAAGCAAGGCAAGTGCGAGCAATTCACCGGGATGGGAAAGGAGTTGAGGCATTTCATAATGAACAATGCATATGTAATGGTTGATAAAAAACATGAAAGCAAATGCGCCGGTTGTGCCCGCGATGATGAACGCTGCAAATCCGGCCCGGCTTTTGTTCGGGTTCCAGCCCAGTTTTGTTTTGCCGAAGCGCACTCCGATAAGGGACGCGAATCCGTCGCCGAACGCCATCACGGCCCAGGCGCCTGCGGCGATGCGCGCGGGGAATACGAGGATGAGCAGGAACACGCTCACGCAGTACATGAGCATGCCCGTGGAATAGCCTTTTTGTTTTTCTTCGGGGCGCAGGGTTCCGCGGGCGATGCGGGGCATGGCGAGCCAGTTGAAAAGGAACGCGGCCACGGCGCATGCGAGCGCCTGCCATCGGGTGAGAAAGGCCAGGAGCAGGGCGAATGCGGCCATGCTGATGTGAATGATCTGCCGCTTGTTTTCCATTGCCATCGCGTGAATTATAGCACCGGCGGCCGGGAAAAGGACAAGGGCGGCATGGCACCCATTATTCCAGGATCCCTGGTTGAGGAGTTTGTGTCAAATAATATACAAAGGTACGGATATTAAATATGTATTGCGCGTTCCGGCCGCTGGTTGTGATTACGCTTTGTGGGCCGCGTTTCAGCGTGTTGCGGCATGCCGCTCTGAGAGGATACAGAAATTCATGGCAGTGGGACTGGCCCCGCGCATGGGGTTGGACATGGGCACGAACAAGACCGTCGTGTGGGCGGGCAAGCGTGTGGCGTATGATGAGCCCACCCTGCTGGCGGTGAACACGCAGCGCAACCGGGTTCTTTACTATGGGAAGGCCGCGGCCGAGCGCACGGGCAAGATGAAGCAGGACACGGAGATGCTCAAGCCCATGCGGCGCGGGGCTATCGCGGATTATGCGGCCACGGTGTTTTATCTGAAAAAAGTGCTGGCCGCGTCTTTGCGGTTCCGGGTTTTGAAGCCGGTTATTGTGGCCGGGGTGCCCATACAGCTCAGCAGCGTGGAGTCGCGCGCCCTGTGCGACGCGGCGCGCGAGGCCGGGGCCGGCGGCATTTTTCTGGTTCCCTCCACCCTGGCCACGCTGTGGGGTTTTCTGGAAGATCCCGAGGATCCCACGGGGTCGCTGGTGGTGGACATCGGCGCGGGCGTTACGGATGTTTCGGTGATTGCGTCCAACCAGCTCATTGTGGGCCGCACCATTCCCATCGGAGGCGATGATATCACGCTGCTGGCCGAGCGGGTCATGGATGTGTCGTACGGCGTGCGCATGGGCCGCAACGAAGCCGCGGCCGTGAAGATGGATGTTGGCCTGGGCTATTACGAGGATGAAATGCTGGAAAAGCGCCGCAATGATCCGGACCACAAGGGCGGATTTCACAATGTGCGCATTTCCAAGCGCCAGGTGGCGGAATTTTTGCTCCAGGGCCTGGAGCCTCTTTTTTCCGGCATCATCAATACTTTGGAAGAAACGCCGCCCGAGCTTTTTGAGGATATTTTCCGCAAGGGGCTCATTCTCAGCGGCGGGTCGTCGCTGCTGCCCGGGCTGCGCCGGCGCATGCAGGATCGGCTTAATTTGAATGTTACGCGCCTTCCCGAGCCGTCTCTGAGCGTGATTCAGGGCATAGGGAAAATTCTTTCGCGCTTCGGGCAGTTCCGCGAATATTTTGACGAACAAAGGGCCATGGCATAAAGCCGGCGGGAAACACGGATGACATGCTGAAACAGGTTGCGGAATTTTTTGACAACATCGGGTCGGGGTTCCTTTACTTTCTGGAATACATCGGCCGCGCTATAAATATTCTGGGAGCGACATTGTATTACATCGGCCGCCTGGCTATCGAGTGGCCGCTCACCGTGGTGCAGATGTCCACCATGGGCGTGAATTCCATGCCCATCGTGTTTCTCGTGGTGTCGTTTACCGGCATGTTCCTGTCACTGATGCTCACGCAGCAGGCGGTGCGGTTTGGCACCGTGGAGTATGTGGGTGCGGCCATCGTGTATGTGATGATCCGGGAGCTGGTGCCCGTGCTGTCCGCGGTGGTAATTGCGGGCCGCGTGGGTTCATCCATCGCCTCGGAAATCGGGTCCATGAAAGTGAGCGAGCAGATTGATGCTCTGCGCTCTCTGGCCACAAACCCGGTGCAGTACCTGGTGGTGCCGCGCATGGTGGCGCTGGTGATCATGCTGCCCGTTGTGAGCGTGTTCGCGGGCCTGGTCAGCATCATGATGTCATATCTTGTGGCATACCAGGCGGGCGGTCTCGAGTGGATCGTATTTATGAAGAATGTGCCCAATGTTGTGGATGTGAAGGTTGTTATGGGCGCGCTCATCAAGTCGGTGTCGTTTGCCGTGACCATCGCCATCATCGGGTGTGTGGAAGGCATGTACACCGAGGGCGGAGCCGTGGGCGTGGGCCGCGCCACCACCAATGCCGTGGTTGTGAGCATGGTGCTTATTTTCGCCCTGAATTTCCTGCTTTCCATGCTTCTGTTCCCTATAAAATTTTAGGGCGGAAGCAAAAAAATGTAGAACGGATCCGCAATCGAAGCAATTATGATTGAATTGAAAAAAGTCACCATCGCATTCGGAAAGAACGTGATTCTGCAGGACATCAACCTGCACGTGGCCGAGGGTGAAATCGTCACGATCATGGGACGCAGCGGGTGTGGCAAGAGCACGCTGCTGCGCGCCATCATGGGGCTGATTCCCATTGCCGCGGGCGAGATTCATGTCCAGGGCCGGCGCGTGGATAATTTGAACGAGCGCGACATGGACGAGGTGCGCAAGACCATGGGCATGGTGTTCCAGGAGGGCGCGCTTTTTGACAGCATGAATGTGCGCGAAAACGTGGCGTTTGCGCTGCGCCGGCACACCACAAAGAAACGTAAAGAAGTGCAGGAAATTGTGAACGAGCGCCTGGAGGCAGTGGGTTTGGAAGGGGTTGACGACAAGCGGCCCGACCAGCTCAGCGGGGGCATGCGCCGCCGCGTGGGCATTGCCCGCGCCCTGGCCATGAAGCCCGATATTCTGCTTTACGACGAGCCCACCACGGGCCTGGATCCGATTCTCACTTCCACGGTCGTGGAATTGATATTGAAAATGCGGGACCGGTACAACACCACGAGCGTTGTGGTGACGCACGATTTGGAGGCCGCAGCGCGGATCAGCGACAGGGCCGCCATGATTCACGATGGCCGGTTTATCGCGCAGGGCACAATTGCAGAGCTTGAAAAGAACGCCGATTCGAATGTGAACAAGTTTTTTACGATAATGAACAGGCGGGATTCCGCCGGCAGAGCAGGGGAGGCATCCTGATGCTGACGCATAATGTAAAAGTGGGCATAGCTGTATTTGTTGCCGTGGCTGTATTTATCATCACCTTGCGGTTTGTAGGGGGCGAGAAATTCAACGAGGAAAACACCTACACGCTCAAGGTTGTATTCGACAACGTGCAGGGCCTGTCGCCCGGGGCCAAGGTGTGGCTCAGCGGCGTGGAAATCGGCAAAGTGGATCAGGTGGTGCTGCGCGACGACGGCAAGGCTGTGCTGAACCTGCGCATCGGCGAGAAATATGACATTCGCCGCGACGCGGAATTCAACATCAAGGTCGGGTTCCTCAAAGATTCCATCCTCAGCATCACCAACCCCCAGGTGCGTCCCGCCAAACTGTCTTATTTCAAATCCGGGGAAACCATCACCAAGACCCGGCCCCCGTCCACCATCGACGACCTGGTGGGCGAAGCGCACAGGGCCCTCACGCAGGTTAACGATATGCTCGCTTCGGTCAAGCAGATCGTGGGCGACGACACCATGAAGCAGAACGTTCACGAGACCGTGGAAAATGTGCGCCGGACCACGGAGCAGATTTACGAATTCGCGACCATTCTCAAGGAAATCGGGATCCAAAACCAGGGTGAGGTTGATATGATTATCGCTAACATCAACGCCCTGACCGCGAACCTGATTTCAACCTCGGAAAAGGCCGATATGCTGCTCGCCAATGTGAATGATGTGGCGGGCGACCCGGGTGTAAAGAAAGATCTTAAGAATGCTATCGATAATCTGCAGGCGACCATGGCCAACCTCGAGGAAACCACCGAGTCTGTAAAGAAACTTATTACGGACGAAGAAGTGAATGAAGATCTGCGCCAGACAATCAAGAGCACGCGGCGCACCATGGAAAATGCGGATACGGCTCTGGCCGGCATGCGCAAAGCCGTGGACACCATGAACAATACCGAGATTAAGCCTTCTTTCGAGTTTCGATACAACATGCGCGAGGAAAAGTACCATGCGGACATGAACCTGCGCATGTTCCCCCCGGATCCCACTGTGAGCTATCTTATCGGGCTCGACAATTTGGGGGAAAACAGCAACACCAATCTCATGCTGGGCGTGCGCAGCGCATTGCCCAATACGTGGTACCGCCTGGGAATCAAGAGCAGCAAACTGGGCTTGGGCGCGGATTACGAGAAAGACGATATTTACGTGGAAAGCGATTTGATTGATCCCAATGATTTGCAGTTCAATCTGCGCGTTGGCAAAGAGCTGCAGCCCAACCGGTACCTCATGCTGGGCTGGGAAGAGGCTTTCAAGAATGACGGCCTCAGCATCGGTTTCCTTCAGAAATACTGACCCGCGGCCGCCCGGCCGCCTGGCTCGGCCCCGGCACAGTTCTTCCTGGCAACTTTGGACGCCCGGTTTGCTTGACACCGGCGCGGCGCCGTTTTATGGTGAGAATGCGCACGGGCGCGTATATATTTATTAATAACTTTTGAAAAATAGGAAGCTGCCGTGAAGTTGTTGCAAGTAAATAAAATCCGGTTCGGCGCCATGCTGGCTCTGCTGTGCCTGGCCGCCGTGTGCGGATGCAGCCTTACGCGCAATGTGGAAGGCAGGCTTGAGAATATAGAAGACGAGATTCAGCGCAGGTCCAGTGAAATCCAGGAGGAGTTCAAGGCCACCATTACGAATATGGCCGTGGAGCACCGTCAGTTCCTCAAGTGCGAGGAAATCGTACGCTCGTGGCGCATGGCCCAGAGTTCGTATTTCAAGGATTTCGGCGCGTATGCCGCGGAACTGGATGCCATGCAGGGAAACAATCCGCTCAAGAAATATTATGTGGACAAGTCCGTGCCAGGGGCCATGACAGGCGTGTGCTATGTGATTGAAATGAACGCCGCGGACACGGATTACCGGATGTTGTTCGAGATGGACAAGCAGGCCCTGGTCCAGCAGTATGAAAATCAACTTGATGAGCCGGACCAGGACACGGACACCAGGGAATACCTGGAGCGCCGCATCAGCCAGTTGCGCACGGCCGCGCCCTGTCAGATCGTTGCTACCGAGCAGGAATCCAAGGCCGGCGGGCAATGCGGTTTCGCGGCGCAGACTTCGAAAAACTGATTGGCCGGGAAGGGAATGTATTATGCCGGGAATGCTGACAATCAATGTTCTTGAAAATATGACCCGCGAGGACAAGCAGCGCTTGTTCCATCGCGCGGAAACCGATATTCACGGCCTGGCCGAGGTGGTGCGGCCCGTGCTGGACGACGTGCGCGCGCGCGGCGTGCGCGCGGTGCTCAAATACGCCAAAGAATTCGACGGCGCGGACATGGCCAAATCGCAACTCAAGGTTACAAAAGCCGAGTTCGATGCGGCCGAGAGCAAAGTCAGCAAAAAAGTGCGCGACGCCATCGGCAAGGCCGTGCGCAACGTGCGCCTGTATCACGAGCGGCAGATGCCCGACGCCTTTGTCATGACCGAGGTGGAGCCGGGCGTGTACGCGGGTGAAAAGATCACGGCCATTGCGTCGTGCGGTTTATATGTGCCGCGCGGCAAGGGCTCATTCCCGTCGGTTATGGTCATGCTGGGCGTGCCCGCGGTTGTGGCGGGCGTGCGGGATTTGTGCATGGTGTCGCCCCCGGACAAGGACGGGCTGGCCGACCCGGCCACGCTGGTGGCCGCGCGCGCGTGCGGTGTGGAGCGCGTGTACAAGGTGGGCGGGGTGCAGGCCGTGGCCGCGCTGGCCTTCGGCGCCGCGCCCATCCCGCGCATGGACAAGATCATCGGGCCGGGCAATCCCTATGTGTCCGCGGCCAAGCGGTTGCTGTTTGGCACTGTGGATGTGGGCGTGCCCGCCGGGCCCAGCGAGTCCATTATCCTGGCCGATGAAACCACGGACCCGCGCATCGCGGCCCTGGACCTGCTGATCGAAGCCGAACACGGGCCCGATTCCTGCGCCCTGCTCGTGACCCACAGCGCCAGGCTGGCGGCTGACGTGGCCAAACGCGCCGAAGCCCTTGTGAGGAAACTGCCCGAACCGCGCCGATCCTTCTGCATGAGCGGTTTTGGTAAATACGGCGGCGTCGTGCTCACGCGCAGCCGCCAGGCAAGCATTGAATTCACCAACCTGTTCGCGCCCGAGCACCTGGAGATTCTGGTGCAGGAGCCGTTCGCCGCGCTCGCGGAAATTCAGCACGCGGGGGAAATTCTTGTGGGGCCGCACACACCCATCACCACCGGGAATTTTTGCCTGGGCATCGATGCGATTCTTCCCACAGGCGGGTTCGCGCGCACGTATTCAGGCGTGTCGGTTTATGACTTTCTCAAGCGCGCATCCGTGGGTTACGTCACAGAGCAGGGGCTCAAGTCCCTGGGGCCCCCGGCCGCCACACTGGCCGAATATGAAGGCTTCCCGGCTCACGCGCGCGCCGTGCGCGACAGGAATAAAAAGTAACAGCCGCATTGCGGCGCGCAATTTTCATTTCCATATCAGGACATTATTAACGAAGCCAGCATAATGGAGGCGCAGTCATGGCCGCGACAAAAAGCCAGATCGTAACAATAAAAAGAAAGACCGCGGAATCCAATATCACGTTCCGCCTGGATAACGGGCCGCGTAAAAAGGATTACAAGAAAGATATCCGCACGCCGCTCCAGTTCTTCAATCACATGCTGGAGACCATAAGCTGGCGCGCTTGTTTGAATCTTGCAGTGGACGTGAAACTGGATGATTTCAAACTCACGCACGTAATCTGCGAAGACGTGGGCCTGTGCGCGGGCGAAGCATTCGGCGAGTTGTTCGGGCGGGAAACCGCCGCGGGCGTGAACGGGCAGGGCGCCGCGCTGAGCTGCATCGACGAAGCCGTGGCGCGCGCGCTGGTGAGTTTCGAGGGCCGGTCCCTTTATGTGATCGATGAAAAGCTGCTCAACGCGCGGGAGCTTGTGGAAGACATGCAGAGCGCGGACCTGGTGGCGTTTCTCGAGGGATTCACACAGGGCGGGCGCGCCACGCTGCACATCGATCTCCTGCGCGGCAGCAACCCGCACCACGTGTGGGAGGCCGTGTTCCGCGCCCTGGGCGAAGCCCTGCGCATCGCGTTCGCCCCGTGCCCGTGGCGCAAGGGCACCACGCCCGGTGTCAAGGGCAATGTGGTGCTGGAAAAGGAATAATATCCGGCGCGGCGCACTTGCCGCATGAGGGAGACCATGAATTCCCGGGAACAGTTTCACAACATTCAGACCATCCTGTTCGACATGGACGGCGTGGTCACCAGCGAAGAGGAATACTGGCTGGCGGCCGAGCTCACGGTTCTGGAATTGCTTTACAGCAAGCAATTCGTGGGTCTTGAGAACGACGTGCTGCGCACGGTGCTGTTCAAGCCGGGCCGCGCCGTGTCCGTGGATAAATTCGTGTCCCCGAAATTCATTGGCATGCTGAAAAGCAACGGCGTGAATTCCAACTGGGATTTGTGCTTTTTTTCCGTCGCCATCTACCTCGTGGAATTGCTGTTCACGGCCCGGGACAGCGGCATCCTCAAGCGTGTGGCGGACCAGGGATTTTGCGAGGAGACACTGCGCGCCCTGGGCGAAGCGCTGCCCAACCGGCGCAAGTACCTTGAACATATCAATCACGCATCGGCATTTTTTCATCAGTTTTATAAAAAATGGCGCCAGGGCAGTGAAGCCGCCGACGTTTCGGATCCGTCCGCGCGCAGCGCCTTGTTCGAACGGGGCGTGAACCAGTGGCTGGCCGAGCGCACCGGCATTGAAGCGCCCCTGTTTGCGCGCGGCAATGATTTTTGGGAGCTGTGCCGCATTCTGTTCCAGGAGCGTTTTCTGGGCGATACCCTTTTCGACCAGGAGGAGAGCGGGCGCAGATCGCAAATGTTCAAAGATGGGCTCATTAATTATGAGATGCCCATCATTCCATTGAATCGCATCATAGACGCCCTGGGCCTGCTCAAGGACGCGGGCCTCACACTGGGCGTGGCCACGGGCCGGCCCTATCGCGAGATTATGATTCCCCTGGAAAAGTGGGGTCTGCTCCACTTTTTTGACAGGGAGCGCATCGCAACACACAGGGAAATGAAGCTGGCCGAGCAGGCGCTGGCGTCCCAGAGCGCATCGTCCCTGGCAAAGCCGCACCCGTTTATTTACCTGCGTTCCCTGTATCCCGAAAAATCGGATGCAGAGATTCTGGAGATTTCACTGCCACTTGCTCAAGGGGACAAGGTGCTTGTCGTGGGCGACAGCGCCGCGGATTTGCTCGCGGCCAAGGCCATGGGCTGCCCCTGCGCCGTGGTCATGACCGGGGTCAGTGATCTTGAGGCGGCTCACTATCTCAAATCCCTGGATCCCGAGTTCGTGCTTGAAGATGTGTCCTCGATAAAAGATCTATTCTGATTACAATAATTGTATATTTTCACCCTGCGGCCGGTGGGGCCGCGAATTCAACTTGGAGAATGGTTATGCCACAGGACAAGCGCGATGAAGTTTTCGGGCCCGGATTCACGCGGCGTGAATTCATGAAAGCAGCCGGTGCGGGCGCCGCATTCGTGGCTGCTGGCGGGCTGGCCCCGCAGTTGCTGCGCGCGGCCGCGGGCGGCGCAGGCCCGACTGTAGCTGTTGTGCGCGCGCCCGGCCTGCTCAAACTGGGCAAAGCCGACCAGTTGAAAAAGTTCAAGGCTATGATCGATACGGGCCTGGCAAAAGCCTCGGGCCAGAGCGCCCCCACCGTGCTCAAAAAGCATTTTTCCGGCGTGGAATTTATCAGCATGAAAGTGAATCCCGTGGGCGGAAAACTCATGGGCGCCAATCCCAGAATGGCCCAGGCCCTGTGTGAGCAGCTCATGGATGTTGGCGTCAAGGAAAACAGCATGATTATCTGGGACCGCGCGGACAAGGAACTGCTCGTGGCCGGATACAAATTGAATAAATCAAAAAAAGGCGTCAGGTGCGTGGGCACGGATGTTATCGGTTACGACGAAAAAGAGATCACATCCGGCTCGGTCACCGCTCTGTTCAGCCGCATTCTCACGCGGTACACAGACGCGCTCATCAACCTGCCCGTGATGAAAACCCACGGCGCCGCGGGCATCTCCATTGCGCTCAAGAATCATTACGGCTCATTCGACCGGCCCAATAAATGCCACGCCAACGGGTGCGATCCGTTCATCGCGGACGTGAATGCCGTGTCTCTTATCAAGGACAAAACCCGCCTTATTGTGGTGGACGCCACCCGGCCGCAATATAACAAAGGCCCCATGCCCGTGGAAGAATTCCGCTGGGATTACGAGGGCATTGTGGTGGGATTCGACCCTGTGGCCGTGGATGCGGTGTGCGCAAACATCATCGCCCAAAAGGCAAAAAATGAAAAAGCCGAGCCGTGGAAAAACGTCGGGTCCGCATTGCCCAGGCACCTGCTCACCGCCCAATCGCGCGGTCTGGGTGTGGCGGATCTCAAGAAGATCAAAGTCATCACAACGGAAATCTGATTGCATGGCGGGCTTTGCTCTATTGGGGTTTGCGCACGATATTTCGCGCATTGTGCATATACAAAACCGCCGGACAAATATTGGTTATGGTTTTTGCCGGACAAATCATTCACCGTAATCTGATATAATATATCACAGGACATAATGTGGAGATGCGCATATGAAGTACAAGGTGAATCTCGAGAAAACAGAAGAGGGGTTTGCCGTGTGGTGCCCCGGGCTTCCGGGTTGCTGGTCTCAGGGACAAACCGAGGAAGAAGCGCTTGAAAACATCAAGGACGCCATCGAGACATATCTGGCTACAGTGGAAGAAATTACAAAAAATAAAGTGAGCCGGGTTGTCGAGATTGCGGGATAACCATGCCCAATCTTTCCGGAATTTCTCACAAACGCGTGGTCCGCGCATTGGAAAAAGCCGGGTTTCGCGTCGTGCGGCAGGGCAAGCATATTTCCATGGCCAATGCACAAAGGATCCTCATTATTCCCAGGGCAAATCCCATTAACGCTTTCACATTAGGCGGTATTATCAAAGATGCCGGGCTCACTGTGGAGGATTTCAAGAAGCTGCTGTAATACATAATACCTGACCCCGACACGCTGAGTATTCATGGTTATCGTTTGACAATTTCAAAATTACATGTCGGGCGGGTTGATTTCAACCATGCTGCTTTGCATAGGTCTGCGATGTATCAAGGATTCTTATCTGGAGGCATACTATGCTGTCTTTCGTAACTTTGTGCGTTGAGGATTTGAACGGCATGCTTGCGTTTTACAGGGACGCATTTGGTCTCAAGGTGAAATTCGTGCATGAAAGCGGTCAGTATGCGGAAATGGACACGGGCGCAACCGTGCTTGCTTTTTCGCAAACCGAGCTTGCTTCATCGCTTATCACGTGCGGATATGAAAAAGCTTCGCTCACGCGCAAGCCGGGAAACATTTTAATTGGAATCGAGCCCGAAGATGTCAGGCAAACACTTCACGCCGCATTGTCCCACGGCGCCACGCTTGTGGCGGATGCCGAACTCAAACCCTGGGGCTGGCTGTCAGCCATGGTCCGCGACCCCGAGGGCAATGTGGTTGAAATCGCCAGAGAAGTCCGGGAGTAAATCCAAGCCACCCGAGTTCGTGTGCGTGCGCTTTACGCTCACGGTGCGCAACTTATACTATTTGTGAAGGATACAAACATTCCGGGGGTTGCCGCATGGCATCTTTTTCTGATATTTTGAGACCCGAACGGCTGAATCACTACATCGATATCATCCAGGAGCAGAACGCGCGCACCACGCGCCTGGACGGCTGGTTTCTGGCGCGCGAGATCATGATGGAGCGCCTTGAAAAACTGCCCGCGGACACGCCCCCGGCAGTGCGCCAGGCCGAGTGCCTGGCCGCTGTGTGCGAGCGCCTGCCGTTGAAAATCCGGCACGGTGAGATTTTCGCCGGGACCGAGGATGATGCGTTCGCGCGCTCGTATGCGCTCATTAATCCGTCGTTCAAAATTGAATCGTTCGAGGGCTACTGCGATGAAGACGCGGTGTACAACGATATCGAGCCGGACGCGGTCATCACCAAAGAGCGCATTGACAGGGTGCGCGCGTTCTGGGCCGCACAGCCATTCGCCAAAGCTGTTTCCGCGGTGTATGAAAACACCGGGGCCGAGACCCGCGAGGTGGTGTATTTCGTGGAGCGCGTGACCGGGCACACAATCCCGGATTTCGCGGACGCCCTGGAGCGCGGCATCGATGAGCTTCTTGTGGAAATGGACGAGCAGAAACAGCGCATGCCTGATAAGGCCGAATACTTTGCGGCCATGCACACGGCGCTCGAGTCTGCGGTGATTCTTGCCGAGCGATATGCGGACATGGCCCAGGCCATGTGCGAGGCCGAAACCGACCCCATGCGGCACGATGAACTCGAGCTCATGGCCGAAACCCTGCGCCGCGCGCCCCGGCATGGAGCACGCAATCTTTATGAGGCCATTCAGTCATTCATCATTCTGTGGCAGGCCATGAACCTGGAGCAGCTTCCCAACCCGTTCGCGTTTTCCATTGGCAACCTGGACCGTATTTTGCAGCCGTATTTCGCCAAACAGCCCGTGCCCGCGGATCTGGCCGCGCAGCTTGTGCGCCACTTGCTGGCGTTCTTTTGCGTGGGGGACCGCAACTGGGCCATTTCCCAGAATATCATGGCCGGCGGCATGGACGCGCAGGGCCAGGATCTGACCTGCGACATGACGTTCGCGGTGATCCGTGCGTTCGAGGAATCCAATTACGCGCAGCCCAATTTGTCCGTGAAACTGCACCCGGGCACGCCCGACGGGGTGTACGCGGGTGTGGCGCGGTTCATGTTCGATTTCGGGCACAGCACCCCGTCATTTTTCAATGACCCGGTTATGTTCCGCGCCATCGGCAACAAGGGGGTGCTGGACGAGGACAAGCCCCTGTACGCGGCGGCCGGGTGCCAGGAGCCGCTGGTCATGGGCCGTGAGTCCGCGAACACAACCAACTCGTGGCTGAACCTGGCAAAGGTTCTGGAACTGGCGCTCAGCGGCGGTGTGTCCGCCATCACCGGCGGGCAGGTGGGGCCTTCGTGGTCTGATTTGAACCTGGGCAAAAATCCTGTGCGCGACGCCGATTCCATTGAAAACACATTTTGCGCGTACCTTGATTATTTTCTGCCGCGCATGGCCGAGGCCGCCAATGCCTGCACCCGCGCCCTGGCTTTGCTGCCCGTGCCGTTTCATTCGGCGTTCATGGGCGCGCGCCGCACCGGTGTGGACATGCGCGACTGCACGCAGCAGGGCGTGGCTTACAATGGGTCGGGCTGCCTCATCCACGGCATGGCCAATGTGGCCGACGCTTTTTCCGCCCTGGCGTATGTGCAGGAGCAGGGCGCAACCCATGGCGTTTCCATGCAGGATGTGCTGGCCGCATTGAAATCGGATTTTTACGGCAAAGAGGAACTGCGCGATCTGCTGCTGACCCGGCCGCCAAAATTCGGCAACAACGATGCCGTGGCCGATGCGCGCGCGCAGGCCCTGGTCAAGGCTGTGAACCGCAGGGTCAATGCGCTCAGGAATCCGCTTGGCAACGCGTTTTCCGCGGACTGGAGCACGCCCAGCACGAATTTGCTGTATGGCTACTGGACCGGGGCCACGCCCGACGGGCGCGCCGCGCGCGAGCCGCTCGCGTATGGGCTCGATCCGTGCGTTTCCGCAGCGCGCAAGGGACTGCTGGCGCGGGTCAACTCGCAGGCCGGGCTTGAATATGACCTCATGACCGGGGGCAGCGCGTCCGGCATGAGCATCAATCCCGACACCCAGCAGGGGAAATCCGTCCAGGAAAAAGCGCAGTACCTGCGCGAGGTCATGAGCTTTGTGTTTGATTACAACCAGGGCCGCAACGCGCAGCAGGGCCTTCAATATGTTTACTTCAATGTGTTCTCGCCGGATAAACTGCGCCACGTCATGGAACACCCGCAAGAGTACCCCAACCCGGTGCTGGTGCGCATCCACGGCCAGTACGGCGACGCACGCCACCTGTCGCCCGATATCCTGAACAGCGACGTGATCCCCCGCCTCGATCCCCTGTCCACGGCGTTTTGAAGAAAAGCAAGGGATTGAAAAGCGTCTTCGACGACTTAAGAAACCCTTTTGGAAAAGTGTTTCTTAAGAATCTTCCCAAAACTTTGCGCCGGGCAATTGCCCGACAATAAGGCGTGTCGGGCAATTGCCTCACTGAAAATTGTGAGAATTCTTATGAGAATCAATTCGTCGCAGCATCTGTATTGAGGCACATATGCAAATGATTGATTAATCGAAAAGAATTCCTCGGAGCATGCTCCGGGGTTGGCAATCAGTGCCGCAAGTAAGCCGAATCTTCCTCCAGGCGTCATTGCGAGGAACGTAGTGACGTGGCAATCTCAAGAAGGAACGCAAAGCTACTGAGTGACTTCGACGCAAACAAAAAACTTCTTGAGATTGCCACGTCGGCCCTGCTGGCCTCCTCGCAATGACACCTCGCGAGAAATCACGATACCTCGGACTTTAGTTCGGGGTTGTTCATTTCAGCGACTCAGTCGCCATTCGCGGAATTCGAGCCATTCTCGGGTTTATCTTTTGTTTTTTCTTATACTCCCACCCCTCGGCTTTAATTGACAATATATCGCGCGCGCGTGTACACTGTAATTCTTGCCGGGACATAATTTCGCGCGCGTTGGATATGAGCAAAATCGAATGGAAATCCTGTCAAAATAAGCTTTCCCGGCTTTCTTTTATGTCCAGAAAACAGCGGCGCGCGGCATTTTAGTTAGGGACAGTCAATGGCGAACAAACAGAAAATTTACGTTTCCCTCGGGTTTCATGTGAATTACAACCATTCGTACCGGGGCGACCGCAATGACGACACGGGCTTTGGCTACGACAGCGTGGTTATCCGCAGCATTGTGGATATTCTGAACAAGGCCAACCGGCGCGGCCTGGATGCGCGCGGCGCCTGGGATTTCGACAACTTCTGGTCTGTGCAGCACTGCATGAAACGCTTTGCCCCGGAGTTGCTGGACGCCATTACGCACCGCATCAAGGACGGTCCGGACGAGGCCATCATTGACAATTGGAACAACGGATCCATGGCCTGGATGACGGGCGATGAATTGCGCATATCTCTGGAACGCGCCATCTCCAACCCCTGGGGTTCGGGGTGCAAGGACCTGTTTGGCGAATTCTCGCCGCTCGTGCGCTCCCAGGAAATCATGTTCAGCCACGGCAATATCCCCATCATGAAGCAGTGCGGGCTCAAGGCCCTGTGCATGTTTTACAGCGCTGTGCCATTCGACGGCGTGCGCAACTTCGTGCCGCGCCTGTCGCCCAATGAGCGCTATAATCCGCTGACCCTCAAGTGCCCTGTGTCGGGTGAAAACTTCCTGGTCATGCCCATGTACAGCCAGGGCGATATCCTGGATAACCTGTCCCTGGAAGTGTGGCTGGAAAAGATTCACAGGCATCAGAAACGCGGCGACATTCCCGGAAACGCCATGCTTTACATCAACATGGACGCGGACGCCAAAATCTGGACCGGCCTGGGCCTGCCGCGCATTTTCGACTGGGTGCCCAATGCGCGCGGCCTGGATGAATTCATCGAAGTCGTGAACAAGCTGGACTACGTGGAATTCGGCACATTGGGCGAGTACATTGAAAGCAACCCGTCTGTTGGCGACATCCGCATAGACATGGACACGGCAGACGGCTCGCACACGGGTTTCAATTCGTGGAGCGAGAAATGGATTAATTACCCGCTGTGGACCATGCAGCAGCGGGCGCGCCGCCTGGAGCGCGCGGCCGAAGCCGTCATGGGCTCGTCCCCGGCGCCGCAGGAACACAAAAAACAGGCCGCGCAATTGCTTTACGGCCCCGAACTCAGCAACCTGGAATGCCGCATCCGAGCGGCCAGCACCACGAACTACGGCCTGGCCGCGCCCACCATATCCCCGGACCGGCTGCGCGTTGCATTCCACTTCGCACGCACGGCCGGCGACACCGCGGAAACCGCGCTCAACACCCTGCTGCATCCCATGCATCCTCCGGCTTTGCAGGCGCACGAACTGGCACGCATCAGCATGGTGCAGTTCCACAAATATGAAAAAGACACGCCTCCGCCAAGCGCCGAAACACCCGTATTCGCGCCCCTGCCCGATCTGGATAATGATGTTGACGTAAAGAAACTCAATCTTGTTGACGACCAGGGCCGCGCGGCTGCATTTGATATCCTGGACACGGGCAATGACGCGGATAAAGAAAAAGGCATTGTGTTCATCGCGCGCACGGGCGGCGCAGACCCCATCCGGCGCTATACCCTGCTTGAAGGCGGAGACCCTCCGCGCGCGGGCCTGGTGCAGGTTAAAGAAGACCTGCTCACCAACGGACTGGTCGTTGTGCGCCTGAATGGAGACGGGTTTGTCTCTTCGGTCAAAGTGCGCGGCGTTGAGTTTGCATCGGTCCCGTTCTTCAATCCCGGCGTCACCTACCGCACACGCGGCAAAGATGTGTGGCGCGCACCCAGGCGCTGCGACGTGGAAATGGTTGCGGGGCAGACCGGTCGTTTCGGGGGCCTGCGCCTCAATTATGAATTCCCACTGGAAAATGCAGAGAACATGGTGTTCGGCTCCCTGTTCCTGCAGGTCGTTGAAGGCCTGCCGTATCTATATGTGAGCGGGACCATGGAACTGCCGCAAACCGAGTGCCGCGATGTGGACCAGAATGTATCCACGCGCATCGGCGTGAAATTTGACAAGCGGTGGATCGAAGTGGCGCCCGTGAACATCCGTCCGGTCCTGCGCAATCTCCAGGGCAAGTATCTCAAAATATGGAAGCACAATTACCTGGACGTTACGCACGCGTATGATTTGAACTGGGGCGCCATCGACCCCGGCAACCGGAACGTGTCCAGTTTTAACAACCATGTGACCGACGGGTGGGTTGCGGCTGGCAACGGTGAAGCCGGGCTCCTGGTGGCGCACGACCAGGCCGTGAACACGTCGCACGCCATGTGCCCCATGCGCCTGCGCGAGCGCGCCGGGCAGCAGACCCTGATGCTCAATCCTTTTGGCACATACCACGGCGAGCAACTCACGCACCTGCCCGACGGCTCCGGGGTCGCGCGCGAACTGGCTGTGCACAGCATTCCGCACTGCCAGTCCACGGCGCCCAGCTACAATGGCCGGGCCATCTATTTCAGCCTCATGCTTGCTCCGTATCAGGGCGACGCCCCGCCCGAGCAGGCGCAGCGCGACGCCGCGACGTTCAGCATGCCGCCCGTGTTGCTGAACAGTGAAGGCGAGAGCCTGGCAGCCGCCGCGGATCCCGCGCCCGGCTTTGAACTCGCAGGCTATGACCCCGTGGCCGAGCATGACCTGAACGCTGTGCGCGGCTGGGATTACGACAAATTCCTGGAGCACGCCAACCGCACCGATGCGCCCGCCGTGCCCACAAGCAGGCAGCACGATATTCCCAAACTGCCCCTTAACGTGATGCGAAAACTCGCGCGAGACCTGCTCCGCGCAAAGTTTAAAATCAATACTTGAGATTCGATTGAAAGGAACCCCCGCACATGAGCGCCGGTCCCAGAAAAAAAGTAGTGGGCCAGAAAGTCAGCCTCCGCTACGCATGGTACGCACTGTTTATCCTGTTCCTCGTAAATTTCATCAATTACGTGGACCGCATGGCCATCAACACGGCCATGGAAACCATCAAGCGTTATTTCGAAATCAACGACACCAAGCTGGGGCTGATCGCCTCATCGTTCACACTGGTCTACGCGCTCATTTCATTGCCCATGGGCTACTTGTCCGACAGGGGCGTGCGCACGCGCATCATCGCGGCCGGGGCATTCGTGTGGAGCATCGCCACCACTGCCTCCGGGTGGATGACGCGCTACTGGCCCTTTTTCGCAACACGCGCCATGGTGGGCGCGGGCGAAGGCATTTATGCACCCAGCGGCAACGCGCTCATTGTGGATTATTTCCCCAAGCGCCTGCGCAACACGGCCGTGGCCATCTTCATGTCCGCCATGATCGTGGGCGGCGCCACGGCTTTCATTGTGGCGGGCCTCATTTTGCAGAAAACCGAGCGCTTCAATATGGGGCGCGTGAACACGCTCGTTTCCGCGGAACAGCATATCGATGTCCAAGGATGGACATTTGATAAAAGCACTGAAATAAGGAACCCGGCAACGAAAAAGCGCATGGCCGCGTATCACTTCAAGAATCTATCCAATGGTTCCATTACCGTGGGCCTGCAGCGCCACAACGATAAGAAGACTGACAAAGAGAAACAGGCGATCGGCATGCGCGGCTCAAGCCTGCTGTTCGACATCTATGCTCTGCGCGATGGAGAGGTGATTACCGGCGGCTTGAACAAGGACGAGGCGCAACTCGTGGACGCCGTAATTGCACGTGTCAAAAAGCACGAAGGCGAGCCCATCGGAGAAAATCGATACAACCTGGCGCATGTTTCAAGCAAGTTCCACATTCCGGCATCGCTTGAGGGCAAGCTCCGGTATGAAGAGGCAACCAGGGAAATTGTATTCAAGGGAATCATGACCAAGGCCGACAAGAAGATCGTGCAGGAACTTGGCGAGGGTGAACACTACACGAAAATCGTTGGTTTCATGTATTCGGACACGAATTTTTACTATATCCGCTCCGATAACTGGAAATGGATCTTCTGGCTCCTGGGCCCTCCGGGGCTGATTATCGCGCTGTTCGCCTTCTTCCTCAAAGAGCCAATCAAGGGCGGCGGCGATGGCATAAGCCAGGAGCAAGCGGCTCATGTGGAAAAGCAAAAAACGGATTATTCCCTGATATTCAAGACGCCTTCGGTCATGCTGTTGATGATATCAAATATCCTGGCCACCTATTGCGTGGGCGGCCTGGTCATATGGCTGTTCCCGTACGTGGAGCGATACAAGGGCATGGAGTCCTCCGAGGCGTCCATGAGCGTGGGGCCGTTCGTGATCGTAGGCGCATTGCTTGGTGTGATCGTGAGCGGTATCCTGGCGGACAAGCTGCAGAAAAAGACAGCCAAGGGCAACAACCTTCTGCTGGTTCTCGCAATCCTTCTGGGCACGCCATTCATGTACCTGTTCTTTTTCAGCACCAGCTACTGGGTCATGGTGTTTTCAATTTCCATGGCCATGTTCTTCCTGTCCTGGCTCAACGGGCCGCTGAATGCGCTGCTTATGACTCTCGTGGAGCCTCAGTTGCGCGCCACGCTTAACGCCGTGCATATTCTGCTTATCCACGTGCTCGGGGATGCCCTGTCTCCAATTATCATCGGATATATCTCCGATCAAAAAAGTCTTCATTACGCACTTCTCATTACCCCGGTCTTTCTTGTTCTCGGCATGATCGGGTTTGGCGTGTCGTCAATCTTCGTGGAAAAGGATCTCAAAGCCTGTGAAGCGCGCATGAAAGCCGCGGGCATCGTGGATGACGGCTCCATGCCCGGCGGGCATTAATTCTGTTCGCAATGGTAATCGGATAATTTTGAAATCATAAAAGCCCCGCCGCGAAGCGGGGCTTTTTTAATAGTATTCAGAAGAATTTCACAGTCTCAGTAGTTGGTTCTTTCGGCTTTTTATCAGTCCTGATTCTGTTTGCCACCCGCAAGCAGCACGCCCATGCCGTAGGCCTGTTTGAGCAGGTCAGGGTGGTCTTTGATTGCGCCTTTATGGTCCACGCTGCGGATAAGCAACTCGTGGTCCAGGTCCACGTTGATGGCGTCGAAGTAATATTTTGCGGTCATGCGCAGGCCGTCGAACAGGGTTTTGCCCTTGGTGGCGCCCACGGCGATGAGCGCGCCGGGCCTGCGCGCGCGGTCCTTGTACTCGGGTTTCTGGTTCACATACTTCTGGTTCCACTGCGACTGCACGCGTCCGATAAGGATCATGGCCTGTGTGCTGACCGTGTAGAAATGCACGGGCGTGGCCAGGGCGATTGCGTCGGCCTTGTCCAGTTCCTCAACCACTTGATGGTAATCGTCCTTCTGGAAGCAGTGGCCCAGTTCGATGCAGCGGTCACATCCAAGGCACGGCCCGAGCTTGAGCTTGCGCGCGAATAACTCGGCCGTGTCCGCTCCGGTTTCGGATGCGCCCCTCAGCAGCTCTTTCATCAGAATATCGGAATTCCCATCTTTTCTCGGACTTGTGTATATTCCCAGTACGCGCATGGTTTCTCCCGGTTTCGTTGTTTTTGTCATTGTATATCAATTTCAAATACGGGTTTTTGGTTCCCGGAAAATCAGGTCTTCTTTTCCTTTTTCTTCATGGCCGGGAAAAGCACGTTATTGAGGATGAGCCGGTAGCCGGGCGAGTTTTTGTGCAGGTCCATTTCCGTGGGGCGCTCGCCCACCATGTGCGCGAAGTCCTCGGGGTCGTGTCCGCCGAGAAAAGTGAAGCTGCCCGCGCTGCGGTTGCCGTGGATGTACTTGACGCGGTCCGTGCCCGGTGTGTCGCCCAGAATGGCCACGTCGTCGCGGATCAGATCCCTGTGAAACGCCGTGGTCTGGCCCAGGAATTCATGCACGGACGAGCGGTGGTTCTGCACAAAGATGGTGAGCACGGGATCCTGCTTGGCGCTGAATTCAAACAGTTCGAAATCCGGCGCCAGCAGCGGGTTGCTCACGTTGGGCGGCATGATATCGATGTCGGAAATTTCATAGATCATGGCGTCTTTGACCAGGCGGAAATCCGTGAACGCCAGGCCTTCGCTGTACTGGAGTTTCTGATCCGCGTTCCGGTCCGCGGCTGTGCCGTCGATTTCCGGGGGCACGATGTCCACGTCTTTTGCGGCCAGGGCCACATCCAGGCTGTCCGGCGCCGAGCACATGGCGAACAGGAACCCCCCGGATTCCACATACTCGCGGATGGCCAGGGACACCGCGCGTTTCTCTTTCTGCACGGATGGGAACCCCAGTTCTTTTGTCAATTTCTCAGCCTGCTGCACGCTGCGGATGTACCAGTCCGCGTTGCGGAACGAGGAATAGAACTTACCGAACTGTCCGGTGAAATCCTCATGGTGCAGGTGCAGCCAATCATATTTTTTGAGGTCACCGGCCAGCACCCCGCGGTCATACACGGTGTCATATGGGATTTTGGAATAATCCAGGGCCAGGCGCACGGCGTCGTCCCACGGCTCGTTGCCGGGTGTCACATACACCGCCACTTTGGGCGCTTTTTCCAGGAGGACCACTTCGGCGTTGATGCCCTGGATTTCCTGGTAAATGCGGTTGACCGCAGCCGCGTCGATGACCTTGTAGGACACGCCCACGAGCGTGGCGCGGTCCCGGATTTCCTGCGCGTCGGACACCAGGAACGAGCCGCCCCGGTAATTGAGCAGCCACTGCACCTTTTGCCCGCGCTCTGGCTCCAGGCACCAGTAAGCAACCCCGTAAGCGCGCAGATGGTCGGTCTGCTGCTCGTCCATGTAAATCAGGATCATGGGGCCCGACGCCTGCCACGTTTCGGCGCGCGCAAAAGCCGCAACGGAAATCAGCAGGATGAAAATGAAAACAGTGATGCGTTTCATATTGATTTCATTATAACGCACTGATGAATAAAACAGATACATTCAGCCCGGCCGGCCATGTTGAGAAAATTGCTTTGAGTGAAAATGCAAATGTACAATTTGTTTGCATCCAAGCGCCGCGCGAGTTTTTACAAGCGCTAATCGGCAATACCGCGCCCTGGGGCGCGGTATTGCCGACAAAGTTTTCGGCACGGAGCGGGAACCCTTTTTTCAGAGGGAATTGCATAATAAGGGACTAATCCGCGCAGCCCCGGGGCGGGCCTTGAGGGTTGATTTCGTCGCTTGTATGGAATACAAGCTCGGCCGGTGTTAAGGCAACCCCTTGCGTGCTGCGCAAGGCCCCGGTCAGCAGGAATGTGTACTGTGTGTGCGCCTCCAGAAATTCATCGAAACATTCCGGCTTGAGCGCGATCGTATTATTTTCAATTGACACATTGGTTCGGTAAGATACGCCGTTGATCTGGATCGCCCGGGCCACAACCCGTTTATTAAACAACTGGTGCGCAGCCAGGAACACCGGCGCAACGGTCAGAGCCCCGAACACCGAATTGGCATACAGCACCACTTGATTACTGATCCCGAAAAGCGCGAACAGAATGCTGATCACGTAAGGCAACGTAATGCATTTCGAATAACCGCCCGCCGTATGCGTAACAAGAATGCTTTTCCCGGCCTCCATAAGCGCGGGCTCATCCATGAAAATAATATGGCGATGTGCAGGGTGCAGCCTTAGAGCAAGAGCCAGAACAAAGATAACAAAAAGTCCCGGCCACGCCCGGCCGCCCACGCCTTGTAATGTCTCCGCAATGGCCCGGGCATTGTACAGCAGCGCGGCAACCATAAGAAATGAAGAGAACACAACGCAGAAAAGGACTAAACCGCTCATCATGCTGTTCAACAAGCTTGTGAATGCCATGGGCAAACAAATGGCAAATCACAGCCGCCTTCCATTTTTGATGCTTTTTCCCTTAGTCAAGTTCAGATTTTGGCCCTGGGAATATATATAGCACAATTCATTGTTCCGAACACATCCAGCCAGTGAAAACACATGGCCGCAGCCCTGTTGAAATAAAATCATTAAAGTGCAAAACCTTGTCCGGCGAAGCACCCGAAAACAGCACATGAGAAAATGTAAAAACAGCTTCATCAAACAAAAAACGCTCATGATTTTTATCATCCCTAATCCATTAATCCCCTATTATTCCGCCAATAAGTTATAAATAGAAAAGGAAACCGCGGAGACGCAGAGGCGCGGAGAATTTTTTTTCTGGCGCGGCAGCGCCGCACCATTATCAGGTTCATCTTATCCATATCGTTTCAAACCTCCTCCCATAAT
>Ga0351893_10142_pt1 | contig 24003 bp, 26 predicted proteins | sample TotcelFGM3001K15_FD_206765 | JGI IMG/M metagenome (GOLD analysis project Ga0351893, IMG submission 206765) | Enriched cells from coal bed in the Powder River Basin, Montana, United States - Total cells FGM rep3 HSBNCT.FGM.300.1.K15 ...
TGACTGGCTCGGATTTGGAGGATACACTACTGTGCATAGCGGCACACTAGATGGCCGCGCTGTTGCGGTAAAAGTGATCGGAGGTGGAGAACTTAGTACAAGAGAACGAGCAAGGCTTAGAATATATGATTGGTCAACACATGAAAATACGATCAATTATGGCGTAGTTATAATACCTGAATTGGAAATGGCCCGGCTAAGCTCACGGCCAGATTATCCCTCATCACTATGCAAAATTTTCGGTACTTACAGGTATAGAAGTGCCGATGGTATGATCCGGGATATTGTAGTAATGGAACGATTCGATCACGATTTGTTTGAGCGGATTTTTGGCAACAAAAGGTGGCAAGAACACGGCAATAGCTGGATGGTCGAAAAGTTTTTGGAGATAGCCAAGGGTATTGAATATGCCTTACAGCATTCGATTGTTTTGGGTGATATTAAACTTGAAAATATTTTTTTAAGACAAGATGATTCTGTAGCTGTCGGAGATTATAATAACAACTTTACGCCACGAACTGTCGATTTGTGGAAACATTTGGGTACTTTTCCCCAAGGAACTCCAGAATACAGAGCTCCGGAGATAGCCTTTACGCCGCGCCCTCCAACTGAAAATAGTATTATCTATGCTTTTGGCATGATGTTTTTACGTTGTATGGTTACCGCGTCTCTTGGGACACTCAGCAACGATGTGAAACATGATCAAATTGATAAAGTTAGACAACACCTGCTGCCTGCGTATCAGCCGGGGCAGCCCGGGCATGCACTCTTTGAACTTGCCCTAGCATGCACTAGACGTAATCCGCAAGAAAGACCTAGCCTTGCTGATGTGATAGAAAAACTCAACCAATTGCTTTAACCTGTAACCGTTCACCTTTAACCTTTAACCGTTAACCGTTTTTTAGAATCAGGAATAGAAAGTCTGCAAGATTATCCACCGCTTTTTGCACCTCTTTAGATAGACCGATTTTAATATCGATGGTTTTGGGTTGGATGCCAATGATACGGATATTTTCAGGGTAATCGTCCAAAGTTTGCTTGGCAAGCGTCAACGCTTCTAGAAGTCCTGTTTCATGAAGGCCAAGCTCGGTGTTTTGATCCATGGCCAATTCCTCCGGATCGAATACGCCGATCTCGCCGGGTGCTGCGCCAAAATCCGCGCAATCGATGAACACGACTGTCTTTCGCTTGTCTATCATGTGCAAAAGAGCAACACCGGATGTGCCGCCGTCTATAAGCTCCACATCATCGGGCCATTTTTCAAGACGCAGCCGCTCTGCGGCGTGGATGCCAACGCCTTCATCTCCCATAAGATAATTGCCGATTCCGATTATAGCTACAGGTTTCATTCTCGAGCGTTCTTGAAGTTGACCTTCAAAAAATGCGTTGAACACGAAATGCACGGATCGTAAGCACGAACGAGCATTTCAAGCATCAGCTCCACCTCAGCCTGTGGTCTATCGAGGATTTGAGGAACAAGCGCCTCCATATCTTTTTGGATATTGTTATGGTTTTGGTTTGTCGGGATGATACAGTTGGCCTTGATGCACATTCCATTTGAATCGTAGGTGTATTCGTGATGCAGTATGCCGCGTGGCACCTCTACCGTACCTATGCCAGTTCCAGCCTTCGGCTTCACGTCCACTTTTTCCGGCTTTATTCCACGCGTAAGGAGGCGGTCGATCTGTTCGATGGAATCATCGACATTATGCACGCACTCCACAAACTGCGCCACGTTGTTCATGTAGGGGTTGCAACAAATGCCGTTCATGCCAAATTCTTTTGCCCACTTCGAAGCCCTTGGTGAAAGCTGCTTGTAATTATTGTTGAAGCGTGCAAGCGCTCCCACCATAAGCGAATCCATTTTGTGTCTGGTATATTTTGCGGTCGATTGCGGAACGCAAAATTCATTGGTCCACGATCTATATTCGGCAATCGGCGCAGTGTCACCTATGGTCGAGCAGAGAACGCCATCGTAAAAGGCATACTCATTTTTATTGGCAAGTGAAACATATTCGGTTTCGCGGGTGAAGTTCGGCAGCTTCGGGGCTAGAGTCTTTAGTAGATTGCCGAATAAATCGAAGTCTTTTTGGGAAACTTCAAGTTTTTGTTTGAGGTTCGTCAGCTCTTCCATCGTCGGGATCTTAGAAAACCCGCCGGGGATCAGACGTTGGGGATGCGTCGTTCGTCCGCAAATCAAATCGCTCATTTCGTTGGCTAGCCTATGCAGCCTGATGACGAGCTTAACTTCATCGGGGTGGGAGCCGGCCAAAGGTATTACAGAACCCGTTCCAACAAGATCTGGAAGCACCAAATATCCCACATGAAGAGTGTGGCTTTGAAGATTTTCCGCGTTTATGGCAAGCCGCCTTAATAACTGCGACTGCCCGGATATCTCTATACCCATCGCAGCCTCGGTGGCCTTAAGCGATGAAAGAGTGTGACCTATCGAACAGATACCGCAGATCCTGCTGGTTATATGATGGAGGATATCCCATTTCTGGCCTACTACCATCGCTTCAAAATAGCGGGGAGCTTCGGGAACCTGCCATTGCACCTTCTCTATTTTTCCATCCTTGGCGTTGACAACTATATTCCCGTGCCCTTCAACGCGGGTGAGGTAGTGGATATCGATATTGAGATTTCCTTTGCTCATTTTGCCTCCGGCTTATCTGCAAGTTCGTTTGTAAAATAGAGATTCATTCTGTTTTGCAACTCTTTTACCGTGAGGTTGTACTTCTCGAGCACTTCCTTGTGTGCGTCTATATTGGGGTTATCGACAAGCCCCCGACATCCCCAGCAGACGGCCCCTTCCGTTACGCAGCAAGCCTCGCATCCTGCACGGGTAATGGGTCCTACGCAGGTTAGGCCCTTTTCAAAGACGCACACGTTGCCGGCCATCTTGCAGTCCACACACATGGGATAATTTGGAATATCGGGCTTGGAACCGGTGATGAGAGCTTTGAAGACCTTTACGAACTCGCTTTTAGTCATCGGACAACCATAAACTTTATAATCTACCTTGATGACTTCATCCACGCCGCGAGCCCTGTAGGTGTCATATTTTTCCCAATCTGCCCCATAAACTTCCTTGCGAACCTGCTCTAGTGGGCGAACATTTTTTAATGCATTTATTCCGCCGCTTGTGGCGCAGGCGCCTATTGCGACTATCACCTTAGCGTTCTTGCGTATATTTTCAAGACGCGCCTCGTCGGCCTGCCTTGTGCAGGAACCTTCGATGAAAGCAATATCGTAATTGTCGGAATGCTCCTTCATCGCCTCGCGGAAACTCACTATCTCCACATGCTCCAGAACATCCAAAAGAGCTTCCTCGAGATTTATTACAGTAAGCTGATCTCCCTCACAGCTTGCGAAATCGAAAAAAGCCACTTTGGGTTTGCTCATGCTCTTTCCTTTCTTTTAAAAAGCCTCCGGAAGTAAATTTGCGTCTTCGAGTGTAAAAACCGGCCCATCCTGACAGCAATATTTGCCGTTTATCTGGCAGTGCCCGCATTTACCTACACCACATTTCATGTTGCGTTCGAGCGAAACAACTATGTCCCGGTCCGCTATTTTCTTTTTCTTGGCCTCAGCGATGACAAATTTGTACATCACAGGCGGCCCCACCACCACGCACGTGGTCTTTGAAGGCTCAGGATTTATCTTGGAAAAAAGCGTGGTGATCACTCCGATGTTTCCCTTCCAGATGCCGTCTCCGCGATCGACCGTTTCGAGCAGGTTTACATCTTTTCTGTCGGCGATGGCCTTTAACTCATCGACAAAGAATCTCTCGGTCGGCGATCTCGCACCGAAGAGTATCGTCACATCTCCGTAGTCGCCGCGATTATCGAGAACATAATTTATAAAAGAACGTGCGGGCGCAAGACCTAGCCCCCCGGCTACGAACAATATGTCACGGCCCTTGGCTGTTTGGTAGGGAAAACTTGTGCCAAACGGCCCCCTTATTCCTACTGTCGAGCCAGCCTCTAACTTGTGCATAGCACCTGTCACATTTCCTGCGTTTCTTACCACGAGTTCAAAGTAGCCCTTGAGCGTAGGAGATGATGAAACTGAAATGGGCGCTTCGCCTATGCCGAATATGGAGACCTCCACAAATTGTCCGGGTTTATGTCCGAGTTCCAGACCCGATTCCAGTTTCAGGCGGAAATATTTTTCTGTGGCGGTAAGGATTTTGGTGTTTTCTATCTTCGCCATCACTGGCGCATAAAGCGATCTTTCGTTCATTGCGCTGGCCATACCCTTTAGCCTCCACTGTTTTGTATTCAAATTACTTGCAAAGCTCGTTTATTATTTTCACAGGATCTGTGATGTCAGGCAGACATGCCGAGGAACAGCGTCCGCAGCCTACGCAGGCCAGCTCGCCGCCAAGTTTTTCGGGAACATAAACGGTTTTGCGGAATATGCGGTGACGAAAGCGGTCGGCGCGATGTTCCCGGAAATTCTCGTCGCCTGCCACTCTCGCAAACGGTTCTAGCAAACAGCCGTCCCATCTGCGGAAGCGCTGGCCGTTTTTGAGATCAAGTTCAAAATTATCTTTCACGTCGAAACAATAGCAGGTGGGGCAGACTATATTGCAAGAACCGCAGCTGTAGCATTTATCTGCCTGCCTTTCCCAGATTGCGTTATCGTAGGTTTTTTTTATGGCACTTGGCATGTCCTTTGCGGCACAGTTTATTTTCCTGTCTGTTTTACAGAGATCTTTCAACAAAGCTCTCGTCCGAGCTCGCGCCTTTAGTTCCGCATCGGAGGCTTTATTGGCCTTTGCATATTTGGATAAAATGGCTTCGCCCCGGTCCGTGCCTACCTCCACGACATAGGCACTGCCGATATCGGTGAGGAGCAGATCGTAGCCTTTATCAACTGCAAAGGCATCCATGGAGGACCAGAAAGACCAGTCCGATGCCCGGGTAGGCTCAAGGGCTATTATCGTGGCGGCATTTCTGCGGGCGGCATAGTGTTGATCGACATTGTTTTCGGCCCAGATGAAATCCATCTGATTGAGCGCTTTTAGATCATAGGTGTGAATACCAAGGAGAACAAAGGGTTCAGGATGAAACGATGGCCTGACCTCGGTTTTTGCACCTAGAGTGAAATCGAACAATTTCTCCTGGGGCGGCTGAAAAAATGTTCTCGGCGAGCGAAGGGTTACATCGTAATCCATCACTATTTCATTCGCCGACGATATCTTTTCAAATTCGAATCTGTTTTCTTTACGCGCAACGCCTATGACCCTTTCGAAATTTACGAGATTTTTCGTGAAATCATAAAAGGCTTCTTTGGGAAGCGTCTTGGCGGTCATTTCAGGCTCTCCTTCGGTTGGACATCAAAATAAAGCGGGTGCATGTTATTTTTAAAACAGGTGTCAATGCAAGCCATTTTAGGCATTTGCAAGATTTAAAAAGATAGATTATAAGTCCCCGCAGGTAAATTGATATATCTAATGTTTCACGCAGGGGCTTTTCATGGCTACTTCTTTTGTATGGGATGAGATCTACACCTACCACGAGATGGGCTATCTGCATCCGGAATCTCCAAGACGGCTTCTGGCCATCAAGGAGCTTTTAGACGGTGATGGAGTTGGGTGCGAGCTTTCACGGTTGGAGGCTAGAGATGCGACCTTTGAAGAGCTTACGCTAATCCACGATGAGAACCACGTAAAAAGAATCGAAGGCACCGACGGAATGGACATAGTCCATCTAGATCCCGACACCAGCACCAATCGCTTTACGTGGAAGGCCGCTGTGAAAGCTGTAGGCGGTGGCATCGTATGCACCGACGCCGTTTTTGAGGGAAAAAGCAAAAACTCTTTCGCGTTTTTACGCCCCCCCGGTCATCATGCCGAAAAAAGATATGCCAAGGGCTTTTGCATCTTCAATAATATAGCAATAGCTGCGGAGCATCTCATAAAAAATAGGGGCGTCGGCAGGGTAGGCATAATCGATTTCGACGTTCATCACGGAAACGGCACGCAAAATTCCTTCTACGCAAGAAATGACGTATTCTTCACCTCCACCCATCGTTATCCCTTTTTTCCCGGCAGCGGGGCTGCCGAAGAGAAAGGTAGTGGAGCCGGGCTGGGGTTCACCTTCAACATACCCCTGGAAAGCGGCGCTGATGATGACGACTTTTTGCGCGCTTATGACAAGGTGTTTTCCAGACTCGACAAATTCAAACCCGAGATCATCCTCGTTTCTGCAGGCTACGACGCCCATCAAGGCGATCCTCTAGGCGGCATGAAAGTGACCGATGAGGGATATGAAAAACTCATGACTATGATAATTGATTTTGCCGGTTCGGTATGCGATGGGAAAATAGTTATGTTTTTAGAGGGTGGCTACGACTTAAAGGCTCTTAGAAATTCCATAGAGAAACAACTGGAGGTTATGGCAACTGCCTGAATGTAAAATTCACAACATATCCAACATAAATTTCAAAGGAGATACTACATGAAGAAAATCTTGATGTTAGCTTTATTGGTAACGATAGCCGGTTCGTACGGATGCAAGTCCAAGGATGCTAATTTGACCACATCCCCTGAGAATACCGTTCCGGCAGAAAATGCAGCTAAAGACGCCCAGAAAGGGGAAGAAAACATGGAAGCGATAAAAATTGAAGAGCCGAAAACAGTTACAATAGATGTGAACAAGAAGTATCATGCGGTCATCCGCACGAGCAAGGGGGACATAACGGCGGAACTCCATGCCCAGGATGCGCCTTTATCGGTTACAAATTTCAAATATCTCGCCGACAAGAGTTTTTATAACGGACAGACTTTTCACAGATACGTTCCCGGTTTCGTTATTCAGGGCGGTGATCCCACAGGGACCGGCGCTGGCGGTCCGGGTTACACATTGCCTGCAGAAATAGGCAAAAAACATCTTCGCGGCGCGCTTGCGTGGGCAAGACAGGGCGACGAGGTAAACCCCGAGAGAAGATCGAGCGGCTCGCAATTTTACATAACCCTCGAAGAGACGCCTTTTCTCGACGGAGGATACACGGTCTTTGGTCAGGTTACCGATGGCATGAGCGTCGTGGAGAGCCTTCGCGCCGATGATGTGATAACATCAGTCGAGGTCCACCAACAATAACGAAGAAACCTTGATCAAGTAAACTTTTCAATAACATCTGCGGAATCTGGAAACTGCCGGAGCAATTCCTCCCTCTTTCCCATTTCAAAATCCTCAAAATCAAACCCGGGTGCTACGGTGCAACCTACAAAAGAAAATCTGGCTCCTTTATTTGGAGATGCTCCAAACCAGTATCCCCTTGGAACAACATGCTGAACTTTATGCCCGTTCTTTACATCCTGACCCAAGATAATCTTCTCAACCTTGCCTTCGGGCGAAATTTGAACGAGCGTCAGCGGGCCACCAAGATAAAAATGCCATACTTCATCGGATTTAATTCTATGCAGATGAGATTTACTCCCTTCTGGCAATAGAAAATAAATGGCCGTTGAAAAGTTGCGATCGCCTCCAAATCTTTCCGGCAAAGCTGTTCTTACAACTGTTTCGCTGGCACGATAGGTCTCTTTAAAATAACCGCCTTCGGGATGGGGCTGAAGACCGTACAATTCAATCAAGTCTTTCAGGTTCACCGATGTCATCTTCCCTCCGCTCCTGATTTTTTCACCGATTTTCATAAAGGCTATCGAAGAAAAATGGCTCGCCAAATACGACTCGCAGGGCAACTACACCGTTAATATAACAACCCAATCAAGTGCTTTTTGGATAAATCTCAAGTTTTTCAAACTGGAAAGCCATGGGTTTAAAAACCTCTATTTTCTATCAACTATTTTCCATTTTCTCGACTTTTCGCCCTTGTCAACAGCAAGAAACCCCAGAAAATAGGAAAATGGAAAATGGAAAATGGAAAATGGAGGACGACTTTTCTGGCGAAAAGTCGTTGCGCGCCCATCCTTCAGGACGTCGAACCTGTCTGCCAATCGTTCGCTGTGCGCGTAAGTAGCAAGACTAAAAGCAGAAATCCGAACGGAGGTCAATCGTGATCTCCTTTCAATTCCCGTCAGTTCAGGCCTTTTGCCGCGCTTTATCCCCGATCTCAAGGGCTCACCCCGCAAAATTCGGCGCATCAACGGTTTCCGGCAAGCGTTCGGGAGAGTGTTTCGCGAAGGATTCGTCTGTTCCTTCCGCAAATCCTTTCCGAAACCCTTCGGGGAATCCTTTCGGCAATCCTTCCCTTCGAGTTTCCGGATCGGGTCATCGGTCCAGTTATCGGCAATCCCGTATTCACGGGCATGACGATTACGTTCGGTTCGCTGTTCGCCGGCATCGGCGGTTTCGACTTGGGGCTCGAGAGGGCCGGAATGAAATGCCTGTGGCAGGTGGAGATCAATGACTATGCAACCGGAATTCTCAAAAGACACTGGCCGCACGTCACCCGCCACCACGAGGTCAGAGATTGCGGCCGACACAACCTCGAACCCGTCGACCTCGTCTGCGGAGGCTTCCCGTGCCAACCCCACAGCTTCGCCGGAATGCGCAAAGGCTCCGACGACGAGCGGGACCTTTGGGGAGAATTCGCCCGAATTATTCGCGAGCTTGAGCCCCGATGGGTGCTGGCTGAAAACGTCCCAGGGATCCTTTCAACTGAATCTGGACGGTACTTCGGACGCGTTCTCAGGGAGCTGGCCGCGCTCGGGTACGATGTCGAGTGGGAATGCTTACCGGCGTCGGCCGTGGGCGCTCCCCATAAGCGGGAACGGATCTGGATCTTCGCGACCAAGAGAATGGTACCCGACGCCGATCGTTTCGGATGCCAAGGGGGCTTCTACCGAGAGGTTCAAAGGCTCGCCGAAGTGTCGTGGCAATCTGCGGGAGGTGCTGCGCAATGGGCCGACGGATGGCCTGTATCCGCACCCAGGATTTGTGGAGTGGCTGATGGGATTCCCAACCGGATTCACCGTCTTACCTGCCTGGGAAACGCGGTCGTTCCGCAGCTCGTCGAAGTCATCGGAAAGGCGATCATGAAAGAGGCAAACCATGAATGTTGATTTGAACACGGATCTGATTCTCGAAAGAAAACAGCTGTCGGAGCTCGACCCCGCCCCTTACAACCCGAGGCAGATCACAGACAAGCAGATGGAGCGGCTCAAGAATTCCATCACGGAATTCTCGCTGGTCGAGCCGATTATCTGGAACCGTCAGACCGGTAATATCGTCGGCGGGCATCAGCGCTACAAGGTTCTCCAATCCCTCGGCATCCAGAGCACGCAGGTCGTCGTCGTGGATATTCCCCTCTCCAAGGAGAAGGCCCTCAATCTGGCGTTGAACCGGATCCATGGCGATTGGGATCTCGAAATGTTGCGCGACGTAATCATCGATATCGACACCGGCGAATTCCCGATTGAGCTGACAGGTTTCGATTACGACGAACTCAAGGACCTTATTGATTATGACAGGCAAACGATCCTGACCGATGCCGAGGACGACGCTGTTCCGGAGCCACCGGAAAAGGCGATCACCGAGCTGGGTGATACGTGGGTTCTGGGAAGTCACCGTCTTTACTGCGGCGACAGCACGGACGAAGGATTACTGAAAGCCTTTCTGGAAGGTGAGCCGGTGGACATGATTTTCACCGACCCGCCGTACAACGTGAACTACGAGGACAGCTTCGGCAGAAAGATTCTGGGCGACAACCAGAAAGACTTCCGGGGATTCCTCGCGAAGGTTTACCGAAACTGTTTCACCAGCGCTCGCGACAATACTGCCGCCTATGTTTGTTATGCCGAAATCAACGTGCTGGATTTTCTCACCTGTGCCATGGACGCCGGTTGGGATTATCGCAATACGCTGATCTGGCTGAAGGACGTGCAGGCGATGAATTTTGGCCACTACACCTGGAAGTACGAACCGATTCTCTACATCGCCAAAGGGCATCCGGAATTTTTCGGCCCCAAGAACCATCCCAACGTCTTCGAATTTCCGTCTTTCAATTCCTTCGCGGGTCGCAAAGATGACAAGGGAGGAAAACAGGCGCGCGCGCTTCATCCCAACCAGAAGCCGGTCGAGCTGATCGTGAGGACGACCGAAAATTCCTCGAAGAGAGACGGCATTGTGCTGGATCTATTCGGCGGCTCCGGCTCCACACTGATCGCCTGCGAGAAGACAGGCCGCAGGGCGCGGCTTGTAGAACTGGATCCGATTTATTGCGATGTCATCGTCACCCGCTGGGAAAACTACACGGGAAAGAAAGCGGAGCGTGTTCATGCCGAAAAGAAATGACCCCAAACCCGAAGCGCCGAAGATCGGCATACTGAGCGAGGACATCATTCGCAGGTTTGAGGACGCCTTTTCGCTCGGCTGTAGCGACGCCGAGGCCTGTTGCTTCGCTGGGGTCACCCTGCAGGTCTTTCAGGAGCATCTAAAAGCCGACCCTGCCTTCAAAGATCGCCGTGAAATTCTCAAACAACGCCCCCAGCTTTTGGCCCGTCAGACGATCTTCAAAGCCCTGAAAGAGGACCCCCAGATCGCCCTGGAGTATCTGGATCGGGTCAGTGGCCGCTAATAGATTAAAACAAGACATTGTTTGACTTTAACGAACAATCGTTGTATTATATCTACAGTAAGTGGATAATTAAACGCATTCGTTCGCTATATGGAAACAATGTCTGAACATAATATAATACATACAGGGGCCGGTGTCGAGCTCGTTCGAAGGCTGGCGGCCGCAGGGCAGCGTATCTTTACCACGGCCAAGGCGCGCGAATTTGGCCCCGAAGTGGGGCTTTCCGAAGGCTATGTCCGGCAGGCCCTGTACCATCTGGCCAAGTCGGGCTGGGTGGTTCGCCTGCACAACGGGCTTTATGCCATTTCCTCGTCGGTCCCCGGGGTCACCCCGGCCCATGAGTTCGAAATCGCCATGGCCCTGGTCGAGCCCGCCGCGATCTCCCATTGGTCGGCGATGCATCACCACGGGCTGACCGAACAGGCCCCCAGAACGGTGTTCGTCCTGACGACGGCAGGTGCCTCGGTTCCAACCACGCGCGCGAAGGGCGACTATCGGATCGGAGACACGGCCTATCGTTTCATCAAGATCCGGCCCGAACGATTCTTCGGGACGGAAAAGATATGGATCGGCGAGAGCCGCGTGACCATCACCGATCTCGAACGCACGCTCATCGATGGTCTCACCATGCCGGAATACTGCGGCGACTTTTCCGAGGTGCTTCATGCCTTCGAGATCGCATCCGAAAAAATCAATCTGGAGCGCATCATCGACTACGCATTGAAGCTGGACGCCGCAACGGCCAAGCGCCTCGGCTGGGTTCTGGAAAAGCAAGTCATGGAAATCGATCGTCTTGCCCCGCTCGTGAATGTCCCTATCAAGGGCTATCGGATATTGGATCCGACCGGTCCCCGCAAGGGACCATGTAACCGATATTGGATGATTCAGGAGAATCTTCCTGGAAAGGTAAACGCATGAAACCGCTACACACGCGTCTGCAGGAAGCCAGAAAGAGACTAAAGATTCCATGGGAGGTTCTGGAACGCGACTATCTGCTCTCATGGGTGCTGGCAGGGTTGGCCCGGACCGATATCCTTCGCGACACGCTCGTATTCAAAGGCGGCACCTGTCTCAAAAAATGCTACTTTGGCGACTACCGGTTTTCGGAGGATCTGGATTTTTCGGGCGTCGGGGACGTTCCGAAAGGTGACGCGATGGAGGCGGCCGTCCGTCAGGCATGTGAAACCGCGAAAAAGCTCCTCGATGAATACGCTCCCGTCGAAATAGCAAGCGAGCGCTACACCGAGAAGGAACCCCACCCGGGCGGACAAGAGGCCTTCTCTATTCGCGCCCGCTTCCCGTGGCATCGGGATCTGCACACGCGAGTCATCATCGAAACGGCTGTCGACGAAAAGGTTCTGAAACCGGCCGAACGGAAAAGGGTCATCCATGAATATGGTGAACCTTTCGATACCGAAGTTCAAACATATGCCTTGGAAGAAATTGTCGCCGAGAAATTGCGCGCCATCCTGCAACACATGGAAAAACTCGAGTCGCGTGGCTGGGGACGATCAAGGGCGCGGGACTACTACGATCTCTGGCGCGTGCTCCGCGCCTACAAGGACCGCTTGGACTTCGGAGGGTTCGGTGATTTCCTTCGGGCCAAATGCGCATTGAAGAACGTGAGTTTCACGGACGAAGGTGATTTTTTTAAGGAGAACATGCTGAAGCACGTCGAGAAGACTTGGGAGCAATGGTTGGGGCCGCTGGTTCCGGATCTTCCGCCCTTTCAAACCGTGATCGGGGAACTGCGCCCAGAGATAAAAGAACTGCTCCAGAAATAATCATTCCATCCGAAGCGTTGCCTTATTTCTCAAGCAGGCGCTCCTTCGCTTTGTCGAATCCGATCCAGCGACCGTTTTCATCCATTCCCCGGGCGGCCAGGTGGTTGATGGCGATCTGATTCAGATCCACCTCGCCACGTGCGACCTTGCAAAGCGTCGCGGTATCCATGCACTGGATGTGGCCGAATTCATCGGCGTCGTATTCGATTTTTTCCACTTTTTTGTTCGTCGTTTTCATGGCCACAGTACACCGGCTTACGCGAAACATAGCAAGTCGATAAGGACCGTCATCCGTGAATCGCGGGGCTGTAACCGGCCGATATTCCCCCTCAATACGGCTCCATCAGAAAACTTTCATTTTCAGATCCGAAAACGCGCACATTCCGGCCGATCACGTAATCACCCGCATGAAACCGAAATTCATCAAGGAACGGATGGTCGTGAACGGCAAGGTGTACTTCCCTCGCAAGAACGCGGTCGAAGGGCTGGCCACCTACGCATCCCCTGAAGAAATTGATCCAAACGCTCTCCCTGTCGGTCGCATATCGGTTGATACCGTCGGCTTCGGCGAGCTCCTGCGGGATCTGATTTCCGAGATGCGCTCGGTCGGTGCGGCCTATCCCTTGGAATATCTGGAAGCGATGCAGAATCTGAGCCTCGTCAATCCCGACGTGGCCCAGATGATCGACAATATCGTGCAACTGGGAAACACCGGACACAAGGTGATGGTCGAAAGTGATAGCGAACAGGTCAGGGATGACGCGATCGAAGAATTGAACCGTTTCAACATGACGGTCTTCGGGCGTTTCGGAGGGATCGACGGATTTGTGAACTCGGCTCTCGCCCAGATCGGCCGCGGCGGAGCTATCAGCGTCGAGTGGGTCGTGAACGAGGACCTGACGGGTATCGACAAAATGGTGTTCGTGCCTCTCAAGGAGATTCGGTTTCTTTATGATCCGGACTCCGGCGAATACGCCCCGCATCAGAAAACCTGCGACCTGACCAAGGGCGACCAGGGGCTCATCGCGCTGAACACCGCGACATATCAGTATTGCGCGATGCAGACGCTCGATAATTCGCCTTATGCCGTACCGCCGATACTCTCGGCCCTTGAGTCGATCACGATCCAGCGGGACATCGTCAAGAACCTGCGCTTCATCGCGAAAAAGATGGGTCTTCTCGGTTTTGTGAATTTTCTGATCCGCGCCCCGAAGCAGTCGCCCGGTGAGAAGACCGAAGAGTACATCGCGCGTTGCCAGCAATTCCTGGATCAACAGGCCCAGCGCCTCAAACACAATTATCGTGACGGCATCGCGGTTGGCTTCATGGATTCCTTCACAGTGGAGCATCACTCCATCACGGGTGACGCCGCCGGTGCGAAGGATCTCTTCGAGATGAACGAGCAACAGGTCTTTTCCGGACTCAAGGCGGATCCCGCGTTGCACGGCAGAACCTATTCAACAACCGAGACCTACGCCGGCGTCGTGTACGAAAAGATGCTCTCCATCATCACGAACTACCAGCGCACCGTCCGTTCGGTTCTGGAATACGGCTACAAGCTCCACCTGAGCCTTCGCGGAATCGATTACCAAAGTCTCTGGATCGAATTCGAACCGTCGAAGTCTCTCTCGGCACAGCGCGACGAGACCACCTACGCGACCAGACTGGCCAATCTGAAGATCCTCTATGATCAGGGGATCATCGACCAGAACCAGTTCGCCCAGGAGGCCGGATACGATCGGCCAGCTGAAGAGGGTCCGCGCAACCCCTTGATCATCCCACCGGCGGATACGGGTGAATCTGCGCAATCGAAAACGGTATTCGAACTCATCTTTGACAAGCCATCCGGATCCTATCGTGTGCCAGAGCGCCGTCGTTATATCGCAAGCGACGTTGACGATGACGAATCGTCGGCCATCGATATGCAGGTAATCTACAAGCGCTGCATTGAGGAGCTGGATAAACATTTCCCGTCCTGTTGTCCGAGAAAGGAATCATTCGAACTCAACCATGCGCAAGAGCAGGTAGATCGCTTCCAGAGGGAATATTTCGCGGCGGTCTATCCCGTCTTGAGAAAATCGCGAAACAAGACGCTCAAGCAGGTCAAAGCCTTCTTCGACGATTTTGATTTCGAGACCGGCGACAGTGATTTGTTCGCCAATGGGGTATTGGAAACCATGGGTCTGTTTTTTGCCCAATCTCTGGAAAACTCCGTTCTCGAAAAAAGGACCTCCTCGAACATCGCGCTGATCTATTCCTACTTCCGCCTCGAAGACGCCGAACCCTTCGGCGGCACGATCCCGATCAAGCCGTCGTTCAACCTCATCGACAAAAAGGCGATCAACTTCCTGAAGAACTCGGACGATTTCTATTTCGGCCGCTACCTCACCAACCCGCAGACGAAGAAGGATCTGAAAAACTGGCTGGTGGACGAATACCTGAAATCGGGACGCAACCTCCGCGACTCCGGCGAACTCACGAAGTTCAAAAACCGTTTCGGCGATCGCGTGGCCCAGGAGGATTACAAGATCCTGCGTGTCGTCGAGACCTCGACCAACCGCTCGCGCAATTGGGGCAACATCTTTCTGGCGGAACAGGCCAAGGCCGCCTCCATCGAAATCACGGGGCCACTCGATAACGTGACCTGTCCGTGGTGCCAAAGCATGACCGGCAAGAAATTCAGGGTCGATCCGGTGGTCCAGCATGTCCGGGACGTGCTGGATCAGGACCCTGATAATCTCCCGACTCTCAACCCTTTCCTGCCGGGGCGTATTCATCCGGCGGTGGTCGACGCGCTGGATGAAAACCAGCTGCTGTCACAAGGGATCGCACTGCCGCCGTATCATCCCCATTGCCGGCACGGATATGTGGTGGATCGTTTCCGATGACTCCCATGAACGAACCGGAAGAAAAAATCTTTTTCGGGATCACGAAAGTGACCGGGAGTTTACGCTCGAAGCATAGATATCGGAAGAAGGATCTCTATGCTCACGAACAAACAGATCAGTCTGGCGAAGACGAACTGGAAGAACGGCAAACCCCTGGGCTTGTCTATGACTTTCGTGGGATCTATCCGACCAAACGATCAGATCCCTCAAAACGAAAATCCACTTCCGAAAAAACCGATCGAAATGATCGCCGCTGAAAAACAGGCTCCGGAAAACGGCGAACCTGCCGCGGCCCCGGCCGACACCGTCGATCCGACTGAAGAGGATTTCGTATTCGCCACCTTCCGTGCGCTCTCCGCCACGATATTGGCCGACCGGCCGATTGATTTCACCGACGAGAAGATGCTCAAGACGGCCGTCACCAAATTGAACGGCCAGACCGTTTTCAAGGATCACAACACCAGCGTCAATAACTGGGTCGGTCGCGTGGAATCCTCCCATTGGGACGACACCACCCCGGGAATTCCCTCCGGCATCAACGCCATCCTGAAACTGGACGCCGTCAAAGACCCGATGACGGTTCGCGGAGTCCTGCAAGGGGCCATTCATTCCGCCAGCGTTACCGTCAGCTTCGAATGGAAACCAAGCCATCCCGATCTCATGGAGAGCGGGACCTTTTTCGACCGCCTCGGGGAAGATATCGACGATCAGACGGTCCGGATCGTCGTCACCAAGATCGATAAATTCTGGGAGATCTCTCTTGTCTGGCAGGGAGCTGACGAGTTCGCCAAGCAGATCGGCGAGGACGGTCATCCCGTCCAGCAATCACAACATCTTCAAATGATCGCCGCCCAGGCGATACTTCCCGAAAAGATTATCAAGAACAATGAGGAGTCAGTCATGCATCCATTACTCAAACTGTTGAAAGACACGTTCGGCATCGAAGTCACGGAAAAGAATTTCACCGAGATTCTGAACCGGCATGTCGAAACGATATCCGAAGAGGCTTTGAAGAAAGCCCAACAGGAGATCAATGATCTCAAATCAAAGGTCGATCAGGATCGTCTCCGTATCGCGGAGTTCGATACCAAGATCCGCGATCTGGAACCGCAGGCCATTCTCGGCAAACAATATCTCGAAGACGAGCGCAAGGAAACGATCCGCCTCTATCGCGTCGCCAAGGGCGATGCCGTGAGTGACGCTATCCTCAAGACACTGGAAAAAGCAGAACTCGATATCGCGCAGGCCTTCAAGAAGGAATTCCAAAAAGAAGTCGAAGAGAAATTTCCGAATCGGTGCGCCCAATGCGGCGGCACCGACATCCGTCGTCAGAGCTCGCAGATGCCGCAGGACAAAGACCGGCAGAACCAAGGCCCCTTGTCTCGCAAGGCAATGGAGCACGTGAAGGAGATTCACGCCATTTAACAGGCAAAGGAGACTATCATGACCATCGTCAAAGAAGAACTGGCCGGAATACTCACGTTATCCTTCGGGGTGGACCCGTTGTTCGTGGGAACGCTGGCCCCGCAAACTCCCGTGAAACTGAGCGCCGTCGACCAAGTGGCCCCGTATGTGGGACCAGGACAGCCCGATTTCGTGGCTTGTCTGGGTTACGTGATCATTCGTAACAACAAACCCAACAACGACAACCGCGTCGTCGTCGCCACCAAGGGACGGGCCGTCATCACCATGACATCCGGTGAAGCGATCGTTGCTGGCAAACCAGTCACGATGAACAGCGTCGGCAAAGTGGTGCTGGCCTCGTACCGTGAGCCGCAAGCCGGTTTCAGAGTCATGGATTTTATGTGGAATGGCGGAGAGACCATCACAGTCGAAGGCAATACCATCATCGAAGGCGTGCATTTCTTTCCCGGGCCGACGGTTCAAATGACCGCCGATCAGATCGCCAACGCCATCCGGATGCATATGCCGAATTTCGATGCCCAAACGAACGGAACCGACAGGGTTTTCATCCGCCGCCGAAACAACGGACCGACCTTCAACAACACCAATATTCCGATTTCGACGAGCGATGACGGAGCCGACATCGTCGTGGATCCGTTACTGGCCCACGACGGCGACATGTCGATTTTCGATCCTTACGGGATCGCGCTGACGGATTGCTCAGGACCCGATGCCCCCATCGACATCCTGGTGCGCTGAAACGAAAACTACGAGGAGAAACATATGGAATTCGGACTCAAAGGCAAAATCAGACAGACCTACGAAGAAATGCAGAAGATTCGTGCGGGCAACGTGCCCGGTCCCGCCGCCCTGGGTGGCAAACGGGACGTGAGCCTCATCGAATACTTGAGCGCTCAATACCCCGCCGGTTGCGACAAAGACGGCATCTTCGACGTGAACCATCTCTACTACGAGCTGGGGATCAATCCGAACAAGATGACGGTCAGCCAGCTGATCGATCTCGATCAGGATAGTCGCTGGCTGGTGCCGGAGATCTTCCGTGACGCCATCCGCAAGGGCATCCGCACGTCGCCTTTCTACAACAGATTGGTGGCGGTCAGCGAATCGGTAGGCCAGCCCCAGGTCAACATGCCATTTTTGGAGCTTTCCGATGCCCAGCCCAAGGATACGTCCGAGGGTGAGACCATCTCCAAGGGGAGCATCTCCTACGGCAACAAGACAACCGAGATTTTCAAGCAAGCGATCGGCGTCAGCATTTCCTACGAGGCGATCCAGTACACGTCGATCAACCTTCTTACTATTTTCATTCAAGACGTCGGCGTCAAGCTAGGTCACAAACTCAACAACGAGGCCGTGGATGTTCTCATCAACGGCGATCAGCCCAGCGGAAGCGAGGCCGCCGCCACCATCGGCGTATCAAGCATCGTTCCTCCCGGGATCACCTATCGCGATCTCGTGTACGCATGGATCCGTGCGAGCCGTCTCGGACGTCGGTACGACCATATCGTGACGAGCGAAAGAGGCGCGAACCGCCTGCTCAATCTCGACGAGTTCAAACAAAAACAGGCCGGAGCGCCCATCTCATCGATGGTGCTCAACGAGACGCTCCCGAGCCAGAGTCAGGTTTTCGTCAGCGGAAGGCTGACGCAGAATCAATACATCCTGCTCGACCCGCGTTTCGCGCTGGTCCAGCTGACGTCGGCCCCGCTCAACGTCGAGGGCGACAAGATCATCAGCAAGCAGATCCAGGAGGCCTATGCTTCTATCACCACCGGATTCGGGGTTATTTTCCGCGATGCCCGCGTGATCGTCGACGATTCGCTTGATGTCACGCTCAACGATTTCCCGACATGGATGGAGCCCACGATCTGATGAAACGAAAAGAGGAATGAATCATGTCCACGAAATATCTCAAATGCCGCAATGCCGTCATGACCTACATGGACCCCGAGAGTCACTTCAAGGTGCCTCGGGGCCGCATCGTTTCCTATGAAGGAAGTCTGACCCGCACCATGCAGAAATGGATCCGTCGGGGCGGACTCGTGGTCGTGGACGAAGCGCAGTATCTCGCGCAAAGCCATGCCGATCCGTCTATAAAGACGGAGACGGTGAACACGCCGCAGGCCGAACCGGTTCCCGAAACGAAGGAAGCTCCGATTACGCCAACACCGGATCCCGTTCCCATTGAGGACAAACCGGAAGCGGCCGATGAATCAGAAGCCAAATCGAAGAAGGCCAAGAAGAAATCCGGAGGCAGCGCATGACACTGGCCTTCGGATCCATGCACCGCCTCAACCGGATACTCCTCAAGACGAAGGACATCCTCGGGGACGGTGATGCCATGCTGACCGACGAGAACAAGAACGCCTCGCTTCAGTACGCCGCGAGTTTTTATGGACTCTACGGAGGTGACGGTTCGGAGGCCACGTATGCCGACAGATCCGACCTGACCATCCTGCAATCGGAACTCATCGCAACGTCCTCCGCCATCGAACTCATCCACACGGCGATTTCCTACTACAAGGACGATGTGATCGAAGCCACGGCCGGTCCGGCCGATGCGAAGTTCCGCATCGATAAGCTCGCGTGGCTCAAGACGCTTCTCGAGGAATTGGAAAACAAGCTAGCCGGAATTAAATCCCAGCTCGGCTACGCCGAAATGGAGCTGTCCGGGCCACCGGCATTATTGAAAAAGGTGCGGGCGTGCGAAGACCCTCCCGGGGATGTCTGCGCCTGCGAATCAAGGATATGAACCATGAGCGATCTGCTTTCGAACCAACAGGTCAGCCAAATCCGCAAGGTCTTCCACGACCTGAGCGACACATTCGCTTTTCCGGTGATCGTTCGCCGGACGTCATTCGCCAACGGGGCCTTCCGCAGCGCACCCGCGACACAGGATTTTCCCTTCAACGCCATTCGTGAATTCGCCTCAGAAGGAGAGAGCGATCAATTCCGCAACGACCTCGGCCCCGATATTACCCACGAAAGAAATCTCTATCTCAACTGGGACGATGTCGAAGCGGCCGGTCTGACTGACGCCGACAACAAGGTTCTGCTGGATCACAACGACGTCGTGGTCATGGAAAACGAGACCTACGACATCGTCTCGTTCGGTGGTGTGGCCGAAATGACCAAGAAACCGTCATTCGTTTACCTGCGGATCAAAAGACGTTTGGCCGACGGAGGTGCGCCATGAGCGACATGAACGGTCCATGGAAAGATCTGGAAAACGATCTCAACGGTTTCGGCCTGAAGCTGACATCGCGTCTTCAGCTGGCCACTCTCCAGAATGCCGAAACGGTCCGCAAGGTATTGGTGAAGCATCTGCAGAATCAGGATCTGTCTTGGAAGCCGCTGGATCCCGATTATCTCGCATCCAAAAAGAAACGGGGTTTGAGCACGGCGACCCTTATCGCCACGTCACAGCTGATGCAGTCGATCACGACCGAATTGTCGGGCGACCGTTTGTCGGCGTTCGTGGGGGTCTTAAGGATCGGTAAACGCAGGGACGGAGAACCGCCCGTGTTGATCGCCGAGATTCACGAGTTCGGAAGTCACGCGCGGAATATTACGGCACGGCCGCTTTTCCGACCGACTTTCAAGGAAGTGATGCCCAACGTCGAGAACGGCTACAAAAAAGCCGTGCGCGAAGTGTTGGAAGCAACGGGACATTGAACTATGAGCGCCACCATTCTCAATAGTATCGCGAAACTGCACCAGGCCGTCTACGACCGGATGGCCTCCGTCACGTCAATCCCGGGACTCGAATTCCTGGGATTCGACGACGGCAAAAACCGACCGACGCTTCCAAAGAAAGCCGTGCAGATATCATTCGCCGGATACGAGGTCGATCGCGGTCGTGTCACTCCCGACGTGATTACGCCCTCGGGTACCGCGGTAACCCTCACCTACGACGGTGAACCGGTCACGCTGAATCCCGAATTTACCATCCGAAAACCCATCCCTCTCGATCTTTATTATGAGATCGACGCCTGGTGCTACGATAGCCGGACGGCAACCGAAATCGATCTGGGGTTATTGAACCGCTTCCCCGAACGGGGCGTGCTTTCGCTCGCGATCGACGGAGAACTGTATGACTTTCCAATCGAACTCGTAGGCATCCAGAATCTGGACGATCTGACAAAGAACATCCGCGAGAGAATCTACCGTTTCAAAATCGAGGCGTGGGTCACAGGATTCCTGCCGGATCGGGACGGCAAGATCATCACGACGATCGAAAACGAAATTTTGAAGACGACACGAGGCCCTTCGGATCCGGCGGGGATATCGCTACAGCATGCCGATATCCGGCCTGATACGGGGCCTTGAAGGAGAGAGTATGGGGAAGAAAAACAGGGAAACACCGATAATCCGAAGCGAGACACCCAAATCGGCGACACGAATCCGTATCGTCAATCTGACGGGCAAGACCTTTCCGGTCCCTTATCGCGGGCCGGATGGCAAGACCGTCTTTCTGAATCTCCGATTGCAGACAGGACGCCATGGACAGGACGCGCCCGTGCTTCCGCAAAGTGCTATCGTGCCCGAAATGAAAGCGCTGGAGCGCAAGGGATTCGTCAGGATCGAAAACGTTTAAGGGAGGTAGATGATTATGCCTACAGGAGCAGCGAAAGTCACGTTCACCGAAAGGGATCTGAGTTTTTTCATACAGGCCGTCACGCAGGGACGCAATTGCGTCCAGATCACCGCGCGTCGCGGACCGGTCAATGAGGTCAAACTGATCGGATCCATGAAACAGTTTCAGGAAATCTACGGATTGCCCACCGATAGCTCCGATTCCGATATCGTCGTGCAACGCGCGTTCGATCGCGGGGCGGTACTCTACATCAACCGAGTGGTCCACTATACGGATCCGTCTGTCGCGACTTCCATCACCGCCGCCAAGGCTTCACTGACCCTCAAGGATCAGGAAGATCGGGACACCCTGAAAATTGACGCCGCCAATGAGGGGCTCTGGGGCAATACCCTCGTGATTACGATCACGGCCAACGATATCGATTCCGACAGGTTCGATCTGGCAATTGATTACCCCGAACAACCGGAATTGAGCGAGACCTATCGTTACCTCACGATGAATCAGAACGACACGGAATATTATGCCATCAAAGTGATCAACGACCAATCCAAACTCGTGAAGCTGATCGACATGGAAGCCGGAGATCCCTTCGAGAACGACAGCGTGACCGTCGGGGCCGATACCTTCGATGCCGGAGATGATTTTACGATCAACGTCGATGACATTCCCCTGATGAGCTCGTCCCTCAAGGATGCGATCAACGCGACCTCGGTTTCCGTCACTGCTACGTCTCTGAGCAACGTGGTGAGTCTTGCCGCGGCAACGCCCGGGGCGGCCGGAAACGCCATCGCTTTATCCGCTATCACCGGAGGCTCGAACATTCAGGTGTCGGCGGCGACACTGACCGGTGGCCTTGATGCCGTCGCGGCTTCGGGAACCATCACTTACGGGGTTCCCGCCGACGGAGATGTGATCACCATCGACGGCAACACCTTCACCAAGGTTTCCTTGCCGCCGGGCGCTAACGAATTCAGCGACATCACCGAATTGACGGCGTTGATTCAGGCCCTAGCGAACGTGAATGCCACGGACGACGGTTTGATTATCACCATAGCCGCGTCAAATCCCGGATCCGCAGGAAACGCGATCCCCATGACCTCGTCCAGTGTTACCGGCCTGACTCTTTCGGGACCTTCGCTATCCGGAGGGATCGACGCCGTAGCCGCCACGGGCACAGTGACGTTCAGCTCGGATCCCGTGACTGTTGACAACCCGATAGCCATCGTCCCCACGAATCTCGCGGGCGGCACCGACGGCTTGAGCGGTCTGGACGACGATGATTGGATCGGCAATCCGGCCACGCGCACGGGTTTGTACGCCTTCGACGATATCGATGATGCCTTCGGGCTTGCCTGTCCGGAAAACACTTCTCCGGCGGTGGTCGCGGCGGGCATCGCCTACTGTGAGAATCGCGAAGACATGGTCTATTATTCGGAACCTCCCGCTACTGTCGATTCCGCCGAAGAGGCGATAGACTTCCGTCTGGGACAAGGGGCATGGGTTCACGCCGCCTTCAATTCCAGCTACGGCGCGATGTATTTCGGAAGGCCTAAGATCCGGTCTCCGAAAACCAACGACATTACGGATATCAGCTTGATTGGGGATGTCTTCGGCGTCCATTCCTACAACGATGCCAAGTCGGAGGTATGGTTCGCTCCCGCGGGACTACAGCGCGGTCGGATTCCGAACACGCTGGGAATCCATTACAACGTGGGGACTCCCGGACGGTCCAGCGAAATGGACGATCTCGTCAACAACCAGATCAGCCCGATCGTCGATTTTTCAGATGAGGGAACCGTCATCTGGGGCGAGCAAACCCTTCAGAGAGCGCCGAGCGCGCTTCAATCGCTCCACATCCGAAGACTGCTCATTTATATGAGAAAGGCGCTCCTCAAGATCAATCGCATCTATCTTTTCGAACCGAACGATCCCGTCACATGGCGTCGTGTTTTCAATCTCATCAATCCATGGATGGAGGATCTGCTGAAGCGACGGGCATTCTATGAGTACCTGATCCAGTGCGATCAGGACGCCAAGGGCATCGGTGACGCCATCCTGAACACGCCCGAGAGAATCGACCGTGGCGAATTCGTCTGCAGGCTTTTCATCAAGCCGACCCGCACGCTCAAATATTTCGGCATCGAAGCGGTGATCACGAAGTCGAACGCCAACTTCAAGGAACTATTGGATATCCGACTGTGATTTTTATTCTTCGAATTGGATGGACCAGCTATTTTTGAAATCTTCGACAGGGACTATCGTTGAGATGTCTTTCAAGGATCCTACGTCAAGGATGAAAGGATCCGGCAAATCGGGTGCATCGAAAACATAGCGATACTCTCTCTCGTGGGAGAACTCGTTCGTTTTGACAAAGCCTGAGATCTGTCGAGGAACGGTTCCATGAAAAGCCGCATCGACATATCGTACCAGATCCCCTCTAAGACCGATGTTTTTTGCCTTGCAGGCTTTTCCAAGGCGCTCGTTGAATTCTATCCCGCTGGTGATTACCCAGACATGCTTGTTCTTATAGCCGTTTTCCATCTTTGTCGTGACTTGAAGATATGATTTGAAATCCTCCATTTCTTGTTCGGTGAATTTGCGATTGGTCCATTCGCCTGTGTGAATGGCGTACATGCAAAAAGCCGGTTTTTTGAGATTCAGACTGACCGGAACCTGACCGACCAATCCGTTATCCGCGTTAATGATCACAGGAGGTTGGTTTTTCGGAGTGAAATGAATGGAGATGTTTTTCGCCTGATAA
>Ga0351893_10148_pt1 | contig 23863 bp, 17 predicted proteins | sample TotcelFGM3001K15_FD_206765 | JGI IMG/M metagenome (GOLD analysis project Ga0351893, IMG submission 206765) | Enriched cells from coal bed in the Powder River Basin, Montana, United States - Total cells FGM rep3 HSBNCT.FGM.300.1.K15 ...
TTAGTTCTTGCGCTTGGCGCATGTAGTCGGCGCACGGGCGAGATAGGCACGGTGGAAAATCCCATAATCTTCTATTATATGCCCTTTAGAGGCGAACATACCTTCGCGGAATATGCGCCTGAGATCGAGAAATACATAGAGGAGCATGCCGGTCTTGAGGTGGAATCTAGGCATGCCTCTGATTTCATAACCATAGTCGAAGCCTTCGGCAAAAAGAAGGCCGATGTTGCTTTCATGAATACCCTAGGTTATCTCATGGCTTATGATTGGGCCAAGGCCGAGGCGTTCTTGCAGCAACTCTACGGAGATGTGTACCGAAGCTATAGAGGAGAAATTCTGGTTCGCACAGATTCCGAAATCGACAACATTGCCGATCTGCAAGGAAAGACGATAGCCTTTGCAGATCCATTTTCAGCAGGTGGCTATCTCTATCCGCTCAAACTTTTACATGAAAAAAATGTAAAACCTGCAAAAACGGTATTCGCCGGAGGCCATCTAAAAGCCGTAGAGATGCTCTATAAAGGCGAAGTCGATGCTGCAGCAACGTATCACACAAAGCCCACCGCGGCAGGCTTGGAACGTGATTCGCGCGTGGAACTTCTGGAAAAATATCCCGACATAATATCGAAAATAAAAATCGTCGCGCTTACCGATGAAATACCAAATGGACCGATAGCCTTTAGCAAAGACCTGCCAGAGGCCGTGAAAACAAAGCTCGCCGGTGCGATACTCGGTTTTGCAAGAACTCCCAAGGGCAGAGAAGCCTTGATGAATCTTTACAACATCACGGGCCTGACCGTGGGAAACAACGAAGAATACGATGGCGTGCGCAAAGTCCTGAAAGATCTCGGAAAGAGCATTGATGAGGTCGTGCCGGGTGGTATCTCTTTTTACAGATCCCACGCCGAGGCTTGGCTTGAATATTAAAGTTGTGCTATGGCTGACCGATAAAAGATATCGCGGAGAGGTTTTTTGACCGATGCGGTGAGCCCATTGAATGAAAAATTGGAGCTTTTTGGAGATGTCTGGACTGCATTTTAACAAAAGGGGGTGTGTATGTCAGGATTTTACAGAGTGTCTTTTGTGATGATCGCATTTGTACTTTTTTTGTTTGTGAGTATCGATGTGGCTAATGCCGGGTTTGGAAATGTGCTTGATAAAGCGACGAAAAAAGCAGATGTGCTTACAGGCGGTGATAGTGCAGGTGGCGGCTCGAAACCCTCCGTCGGAGGAGGGGGAGCGGGTTGCAAAGACGTGCCGTGTCCGGCCCGTCACGGATGCAGGGCTTGTTGTGATAAGTATGTCGAAATAGGCTATCCGGAATCCTTTGCCAGCAAGGATGTGGATAAAAAATTTAAGAAGGTGAGCAATCCAAAACAGGCGGCAGACGGAGCCTCGGCATGGCTTGGCGGAAAGCAACCCAAAGCATATAACAAGACAGAATCTTCCAATGCCGGAAACACGATAAAACATCAGTACTGTTGGCCGTCGATGCAGATGGAAAGTCTTTCTGTAATGAAAGGCTATGAATTGGGAACCTTTTACAACGGCAAATGCAGTTCGGAGGAAACCGCAACTACTGCGAAGTGTATTCAGCCCTTAATGCAATGCTGGAAGGGGCCTAGCGATTCTGAATTTTCCTGCAACTTTGATTTGCAAAGTTTTATGATGGAAGGTGGAAAATGCGTCCCCAATCCATCTCGCTGCAATCCAAACTGGTAAAAACAAAAACATCTCTAACAAACTAACAGGCGCCGCAAATGGCGCCTGTTGGTTTATATAAGAAGCCTATAGGACAATGAGCCTAGCTTTCCGGTACAAGATATATCATGGCGGCGGCGGGAGCGCTGTTTAGCCATTCGTCCGAGAAATTGTCATAGGTTACATTCATCGTTATCGAATCGCCGGCCTTGAAGGTGACGCCGTTTGAATCGACAAATGGATCTCCTTCGAGTTTCACTATTTTGCGGTTTTCATCTGTCGTTGCTTCAGCCAACCAAAAAGGTTCCGGGTTGTCTCCGGATGAAAGCTCCACCGAAGATCCAAAATCCCCCAATATCGCATGTGCTACTACAAGGCTAGCGCCCAACGGCATATCGTAGGTTGCCGTCATCTCGATAAATTTTCCGGGCGCCACCGACATTGTGTCGTGATTGCACGGGTCAAGCTCCACGAGGAGCGGCTTCACGTCCTTGAGCTCGGCAAATCCATCCATCGGTCGAATGAGCATCGCAAGTTCAAAATATACATCGGAAAAAGCCTCGGCTGTCTGATTTTTTAGTATGATTTTCATCCTGAGTGGATCTGACTTGAGGACCGGATATCCAAATCCCGCCGGAAGATTTATTTCCCTTAGCATTGACGTTGCCGCTGCAAATGGATTTCCGTCTCCGGCGTCTTTGCACAGGGGATTGTCCTCGTGCAAATTTGAGATAACCGCAAGATGCAAAAGTTCGGCCGGGAGCTCGTTGCCTTTGGCATCGACCATTTTTGGCAAAAAACCCACGACCCACATGGGCTTGTCCGTCTGAAAATTCATCACGATAGGTTTTGTGAGCATCTCTTCTACCTGCATGCCGGTCGGGAGATCTACGGGACCAACTTTATAGACTATCTTTTCAAGACCGGTTTCAAGGGCCAGCCGGTCATTTACCGACGGCGAAGATGGTGAAATATTGGCCTCGGGGGCTAGAAAATTTGGCTCGCCTTTGCCGGTTGTATCACAGGCGGAAAGGATCATTAAAATCGACAACGCAAACAACGTTTTTGAGATTTTCATGGCACGGAACATAGCAACCTCTTATCTAGCCTTCCAATACGCAGGGCGTTAGAACTTTTGACGCGAAAAAATCATAATGGACAAAAAACCGATTTATTAGTCAAAATTTTGACGACATTTTGGTCCCATCTGTCATCCATATATACATATATAATAGATAGGGTCAGCAGTTTGATTTGTCTTATATCGAATTTTTGCAAAAAAAGACAACAAGGCCCTTGACTATGGTGTTTTCGATATCATATGGTGCGCAACTAAAGCCTGTTAGCACTCTCATCTGGTGAGTGCCAGCGGCAAATAAACAAACAACCATAACAAGGAGGAAAGAAATATGGCAAAGTCAAAGATCAGACCTCTTCAGGACAGGATTTTGGTAAAGCGCCTGAGCGGAGAGGAAAAAACCAAGGGCGGAATAATTATTCCCGACACCGCCAAGGAAAAACCCTTTGAGGGCGAAGTGATTGCAGTTGGAAACGGAAAAGTTTTGGAGAACGGCACAAAACATCCGCTCGATGTAAAAGAGGGCGATCGTGTCCTTTTTTCGAAATACTCGGGCATCGAGGTAAAGATTGACGGTGAAGAATATACGATCATGCGCGAAGATGACATCCTCGGCATAATCAATGCGTAAAAAAACATATTTTAAATAGGAGGAAAGACCATGTCAGCAAAAGATCTGATTTTTAGTCAAGAGGCCCGCGACGAAATTTTAAAGGGCGTAAACTCTTTGGCCAACGCGGTAAAGGTGACCTTAGGCCCAAAGGGTCGTAATGTCGTGCTCGACAAATCGTTTGGCAGCCCCGTCATAACAAAAGACGGCGTAACGGTTGCTAAAGAAATAGAACTTGAAAATAAGTTCGCCAATATGGGTGCCCAGATGGTCAAGGAAGTTGCATCGAAGACTTCCGACGTAGCCGGCGACGGCACGACCACAGCCACAGTGCTCGCCCAGTATATTTACAGCGAAGGCGCGAAGCTGGTTGCCGCCGGTCACAATCCGATGGCCATCAAGCGCGGTATCGAAAAGGCAGTGGAATATGTAACATCCGAATTGAAAAAGAATTCCAAGCCCACCAAGGACCGCAAGGAAATCGCTCAGGTGGGAACCATCTCGGCCAACAACGACGACACCATCGGCGGGATTATAGCGGAAGCCATGGAGAAGGTCGGAAAAGAAGGCGTCATCACGGTCGAAGAGGCCAAGGGCATGGATACAACGCTGGATGTAGTCGAAGGTATGCAGTTCGACCGCGGTTATCTTTCCCCGTATTTTGTAACGGATCCGGAGAAGATGGAAGTTTCGCTCGAAAACCCGCTCGTTCTCATCAACGAGAAAAAGATTTCGAACATGAAGGACCTTCTTCCCGTACTCGAACAAGTAGCGAAAATGTCGCGCCCCTTGCTCATCATCTCTGAGGATGTGGACGGCGAAGCACTAGCTACGCTCGTTGTGAACAAGCTGCGCGGCACGTTGCATGTATGCGCCGTAAAAGCCCCGGGTTTCGGCGATCGCCGCAAGGCCATGCTCGAAGATATCGCTACAATCACCGGCGGCAAGCTCATCGCCGAGGAACTTGGAATCAAGCTGGAAAACATCACGCTCAACGATCTAGGTCAGGCTAAATCGATCAAGGTTGATAAAGAAAACACGACGATCATCGACGGCAACGGCAAGAAAAGCGACATTGAAGGCCGCATAGCCCAGATAAGAAATCAGATCGAAAATACGACCTCCGATTATGATCGCGAAAAACTACAAGAACGTCTGGCGAAGTTAGTCGGAGGCGTAGCCGTAATCAACGTCGGCGCAGCCACCGAAACCGAAATGAAGGAAAAGAAAGCCCGCGTGGAAGATGCTCTTCATGCAACACGCGCTGCAGTGGAAGAAGGCATAGTCGCCGGCGGCGGCGTGGCCCTGATTCGTGCTACGGCCGGACTCGACAGCATAAAGAACAAGTGCTTAGAAGGAGAGTGGGAAGGTGTGGAGGTAGTCAAACGCGCTGCCGAATATCCTTGCCGCTGGATAGCACAAAATGCCGGTTGGGAAGGTGCAGTCGTGGTCAATAGGGTCAAAACCGAGCAGGGCAATTTCGGTTTCAACGCCCAAAGCTGCACTTTCGAAGATATGCTCTCCACGGGCATCATCGATCCAACAAAGGTTGTCCGTTCGGCGTTGCAAAATGCCGCATCGGTAGCCGGTCTTATGATAACCACCGAGGCCATGATAAGTGAAAAACCCAAGAAGGACGATGCTCCGGCAATGCCCGGCGGCGGTATGGGTGGCATGGGCGGTATGGGCGGCATGTACTAGGTCATTTTACATACGCTGTTTTAAAACGGCTCCCGAATTCGGGGGCCGTTTTTTTTAGGGTGGTGCGCCGGCAGTTCAGAACGCACTCAATAACTCTAGGCTATGCTTTGGGTGATAGATATTGGCCTTCGCTTGACTATTCGTGTTTTCCTGTGTAATTCCCAATCGATATCACGTATATAGGGGGAGCATGAAAACATCCTTCAAATCTATCGGTTTTCTTGTAGCTGCTTTTGCAATCATAACTTTCGCGTTACCGTCATATGCGATGGATTTTTCCGTCCATGGGTATTTCAGAAATCGCGGAGTAGGCGTAGATGATCTGGATCTGCAGAGAAAAAACAACGCTATCGCCTATCAAAACAATCGTTTGGGATTTATATTGTACGAGCAGATGAGGCTTCGCCTCGAACCAAACTTCAAGCTAAACGATTTTCTCTCAATGCATGCGCAGTTTGACATATTAGACAATGTGCTCTTCGGCTCCAAGGATACAAGACAACTGCAGGTAATAGCCCCCATAGTCGGTCCGCAGACGCTGCCGCCGGGAGCGGGTTCTTTTTATATGACAGGGCCGTCAACTGTGGGAGAAAACGGAGCAATAAACGTCCGCAGAATGTGGGCCGACATATTAACGCCCATAGGAAAATTTCGGGTGGGCAGACAACCGTCCCATTGGGGGCTTGGGATATTTCAAAACGATGGAAATGAAATTCAAGGTGATTTTGGTGATACCGCGGACAGACTTTTATACCTCATCCAATACGACATTCCAAGCGCCGGCGTAGTAACCGGAGGGCTTTTGTGGGACATCGCCTATGAGGCCCAGTGGGATCCGAGAACAGATCTGCTAGATAGCAATCCGCCATCGGCCAACAGGGATTGTCAGCAGTATGCCGCAATATTGAAGTTTGAAACGCCGGAGTTCACCGTGGGCGCCTTTGGCGGACTTCGTCGAAGGAACGGACCAGATGGCGCCACTACGATGACAGTTACCGATGCCCTAGGCAATGAAACGCCTGCCGGCATTGATGGCGACACGATGCTTTATTTCGCAGATCTATACGCCAGATATAGCTACGGAAGTCATTCATTCAAATTAGAGGGAGTATATCTCGGTGGCAAGGTTACTACCGGCCTTGCGCTTGACGCCATTCCGTTTGCAGGGCTGGGTGCTGGTGAAGGTATCATCGCGCTCCCCCCAAAACAGACCATGCAGACTTTCATGGCGGCCTTCGAAGCGGAGGGAAAATATAAAACCGGAGATCAATGGCTTCTTCAGGCAGGTTTTGCCGAAGGCGATGGTTCTCCTCTTTCTAACCGCATAACGACATTTGGTTTTAGGCCAGATTACCAAATAGCCCTTCTCATGTTCAATTATCCGCTGGGCACTTCGCCGCAGCTTTATGGACAAAAAGCCGGTGGAGCCGGAGGCACGGAATATCTCGCCGGTGGAAAATCCATCACGAGCAATTACATAAACAATGCCTTATACCTGTCACTGGGCTATGGACACGAATTCAAGCTGGCGGCTGATTGGGCGGAATGGATAAAACCCGGTTTTAAAGTTACCACCGCATGGGCCCATAAGAAAAATACCTCGATAAACTTTGAGGACCTCATCCCGCAAGCGGGCAACTGGCCGGTACTCGATGAACGCACAAACTCCATGTGGCAGAGATGGTATGGCATCGAGCTGGATATAGGCGCTCAGGCGATGCTTTTCGAAAATTTATACACTGCCCTTGAAGGTGGGGTTCTAATTCCGGGAAGGGCCTATGACATAGACGTAAATCTCATAGATCCCGGTTCAATCGTGGAACCTATACCCCGAGACAAGGCCTCGATGGCTTGGATAATCCGCCTTACAGCGTCTATTTTGTTCTAGCGTCGAATTATTGACGACAAAATATCTTTTAATTTCCTCTTATATCAAAATGACGTTTTCTTGTGATTTAAGACTCTTTATAAATAGAGTAGTTAGCCAGATATTGCATCATCCTTAGAATGGCTTGTTATTTGCAGATTTCTATTGCGGGAGGACTGAGAATGAAGATTCCCGCCTACATAATCGATGAGCAAAAGCGCAGGAACGAAGAAAAAAGACAGCGTGAGGAACGGGACCTGCACCTACCCCTAACCCCTCCTGAAAAAGAATATGACGATATGCGTTCACGTCGCAAAGAAGAGCCCAAAAGGGGAATGATAGAAATAGAATTATGAAATCGGAAATTCCTTCAAGCTGTCAGGATCTGTTTTGTTCCCTTTCCAATTAACTTTCGTCTTTTTTAAAGTTACTTTGCGCATCTTTTGTTCATCGATGTCGAAAATGGAACTTATTATTTCAGCCGGTTTAAGACCCGGCTTTGTATTATTGATGCGGATTTCCACCACGTTATCGCTAACGACTGCAAGATTTGCGACGTAATCCTTGAGATTTACCGTGACATCTCCTTTGCCGCGAAGACGTTTGAACAAAACAATTTCTTGCGACACATAGTTCTTTATATATTCACCCAGCCCATTTCGAGCAGACCCCAAGTCTGCAAGATATTCTGAAGACTCGATCGAATCGTCGATGGATGGGGTGGAAGATGAAATTTCCACGGCCCCAACAATTTTAATTCCAGATGGCAATCTCTCGTTTAAGGCATCGATGGCTTTCTGGATATCGATTTTTGAATCAACTTCCGCGTCTAAAAATTCAGCCAGGCTTTCCAGGCCAAGCCCAAGCGCCGGACCTGACGCGATCTTCGGTCTTGGATGATAGCCTTCTGTATAGCGAAGAGGGATGCCCGCAGCCCTGAAGGCCGGCCTTAGCATGTCGAGAGTTTCGACGGCCGCCAAAAAAGAGGCAAGCCCCTCCTTTGCGTATTGAAACCGGTATCTATGTGGAGCGTCACAATTTTGCGCATCTTCGGTGCTTTTTCGTTCCATGGTGCCTTGGTGCTCTTTGTCCTGACATTTTGTAGCTACATGACTTGTGTCATCGGATATAAAAGATGGAGGTGTCAACTTAGGTTCGGTGTTGGCTCCAATCGCGGATTGCGAATCGGTCCTCGAATTTATTTTTGGAGTAACTACGAGTCTGTTTTTTATATCGACAAAATTGCAAAGTCCGCAACCTTGACAATCGCCCCCGGTGCAATCTGGCGTTTGGATCAGCAATTCAGAACGCCTTCTTTCTTCCTTGAGAAAATCTATCGAAGGTCCTATTTCGAGTTCTTGCCAAGGGAATTTAAAGTCGAAAGGTCTTTTTTTATGATATTCATGCGGTGAGATGCCTGCCTCGCGAAACGCATCCATCCACAAATTAAAATCGAAACACTCGTCCCAACCGTCGAATCGCGCCCCCTTGCCGTGGGCTATCTCAATTACACAAGATAGCTCGTCGCCGCCCCTTGCGAATACGCCCTCAAGAAAGCTCTGCCTCGCATCGTGCCATCTGTAATATAGCCCGGGTCTCCGGAGCTTTTTTTTCAGCACGGCCTGTATTCGAACCGCCTCCTCTATGGAGATTTGAGCATCCCATTGAAAGGGGGTATGGGCCTTTGGGATAAACACGGATGTTGAAACGGTGACATCGGGTCTTTTGTGATAGCGCTTTCCTATATCGAGACATCTGTTAGCCATTTCCACGATGCCATCTATTTCTTCATCTGTTTCATTGGGAAGGCCTATCATGAAATAAAGTTTCACCGCATGCCATCCACCGGCGAAAATTTTATCGACCGAAGCATAGAGATTTTCGTCGGTATTGCCCTTGTTTATGAAACGCCGCATGCGCCAGGTCGCCGCTTCAGGCGCCAACGTAAAACTACCCGATCTAGCGCGTCCCATTGCCGCCGCTATGCCGTCCGTCATCGATTCTACCCGCATGCTGGGAAGCGTGACCGCGGCCTGCATCTTGCCTGCAAGCTCATGCACCCGTAGCAGTGACGTTTCAAGCGGACTCCAATCTCCTATCGAGAGAGAGAGAAAGGAAAATTCCTCATGTCCTGTAAATTTAAGTGACTGCGCAGCGATATCGGCCGCATGCAGACAGGAGCGTTGCCTTACGGGTCTGTACACATATCCGGCCTGACAAAATCGGCAGCCGTGCGCGCAGCCTCGGGCGGCTTCAACTGCGACTCGCATCTGGGTGGATTCGTACGGTATGACTGGTCTTGCAGGAAACGCGGCCCGGTCGAGATCGGCAACTATCTGGCGGCCTATTTTGTATTTGGTGTCGCCAGATGGAATGAAAATGCCGGCTATCTCCGATAATTTTTTTAAAATATGATGCCTTGAAGCGCCCTGTTTTTTGAGTTCTCCTACGATATGGCATATATCGGGTGCCACATTCTCACCATCACCTATCACAATCGCATCGAAAAAATGCGAGACGGGCATGGGGTTATAAGCGCAGACCCCTCCGGCGATGACTATTGGGTCATTTTCCCCCCTAGACTCGCAACGCAGCGGAATGCGCCCAAGCTGGAGTACGGTGAGAATATTGGTATAATTTAGCTCATAGGCCAGACTAAAACCCAATATATCGAATTCCGAAAGGGGTCTTTGCGAATCGAGCGAACAAAGTACCTCCTCCCTTTCTTGCATTACACTCTCCATATCCATCCAAGGCGTAAAGGCTCGGTCAGCTAGCAGATTTTCTCTTTCATTTATCGCGTCATAGAGTATGGAAAGCCCTATGTTGCTGGTGCCGATCTCATAGATGTCCGGAAACACAAGACAAATCCGGCACAAAGCGCCTTCCCACGGTTTTTTGCGGCTGCCCGCCTCGCCGCCTATATAGCGATGCGGTTTTTTCACCAAAGACAGAATTTCGCGCGAAATAGGGCTCATTTCCCACTGCTCTAACAGAAAACGCCGGATAAAAGCAATTATAACCGGCTATTTGGGTGTACGCCGTCGATTAAAACGGTGGGTATATCCGGCAGCTGACCTGAAAACTTTTTTCAGTTACTAACCAGTTACCACGCAACTTTTTTTGCCTAATGCCGAAAAAACACATAGTGGTGGCGGTTTGTATTAAATAGAGCCTGTCGGGGAACCCTGTCTGTCATCGCGAGGAGTCCCGATGTCGGTTTAGTGGTGGAAGGAGTCCCGCCAGCGACGTGGCGATCCCGTGAAATCAAGGAGTTGCATGTGAAAAACAAGAAAGGACGCAAATAGATAATGGGTCGAGATGGTTGGGACATAACCTTTGGGCTTGGCATTGCACCGCTCGCTTTAAGCGGCGGGCTTGTGCCGGTTAGAAGCCGATACGTCGTTCCAAGTGGAATAGAAGAGGTGGATGCATATCTCGATATTTCAAATCGTGAACCCGTCACTACTGTTGATGTGCGTGCAAACGGTTTTGCAAGATTTGCCCGGGGGAGGTTTTTTTTGGATGTCGCCGGGGAAGTTGCGGCGGGAGGGCATCGTACATCCAATTTTTCCGTGCTGTCCATTGAGGGCGGAGGAGGATTATATCTTGGTAGAAAATTTGGATCCGCCAACATTTCTGTCGGCGGTTTAGCGCTGCATCGCTATGTGTCCAGCGAAATTTCGGAAGGCGATGCCGGACTTTTAGGCGGTGAATTTCAGCATTCCAATTGGTCAGGCGCCGCGTCTGTAAAAATGGATTTTCCTTTTTCCGATTCCGAATGGTCTTTATTTTTTGAGGGAAATTTTTATTTGCTGGATCTTGACGCACCAAAATACGATGGCCTGCAGGCGTGGTCGGCAGCGGCAGGCGTTCTGGTAAGGTTTGGGGAGTCGCCAAAACCCGGTCCCACGGTGCCTGTCTGGCCGACTGCGGGCGAAATTTGCAATCCGGGAGCGGATACAGAGTTGGCTTTGCAAATTCAAGCACTTCAAGAAGCTAGGGAAAAGTTTAAAAAGGCCGGAGATGGTGATAGCGATTGTGCCTTGTCAAACGTTGCAAACCTATTGGCGTGGCTTGGCAGCCCGCCTTTGAGCGCGGAGCAGCGTGCCAAATTTCCCAAAGCCTGCGAGGATCCTTTTTCTAGTTTAAAAACATCGTTGGAGTTGCAAAAATCGGCTTACAGCTTGATGTCGTCATTGCCCGACGAATCACTACCAGATGGTGGTTGTGCGGTAGATAGGTCGCGCAATATTCTTCAAACAATTTTTTTAGACGCACTTGAAAACTTGGAAAGGGAAGCGGAATTCTTGAGGCAAAATCCTGAGACTGAAAATGTAACAAGAAAGTTGTCGGACATTTTGGAGCTGCTTGAATTGACTGTTTCTGATCTTGAATTTGATAGCATGGACGATGCTATGGAACTTATAAGAACAAAAATAAATAAGATGGAAAGAGTTAAAAAAACTAGCTTAGATGCTTTATTGAAAGACGAAGCTTCTCTTGCTAGATATCGCGACAGGTTGGATGTCTTTACGAAGCTTTGTTTAGATATTTATAACCTTATGGTGAGGGATGGATCTATTTATGGGAGCATTGACGGGGTAGAAGGACGTATTTCAAGATTGCTGAACAATAGAGATGCTTTGGATCGAAATTTAATCCTGTATCATCGCGTGTCCATTCTGGCTAGTCGGGCGCAGCAGGAGACTTCTTCGGAAAATTCATCTTTCGATGAAGGATCGTCAGAGTAAGGAAGAATATTGTTATGACGGAATTTAGATTGTCATTGGGGCTTGGCTATGCGGGGCTTCCCGCCGGCGAGGGGAAGCATTCGGCTGGGGGTTGGCTTGACGGAGAGCCTCGACAGGAGCGTTTTGCAATGGGTAAGCGTTTGTTGCTGCCCACGATGTCACTCGATGTTTCTCTAAATGGGGCATGTTTAGACGGCCATTTGCGAAACGGCGGTTTTATAAGGGGCCTTGGCGGAACGGATGGAGATTTTTATATTGCAAACTTAACGGCCGGATATCGGGGAATTTTGCATTCCAAAGAAGTGCCCGGCATAGATCCGTATTTTGGTGTCTTTGCCGGCAGCGCGACGGGTCATCTGGGCCAAGACGTTAATGCTATTCCTATTGAAGTCGGTCTTGAGGCCGGTCTGCTCTATTATTTAGGTTCAGGATATGCGGTGTTCATAGAGGCCCGGCATTCCTATTGTGACGGCAGATATTGTGGCGGAGTGCAGCTGGGTTTTCAATTTATTCCGGGCAGGGGGAATGTAGATTTGGGTTATGCCGATTTAGAAAGATCGCTTTATGATTACGAAGAATTGCTGAGGGCCGTAGAGATCGTTGAAGGCCTGACTTTATCTGACGGCATCTCCGACGAAAATTTAGAGCCAATTTTTTCATGGTTATCGCGGGAAGATATGTTCGGACAGCCAGATTTGCCCACGATAATTTATTACTTTCGAAGTTTGGGATTTGTATTGGAAAACGCGTGGCGCACCTTTGACGATAACGAAACTAGAGAAAATTCGGTACGGCTTGCAAAACGGGGCTATTTAGCGGTTGCCGGACTTTTTACGAAAGCTCTCGAAGTTCTGTCCTCTAGGTTGGCAAGCTCTCAGAATAACGCGACTTTGCAAAATATTGCAAAAAAGGCGATCAGGGCCCATGAATATTTAAAAGACAAACCATATTTTGGGGACGCGGATAGAGCAAAATGGGAAAGTCTTATTCAGAAATGCGGAACAACAAATGAGTGAAAATAGAATACATTGCGAGTGTCGTTTAGATGCGTGGCTGGAACAAGAGTACTTTGGCCGGCAGTCTTTTCTTGATGGACCTGCCCAAGAAGTGTGCGCTCCCGACGCCTTTTTACAGTCGCCGCCTTCTGGTTTTTCTTCACCCCAGCCCGAGGTCGTCAGGGCCCCGTTGGCAGAAGAAAGAATTATTCGACTGCCTTCAAATTCTGAAAATGACAGCTTTCTGTATAGGCACGGAATTATAGACAAAGAACTTCCCCTTTATGGACAGGTTATTCAAGCTGCCGGCGTTGTCATGCTTGCAGGGAATCCTATAGTATGGTCGGCAATTCTTTTGTCTGGTTGCTTGTCGTCGGAAGAGCCGGAGGCCAGTCTGGTGTTTCATGATAGACGCATTCGTCCCGAGCCGGATGCCGGTGAAACTGATGTTGGACCCGATGTCGGACCCGATATTGGATCCGATGTTGGACCCGATGCGGAAACCGACACAGATGTGCTTGAGGATGGCGGCGCCGATTCCACAGTGCCAGATGCCAGCGACGGTGGCGAAGGATGTCCGGTGTCTGCAAGGGAATGTACGGTAGAAGGCGCACGGGGGCTTTGTGCTATTGGCGTTGAAAGATGTGAAGAAGACAATTTCGGCAATCCGGTTTGGGAAGAATGTATATCTTCGCATCAGCCGGTCTTAGAGACGTGCAATGGTTTTGACGACGATTGCGACGGCATTGCGGATAATGTTTCAGGTCTTGACGAGGCATGTTCCGTAGGCGTTGGAGCTTGCGAGAGAAGCGGTTTCATGGTCTGCAATATTTTATCTGGTAAACTTGTGTGTGATGCTCAGGCCGGAAGTCCGATGGCAGAAACCTGCGATGGTCTCGACAACAACTGCGATGGAGAGGTGGACAACATTTCAGTGCTTGGCGAGTCCTGCTTTGTGGGTAGAGGGGTATGTGAAAGACAGGGAGTTTTGGAATGTCAACCGGGGCATGATGAGCCGCAATGCAACGCCGTTGCCGGCGAACCCGGAATTGAAATCTGCGATGGTCTCGACAATAATTGCGATGGCACCGTGGACAATGTGCCAGCCGGACAAGTCCCGCTAGCCGACAAGCAGGACGGCGTATGCGCGGGAGTTTTGAAGGTTTGCGACCGCGTTGGCGGTTGGATGGAACCTGATTATTTTGCCATTCCACGCTACGAGCCAGTCGATAGGTTCTGCGATGGTCTCGACAACAACTGCGATGGAGAGGTGGACAACCTGCCGCTAGGGATTGCCCCGCTAGCCGACAAGCAGGACGGCGTCTGCGATGGCGCCCGAATGTTCTGCAACGGGGGAATCTGGAGCGAACCGGATTATTTCTTGCACAGTCCGCACTATGGGCAGGAAATTTGCGATGACAGGGACAACAACTGCGATGGCATTGCGGACAATGTTTCAAGGCTTGGCGAGGCATGTTTTGCAGGCGTTGGAGCTTGCCGGAGCGAAGGAGTTTTGGAATGCCAGCCGGATAGCGCAGAGCCGCAATGCAGCGCCGTTGCCGGCGACCCCGGAATTGAAATCTGCGATGGTCTCGACAATAATTGCGATGGCACCGTGGACAATGTGCTGCTCGAAAATATTCCGCTGGCGTCCATTCAAAACGGCGTCTGCGATGGCGCCCGAATGTTCTGCAACGTGGGAGTCTGGAACGAACCGGATTATTTCTTGCACAGTCCGCACTATGGGCAGGAAATTTGCGATGACAGGGACAACAACTGCGACGGCATCGTGGACAATGTTTTAGGTCTTGGCGAGGCGTGTTCCGATGGCCTCGGCGCATGTATCCGAAGCGGTCTCATGGCCTGCGATATTTTTTCAGGCGAGCTTAGGTGTGATGCTCAGGCCGGAAATCCGGTGGCTGAAACCTGCAACGACATAGACGATAACTGCGACGGCCGCGTGGATAATGTTTCAAGGCTTGGCGAGGCATGTTTTGCAGGCGTTGGAGCTTGCCGGAGCGAAGGAGTTTTGGAATGCCAGCCGGATAGCGCAGAGCCGCAATGCAGCGCCGTTGCCGGCGACCCCGGAATTGAAATCTGCGATGGTCTCGACAATAATTGCGATGGCACCGTGGACAATGTGCTGCTCGAAAATATTCCGCTGGCGTCCATTCAAAACGGCGTCTGCGATGGCGCCCGAATGTTCTGCAACGTGGGAGTCTGGAACGAACCGGATTATTTCTTGCACAGTCCGCACTATGGGCAGGAAATTTGCGATGACAGGGACAACAACTGCGACGGCATCGTGGACAATGTTTTAGGTCTTGGCGAGGCGTGTTCCGATGGCCTCGGCGCATGTATCCGAAGCGGTCTCATGGCCTGCGATATTTTTTCAGGCGAGCTTAGGTGTGATGCTCAGGCCGGAAATCCGGTGGCTGAAATCTGCAACGGCATAGACAATAATTGCGATGGCATCGTGGACAATGTTTCCGGACTTGGCGAGGCATGTTTTGCAGGCTTTGGAGCTTGTAGGAGTGAAGGCATTTTGGAATGCCAGCCGGATAGCGCAGAGCCGCAATGCAGCGCCGTTGCCGGCGAACCCGGAATTGAAATCTGCGACGGTCTCGACAATAATTGCGATGGCACCGTGGACAATGTGCTGCTCGAAAATATTCCGCTGGCGTCCATTCAAAACGGCGTCTGTGATGGCGCCCGAATGTTCTGCAACGTGGGAGCCTGGAACGAACCGGATTATTTCTTGCACAGTCCGCACTATGGGCAGGAAATTTGCGATGACAGGGACAACAACTGTGATGGCATCGTGGACAATGTTTCAGGTCTTGGCGAGGCGTGTTTCGATGGCCTCGGCGAATGTCGAAGGGAAGGTATTTTGGAATGTCAGCCGGATAGCGCAGAGCCGCAATGCAACGCCGTTGCCGGCCAGCCCGGCATCGAAATCTGCGATGGTCTCGACAATAATTGCGATGGCACCGTGGACAATGTGCCAGCCGGACAAGTCCCCCTTGCCGACATTCAGCTGGGTGTGTGCGCTGGGGCGCGCAAATTCTGCAACGGGGTTGGTGTTTGGACGGAACCGAATTATTTTGCGTACAGTCCGCATTACGGAGTCGGAGAGAGCTGCGATGGAAGGGACAATAACTGCAACGGTGCGGTCGATGAGGGGATGCCGGACGCCGACGGCGACGACATCTGCGACGATATCGATCCCGTGTTTAATTTGATCAACGTGACTGCGAACAGCCTTGGGATGTGCATCAATCTACAGGGAACCACCTGTCCGGGTGTAGATCCTGCAACCTTTCCGCCATACGTCTTTTTGACCGCGATAGACGGCAACGGAAATCCGCGAACCGGCTATGATTTTAATTTGCTGAAAGACGGCTCGGCGGGTATGGAACACACCTTTGACATGACCGGTTGTCCAGAGACCTTTTCGCCGCAGGGCGATAGCCGTTTGTATGTTCCGGGAAGCGGATTTGGAAGAGGTAATTGGTATTGGACGAGTGGTTTGTGGGATTTGATCGTAACTTATGTGCCGGCCAGTGGGTTGGGGACGGATTCTGCAATGACGTATTATTTAAGACAGGATCTTGGCGGAGGCCAGTCCTGTATTTTGGCAAGATATAACCATTGTAATTTGGACGAAAATCAGATATCGAAAACGTGTCCGTAATTAGAGTCTGTCGGGGAATGCAAAAAAACAGCAAAAATGTCATTCCCGCGAAAGCGGGAATCCAGTCGTTTTAATAAGTTATGGATCCCCGCCTTCGCGAGGATGACAAAAAAAGCGAATTCCCCGACAGACTCTAATGATGATTTGCAAGTATGCGGAGGGTGTGTGATATGAAAAAAATAATCGCCTCGGTTCTGTTTTTGCTTTTGATCGTTTGTTCAAAATCAGCGTCGGCGAATTTATGTGAGGTTCGTGTCGAGAACGATTTTGACGGAGCAGGGTGCACAGTATTCAAGATCATGGAGGATGTTGCTCTTACCGCTTCGAGGAATATCGTTGCAGCCGGTATTGAAGTCTATGGTGCAACGGGAGCGGAGGTTGTCTCCGGTGATTTTAACGATGCGTTGTTTTCGTTGGTTGGGAATAATATCAACCTGCATGGTTTGAAGCTCGAAAACACAAACGGCGCAATCGATGCCGCCGCCGTTTTGGTTGCCGCTGCGGTAACCGGCATCAAAATTCATAGTGTCACCTTCGTGGATTGTGGAGCGAATTGTGTCTATATAGCGGGAGATGGAAGGGCCAACATTTATAACAATACGTTTGAAGATGTAATAGATCCTATCGGAAATATTATTTTTTACGCCGATAACGGTGAAGTAAAGCTCCCCCCAACCATCGATGGCGGGGCATTTTTTGATCTGGACAGCTGGGAGCTGTCTCTGACGGCGCCCAATGGCATCACCGGAGCTGCCGAAGTTTATCTTTTAGACGGCGGAAAATTGTCGTCCATCGGCTCCATTCTAGAAAATGCCCAAGATGAGTTTACCGTCGATTTCGATTTTGCGGATCAACTGCCCAAGGGCACTTTTCATGCCCTCATTACCGACACCAAGACCTCGAAGTTTGGAGCTGGCCTTGCGATCGATTGGATGAATGATGTCGAATTTAATTGGGGCGCGGCCGGAGCCTGCAAAGATAGCGAATGGTTTCATGATAAAGCCGAAGGATACGGCGTCGGCGACTACGACGATGATGGATTGAAAAATGCCCAAGAAGATTTAAATGCAAATTGCGTCGTCGATGCTGGTGAAACTGATCCTACAGTAGAAGATTTGCAAGATCTTGCACCGCCGGAAGATGAACCCGTCAATAACTTGCCTTTGCCGCCCGAGCTCATTTCACCGGAGGACGGCGCGACGGATCAGGAAACGACCCTGAGTCTGATTTGGAAAGAAACGACCGATGCCGATGGAGATGAAATCTCATATAAAGTTTACATCTGCGAAGACGAGAATTTTTCGGGATGTTCTTCGCAAGACGTTTCGGCCGGGAAATCCAACGATTTCGCGGGTGGGGTCCCGTTTATCGGCGGTATCTTTTTGATCGGCAGTCTCTTTGCCGGAAAACGCAAAAAATTCGTGGCATCTTTAGCCTTGATGCTTAGTCTTGCGATCTATTCCTGTGGCGGTTCATCGGCTGGCGATGCGCCAGTCGGCGAAGGCAGCGATTTGCCAGCCGGTTCGATGAGTTATCAGGTGGAAAATCTCAAATCAAATACCGTTTATTTTTGGAAGATCGAAGCGACGGATTTAAAAGAAAGCAACGAAAGTCAGGTTCGTCGCTTTACGACAAAGCAATAAATTGCCCGTTTTTTATTCTGCAAGCCTTCGATACGCCTCGCGGTACTTTTGGGCGGTCTTTTGAACTATGTCGTTTGGAAGCTCGGGCGCGGGCGGTGTTTTATCCCAGCCAGACGACAGAAGCCAATCGCGCACGAACTGTTTGTCAAATGAAGGCTGCGTCCTGCCGGCTTCATAGGTGTCTGCCGGCCAGAAACGGGAAGAGTCGGGGGTTAAGACCTCATCTATTATGATGAGGTCGTCGCCCAAAAGGCCGAACTCGAACTTGGTGTCGGCTATTATGATGCCGCGTGCCCGGGCATAGGCCGCAGACTCGTCATAGATCCTTATTGAAAGATCGCGCACCTTCTCCGAAAGATCTTGTCCGATCAAATCTACGAGTTTTGCAAAACTTATGTTTTCATCGTGGAGGCCTATTTGGGCCTTGGTCGATGGCGTAAATAGGGTCTCCGGCAGCTTCGAGGAATCGACCAAGCTAGGAGGTAGATCTATTCCGCAGACCGTGCCGTTTTTTTGATATTCCTTGAGACCCGAACCTGAAAGGTATCCGCGGACTATGGCCTCCACGGGCAAGGGCTTTGCCTTTTTAACGATCATCGAACGGCTTTGCAGGAGGGATGCCGTTTCTTCGTCTTTGATGACCTCGGAAAGTTTCTTTCCTGTGATGTGGTTGCCCACGAGATTTTTTGTGCGGTCAAACCAGAAGAGGGCCATCTGGGTGAGGACTTCGCCTTTTCCCGGGATGGGGGTCGGTAAAACCACATCGAAGGCGGAGATGCGGTCCGAAGTTACGATCAATAATTCATCTCCAAGATCATAAATATCGCGAACCTTGCCACTAGCGATCATTTTAAGTTCGGAAATTTTCGATTTCCATAGAGGCATCTTATTAACCTCCAAATTTTCATTTACATCGGAATCGCTTCGGTCGTTCCCCAAAATTACCATCATTTATTGCCGTGAGAGACCACCACGGATGTCCTTATCCCGCCTCTTATGTTGAAATCGCCTCTAACTTCCATCCACCTTGGTTTTGTGGCCCGCACAAGGTCGTCTAGTATTTTGTTGGTGACGGCTTCGTGAAAGGCGCCATCATTTCGGTAGCTCCAAAGATAGAGTTTTAGAGATTTAAGTTCGACGCAAAGTTTATCGGGCGTGTATTTTATTTCGAAATTGGCGAAATCGGGCTGACCGGTCATGGGGCACAGGCAGGTGAACTCTGGGCAATCGATGATGATCTCGTAATTTTTTTCGGGGTTTGGATTTTTAAATGTCTTTATTTCTTTTTTAGGGCGCGTTGTCATTTAAAAGCTCCTCATTCGCCGTATTCGGTCTGCCTCGTCTTTATCCCCGCTTCATCTAGAAGTCTTAGCGGAACTTCGGCTATCGAATATGCCCGGTTGTAGATCACCTCGGCAATTCCGGAATTTATTATGAGCTTGGTGCAAAAAAGGCACGGCGAATAGGTGGTGTACAAAGTGGCCCCCTTGATCGACACGCCATGATAGGCCGCCTGCGTGATGGAGTTCTCCTCGGCATGTGAGCAGAGACATTCGCCTAGCTCCTCGCCGGATGCCCCAAACTTATTGCATCTCGGGCAACCGCCCTCGTTGCAGTTGGTTATGCCGCGCGGAGTGCCGTTGTAGCCTGTGGAGATTATCCTTTTGTCCTTCACTATAATGGCCGCAACTTTACGCTTTATGCAGTTGCCGCGAAGGGCCACCATTTTTGCTATGTTCATGAAATATTCATCCCAGTCGGGGCGCTTCTGGCCCGCGGCGAGGGTTTGAACCACCTGTCTTATCTGTTTTCTTAGTTCTTCTATTGTGGAATTGTTGTAAACGACGGCATCGGCCATTTCGGCGGTGCGATCCATCTGCTGGGTTGTGGGATCGGAGGTTGATGCTTCGCGTCTCTCGACGTCTAAAAAGCACTCGTAGTTTTTGGGATCACCTGCGCGTTTTCTGTCTTTTATTCTGTTCCATCTCGTTTCGGAATCGGCCTCTATTGAAACAAGGTGAAAATCGGTTCTCCTGCGAAGGGCCTCCACCTCAAAGGGATTTCTTATCGAATCTATCACGGCGTGGGCATCGATACTGATTTTTCGCAGTATCCTTTCTGCCAGCACGCCGGCCCCGTATTTCTGGCGGAGTTCGTTGCCTATGGCGATGAGGTTTTCCCGACTGGTATCTTTTTTTCTTTCAACAAGTTCATCGCGAAGGGAGTCTGACAAAGAAAAATACTCATAGCCGCTTTCTACCAAAAAATCGGCAGCGGCACCTTTTCCAGAACCGTTCTTACCTGTAAGCCCGATTATCATAGGACGCGGCCTCTATCACGGAACCGGTTATAAGATCAATCCTATTTCTGGGGAGTGCGTTCCATTAGGCGGCTGCAACTCACCGTCTCATCGTTTTAGACAGAAACGGTGAGAGCCGGCCGCTCGATCGACGTGTTAGTCCATTACCGGTATTACGTGATCTAGTTCAGCTGGGAGAACATAACTGCAGTCTTCGCTCTTGTCATACACGCTCATGCCGCCAACCAAGCCACCATGCCCTTGCTTATCAATGCTTGCCAAAATCAGATTTAAAGCATCCGCTTCAGCGCTTACAGAGTTGAGTATGAAGCACCTAATTCCAACGAGAGCAGTAGTGAAAACGCTTTGTGGCGCACAAAACTGCCATTCTCTTTCGACGCCTTTTTCATTAACAAATGCCCTCGGACTCTTCCACTGTTCGGTGCTGGCGTCATATTCAAAAGAAATGCGTCCATTGCCGCCCCATAATGCCACCGGAGATTCGCTATTAAATCTCAGGTCTAGGCGATAGTTCCCGCCAGACGATGGCTGCCAGTCAATATAGAGATCGTCTTTTGCAAAAAGAAAGTCGCTCGTGAACTCTTCCCATCCAGTTAGTGAGCATGTTGTTTTAATTCTTGACTCGTTGTGCCCGTTTCCAAAAGACTCCGGGGTTGGATCAATATCAAATCTCTTTGTTGCTACCGTGAATTCATTAGGTACTCGCCCTATGCCCGGCACATCTACCAACCTCTTTGGAACCATAAATTGCCTCCTTTTGAAAAGTTGAAAAACTTGAATCGCCAACCTTCTGTTAGCTTCTGTTATCGATGCCAGCTCGCTTTGATGGCGTTCTCGTAGCAGATTTCTAAAAAGATACAACTAAAAAAAGGCGTTTTTGCAGATAAATACTGCTTTTGCCGAGATCTCGGTTATTGTTTTTGCCAGATCCGGAAAAGGTAGGTGTGCCGCCCGGTTGTCGTTTTTGTTTTTTTACCCTTCGCAAACCCCCTAAACAACTGATTCTTAGGTATTTTTTAGATGGCAGATTTTTTAAAAATCTTTTTAAAAATCTTGACATCAGGCGGCTTAACATTAAAATCTGGCCTTCGAAAATGATCCATATAGACAACATATACAAGAATTTTGGGCCTTTGCGGGCGCTAGGCGGCGTATCCTTCGAGGTGGCCAAGGGTGAGGTGGTCGGTCTTTTGGGCCCAAATGGTGCCGGAAAAACGACGACGCTGCGCATAATAACGGGATATCTAAAACCCGACAGCGGCGCAGTCACAATAAACGGCCTGTCCGTCGCGGATGCAGATCTTCGAACGAGAAAAATGACAGGCTACCTTCCCGAAAATGCCCCGCTTTATTACGATATGGAGGTTGTCGAGTTCTTGACCTACATTGCGCGCCTTCGCTCGCTTTGTGCTACGGATATTCAAGCTAGAATCGACGAGATGATAGACGTATGCAGGCTCTCTGAGGTTGTCGGGCGATCTGTTGGAAAGCTCTCGAAAGGTTATAGGCAGCGTGTGGGACTTGCCGCAGCGATGATGCACAAACCAGAAGTTCTCATACTCGACGAGCCGACCTCGGGCTTAGATCCCAACCAGATAGTCGAAATTAGAAATTTAATACGCGAAATCGGACACGAGCGAACTGTCATCTTGTCAACCCACATAATGCAGGAAGTGGAAGCCACTTGTTCTAGGGCGTTTATCATAAGTTCGGGAAGACTTGTGGGGCAGGGCACGATAGAAGAACTCATAAAAATGGGCAAAACGAGTTTGGACCATACTGTGGGCATCAAAGGTGCAAGAGCGCAAATCGAGACAAAGCTGTCCGGTCTGGCTGGCTTTGAGTTTTTAGAATGGATTTCATCAAAATCGGGAGTGGAAAGATTCGTCGTTAAGTCCACCTTTGGAGATGATCGTTCAGATGAAATATTTAGATGGGCCGTCGATTCGGGCTTGGTCCTTACCGAGCTTTCAAGCGTCGGCGCGTCTCTTGAAGAGGTGTTTAGGGAGCTGACCCAAAACTGATGAAAGACCTTCTCTCAAAAATACTGATCGTCGCTAAACGCGAATATTTTGCTTATTTCCTAAGCCCCATAGCCTATGTCTATCTGAGCACCTTCATAGTTGTCGTGAATTGGATGTTTTTTCGCGCCTTCTTTCTTATAGGACAAGCCGATTTAAGACCGCTTTTCGGAATGATGCCGTGGATTTTCCTTTTCTTTGTGCCAGCCGTGGCGATGGGGAAATGGTCCGAAGAAAGAAAACAGGGAACGCTCGAGCTTTTGTTTACGCTTCCGATAAACGATATATCGATAGTGCTGGCGAAGTTTCTGGCGGGCCTTGGTCTTATAGCCACGGCGCTTGCGCTCACCTTGCCCATAGCCATCACGGCCGTCATGTTGGGAAATCCCGATATGGGGCCGATCGTTGGCGGCTATTTGGGGCTGCTTTTTCTGGGAGGGGCTTATCTTTCGGTGGGGCTTGTCGTTTCTTCGCTTACTGAAAACCAGATAATAGCCTTCATTCTTGGTGTGGCGTCTAGCTTTGCGCTTCTGGTCATAGGAACCCCGATGTTGCTGGGCGGGTCCGGGTCGGCATTTGCCGGCATGGTGCAATATTTAGGGCTCGCCTCGCATTTCGAATCTATATCCAGAGGAGTTGTCGATAGCCGCGATATAATTTACTACCTCTCGATGATAGGTTTTTTTCTGTTCATCAATTTAAAGATACTGGAGACGAGGGCAAGACGATAGGCCATGAAAAGATCAAACGCCATAATAACCACGATTGCCGTAATAATCGCCCTTTTTGTCATCAACTTTATGGCGGCCAGACATCCTTTGCGTCTGGATCTTACCGAAAACCGCATCTATACGCTTTCCGATTCTACAAAAAAAATACTCAAAGGGCTTCATGATGTGGTCACCATCCGCATTTATTTCACCGAAAGCCTTCCCCCGTCTCTCCAAATGTTGCGAAGGAGCGTGGAAGATATAATAGCTGAATTTAAAAGCGTCGCCGGAAAAAACATACAGGTTGAATTTATAAATCCAAGCCGCTCTCTCATGGAAGAGCAATCGGTGATGATGATGGGGATACCGCCCCTTACGTTAAACGTCGTGGAACGCGACAAACAGGAGGTGGCCAAGATATACCTCGGCATGGCGGTGCTCTACGGCGACACCCAGCAAATAATTCCGGTGGTCAAGCGTCCCGAAAGTTTAGAATATGAACTTGCGGAGGCGATAATCAAGGTTTCGTCCGAACAACTTCCCGGGCTCGCGTGGTGGAAAACCGGAAGCGAAGATGTGGGTGAACAGGACAGCTTTAATTTTATAAAACATGCCTTGTCTGGAAGATATCGGTTAGATGAAATTGCGGCAGATGACGTTTCGGGTCTTTTTCCAGATACGCACGCCGCGCTCATTTTGACATCATCAAATGCGATGCCGGAAGCCGAACTAATGGCCATCGACCAATATCTCATGAACGGCGGCAGGG
>Ga0351893_10144_pt2 | contig 22582 bp, 17 predicted proteins | sample TotcelFGM3001K15_FD_206765 | JGI IMG/M metagenome (GOLD analysis project Ga0351893, IMG submission 206765) | Enriched cells from coal bed in the Powder River Basin, Montana, United States - Total cells FGM rep3 HSBNCT.FGM.300.1.K15 ...
CCGTGCGGCTGTAGGCCCCCAGAATTTCCAGCCGCTTGGCCTTGCGCCGCAGGGACTCCATCGCCCGCTTGACTTTCGCGTCGTCGTAATGCCCCTCCAACTCGACGAAAAACAGATACTCTTTTTCCGTATTGGGCATGGGAAAGGATTCGATCCAAGTCAGATTCAGCCGGTTGCGTTTGAAGATCGCCATGGTATCGGCCAACGAGCCGGGCACATGGGCGATCTCGAACATCAACGCCGTTTTGTCTCGGCCGGTTCGGCGGCCATCGTGATCGCTGATGATGGCGAACCGGGTGATGTTGTTCTTGTTGTCTTCGATCCTCTCGGCGATCACGTTCAATCCGTAATTCGTCGCCGCCTGCAGGCTGGCGACGGCCGCGGCTCCCGGTTTTTCCGCTGCCAACTGAGCGGCGGCGGCCGTGCTGGTCAGCTCGACCAACCGCGCCAAGGGCACGTGCTTGGCCAGCCAGTCGCGGCATTGCGACAGGGCCTGCGGCTTGCTGTAGACCTCCTTGATGTCTCCTCGTTCGCAGCGGCCGAGTAAGAAGTGGTGGATTCGCAACTGGACTTCGCCACAGATCCTTGCCGGCAAGCGGGTGAACATGCCGAGGGTATCGACGACACGGCCATCGGTCGAATTCTCAATCGGGACGATCCCATAATCGACGTGCTTGCGGCTCAGTTCTTCGAACACGGCCGCGATGGTGGCGACCGGTACCAATTCTGTGGTGCTGCCAAAGCGTTCGATGGCCGCCAGGTGGCTATAGCTGTAGGTGGGGCCGAGGTAGGCGACTCGCAGAGGCTTGGCCAGTGCCCTCACGCCGCTGTGCAATTCGCGGAGGATCGCGCGCACCGCATGTTCCGAAAGCGGGCCCTTGCGGGATTCCAGGGCCTGCTGGGCGGCGCGATGCTCGCTGTCGAGATCGTACAGCGGTCCGCCCTGGGCATGCCGCAGTCGGCTCAGTTTTTCGCCGCACTGGGCATACTCGTGCAGCAGTTTGACCAAATCGCGGCCCAGTTGATCGGCCTTTCGTCGCAAGGCGTTCGCGGCCGCAGGGGAATCCGCCTTTTTCTCGGGTTTGCGCTTCTGCATCTTCAAACAGCCCTTTTTCGGATCGGAGGTGGGATCACGCGTCACCAAGATAGGAATGTAATCGCGCAGCCTTCCGTTGTGAAGTTTTCTTTGCCGCACTCGAGTCAGAATCCCCGTTTCACCGTGCCAAAATGGCAGACGCCCGCAACATCAGGCGCTAGCCGCTCGTTGCATGAACGACGGAAAAATCCGCAATCCCTTGCACAGAAATGACTTGCGGCTGATGCCTTGTCCGCTGGCACATTCTTTGCTTGATGGAGAGCGGATCCAAGTGTTTTACTCGTTGGATGGTCTTCGTTCAACCCGGTCCGACGGGGATGTCGAGGGCAGCACATCGAGGCGAGATCGTCCAAGTGGTCGATCGAGAACAAAGAACTCGACATGCCGCGCGCATTGCGGCACGACGTGAAACGGTAATTTGATTGTGGGGAAAGGAGCATCGAAGATGGCTCAAGGCGAAAAAATCATTGGCATCGACCTGGGTACCACGAATTCGGTGGTCGCCGTAATGGAGGGGACCGAAGTCAAGGTAATCCCGAACGCGGAAGGCAATCGGTTGACGCCCAGCGTCGTGGCCTTTACGGATCGGGGCGAGACGTTGGTCGGTGAACCCGCCCGTCGTCAGGCAGTCACCAACCCGCACCGGACGGTCTCGTCGATCAAGCGGTTCATGGGGCGGCGGCACCACGAGGTGGAGAGCGAAGAGAAGATCGTGCCCTACAAGGTGGTCGGGGCCGCGGGGGATTACGTCCAGGTCGAGATCGACGGCAAGGATTACACGCCGCAGGAAATCTCCGCCAAGACGCTGCGCAAGCTGAAGGAAGCGGCCGAATCCTACCTGGGCCACAAAGTCAACAAGGCGGTCATCACCGTTCCGGCGTATTTCAACGACTCACAACGCCAGGCGACCAAAGACGCGGGGCAGATCGCCGGATTAGAGGTGGCGCGGATTATCAACGAGCCGACCGCGGCCGCGATGGCCTACGGCTTGGACAAAAAAGTGAGCGAGAAGATCGTCGTTTTCGACCTCGGCGGCGGCACGTTCGACGTGTCCGTGCTGAAGGTGGACGAGGAAGAGGGCCACAAGGTGTTCGAGGTGGTCAGCACCAGTGGCGATACCCACCTGGGCGGCGACGATTTCGATCAGCGGCTGATGAACTTTGTGGCCGACTCGTTCAAACGCGATCACGGCATCGACTTGCGCAAGGACATGATGGCGCTGCAACGGCTGCAGGAGGCCTGTGAGAAAGCCAAGAAAGAACTCAGCAGCCTGCCGCAAACCGACATCAATCTGCCCTTCATTACGGCCGATGCCTCGGGGCCCAAGCACCTGCAGATCACCATCACGCGGTCCAAGTTCGAGGAGTTGATCGATGATCTGATCGAGCGTTGCCGGGGGCCGGTGATGCAGGCCATGAAGGACGCCAAGTTCAGCCCGCGCGACATCGACGAAGTGGTCATGGTCGGCGGCTCGACGCGCGTCCCCAAGGTGCAGACCATGGTCCGCGAGATCTTTGGCAAGGAACCGCACAAGGGCGTCAATCCGGACGAAGTCGTGGCGGTCGGGGCCGCGATCCAGGGCAGCGTGCTGGCGGGCGACCGTCGCGACGTGCTGCTGCTGGACGTGACGCCGCTGACATTGGGCATCGAGACCGAGGGCGGGATCATGACGCCCCTGGTCGAACGCAACACGACGATTCCCACGGAGAAGAAGCAGGTCTTTAGTACCGCAGCAGACAACCAGCGGGCCGTGACCGTCAAGGTCTATCAAGGCGAGCGCAAGATGGCGGGCGACAACCGGCTGTTGGGCGAGTTCAACTTGGAGGGCCTGCCCCCCGCGCCGCGAGGCGTGCCGCAGATCGAGGTCAAGTTTGACATCGACCAGAACGGCATCCTGAACGTCACCGCGCGGGACTTGGGCACCGCCAAGGAATCTTCGGTCCGCATCGAGCAGTCGTCCGGCCTGTCGGATGCGGAGATCGAGCGGATGCGGAAGACGGCCGAGGAGCACGCCGACGAGGACCGACGCAAGTTCGAGCTGGTCGAAGCCCGCAACCAGGCGGACCAAATGTGCTATCAGCTGGAGAAGCTGATGAAGGAGCACGGCGACAAGATGGGCGACGCCGACAAGGAGCCCTTGCAGAAGGCCGTTGAGAAGGTTCGCGAAGTCGCCAAGAGCGAAGATGCCGCCGCGATCAAGTCGGCGGTCAACGACCTCGAACAGGCTTCCCACGCGTTCAGCAAAATGCTGTACGAAAAGCAAGCGGCGGGAGCCGCGGGACAAGCGGGACCTGCCGAGGGTGACAAGCCCGGCGGCGGGCAGGACGATACGATCGACGCGGAGTACGAAGTGAAGAGTTAGTTTCCGATGAACTTTCGATTCGAAAAACTAACCGTCAAGGCTCAGGAAGCGGTGGCCTCCGCTCAAGCATTCGCTCAGGAGCGCGGCCACCCGGAACTGGACTCGCTGCATTTGCTGGCGGCGCTGCTGGCGCAGCGCGACGGCATCGTCAAGCCGATGCTGGACAAGATCGGCGTCAACGCCAACCAGTTGACCGGACTGCTCGACGCCGAATTGTCGCGGCTGCCCCGGGTCAGCGGCGGATCGGCGCCGCAAATCAATGCGGCGTTGCAGCAAGTCCTGCAGGCCTCGGCGCGGGAAGCCGACGCCATGAAGGACGACTTCGTTTCTACGGAGCATCTGCTCCTGGGGCTGGCCAAGACGGCCTGCAGAGCTCGGGACTTGCTGCAAGTTCACGGCATTCGGGAGGCCGATATCCTGACAGCGCTGCAGACGATCCGCGGCAGCAGCCGGGTCACCGATCAGACGCCGGAAGACAAGTTCCAAGCCCTGCAGCGTTACGGAATCGACCTCGTGGATCGAGCGGCGCAGGGCAAACTGGACCCGGTGATCGGCCGCGACGGCGAGATCCGCCGGGTGATCCAGGTCCTGTCCCGCCGCACCAAAAACAACCCGGTGCTGATCGGCGAGCCGGGCGTCGGCAAGACGGCCATCGCCGAGGGCTTGGCGCTGCGCATGGTGGCCGGGGACGTGCCGCAGAGCCTGAAAAACAAACGCGTGATCGCCCTGGACATGGGGGCCATCATCGCGGGCACGAAATTCCGGGGGGAATTCGAAGAGCGGCTCAAGGCCGTCCTCCGCGAAGTGCAGGACGCGGGCGGCAACGTGATCCTGTTCATCGACGAACTGCACACCGTCGTGGGGGCAGGACGGGCCGAAGGCGGCACCGACGCCGCCAATCTGCTCAAGCCGGCCCTGGCCCGCGGGGAACTGCGGTGCATCGGAGCCACAACGCTGGACGAGTACCGCCAGCATATCGAAAAAGATGCCGCCCTGGAACGTCGCTTCCAGCCTGTCTACGTCGGCGAACCCACGGTCGAGGACACGATCGCCATCCTGCGCGGCTTGAAACCGCGTTACGAAACCCACCACGGGGTCAAGATCACGGACTCGGCGCTGGTCGCGGCCGCCGAACTGTCGCACCGCTACATCGCCGACCGCTTCCTGCCCGACAAGGCGATCGACCTGATGGATGAAGCCGCCAGCCGGCTGGCGATGGAATTGGAGAGCGTCCCCACGGCGATCGACGAAGTCCAGCGGCGGTTGCGCCAGTTGCAGTTGGCCGCCCGGCAGTTGGCCGAGGAAACGGAGGAGACCGCTCAGGATCGATTGGCGGAAATCGAGGAGGAAATCCAACAACTCAAAGGCAAAGAAGCCAGCTTGCGGGAACAATGGGAGGCCGAAAAACTGGGCCTGGGCGACATTCAGAAGATCCGCCAGGACGCCGCTCGGATCGACGTGGCTTTCGGCCAACTGGATACGGCCATCAAAGAGAAACAGGCGGGCGGCATCCCGGTCGGCGAGGCGGAGTACCAGAAACTGTACGAACTGGATGTCCAACGCCGCCAGCTTCGCCAACAGATCGAAGCCGCCGAAGACGAGGCGTCGGAACAGAAAGACGCCGTAAAGCAGCCCACGCAGCGGAGGTTGCTGCGGCAGGAGGTGACGGAGGAGGAGATCGCCGAAGTGGTGAGCGCCTGGACCGGCGTGCCGGTCAGCCGCATGATCGAGACCGAACGGGCCAAGCTGCTGGTGATGGAAGAGCGATTGCACCAGCGGTTGGTCGGCCAGGACGAGGCGGTGGCGGCCGTCTCGAACGCGGTCCGCCGCAGCCGCAGCGGCCTGCAAGACACCGGGCGGCCCATCGGCTCGTTTCTCTTCCTGGGACCCACCGGCGTCGGCAAGACCGAACTGTGCAAGGCGCTGGCCGAAGTGCTGTTCGACGACGAAAACGCGATGGTCCGACTGGACATGAGCGAGTTCATGGAGCGGCATACCGTCAGCCGCTTGATCGGCGCCCCGCCGGGTTACGTGGGGTACGAGGAGGGCGGCAGGCTGACAGAAGCGGTTCGCCGGCGACCCTACTGTGTGATCTTGCTGGACGAAATGGAAAAGGCCCATCGGGATGTGTTCAATATCCTGCTACAGGTCTTGGACGACGGACGCTTGAGCGACAACCAAGGCCACACCGTCGATTTCACGAACACGATCGTGGTCATGACCAGCAACGTCGGCAGTCAGCTGATCCAACAGATTTCGCTGGACGGCGGCGGTGAGGACGACGTCCGCGATGCGGTGATGGAAGCGGTCCGCGCCCATTTCCTGCCGGAGTTCCTCAATCGGATCGACGAGACGATCATCTTCCACCCGCTGAACCGCCACGAAATTCGCCGGATCGTCGATTTGCAACTGGAACTGCTTCGCCGCAAGCTGCAGCATCAGGGCATCACGCTGAGCGTCAGCGAAGCCGCTCGCAACCTGATCGCGAGCTTGGGTTTCGATCCCATGTACGGCGCACGGCCGCTACGGCGGGTGATCCAACAGCGAATTCAAAACTCGCTCGCCTCCGAACTGCTCCGCGGGGACATCACCGAAGGCAGCGGATTGCAAGTCGACTGTCAGGGGGACGAGTTCACCTTCGCACCTCTCGGACCGCGGCCGAGTGTCGTCGAAACCGTATCGGTCTCGTAGGGCAGCGCGAATCGTTCACGATTCGCCCAGAGACTGTCCCGGGACGCCACAGGCCATTCGCAGGCTTCCCAGGGGGGCAGGACGACCGACTGGGGCATCCCAGGTCATTCCCCGTCGAGTCGGTCCCACGTCGAGTTTTGCCGGCGAAACCGCCGATCGTTGTAGGCCGTGTGCTGAGAATTGGAACCTAACAGGGAGATTACTGACCACAGCCCGAGAAAACCTCCGATCACGATCAGCCAGGCACGTGGTTCTCCGGATCTCAAACCGCCCAAAACGCCCGACAGATTGAGCCGACTCACCAGGGAGGCGACGGCTTCGAGCATCGACAGTATCCAGGAGACAAACATGGCAAACTCTTCAGATGACTGATTCTGGTGATCCGTTGTCATTCGTCATTGGTTCGATAGCCATGGCAACCTCAGAACAAGTCTAGCTCTGCCCTCGTGGGGAAACCAGCCGTTTTCCAAAGCGATTGCCGTTTCCTTACGGCGTCCACTATCTTTTTGACAAACGGGTCTATTGATCGTCGTTTATTGAGTCTTCGACAGATTGCCTATTGCGGTCCCTGTGCATCCACTTGGCATTCAGACCGGCTCCGGATACACCCACGGCGAACGGTACTCGCGGCGGAGCAACTGGTTGGCGGCTTCGTCGCCGACGATCACTTCCCGTTGCCCGTCCCACTGGACGCTGCGTCCGATCTTTAGCGATAACATGCCCAGTAAGCTCATGTTGGTCGAGCGGTGGCCGATTTCGATATCGCACACGGGGCGGCGGCCGGTGTGAATGGCGTCCAGAAAATCAGCCCACAGTTCCCGGATGTTCTGGTCGTCGGGCTTGTTCAACTGCGGTGCTTCGTGGATTTCGGGTTGTCCTCGCGAGCTGGGATAGAACGTCCAGCCGTCTTGCCAGCCCAGGTGGAACGTTCCGTTGGTGCCGTAGAAGTAGACGCCCACGTTATGCTTTTCGGCATTGTTAGCCGCGTACCAGCGATGCTCCCATTCGGCAGTGAACGAGTCGAACTGAAAGATCACGGACTGGGTGTCGGGAACATCCGTGTTGTCTTGTTTGATGAAGCGGCCGCCTCCGGAGCTGACCATCTTGGGGTACTTTTCTTCGGTCCACAACAGGATCTGATCCATCCAGTGGATGCCCCAATCGCCCAGCTGTCCATTGGCATAGTCCAAGAAACGGCGAAAGCCGCGCGGATGGATGGCTTTGTTGAACGGCCGCAACGGCGCCGGTCCGCACCACAAATCCCAGTTCAAGCCGGGCGGCGGATCGCTGTCGGGCGTCGGTTCGCCGGGTCCGCCGGCGTAATGCACAAAGGCCCGCACCATGCCGATTTTGCCGGCTTTTCCCGACTTCAGAAACTCCATGGCCGACATGTTATGTGGCGACACGCGGCGATGCGTCCCAACCTGGACGACACGGTTGTGCTCGCGAGCCGCCTGGACCATCGCTCGGCCTTCGTAGATCGTATGGCTGATCGGCTTTTCCACGTAGACGTGCGCGCCGGCCTTGATGGCGGCGATCGTATTCAACGCGTGCCAGTGATCGGGCGTGCCGACGATGACGATTTCCGGCTTGGCGTCGTCCAGCATTTCGCGAAAATCTTCGTACGGCTTCGGTTCGTCGCCGGTCAGTTTGGCCACGTCGGCCACGGCAGGCTGCAATTGGTTCTGGTCGACGTCGCACATGGCGACGACTTTGCTGTGCCCGGCCTGGATGGCTTCGCGTAAGATGTTCATGCCCCACCACCCGGTCCCGATCAGGGCCGTCCGGTACACTTTGCCGGATTTCGGATTGTCGGCAGCGCCCAGAATGGCCGGCGCACATAGAGCAAGTCCCGCACCGGCGGCAGTCTGCACAAACCGGCGACGATTGATGTTCGGACTCATGGTCGATCCTCCACGGCGATGAACTTGTGGGAACAGGGTTGAGGAATTTCTCGCTGACACCTCGCGTTACGAATCGTCCGCATTATAATGCATCCTCGACGGGACTTGACACCGTCAAGAAAAAAAGCCGGCTCCGAAGAGCCAGCTTTCGAACGAGTCGCGATCCTCGCTTCGTAACGCGATCAAGACTTGGGCGGCGCGCCGGGCGCCTTGCCAGCCTTGATCAGATCGCCGAAAGTCTCCCCACTGGGCGACTTCACCGCCTCCGCCTTCTTCATGGCTTCCTTGACATGATCCGCGAGCTTCGCCTTGTCGCCTTTCAGCTCGTCGAACTTCGTCGCGGTGAGGCCGCACTTGGTCAACGCCATGCCATACGTATTGCGGACCTTTTTCTCCTCTTTATCCACGTGGCAGAAATTGCATTTCAATTCGCCCGCGACGACTTCGATCTTCGTGCCTTTGACCTCGGCATCCAAGATCGGCTTGTAGCCGGGCCGAGCCTGCGCCGATTGAGCGAAGCAAGCAACCACAAACGCGCTCACGAGCAGCCATCTCAACGTCTTCATCATTACCTCCTATAGCCTGCGGGCAAGAAAACACGGGGGTGGAACAAACAGGGGACAAGCCGATCCTCGCTGGATGCAAACCGGCGCGCCCCACGCGGGCGGGATGGAAACCTATTTGGAACTAGTAAAACTCGGCGCGGAGGCAATGTCAACTGCCCCACCGGAAATCTGCTGAAGAGGGGCGGAGTTTTGACGGCTTTGTCGCAAAAGGGGTCAACCAAGATTGTCCGAGTGAGTATAATGATTCAAGCTTTGGGGGTACCGGGGTCGCCACTGCGTTTCTTCTAGCATGCATGAGCGAGAATGTCGCGAAATCAGAGCATCGATCGGATCTTGTCGAATTGGACCTACGATCCAGGAAACGTGAATGTCCGCATCGTCCGCGGGGACGACGGCCGAGACGTCATCCAAATGCGGGTCGATATGGGCCTGTTGCAAATGGAAACCGTAGGACGCCCCGACGGCAACCGCCCGAACGGCCACGAAAGCTATTTGGACTATCTGCTCAGCCGAACGTTGCGGGATGAGGATTTCGAGCTGAGCGACGCACAATGCCAGGAGGTTGACCGCGAATTCGTTCAATTCTACCATCGCCGCGTTTGTTGGCTGACGCTTCGCCAGTACGCACAGGCATTGGCTGACGCCGACCATACCTTGGCGCTCATGGATTTCTGCCTGGACCACTCCCCCGACGACGAGTGGACGATGACCCACGAGCAGTATCGCCCCTTTGTGCTGTTCCATCGCATCCAAGCCGCCGCGTTGGAGCAGTTGGAGCAAAACGCTGCGGAAGCGGCCGTCCAGACGATCAATACGGGCCTCGACCAGCTGCGGGAACTGTTCATCGAACACGACGCCGAAGACATGTTCGACGACAACGAATTGGTCGTACGGCTGATCGAGTTGTGCGAATCGTTGCGGGATCACTATCGCGTCGGTCGGACGCTCGAGGAGCAATTGCAGGACGCGGTTTCGCGCGAACAATATGAACTGGCGGCCAAGATTCGCGACGAACTGGCTCGACGTCAGACATGACTGCCTCCGTAACCCAAGCGGAAGTTCCGCCGTTCCTTTGTGCGGACCGTTCGTAATCTGGACTCGCTGTCCCACCAGGCATTCGAGACCGATCGGAGATCTCTATGCGGACGCCTCGGCATGGCTCCATGCATGCTGCCAACCCGCCCCGTTTTGAGGGACTGTGGGTAAAGAACCCATGCTTTCGCTCGCCACAATACCGACCTTAACAGGTGATTCTCGGTTTTTTGGGCGGAAATTTTTGGTCGTTCCGAGGTGCGATGAGACTGTTGTCCAGCGACGCCGATGATAGAATGACGTTCGAGTCACAAGATGCGGCGCGAACGCGAGAGATGGTAAGCCCAAACGCGACATCCTGTTGGGTCGTGGCAGCGGTCGTGGCCAGATCTGGGCGGTCCTTGTTTCGCAGGATTGATTCGATTTGTGATGTGATTTTCGTTATCTTTTTTTGTGGAGGTGTTTTATGGCTGCTACTGGAACTCGTCGGGGTTTCACGTTGGTGGAATTGTTGGTGGTGATCGCGATCATCGGAATTCTCGTGGCGCTGCTCTTGCCTGCGATCCAAGCGGCGCGCGAGGCGGCGCGGCGGACCGAATGCACGAACAATCTGAAGCAAATCGGCATCGCCTTGCACAACTATCACGATACGTACAGGACGTTTCCGCTGGGATCGTACAACTTGCGTGAAGTCTGGCCATCGAGCGGGAGCAATTGGCGAACCCTGATTTTGCCGTTCATGGAACAGTCCACGGTTTTTGATCAGCTAAGCTTTTCTTCCGATCCTGCGGTCCATTTTATGGCAGGCGGTGCGGCCGGGGCCGCTGCCCTGGCGGGCAACGAAGTGCTCCGCAACTTGGATATCAAAGCCTATCGCTGTCCGTCCAGTGTGATCCAGCCGTTCGAGATCGCTCCCGGCTCCAACAACAATGGGACGGCCTTGAACATTCAGTACGTGGGAATCCAAGGCGCCGCACGCCCGATTCCCGGCGACTCGCCGGATCGCGGGACGTGGGACTGTGGCCACGGCTGGTCGTGCAACAACGGCCTGCTGGTGCCCAACGAAGCCTTCGGCATGCAGGCGGCCGTTGACGGTACGTCCAACGTCATGATCGTGGCGGAGCAGTCTGGCCTGGTCGCCGACGTGAACCGCACGGCTAACTACTACGGCGGCTGGCACGGAGCGCGGCATCCGAGAACCGTGCTCAGCGGCGCCTGCGGGGATCTGTGGCAGACGGGAACCAGTTGTGTGCGGTTCGCGCCCAACTCGAATATCGTCCAGACGGGAGCCACGGAAGCGATGTACCGCAATAACACGGTCATCAATTCGATGCATCCCGGCGGCATCAACGTGGTACTGACCGACGGAGCGGTAAGGTTCATCTCGAATGACATCGATTTCTGGAACCTGAAGCGGTTGGCCTGCCGCTACGACCGCGAGCCCGTCGGCAACTTCTAAACCTCTGACCTGAACCCCTCGGCTGCGCGTTTGCTCTCGGAGCAAACCGCGCGGCCAGCCATCCACCCCGGTCGAAGACCAACGATATCCCCTGCCTTTTTTACTCGAAAGGAATTTTGATGACGAGGTTCGCACTTGAAATCCGCAGCTTTCCCAGCCTGCTCGTGGCCGCATTGCTCTGTCTGGTTCCCGTCGCGTTGGCCGGTTGTGGTAGCGCAAAACCGATGGGAACGGTCCAAGGCACCGTCACGCTGGACGGCGCGCCGTACGCGGACGCGGCGGTGATCTTCCTGAGCATGGAGACGGGCCAAGGGGCATCGGGGGATATCCAGAGCGGGGGCACGTTTTCCCTGAGCGATCCCTTGCCGGTCGGCACGTATACGGTTTACCTGGCGCCCAAGGCCGTCGCCGAAACCGATCAACCGTCTCCCGTGACCATGGACCGGACGGTGCCGGAAAAGTACTGGAACGAAGCAGCCAGCGATATCAAGATCGACATCCAAGAAGGCCCGAACGCGGTTACCGTCGAATTGAAGAAATAGTATGACGGCGGGCGTCACTCAGGATCGCGGCCACAGGGCCGCGACAGACCGGGTGACGAACCTACTTGAGTTGAGCATCCAAAGGCGGCGGCTCCGGCGGCTGTGCGTCCCTGGCGGGAGGTTTGAGTTCAAATCTTGGGCCTAGCAAAGTCTCCAACTTCTGGCGCTGATCAGCGGTAAGCACGGCGAACAGTCTCTCGCGAGCCTCTTTCTGCAGCTGACGATAGAACTCTTGCGCTTTCCGGGCTCGCTCGTGCTGCAGTTCGGTTTGCTTCTGACGCAATTGGTCCCGCTGCTGGTCCGTCAAGCGGAGATCCGCGCCGACGTCCTTTTCCAACAACACGGCGAGAATCCCGTCACTGCGCCAACTGAGCTGCGTTTGGCGGATGATTTGTTTCAAACGCACTGTCTGGGCCTTGGTGAGGATCGTTTCCGCTTTGCGCTCGGCTTCGTCGCTCAAGACTTGGATTTTTTCGCGATAAGCCTGCTGCCGCTTGCGAAAATCCTTCTCGTTCACATCCTGGGACTTGTACAGATCCCGAACCTTCCGCGTCATTTCGTCCTGGGCCTGCCGAATCTTGTCACGTTGCTCGTCGGTCAGCTGCAGTTCTTCTTGAACCTGCGAATTGGCCAGCCATTGGAGCGAGCGGCCGTAAGGATTGCTGAAAGGCCCAATGCTTGGCGCCGCCGGCATCGCATCCGGTTGGCCGAAGACGACCGCACTGAGCCAGAACAACCAGGCGACCGCAACGAGGGCTTGGCGGAACAGGGTCATCGCTGATGCTCCTGACAGGAAACGGGGACTAGAGCAGGGACCGCAACACTTGAGTAGGATCTGACAGGTGCGATTATACCCGCCCTTGAATCGCCATGCACGCACCCCCCCCAAGAAAAAGAAAAACCGCCGGGCAACCGCATGCTCACCCGGCGGACGAAGACGTCGTTGAATCTGGGTTACGTTCCGTTTACCACATCCACTCGGCACCCACCGTGAAACCGTTGTAGAACAGCGAGCCGCCGTCGGCCATCATCGGAATCCGTTGCGTGATGTCCGGGTTAAAGTTGTCCAGGGCAGTCGCCACGCCTTCGAGCCACATCATCTGGTAGCCACCGCGGAAAGTGAAGTTGTGATTGATCTGGTAGGTCAGCAGGAGCGACATTTCGCCGATGAAGGTGACCTTGTCGTTGCCCAAGGCCTCGGGCGCGATGAATGCCACAAAGTTGTCATAAGGGTCGTGGCCGTCGAGCGCCGTATTGACTTTGACGTTGTTGCCAAACAGTCCCGCTTTGCCGTCGATGCCCAATCGCAGCCCGGGCGTCAAGCACAGCCACATGTCGCCGCCCAGCTGTGCTCCGGTCATATAGTTCCGCGTCCGCAGGTCGTACAGCGCGTCGCCGCCGCTGTCCTCTCCGGGAGGAAGATTCACGTCTCGATCGGCAAAGGAGTAGAACGTCAGCCGATCCTGCAAATCGAAATACCGCACGCCGATCAGCCACGAGCCTTGCACCAGGCAGGTCGGGCCCATCCAGCGACGACGATAGTTCAGTTCCAAACTGTCAAAATCACTGTCCAATTTGACCCGCTGGTATTCGGCCTGATGAAACTGCTCGATCTCGTTCGCCGCCACCGGAACGCCGTTCGCATCCAGGCTGAAATTGTCGAACACGGCGTACAGCAGGTCGGCGGAGGAGCGGGCTTCGACTTTTTCCGAGTAGTCATTCAGCCCGAAATAGGTGAACTCTAAATTGCTGCCGGGCCCGGTCTGCCACGTACCGGTGATCCGCAGGCTGGGGTCGAGCGTATCAAAGGCCAAATCACTGGTTGTGATCACCGCATCGCCGAGGGGACCGAGGCGAACCAGTTCCCGAAACTGTGCATCGTCGTCGCGGCGCAGGAAGACGGCCTCGGCGTGGATATCGAACCAATGCGGAGCACAACATCCGGTTTCGCTATACGGCGCCAACATGCCCAACACGCTGGCGAGATACTTACCCAAAGGGCCATGGCGATAACCGTCGTGCAGCAGGTATTCGCCCGTGTCCTCGCTTGCCGCCCCGCCACCGTAGGTCGGTTGTTCGTAACCATCGGCGGGCATCGCCGACATTGTTTGCGGGCCACCATAGTAATGCGATGCGGGAACCGCATAGGGCATCGCCTGGGCCACCATACCCGGATCGTGGGCAAAACTCGCTGCCGCTGGGCTGTAAACCATCTGCGGCGGAGCCCCGTAAGGTTGTCCGTAAGGCATCTGCCCGGGCGAATTGGTCCCCAAAGCGACCAATACCAGGACCGCAAGCACGCTGATCCGCCAACTCCACTGAATCTTCATCGATGTGTCTCCGCGGCAGAGAAATATGGGAAGGCCGCTGTGCGACAGGCAAAAACTACCTAGGCCACTCAAGCTCACGCCATCCGGCGACTGCGGCGCTAGTCCTCGCCGCTAAGATCCGAAGAAACGTATGCTCTCGACACACACTATCGGCCCGGAATAACAGCTAGAATCAACACTTCCGGTGCGGGCGGAAGAAACCAGCCAGATACCCCATCTTAACGCGATGGTCGCGGTTACAGCATTGCTTGCGACGGATAAGCCCGTTTTGACACGGATGAAGTCGCCCAGGAATCCAGAAACGAGAAAAACCCGCGTTTTCTGAGGGAAAACGCGGGTTTTCTGGGGTATTCGCCAAGCGAGGCCGACGGGACTCGAACCCGCAACCACCGGATCGACAGTCCGGTACTCTAACCAATTGAGCTACGGCCCCAGTTCATTGCTGACTGTTGGGCTGAATTATACTCACGTTTCAAACCTTCGCAAGGGCGAGATTCTTTTTCAATTAGAATAGGTCCGGGCCGGGGGTATAACCGAGTTCCCGGACGCGGCGACGGTCGGATTCTGCTTCCTCCGGCTTGTCCAGCGCGTCGAGAACCAGGGCCCGGTGATACCGGATGACGGCGAGGCTCTTGCGATGCTCTGTCAATTTTCCCTCGAATTCGGCTTGGTTGATGTATTGCCGCGTCTGCTCCAATTGCCGGACTTCCCTTTCCATGCCAGCCACCGCTGAATTCAAATCGGGCCACGCCGCCTCGAAATTGCCACCTAGGAAGTGAATGAACCCCCGCGTGTCGAGCATCGCCGGGTTTTCGCCGACAAGATTGATCGCCTGGATCACGTTCTCCAAGGCATCTTTCAGCTCAACGTTCCCCAAGGCTTGTGCGTAAGCCAAGCCGTTCAGGAGCACGGCTCGCTGGGGGCCGGAGGTCGAGCGGCGAAGGTCCACGAGTGTTTTCCAGTCTTGAATCGCTTGCTCGTGCAACCCCAGGTGTTGATATGCCAGGCTGCGGTTGATCAAAGCCATGCCCTGGCCCGGCTCGCGCTGGAGCGCTGCGTTATAGTCGTCGATGGCCTGGTAGAATTCCTGTTCATCGAGCCGCCAGTCGCCACGGCACACGAAAGCATCCGCCCGTGCGGGGGCCCAGCGAAGCGAGGCATCCAGATGTTCCAAGGCTTCCACTTTGTCGCCAGCGATCCAACGTTCCATGGCTGCCGCCTGATACCAGCGGGCAACTTCGGCCGGCATTTCCAAGCACAGCACGGGGCCCAATGCCAAGAAAACGACGATCAGGATGACCAAACGGCCCATCCATCGACCGTTTGTTGGCGGACGCGGCTCGATTGTCGAGTCCGGCCAACGGTCCGACTCGGTTGATTCACTGGCGGTTTCGTTTCGGTTTTCTGGGGGCATCACGGAACTCCGTGGTTCTGTCTGTTATTTCTGGAGGACGATTTCAGCGTCAGGGAGCGAATTCCTGAGTCCGAATCAAGGCGTCTTGGAAAAACACGTAGAGATTCTGACATTGACGTGCCAGTGCTGCAAATCTAACATCTCGCTCCTTCAGGTCTAGACGAACGGCAGGTTCGATTTTACTGATTAGTGGGGATTTGCCGATTTTTTTGTGATATTTCTCGTGCATTTTGGTCGAATGACTGGTTGATGGAGTCGCCTGACAATCGCGACGGTCGCCGGTCAACGGACAAGACTTGTCTTGAGCTTAACTCACTTTGGTCCGCGATGGACAGCGGCTGGCATTGATACCGAGCAGGCTCCCGGTGCGACTATATTCTCTTGTGGGCCTACTGATAAGGACGCATTAGCCATGCGAAAAAGCCTTCGACGAACGACGCTCGTCTTGGCAGTCATCTTCTCGATCTCTGCCGTTTCGTTACCAGGATGCTCGACCAGCAATGCTTTCAAGATGCCGAGCAGCGATTGGCTTAGCTGGGGCAAGAAGAAGCCGGCGAACACGGCGTTGACATCAAAGCCGACAGCCAACCTGCCCGCCCCGCCATCGAGTCTGGCGTCGCCCAATACGGTGCCAAGCTATGCTCAGGGCGCGGGTGCAACAAGCGGCGGGTATGCAACCAGCCCGTATCGCAGTCCCACCGCGAGCGGAACGCCTGCGACACCGGCGAGTTACGGGACTCAGCCAGGCAGCGCAAACACTTATCCGAACGCCGCTTATGGCGCGGCACCTGGCGCAGCTCAAAGTGCCCCACCCGCGAATGCTTACGGCGGCTCGGGCGCGTCGCAAGGCTTCTACTCGAACGACTATCGTGGAGCTGCTGCGCCCGCTGGCGCGCCCAACGCGTACGCTGGCCAAGCCGGCCCAGCCGGACCTCCGGCGACGCATGGTGCGGACGCCTACGGTGCATATGGCCAGAGCGGTTATGCGGGCACGTCGCAGACCGGTCAGGGTTGGAGCCAGGGCGGGGCACCGGCTCCGTATGATGCGACCGCAAATGCATACGGTCAACCAGCCGCTCCCCCAGCGCTCGGCAGTTACGACCCGACTGGCAACCACCGCGGCAACGACGGGTACGCGGCTGGCGGCGGTGCTTATGGCGGCAGCACATACGGGGACATCAACGCCTCTGCCGCCCCGATGCCTTCGGCTCAGCAGCCGTATCCGGCCGCGGTTGCCTCCGGCGGTTATCGCCCGGGAAGTACCGCCAGAAATACGCAGTTCGGGACCAGCGAGCGTCTGAATGTACCGGGTGAATCCGTGCAACCCGCCTCTTTTGCGGGGAGCAGCCAGGGAGGAAGTGGCAGTTCGCTGTCCGCTCCGAGCCCGGTCGGTGGGAACAGCAACTACCAGTATGGCGAAGACCCGCCAACGCGAACCGCCACGGGGAGCGACAGCAACTACCCCTATCCGAATACCTACCAACGCTGAATCGACGATCTTGGCAACAGGAAAACGCGGGCACTTGGGCTCGCGTTTTTTTCTGGTCCGCTGTCGGGCCGGCAGACGAGCCTCGGAGTTTTCCTTCCTGCGAGCACGATTCGTGAGACAAGCCGCAGGATGGCCGCCTGCCGATGTTCCCCCATTTCATGGGCCGCGCTCGCTGCCACGACGCTGCACAGACGTGCGATGACGACGTGAACCAAACTGGCCTATTGCGAAGAAGCGACGGATTCCTTACACTTTGAACTTGAGTTTAGGCTTTCAGTGCCAGCGTAGCTTCAATTGGCAGAGCACCGCATTCGTAATGCGGGGGTTGCGGGTTCGACTCCCGCCGCTGGCTCTTGATGTGCTCGCAGGGGGGTTATCGGAGAGCCGATATGGCGGCAGGTATGCAGCTGACGATGGTTGACGTTCGCGAAGTAGTGTTGTCCAACAGTTCATTCGGACCGCAGGAAATTGAGGGCATCGTCCGGGCCGTTCGCGAGGATACGTCCCGCCATAGCGTCTTGCGAGATGCTGTCGCGGAGCTGTCGGCTCGTGGCGAACAGACGCCCGCAAGTGCCGTCCGACTTGGGGTTTGTTACTATTTGATGGGCCGTTACGACCAGGCCGCACAGACTCTTGCGCGGGCTGATGGCGGAGCGCTGGCGCATTTCTACTTGGGGCGGTCCAAGCTGGAACAGGGCAAGCAGCTCGAGTCGATCGCATGTTACGAATCGGCGCGGACGGCCGGGTACGATCCCGATCTATGCGCATTGGCGATTGCCGAGGCGCACCGGCTTTCTGGTGACGCTGCGCAGGCGATGTCGATTCTGGATCAGATGTTTGGGCCGGTCGAGCAGACCGCCGAGTATCTCTACCAGCGGGCCGCGACGGTTGCTGCGACCGGCGGCAATCCCCAGGAGGTGGTGGCGCTGTATGAGCGGGCCGTGGACGCGGATCGGCGTCATGCCGGGGCTTTGTTCGGGTTGGCGATGGAGAACGATCGGCGGGGCAATGACGAGGAAGCCCTGCAGTTGTACCAGCGGGCTGCCGAGTCCTTTCCGACGTACGTCGGGGCTTTGTTGAATCTGGGCATCCTGTACGAGGACTTTCAATACTACGATCGCGCCCAGCAGTGCTATCAGCGGATTTTGGATCATTTTCCCGATCATCCCAGGGCGACTCTGTATCTCAAGGATGCCTCTGCCTCGCGAGACATGTTCTATGACGAAGAGGCGCTGAAGAGGCAGGACCGGCTGTCGCAGATCCTCAGCGTTCCGGTCTCTGACTTCGAGTTGTCGGTACGAAGCCGCAACTGTTTGCAGCGGATGGGGGTTCGCACGCTGGGCGATTTGGCGCGCACGACGGAGGCCGAACTGCTGGCGAGCAAGAATTTTGGCGAGACTTCGCTGGTCGAGATCCGCGAGATGCTGGTCTCCAAGGGCCTGCAACTGGGCCAGTTTGCCCACGAGCGTCCCGAACCGGAGGCGCCGGTGGACACATCGCACTTGTCGGCCGAGGAGCAGGCCCTGCTCACGCGTCCCATCTCGGAGCTGAATCTTTCGGTTCGCGCTCGCAAGTGTATGGTCCGATTGGGCTTGACGTCCATCGGCGAGTTGGTTCGTAAGACGGGCGACGATCTTCTCGAGTGCAAGAACTTTGGGGTGACCAGCTTGAACGAAGTGAAGGAGAAACTGACGCAATACAATCTGAAGCTCCGCGGCGAATAACCGGGGGGGTGGATTGGACGGTCAGATGTTTAGCTTCGAGCTGCGGGCCGTTGATCGGCGCTGTGGTGCGCGGCGCGGTTCTTTGCTGACGCCGCACGGCTTGGTGGAAACGCCTGCCTTTATGCCGGTGGGCACGGTGGCGACGGTCAAAGGATTGTCTGTCAGCGCCATTGGGGCCACAGGTACGCAGATGCTGTTGGCCAATACCTATCATCTTGCGCTGCGTCCCGGCGAGGAAGTCATTCGCGAGCTTGGCGGATTGCATCGCTTCATGGGCTGGGACGGCCCCATTCTGACCGACAGCGGCGGTTTTCAGCTGTTCAGCTTGGCCAAGATCAACCGCGTCACCGAGCAGAGCGCCGTCTTCCGTTCGCACATCGACGGTCGGTTGCTGGAGTTGAGTCCGGAGCGAGCCGTCGAGATTCAAGAGGCTTTGGGCAGTGATATCGCGATGGTTTTGGATCATGTCGTCTCGCTGCCCTGCGAAGACGAGATTGTCCGCGATGCTTGTGATCGGTCCGTTCGTTGGGCTCAGCGCTGTCAAGCGGCTGCCAAACGCGCCGATCAGGCCCTGTTTGCCATCGTCCAAGGCGGGCTGGACGCGGATTTACGCACAAGTTGTGCCCGGCGGCTGGTGGCCTGCGACTTTCCCGGTTATGCGATTGGAGGGCTGAGCGTGGGCGAGGCTCCCGAAGAGATGTATCGCGTGCTGGACATCACATGCCCAGAACTGCCGGCCGGCCGGCCTCGCTACCTCATGGGGGTAGGGACTCCGCAGGATTTGCTCGAGGGCATCCGCCGCGGCGTGGACATGTTCGATTGCGTACTGCCCACACGTAATGGCCGTAACGCCTTGGCATTTACGGACTTTGGGCCACTCAAGCTCCGCAATCTGAAGCATCGGCGCGACGGCCGTCCGATCGATCCCGCCTGCGATTGTCCCGCCTGCAGACACAGTCGAGGCTATCTGCGGCATTTGTTTACCGCCCGCGAAATGCTGGGCCCAATCCTGTTATCCGCCCACAACGTCACCTACTACCAGCGTCTGATGGCCGAGGCGCGAGGGGCCATCGAAGCGGGCACTTTTCTTGAGTTTTACGAGGCGAAACTCGAGCGTTGGCGGCTTGGGCACGGCGATGACGGCTGACAATAACCGCAACAACCGTGTGATCCGTTCGCTAGCTGCTCTTGCCCCTTACGACACAAGCCCTTATCATACTGGGCTTAAACTACCGCCGCGCCGGGTGCGAATGTTGCGTATCGTTGGGCCGATCGCTACTGCCGGACGGGGTGTTTCGCAGTGCCCTGCCGTTACCAACGGGAATCCTTCATGCCGAACGGTCTGCCATTCATCGAATGCATCGTCCTCGCCGCCAACCAGGGGCCCGATATTTTCAGCCTCATGATGCCAATCGTGATGATCGGCGTCTTGTTCTATCTGTTGATTGTCCGGCCAGAGAAACGCAAGCAGTCGGACGTGGCAAAAATGCAGGCGAATCTGAAGAAGAACGATCACGTGGTGACGGCGGGAGGCATTCTGGGCGTGGTGGTGAACGCGCCGCAGGGCCTGTCGGAAATCACGCTTCGCGTGGACGATAACACGAGGATCCGCGTCCTTCGCAGTTCGATTCTGCGCGTGATGTCGACGGATAAGCCGTCGGACGAGGAGCGGGAGGCGTGACGCGCTGGGCGATGATCGCAGCGTTTGCGTGCGTCTGGGCCTGCGTGTGGCGAGACGGCGCGGTCGCTTGACAAACGACCGGGTAACTGTGTCATGCATGTCCCCGGTCTTTCTAGGCAATCGGATAGTTTTACAAAGTCTCTCGGGACCAGGAAGTTCCTGTTATGTCGTTTGATTTGATTTCGTCGGTCTTGTTTGGGCAAGGGTGGCTGCTGTCTCCGGAAGTGATCACGCTGCTGAAGCTGATCATCGCCATTCCGCTGCCGATTTTCTTGGGGACGTGGCTGGCCAAACAGCTTCGGTTGCGGGATTACGGCTGGAAATTGTCCTTGATCTTCTGCGTGTTGGCCATCGGCGGAGTGTTGCTGGTCAGCTTTCCGTTGCGGTTGGGCGTGGACCTCAAAGGCGGCGTGATTTTGGTTTACGAAGTCGACCGCGAAGCCCGGGAGGCCGAGGATCCCGGGGGAGCGTCGTTGCGGGATATGAATTGGGGGCACTTGTTGCAGCGGTTGAACGACCGCATCAACCCGGCGGGAACCAAGGAAATCGTCGTTCGTCGATACGGCGATTGGCAGGTCGAAATCATCGTTCCCGACGTGGACACCAACGAGGTCGAGCGGATCAAGCGGTTGATCAGCACGGCCGGTTCGCTCGAATTTCGGATCGTCGCCAATTCCGTGCAACATGGGGATGCGATCCAAGCGGCTGTCCAGCAGGCGGACGACCCTGTGAAACGCCGTTCGAAGTACATCGTCCAGGACAACCAGCAGAAGGCCTATTGGGCTCGCGTTGGACGCGAGGCCAACGAGGTCAAAGGCGGCTTTCGCCCGCTGAAGGTCCAGGTTGCTAGTTACACCATTCGCAACTCGTCGACCGGTGAAATCATCCAGTTGCCGACGACGCTGCGATGGGATCAGGAGTACGCTCTGGAGCAATGGCTGAAAGAACAGGGCATCCAGGACGTCGACGTGCTGATGTACACCGGCGACGAGCATAACGTGAGCGGCGAGAACCTGGGCATGGTCAGCAGCGGCTACGATGAAGTGGCTCGTCCCTGCGTCATGTTCAACATGAAGACGTCCGGGGCCGGATTGATGGGCGGGTTGACCGGCGAGAACTTGCCGGACGAGCAGCGAGGGTTTTACAGCCTGCTGGGGATCATGCTGGATGGAACGCTCTTGTCCGCGCCGCGAGTCATGAGCACCATTACTGACAGCGGACGGATCACGGGACAGTTTACGCGAGAGGAAGTCGACTTTCTGGTCGGCATCTTGCAGGCGGGCAGTTTGCCGGCCTCGCTGAAGAAAGTGCCGATCGCCCAAAACACGATTGGGGCCGTCCTCGGAGAGGAAACGATCTACCGCGGCAAGATTGCCGCCGTACTGGCCTTGAGCACCACCTTTGTGTTCATGTTGGCTTGGTATCGCTTTGCCGGCCTGGTCGCTTGCTTTGCCCTGGCGGCCAACCTGTTGTTGATCTTGGCCATGATGAAATTTCCGCTGCGTGCTCCGCTCACTTTGCCCGGTTTGGCCGGTCTGGTGCTGAGCGTCGGCATGGCGGTCGACGCCAACGTGCTGATCTACGAGCGCATCCGCGAAGAATTGGAACGCGGCTCCGCCTTGCGGATGGCTATCCGCAACGGGTTTGACCGGGCGATGGTCACGATCATCGACTCGAACCTCACCACGCTGATCACCTCGGTGGTCATGTACGTGATCGGCACCGACCAAGTCCGCGGCTTTGCGATTACGCTCACCTTGGGCATCCTGATCAGCATGTTCACCGCGGTGTTCTGTGGGCGTGTGATGTTCGAGATCTGCGAACGCAAACGGTTCCTCGTCAACTTGCGAATGACGAAGTTGCTGGGGGTCACCCATATCAACTTCTTGGGCCAGAAATACGTCGCCATCACCGCATCGATCCTGTTCATCGTGGTCGGCTTGGTTGCGACCGGCGTACGCGGCAAGCAGATCTTCGATATCGACTTTCTGGGCGGCACTTCCGTCACGATGATCCTGCAAGAATCGGCGGAAGAACGCGAAATCCGCACCAAGCTGGATCAGGAGTTCGCTGGGATCCGGGTGAATAATTCCGCCGTCCAGTACTCGGTGAACCGGGTGGATGTCGAAGGGCAGAAGGAGCGTACGGTCTGGAAGATCGATTCCTCGCTGGAGGAAGTCGAGCAGTTGGAGGACATCCTGCAACAGCTGTTTCCCGTCGCCACGCACTCTGTGATCGTCAACCAAATCCAAGAGAAACGCACGCCTGTCTCGCTGCCGCCCGGCAGTCCGC
>Ga0351893_10154_pt1 | contig 22473 bp, 16 predicted proteins | sample TotcelFGM3001K15_FD_206765 | JGI IMG/M metagenome (GOLD analysis project Ga0351893, IMG submission 206765) | Enriched cells from coal bed in the Powder River Basin, Montana, United States - Total cells FGM rep3 HSBNCT.FGM.300.1.K15 ...
CCATGACAATCGCGCAGGAATCGACCGCACCCTCCATCGTATATCAGCCATTCGCAATCGACACGAAGAAATGGTAGGTCTTACCTGTCGTGTCGGAAGGGCCATTTTTGGAACAGTCGATATGGTTAAGGACATGGTAGAATCCGGGAAAAACATTCTTCTACTAGGCAAACCTGGAATAGGCAAAACGACTTTACTGCGCGAAGCAGCTCGAGTTTTAAGCAAAGAGCTTTCCAAGCGAGTAGTGATTGTTGATACTTCCAACGAGATAGCTGGCGATGGTGACACTCCTCATCCTGCAGTGGGTCTTTCCCGACGAATGCAGGTACCTCCACGCCGAGAGCAATACCAGGTGATGATCGAAGCCGTCGAAAACCACACTCCTGAAGTCATTATCATCGACGAGATCAGCACTTCCGAAGAAACTTCAGCCTGCCGCACTATAGCTGAGCGAGGAGTTCAACTTATCGCAACTGCTCATGGCAATACTCTCGAAAATGTGCTTTTCAATCCTACCATCAGCGACTTAGTCGGAGGCATCACCAGTGTAATTTTAAGCGACGAAGAAGCCTCTCGACGCGGTACCCAAAAAACTGTACTTGAGCGTACTTCACAACCCACTTTCAACGTACTGATAGAAATTCACGGTCGAGAAGAGTTTGCTATATACAAAGATGTACAGAGTACTATCGATCGTTATCTGAGAGGCTTTCCTGTAGCCCCCGAAGTTCGAAAACGCAACACTGACGGAGCATCCTACATTGTAGAAAACCCATCCACAGAGCGCAGAGAGCTTCAACAAGAAAATAATCTTTCCGATCAAGTCTATCTTCAACGAAAAGGCTCCAAAATATCAGAAGATCCCCTGTTAAGCATCAATCAAAGAAAACAGGTACGAGTTTTTCCTTTTGGTATAAGTGCTCATTACCTAAATCGAGCTCTAAAGGGTGCGCGCTTCGATGGAGTGATGGTAAAACGTTTGCAGGAAGCCACCTTAATTCTCACCACCGAGACTTTCAGAAAAAAGAACTCCGATGCTCTACGCATGGGAGAAAACATGAATATCCCTATATATTCCATTTATTCCAATACCTTGAGTGAAGTGAAAAAATTTGTTTCGCAATACCGAAGCCATGAAAAGCAACCTGTATTCAGTTTGCAACACATTGAAAAGCTGATTGAGCAAGTTTTTATCACAGAAACCCCAATCAGTTTACCATCAGCAGATTCCAAGATTCGAAAGTTGGAGCATCAGTTGGCAGCTAGGTTTGGCCTAAAATCAGAAAGTTATGGGGAGGAGCCCTCACGTTTTGTGGTGGTTTATCCTCCTGGCAAAGATGAAAAGGAGTGGTCATATGAAGACGAAGTTAATTAAGTGGACCCAATGGCTCTTAATAATATCAGTGATGATGTCTCTAATAGCCATCAATCAAGCTTGTCGGAGAGGTCTTAAGGATTCAGAAACAGCTCTGATTGGTGTGATTACGGATGTACAAAATCAAGTCCCTGTTGGCAAGGTGCAACTTGAGGTACGAAACACCAGCACTGGTAAAATTTTTAAAGGTAGCAGCGATCAACAGGGAAGGTTTAAGATTTTCACTGAAGCAGGATATTATGAGCTAAAAGCCGAACACCCCAAGTTTCATTCCTACAGCAGAAATATTGTCCTTGGCAAGGGCACCAATCAGGAAGATTTTTATATGTCTCCCATGCTTGAAAAACCAGGTTCTTTCGAAGGCGAAATCATTGCTGAAGATACCAAAAAACCTCTTGAAAACGTTACGGTTCAGATTGGGACCAATCTCGCAAAAACCGATGCTAAGGGTCGCTTCAAATTTGACGCTTTGCCCCTGGGTTCATATCCTGTATGGGCAACCACACCGGGCTATCAAGCTGTTAATGAAACTGTCACCATCGTACGTGGAGCAAATAAGGTCAAGTACACTTTAAAACGTTTGGATATGGCTGACGTTACTAAACCAGCCGAACATTTACCTCGCAATCCTGTCTATGTTATTGACTCAACTTTTTTGGGAGATTTTCGAGCTCATTCCGTAAGGACTATACAGCCGATGAATGAACGTCATGAGTATACGCTGATTTCCGAGTCCAGACATCGCAGGCATTTAAACTATAACGAGCATGTCGATAAAGGGGAAGTACTTTATGTGGACGATGCTATCTACATTAAGTTTTTAGGGAAATGGCAAGTACCCGAACAGATCAATACTTCAAGCAGACCTGATGCCTTTATTGCTGATGATATTCTCATGGTGTCCCATTTTTTTAACTTTGCGGACAAGGATTTTGAAATTAAAGAGCTGGGATCAGAAAAAATGAATGGCTACAATACCAAAAAATATCAACTATCCTACAAAGCTACTGCTACTCCAGAAAAACACATCGATGTTCAGCTTTGGATGATTTATGATGAATCCAATCCAAGAATACACCGTATGATAACCCGAATCAAAGGCAGAGTGCCTGAAGTATTAAATATTGACACCTGGGCTGAAATAGACACCAATATTACACATATCAACCAGAGCAACAAAATAGAAATTCCCTCCATCCACAAAGCCAGTTAATATGTTTAAAGGAGGAGTAGTATGGATTTAACCACTTTATTTAAGCTGAGTTATGGACTATATATCGTCAATTCAGCTTTTGAGGGCAAGCATAGTGGGCAGATAGTCAATGTAGTTTTCCAAATCTCAGCAGAGCCTCCTACGATTGCCACCAGCATTAATCGAAACAACTATACCCACGAACTGATTAGCAAGAGCAAACGATTTTCTGTGATGATCCTGGAAAAAGATACCCCGCTTTCCCATATTGGAAGATTTGGTTTCAAATCAGGCAGAGAGATAGACAAGTTTGAAGGATTAGATCTGATGACTGGGAAGCTCAATGTTCCTATCATCAAAAATTACAGTGTTGGATATCTGGAAGTTGAGGTAGAAAAATCAATCGAAGTCGAAACCCACACAATTTTTATTGGCAAATTGGTCAGTGCGGAGCATTTGCAAAAAAATGAACCCATGACCTACGCCTATTACCATGAAGTCAAACGAGGCACTACCCCACCTTCTGCAGCCACTTATCAAAAATCAGGCGAAGATGTAAAGGCTTCATCTATACCACCCAAGGAGGGGAAAACTATGGCTAAGTATCGATGCGTAATTTGTAATTATGAGTACGATCCAGAGGTTGGCGATCCTGATTCTGGCGTTCAGCCAGGTACGCCATTTGAAGAAATTCCTGATGACTGGGTTTGCCCCATTTGTGGAGCAGGCAAGGATCAGTTCGAAAAGATTGCTTAAGTTCTACGGTTAAGGCCGGAAGTGCTTGCTTCCGGTCTTAACTTTTTAAATCGTTTCTGAGGAGGTAATATAATGGCATGCTTACGCCCAGTAGCCCATGATGTTTATTTTGTAGGAGCCATTGATTGGAACCGTCGTCTGTTTGATTCCTTGATACCCTTGCCGGATGGTACCTCATACAATGCTTACCTCGTCAAAGGCACTGAAAAAACAGCCCTGATCGATACTGTCGATCCTGTAATGTGGGATTTACTGGATACTTTGCTGGATAAAAGCTGTACTGGTTCTCTCGACTATGTGATCATCCAACATTCCGAGCAGGATCATGCGGGATCTTTGCCTCTGGTACTTCAAAAGTTTCCGATGGCTAGGGTAGTATGCAATAAAACCTGCAAAGACCTTTTGATGAGTCATTTACATATTGCTGAAGACAAGTTTATGGTCATCGAAGATGGGCAAACTCTTTCGCTGGGCAATCGCACTTTTCTGTTTAAAAATACTCCTTGGGTACACTGGCCAGAGACGATGGTCAGTTTCCTTCAGGAAGACCGCATCCTTTTTTCCTGCGATTTCTTTGGTTCCCATATGGCATCGAGCCAACTTTTCTACGAAGCAGGCGATTTCAGTTTCTATGAGCCATGCAAACGCTACTTTGCGGAAATCATGCTGCCTTTCCGCAAGATCATTGCCAAAAACATGGATATAGTTTCACAGCTCGATCCTGGCATGATTGCCCCTTCCCATGGACCCATCTTCAAAGATCCAGCCATGGTGATGAAAGCTTATGCGCAATGGATTAACGACGATACGGCTGATGAAGTCATTGTTGCCTATGTATCCATGCATGATAGCACGCGCTTAATGGCCGAAGCCCTGGTTCAGTTTCTTCTGGATCGCAGCGTGAAGGTAAAAGTCTTTGACTTGGTGCATGCGGATCTCGGAAAAGTCGCCGAAGCCCTGGTGGATGCAAAAATCTTATTGCTTGGATCGCCTACAGTGCTTGCTGGGGCTCATCCTCTGGCAGCCAATGCCGCCTTTTTGGTCAATGCCCTTCGTCCTAAAATTCGCTATGCTGGTGTTTTTGGCTCTTATGGCTGGGGCGGAAAAATGGTAGAACAAGTCGCAGGGATGCTTTCGGGGCTCAAACTGGAGCTACTCCCCACCGTGTTGATCAAAGGCAGGCCCCAAAAAGAAGACTACGAACAACTCCAAGCCCTTGCCGACCACATCGCCTCCACGATGTAAAAAAGCACAAGGGGACGGTTCTTTTGTGCTATTCGTTTGTAGTTGCGCATAAAATTCAGTATAAGTTGAGTTAAGGCACATCAACACTTGAAAAATAAGCTATTAGATTCATACTTTAACGCTACCAAATGTAAAATAGAATGTCGCAAAGTCTACGTCCCCGTGCGACATATTTCCGTTGTGACAAGATCAAGGCTTTCTTTTTTTAACGACGAGTATCCCCCAAATCCCTGCTAGAATGACTGCAGGGATGAGGAAAAACAGGACAGGCCAGGGAGAAACAGGGGGTTTTTGGGGAGGTAAAGTGTCATTTTCCATCTGGAGAGTCTCATCATTAGCGGGGGTTTCAATCTCTTCAGGCTCCGATGAAGCTTCAAAACTGATCGTTTCAAGCTCGAAAGGCAGAAGGTCGGTCGGGGCTTCATCCAAACGAACATGACGCTTTTGAGATACATTATACATCCAAAGACCTTTCGAGTTGTGATCCACTGCTTTACGGTAAAACACTTTATCGTCATATACATGAATATCTGTGGAGGGGAAATCGTTGATTCGTATCATTTCACTCTCATCAATTCGCATTTTATATAGTGACTGGGGGATATGGTTTTCATTAGGCATAAACCCTGAAAAAAAGAGCCAATCCTTACATATATGGTATTGTTGAACCAGTCTCGGAGGTAAAGTGATGGCTTTGTATTCATTTACCTTCATTTTACTGAGTCTACCCAAGGAATCAGTGAAAGTGAAATAAATCCACCCCTGATGCACCATGACTTTATCCACTGCTTTCTGAGTAATTTCCACCAGATCAGATCCGTCCAGTTTGCACCTAAGGAGCTTGTCATCTTTTTCCCTGTCGGTAAAGTAGAGATACTCTCCGTCCAGATTTAGATTGTCCGCTCTTCCTGGATAAATCTCCCAAAGAACTTCACCTTCGTAGTTCATGAAAACAATGTAATCGCTTGGTTTATTTGGCATATATGGAGGAACACCTATATATGCAAGAACACCTTCATTATGTGGATAAGCACCTTTGATTTCAGTGATATGATCATTCCAAAAAACTGGGATTTCTTTCAATGACAAAGTCATCAAATCAATACTCCACAAGCTGAAGCAGTCAACATAATATAGAATTTCCTGGCGAATAAACATGTTCCTTAAATCATATTTTGGACTAGTGTTTATGGTTGTTAAATAGTTTCCTTCTAGATCCATGCGATAAATATGGGGTTGATTCCGACCTTGATAATGTACAAAGTACAACCAATCTTCATGAATGAGATATTCGCTTGCATCACTGACAATATCTTTGTGTTTATCGCTAAATGACCCAGATTCAGAAGAATAAACGGGGGCTAAACGCAAGCTACAAAGAAAAAGAACTAATAGTAGCAATCGACTCATATGCTTTGAATTCACCCTTTTCCTCCTCAGAATAGCTCTATCTCCACTATCGCAGAATGCACCTCATCCCAGAAAAACAAACTGTTTGCATCTTTTTCCAGCAGTGCCTGCAGGTTTATTGAGTCAGGAACTGAATAAAATACTTCTTGCTTATCTTCATCGGATATGCCAAACAGTCCAAAGATTTTTTCATTTTGGTCTCTTAACACTATTATGGTTAGGTTTTCCAGCAATAAAACATCTGATTGACCCATATGATACTCAGGCTCGATTTTCCAAAGTAGCTTTCCCGAATCATTAGCAAAACACAGTAGTTGGTGTAGATAGTAGGCACTGTCCTTTTCATAGGCGAAATGTAAAAGGGTGTTCTGACTCGCTTCATGGATGCCATAGGGAAGAACAAAAAGGATCTCTCCGCTCCCTTTATCTACTTTGTAGCTTAGCTTCCCATCAAAGGTTTGAATATTAACCCATATTGTTTCATCCTGACTTAAGATATCCAGAGTCTCAAAAGCATATACTTTTTGAGCTTCTGGAGGCAGGTATTGTTGTGACTGGAATTGAATTCTCCATAGTTCACTCATGGTTGCAAGATCAACACAGGAGACCAAATGGTTTTCTGTCACATGAAATGCCAGGCCAGAAGAAAGAATGGTCCTATCAAACTGAACATCTTGGGCGTTGCTTGTTTTGAGACGATCCTGGATGATTTTGCCATCTTCCCATCGGATCAAGAAACCATACTCTTCAAGCTTTAATTGGGTGGGATAAAAGAAGCCCTCCTCATTTATGTTAGCAATCCTCATCGGGTAATATTGTTCAAATAATAAGCCATGAGGGGAGGGAAGTTTCCTGCTTTTCCATAACTGCTTGATCTTGCTTCCAGGTGAGACGAGGTAACAGACTACATGATCAGTTTCATAAAACAAAAATCTACTTTCCTGTGTGCCAAGAAAAGTGCATGGTTCTATTGATCGCCATAGTTCCTTTCCATTTAAAACATCAAGGGCAATATAGGCGTAGGAGGAGGAGGTCTGGCTTTCGAGTAGTATTACTTCTTTGTTTATGCTTAGGGTGTCCCATTGCTTTGAAGCCAGAGGATCCTGAGATAGAAACTCATAGGACCATAATTTTTTTCCGCTAGTTAGAGAAATGCCCATAAAACGTTCTTGACTATCGAGCGAATAGACTGCTATCTCCTCATTATGAATAGAAGAAAGACAGGCGGTATCTTTAGGAATGGTGACTTTTGCCAGTTTTTCTCCACCAGGGCGACGAAAAGCTATGAGTTCATTGCGGTCAAAGTGGGCTATTAGCTGTTCTTTGGAAATAGAGAGGTGCGAAATCCACCACAAATCCTCAGTGGGATAGGTGCGTACCACAGGCAATGCTTTTTTGGGCAAGACATCCCATTGAGCCAGGTCTATCACCCGAGTATTTTCTGTAGGGGAGAGCAAAGGGGCCTCGTCAAGGAGAGGAGTTTTCAAAGCAGTTTGGCATGAAGCTTGGGAAAAAACAAGACTTCCCACTAAAGCAAGCAGAATTGGAGGGAATTTTGAACGCACCAAAATGGTCCTTTTCATTTACGTTTCACCTGCTCCCAAAACTTAGCTTTACCTTGTTGTGTTAGTAGCTTAGCATTACAAACAAAAACAATCAATATGCGAGTCGGATGGACGACGGTGTTAGCTCATAAAAAATGTCGCAAGGTACACGTCCCCGTGCGACATTTCAATATTTTGTTTTGTGGGTATAATATAAGCAAAGTGAAACCTGAAACCAACCATACTTGAAAAAAAATCAACCGTAAGGGGGATTAAGGATGAAATATCAACGACAAGGTAGGATGTTTTTCGTAGCTTTTGTGGTTTTGCTTGTTTCATTGCTATTGCCCATGCTTAGAGTCGATAGTAAACCTTTGTCATTTTTTAGTGATTCAGCACAATCTCTGGAGGTGGAAGTCTTTCCCAATCTCTGTAATGTTGATGCGGAATACACCTTTGCTTATTATCCTCAGAGAAGATTGGAAGTTCACGACTGGATTTTGTTGCGTTTTCCAGCAGGTACCAGGCTGGAGCCACCTCTTCCTGAGAATCGAGAAGAAAAAGATAAACACCGGATGAAAATTATGGGAGCTATTATAGTTCGCCCACTGTTTGGAGAAGATATATGTTATTCAAATGCTTGCGCTGGGCTCCCAATTGTATCACTTAATCCCGATCAAAGTTTGGACATCCAATTTAACCTCATTCATCCTATTGATCCTGCAGAAGAAAAATGGAAAAAAGTGAGGATTATAGTTAAACGAGAAGCAGGCATAGTAACTCCCTCCAAAGTAGGGAGCTATTCCTTTGGCTTAAGAAACAAAGTGGAACCTACGTTACGAAAATCTCTCCCGGTGGATTTAGAGGAATTTGAGCTTGGCCCTGCAAAAGTGACTTTACATGATGACAGGATCAATCAAGCGACGAATATGACGCTCGAGTTTAGTTTTAACCCTCCTGGAATTATGCATTTTCAAAATGGCTTTTTCCGCATCGACTTTCCAATAGGGACTCGAATCCTGACAAGCAAAGAGGACTACAGACCTGGTTGGATCAAACTCAATGAGCTTGCTCTTCCCTTTATCAAAGAAATAGGGGAAAACTATATGGTACTTCCGATTCCCACTCCTTATCATGAAAGCACACAAAACACCCTGTATTTCGACCAACGAATGGGTCTTGTCAATCCTTTCAAACCAGGGGAATATCAACTAAAACTGGCCACTCAGTATCATGTGCAAGCAGTTGCTAGCGAAAAGTATGAGATTACTGCTCCCAACAATCAAGGCATCCTCTCTGTTGTGCCAGACACCACCGAAAGTATTGCCGAGTATAAAGTCAGTTTTTTTCCTCAAAAGAAATTCAGCAGAGGTGAAAAAATCAGTATCCTCTTCCCCGATTCCGTCTGGGTACCTTCGACTTTATCCCGTGACCATGTGCGTATCAACAGACAAATTCCCCGGAAAGCTGAAGTCAGTCTAAGCATTATTGAGCAAACGGTGGATATCATTCTTGAACAGGAGATTTCTGACCAAGCTGGAGTGGAAATATACATCTCCAAAGAAGCTGGGATTCGAAATCCAAAGCAGGAAGAGCTTTTAAGTCTTAGTCTTCAGTGGCAAGGAGCTCCAAAAAGTGCGACCACTCTTGCGACTCCTATCAAAGTGCAAAAGTTGGAAGTAAAAAATGTGCAAATTGAAACTCCTCGCGCAGGGGTAAGAAGTAAGTGGCACATCCATGTGATCTTTGGTAAAAACCGAGCTCCATCGGTAGGCGAAAGAATCTTAATGAAATTGCCCTTTGAGCAGAATGCGCGTTGGATACCAGTCACTATGCAGTCACCAGAAATGGAAATTGTGCTGGAGGATGTGATGGTTCCAGATCCTGGAAACTATCAACTACATATACTAACCCCTCAGGAGTGCAAAGACCTGGTGTTAAGTCAAGAGTTTTCGATCCTTCCCGCTTTGCCAAAAACTACCGTACATTTTCAAGGAGGCATCAAGGGTGAAAATGCTTGGTACAAAGAGCCCCCGAAGCTACGATTTGAAAAGCAGGATCCTGGATTTATCCTGAATATATACTGGGGTGGCAAATATCTGCTTAATAATCCTGAAGTGACTTTCGAGGTTGACATACAGCAAAAAAGAATCATCACCTGGCAAAGCATTGCTCCCTGGGGGGCTGAAGAGCTCCAAAGTATGGAAATCAAAATTGACCCCAAGCCTCCTTCTTTTGAGGTCTTTAATCTCAAGGAGGATGCCTTTAGCACAGATAATGAGCATTTTACCTTTAACGGTCAGCTGAAGCTGGAAGATCTTTGCCTTAATGGCAAGCGTGAGCAAGGGTACTTTTTTACCCTACGCTTAAATGGGGAAGAAGTCGAAATCCTTCGTGGAACCTTTACGATAAAACGCTCTCTAGCAGAAGGAGAAAACCTCTTCCATTTTCTTGCCGAGGATGAAGCAGGAAATAAGACTGAAAAAACTTACACCATCATCCGCAAAACAAGACCCTGAGCAAGCTAAAACTCTACCAAATGTAAAATAACATGTCGCACGGTACGCGTCCCCGTGCGACAGGGTTACCAGGTGATTTCGGGGAGGTAGCCTTCTTCAATGTCGATGCCGATTCCAATGGCGTTACGACAGTGATTGCGTTTGGATTCCTGTTGCCATGAAGTGTTATTTTTACAGATATCCCTGAAATAGGTATCATTTCCACCGATATCAATGAATATCCCCACAGCAGGCAGAACATTTCGAATAGTCCAGGCCTTGGGATCCACCACATAATTGGCGTACCCCATACTGTCCTGACCCCGATCCTTAATGTCCAGCACCTCATAGATATCATCTCCCCCAATATTGACCGCAAAGCCCATGCCATTAGCGGTACTGGAGCCGATTAAAATGCCACCCGAGGTCTTTTGTTTTTTCATTTCTCCCGTATCGGGGTCTTTGACTTCTTCTTCATACCAGCATTGATAATGATCATTGCCCCCGATGTCGATATGCCATGATATGGAGATATCATGAGCCCCACCAATCGAGATCGCCTGACGGGCATTGTAAAAATCATTGCCTGCTTCATCGAGCAAAACGGTGATACCCATGTGGGCAGTACCTGACTGGGTAAAGAAATAGGATTCGTATTTGTCGTCACCTTCACGGTCATACAGGATGCCGACAGCAAACCAATAGCCCGAAGCTTGGGCATAAATCCCAGCGGTATAGTGATCGTTTCCTGCTAGGTCGGCCAGGATGCCGATGCCTCCGCCCATGGAATGGCCATCGTATAAGTCTCCGCGTCGTCCAAAACCACAACCCTGGGAAAGGGAATAGTTGACGTTGTCGTTGTGCCCCAGGACTCCAGGAGTCAGGAGCTCAAAGGGTTCGGCGATGTAGCGGTCATTGCCCTCGGTATCCAGGAGTAAGCCATATCCCATGGTATAGCCGTAACCCTGAGACATGTAAAAGGAATAATAGTGGTCGTTGCCACCGATGTTGACCAGGTTGGCAATGCCATATTGAGCTGCACCCTGGGAAAATATCCGGGATTTGAAAGTATCGTCCCCAGCTTTGTCCCATAAAAGACCAACTCCCCAGGTAGCAGCAGCTTGAGCATGATATGCGGCTGTATAAGTATCATGGCCTTCGTAATCGATCAGAATGCCGTAGCCAAAAATTCCTGCTCCCTGGGCGCAGGCATCGCGTTTGCTTGCAATATACTGGTCGTTACCAGTAAAATCCAACACCACCGAAACTGGGCGATAAAACGAAGACGTTGCTGCTGCAGCGCCAGTGTAAATATCGTTGCCACCACAATCTACGATCAATAGATAGTCATCTCCGAAGTAGTCATTGCTTTTGGTGCTTCCCTGAAAAGCTAGCTTGCCCAAAGGAGTGTCCAACTCAAAATCGTAACCAGAAGTAGCAATTTTTTCCTTAAGAATGACATCTTCTATTTTAAAAATGGAAAACATTAGTGGAATGGCTCCATAATAAAGGTCTTTGTAGTCAAAGTTTTGCCCTAAATCCCACACCAGTGCATCGGTGTCTTTCAATGGCATGCCTTCGCCTGAAAGAGATTGAGCCAAACGGAAAGCTTCTTCCCATTTTTCTCGGGGATAGTTGCGCAAGGCCCGATCGCGATACTTAACTGCATTGGCGGAAGAATAGAGAAAGTCTGCCAGGGCTATTTGAATTTCTTTGGGAGTGTCGCCAATCTGCTTTCTGACAGCTTCTGCGTTGTATTCAGAAAAGTCATAGCCCATGCGAGCATAGACATGTTTGATACCATCCAACAAGGGCTCATCCTTGGCGATTGGCCAGGGTTCGAGCTTGATGGAAGGAATCGCCATAACGGTGTTGCCTGTGCGGGAAGCTCCCATTAAAAACTGTTGGAAAAGACCATCAGCTCTGTTCCATAAACTGGCAACTGCATTGCTGAGTTGTTTTGCGTGTTTGGGTACATCCAAAGGGGCACTCCACCAGCGTTTAAACCAGGGGAAAACCATTCTTGCTTCGGTGGCAATGAGTGCTTCCAGGATCATAGGATCGTTTTTGATTTCACTTCGTTCGTAGCCATAAGTGTCTAAAGCCAAACCTAACACATCTACTGAATCAGCGTAAGCTGGCATCTTGACCATAAAAACTGATAAGAGAATACTACTACAACAGATCCATGCAAGAATACGCTTCATTACTTGGCCCCCTTTTTCCCTTTGTTTTTTTTAAGGAATACAAAGATTATCCAAACGCCCAAAGCCAGCAGGAGCAACAATATCAAATTGACAATAATCCATTGAAATAGATGCACCACTGCATTGGCTATTTGCACAGCTCGAAGTGAAAAGGCACTCCACATTTGCGTCCAACCCAGGGGATTCCAGGCACTTTTCTTTTGCCCTTCGATGACTCTGGGGTTGGGAATCAATTCAATCGAAGCAGTGGAAAAATCTACCAACTGATCCCAAAGCTCAATTTGACCGCGGTGCATTTCGATACGTTCCTGCACGGCATCAATTTCACGTTGAACTGCTAAAATATCTTCAATTTTCTCAGCTTTTAAAAGGATTTTTTCATATTGGTCTTTTTGTTTGATAGCGTTGTCCAGGCGGGCTTTAGTGTCAAAATACTGCTTGGTGATTTCTTCCGAGCCAATTTCCTGGTTGAGTACTTTTCCATAGCTCTGTAGGGAAAGAAGAAAAGCTTCCAGTTTGCTGGATGGAATCCTAACGGTTACATGTATGATGATGCCATGTTCCCGCTCTGTTTGTTGAGAGTAGGAGACATAGCCATTTTGAGCTTTGATGTCACTCACAATCGCTTCATATACTTCTTTGGGTTTGTCTACTTGCAAGCGCGCATTAGCAGTGAAAATAACTTTCCTTGGCGTCTGGGCTGTGGCACCCCCATCTTCTATTGGAGCTGGCGATCGGGTGGCTTCCCCCTCCTGCATATAGGCCAAATCTTTGGAAGATCCAACACTGGCAGTTTCATTGGATTTTAAGCTTGAACAGGCACCAAAACCTAAAAGCATGAGACACATCAGCGCTACTATTGTTTTCCATCCAGTTTTCATGAAAAACTCCTTTCCACTGAGCATTGATTCATGTGATATTTATAGACCTTAGAGCTTATTTTGCAATGCTTTGGGGGAGGTTTTTAGGGGTTTTTACATGACGAAGGTAGTAGATGAAAGATAGCACGAAAGCCATAATAGCAGAGACAATCAGCATAATGTTACCCTTTGCAAAGCCAGCCCAAAGGTATTGCTCTCCCAGACGATACTGATCGAGGATCTTACCATAGACCAGTTGATAGATAGCAGCCAGCAAAAATCCAGATCCATTGACCAAAGCCATACCGATCCCACTGTAATTTCTGCCAGCGATTTCTTTGCCCAAATGCCAGGTGATGGAAAAACCTGAACCAAAAAAGCCTACCAAAAACATCCAAAGAGACAACAAACCCATGGTAAATGGAAGCTTGATAGCCAACGGTAATAAGCACCAAACCAGGGCAAAGGCTCCCAGGAAAATGTTCATGAGCAATGCACGCCCAAATCTATCAGCCAAGCGCCCACCAATAAGTGCTCCAAACATGACTCCCAGCGAGATCCACATCACAATAAAACCTGCGCTGACTCTATCGATCCCCAGCAAGGTTTGAGACCATCTTGCACCCCATGCAGCCTGAAGGGTTTGAACTACCGCAAAGGAAAAAGCATAAATAAAGATGGGAAAATATAAGACTCGTTTTTTAATAGTACGCATAAAGCCTTCCCAGGTTTTTTTTAAGGTTAAGGCTTCGGCAGGTAAAGAATGATCTTCAAATCCTAAATCAGAAGGCTTGTCTCTAACTACAAAATAGGCGATCACAGCGATCACTATTGTAAAAAGGGATATCACGATAAACGCTGTTCTCCAGCCGTATAAACTGGAAACCCACGACAGAGGATAGCTTGCAAGCATGGCCCCACTATTGCCTACAAAGAGCGTTATACCCGTAAGAGTCATGAATTCTCTGGGCTTAAACCATTCTCCGTTTAGTTTGAGGGTATTGATAAAAACTGGAGCTACTCCTACGGTAGAAATCAAGCGTCCGATATAGAGCCAGGTGTAATCTCGGGATAAGGCCATTAGCAATGATCCAAAGCCAGCCAGCAACAAACCAAAAGTGCTGGTTTTTCGTGATCCCATGAAATCCACCAACAAACCAGAAGGTATCTGAAGAAAAGCATATAAATAAAAATAAACTGCACTTAGTGAGGAAAACTGAAAAGCAGATAGTGCAAATTCGGATTGAAGGTCGGCTTGTAGTACGTTAAGTGATGATCGCTGAAAGAAAACTAACAAATAAGCAAACAAAGAGGTAGCAAGAATAAACAATCTTCTACGGTAAAAGGCCTTGAGCATCTTGTGTAATCCTTTCCCATAAGCATTCTTTTTTCATTACTCTTTACTTTATGAATCATTTATATTTCGTCAAGCAGTGCGCGTGCTACAACCGCAACTTACTAATACCAGTTAAATTATGCTCCAATAGCATTGACAAATGGTGAAAAGCCTCTTAGAATGATGATAAAACGGATAATGGAAGCGAGGTATTTCCTGTGCGAAAGCGAAGGAAACGGATCAAGCGATTGATTGCCCGTTTAGTGGTTTTATTGCTTGTATTAAGTCTTATTGCAGGAGCTTTGTTTGGTTTATATCGATTAACCAAGCATCTTTTTTTTAATCGGACCCCTATTCAGGAAGACGAAAAATTATTTTTGTCTCCGCCCAACGAAGAAATTCTTTTTGTTCGACCTAATGCTGGGATCTTTATTTCCGATCCTCAGGCCCGAAATATCCGCCAGTTGACTTCATCTAACGATCTTGCTCCATCATGGAAAGCAGATGGTACAGGGTTTTATTTTTTGCGCCAAAACCCCGCCAGAGAGCTTCACTTAATGTATTATGATTACAAAAGTGGTCAGCTTAGTGAATCTTCCCTGGCAACTTTCAACATGATGGAATTACCAAACCCTGAAGGCGATATGATCAAGATTTCTCCTGATGGAAAAAGTATTGCTGTATCTTCCTATGATTGGGGTATTCAACTTATTGATGTTTCTACCCGAAAAATTGTGTCTCGTTCCTTTGATCAGATATGGAATTTTTGGGGTTTTATATCCCGTAATTCCAAGTTTTGCCTCTTGAATACCAGACCCCATCCCAAACCCCTCCAATTGATTTCAGGTGCAGGGGCTTCCTCTGCCAAAAATAGCTTGTGGTTATGTGAGACAGATCTACGCACCATGAAGCTCATCGATGAATCCGACCAATCCTTTCAGGGTGTTTCATTTTCGATGAATGGATATACCTTTGCATATTCCAGGAATACTCAGATCTACTATGTCGATTCTATCCAACAAATCAAACCGGTTTTTGTTACCGATGGTATTCAGCCAGCTATCCGCCCCGAGGTGGATCCAAAAAAATACCGTCTGATCAAACCTTTTTGGGCTGATTTTGATATAAGCAATCTGGTAGGGATGCTTTCCTGGTCTCAGGATGAAAAGGAATATCTTGTTTGGGCTACTCCCAACTACCTTTCCTTCATCGATCTAAATAAACAACTCATTAATCCTTATGTTGAAGGCAAAAAAAAGGAAGCTTACCTGGGTTGGAAGCTCATGGATTTTCAGCTTTCTGATATCAATGGCAATCAAAAGAAAGAGTTGTTAACCTCCTGGTGGCCCGGAGGGTCTGGAAAAGGAGCAGAAAGAATTTCCTTTTTCAGCCTGGACACCACTTCCAACGCTATCAAGGAGATTTTTCGCTCTCAGGGAAAATTTCGCAACACTGTTCAGATTATTGATTCGAACCAAGATGGCATCAAAGATGTATTGAATATGTATAGCGATGTTTCCGGGGAGGGCAATACAGCATTGGATGCGCTGATATGGACAGATGTATATACCTGGGATGGTACTAGCTACCAGCTTAGCAATGAGCGTTTTGTGCATGTATATTTGGAGTTGGTGGAAACCTATCGTTCGTTTTTGGCTCAGGCATTGCGTGACCCGGATTCGTATGGCAGTGGTCTGGTTTTTATACGCCAACTACTACAACAAGCCAACGCTATACTTGATCAGGAAAAAACGAGGTGATGCAAATGAAAATTTTTTATAGCTTGTGCTTTTCGTTAATATTGATGATAAATATGATTCCATTGAGTTATGCTCAATCCATTCCTGACCCCCCCGGTGAATTAATGATATCTGCCATGTATGACCAAATTAATTTAAGCTGGAAAGATTATTCAGATAATGAGAAAGGTTTTGCCCTGGAACGCAAATCAGGCCGACAAGAATATGAAGAAATTGCCAGATTATCCTCGGATACTGAGTATTACCTTGATCTTCAGCTAAGTTATCCTGCAACCTTTTTCTATCGAGTATGTGCCTTTAACGATACCGGAAAATCCCGTTACTCCAACGAAGTATTTGCTCGCACTGAAGCTCCGCCTCCGCAGGAAGCTTATGATACTCCGCTTCCTCCCCAGGATTTAAATGGCAGGGTAATCAGTGAAAAAGAAGTCGAGTTGACATGGAAGGATCAATCCAGCAACGAAGATGGATTCAAGCTGGAACGTCGAACCCCAAGCAGTCAATATGAAGAAATTATTCAACTGCCAGCCAATACTACCTCATACCTGGATCAATCGGTAGAGCCCAAGCAGTTTTATTATTATCGTATCCGAGCCTACAACTTAATCGGTGAATCCTCTTATTCCAATGAAGTCGTATTAGAGACCAGAATTATTGAAAAAGACCTACCACCAGTAGAAGCACCTCCCAATCCACCTTCAGAACTGAGCGGTTCCCTTGAGGGCACTGTTATCGTATTGCGATGGATAGATCGGTCCAACGATGAAACTGGATTTAGAATTTATTATGCGATGAATGATATTGATAATACTTCTTTGTACCAACAGCTTCCCAAAGACTCTACCGAGTATGGCATTACTGATCTTTATCTGCCAGGCAACACTTTTTTCTTTTATGTTACTGCTTACAACACTTTTGGCGAATCAACCCCAACAGACTCTGTGATGGTTCGTATCCGGGCAGAAGAAGTACTAACAACTCCTAAAGCTCCTGAAAATCTGATAGCCAGTGAAATATATGAGCGAGACATAGTTTTGAGCTGGAGTGATATGTCCGACAACGAAGAAGGTTTTAAAATTGAACGACGTAAAGTAGATGAAGCTTCTTTTAAGCTTATCATCACTTTGCCCAAAGATACGCAAACTTATAGAGATCCAGGTCTTGAGTCTGGATCTACTTATTTTTATCGAGTTTTAGCATTTAACGAGGCTGGCAATTCTTGGCCCTCCAACACTATCGAAGCAAAAACAAAGGGTTTGACGGGTGGCTATACTCCTCCAGAAGCCAAAATAGTTATCATTTTGCAAATTGGTTCCAATCGAATAAGTATCAACGGAAAAGTATCAGAAATGGATACTCGACCAAGCATCTTTGAAGGTAGGACACTTCTGCCCATTCGTCCAGTAGTAGAAGCTCTGGGAGGTACTATTGATTTTGAACCCCACAGCAAAACGATCACCATCAAACTTAAAGCTATCACGATTATCATGCAACTCAACAATCCTTTAGCTACTGTCAACGGAAAACAAGTTTCAATAGATCCTCAGAATCCAAAGGTGGTACCCATGGTGGTACCTCCAGGCAGGACTTTGGTTCCTTTAAGATTTGTGGCCGAAAATCTGGGTTGTAAAGTTGATTGGGATGCTAACGAAAAAAAAATTACCATTACTATGGAACTGGAGTAAATGAGATGAAAACAAAAATCTTCGTTAGTTTTTTATTGGGTTTTTTTCTTTTTGCTCAGGGTACACTGGCTCAATATGCTCCAAATTATGGATATACCTACAAAGGTAATTTTCAGCGCAGCGGGTCCTACCCCCAAACACTATCTGATACAGCATCATTAGTGGGCGTGTATTCGCTTGGATACCCTATTAAAGCGTTTTTTGCTCTCGATAGGTACCTTTTGCTTGGCGACAAGGATCATCGACTTCTTCGATACGATCCTGACTATCAAAGAATTTTATGGACCTCCGAATTTTCCTATGCAGATCTTTCTCACCCGACCCTATGGGAAGATCAACTCTTTTTTGGCACACGCAACGGTCGGATAGTATGTCTGGACTGGAAAACAGGACAGCAAATCTGGAACAATCCTCTATTTGCCCATGTTTCTTCTGCCCCTCTTATGGTCGGAGATCAGGTTGTTTTTGGAAGTTCTGATGGCTTGATCTATGCTTTAAACAAATATAGTGGAAGAACCAACTGGATATTTAATGCAGAAAGTGCAGTCATTGCTGATCTTGCAGAATTGAACGGCTTGATTTTTGCTGGCACTATTGGTGGGCGTTGTCTGACCTTAAATTCTCTGGGTCGTTTAATATGGGAGCACCATATACATGGTACCATTACCGAAGCACCTGCCGTTCATAAGGATTATTTTGCGGTATCCACCTATGAAGGAATCCTGTATTGTTTTAATCAGGATGGAAGCCTTCGATGGCATAAAATCAATCAACCATTTATAAGTTCTTCACCCATCATACAAAATGGGGAAGTTTATCAGTTTTTCCCTGATGGATATTTGCGGTCCTATCATATGGACACTGGAGAGATGAATTTATCGATATATGTGGAGTGTCCAAGACAAACTCCGATTTTGACTGCTAAAACCATGATATTTCGCTTATGGAACGGTGTCTTGAAAGTAGATATTAAAACCCAAGCTTCCCAGACTTATATATTTCAAGAAGGTTTTGATGTGCAATCGATGGTACTATCTGGCAAAAACATATATCTTCTGATGAAAACCGGTGAAATTTTCCGCTATACTTTATAATAGTCAATCCTGCTCTTGATTTCATTTACTGTTGAAGGGAGTTTTGTATGGAAGAAGACAACAAGTCTTTTGCCGGTAAAGTTATCACAACCGTTGTTATTATTGTTCTTCTCTTGCTGGCTGGATATATCATCTACTTTGCGCGTGACTATTTTCTTATTGCCTTTTTGTCCATCATCCTTTCAGTATTTATTCGCTCCATAAGTTCTGCTCTTACCCACCGTTTTCGTATGAATCAGGGCCTGGCTTATACCATTGGCTTGTTTGCTCTGATTCTCATTATGATTACTCCTTTTGCTTCCATATCCCTTCCTCTGATTAGCCAGATACAAAAGCTCCTAACCAATCTTCCCAAATTTACAGAGGGCATGCAGGATCTTTTTGCCCAATTAAGCGAACGAGCTCCCTTTTTATTTGCCCGATTAAACATTGATACCTTGTTGAATGATCTGGCACAAAACTTGCAACGGATTTTCAGTGGATCTCTTTCGTATATAGGGGTAGCTTCGGGCTCAGTTGCAAACTTTGTGGTCATTATCGTTTTGGCTGCCTTTATTGCACGTAATCCTATGGAATACCAGGAAATGGCAATGCGTTTTATTCCCCAGAAAAATCGTTCTCTTTTTTCTGAAACTCTCAAAGAAATTGAAGATGTACTCAAACATTGGATTGTCGGAATTTTGCTTGCCATTTTTTACGTAGGGCTTTTGACCACTACGGGCTATCTTATTATTGGATTGGATTATTTTCTTGTATTTGGCATAGCTGCAGGTTTCCTGGAAATCATTCCCTTTTTTGGTCCCTTTCTAGGGGCTTTAGCGCCTTTGACCTATGCTTTAATCGAATCACCCCAAAAAGCTGTTGGAGTATTAATTGTCTATGCCATTGTTCAGTTCACCGAAAACTATTTCTTTGTTCCCTATGTCATGAGAAAACAAGTTCATCTTCCTCCTGCAGTTTCAATTTTCGCTATCCTCCTCTTTGCTAAATTGTTTGGCTTTATGGGTATTATCATTGCTGTTCCAATGACTGCTTCCATAGTCTTGCTTGCAGAAAAATTGCTCAATCGACAACAATCCAAAAACAATAGTCTTTTGCGTTCTGTCGATCCTCCTCTTGTTGCTCATGTTGATGATGACAATGATGACAAAATGCTTGCATCTTCTTAAAAATGGATAGTATCCTATAATAGGTATAGCAGGATAGGAAAGGATTTTGAAAAGGAAGTGAAAAATGGACATAAAAACGGTATGCAGGAGACACCAGGCTAAAATAATTGCTACGGTCGGTCCTGCTTCAGATAAGCCAGAACTTATAGCTCAGATGATTCGTGAGGGAGCTACCTTATTTAGAATCAATCTATCTCATTCCAGCAAACAGGAAGCCATAAGACTATTCAAGGTGATCCGCGATGGCTCAGCTTTGGCAGGGCAAAACGTTGGCATCATTGCTGATATTCCAGGCCCAAAACTCCGCGTAAGTGGATTGACGGAGCCTATAGTACTGAAAGCGGGCGATCAGCTATGTCTGGTCCAGGAGGGTTGTCCATCCTGTGATTATCCGGTAGATAACGCGATCAGCTTAAATTATCCTGAGATTATTGAAGATGTTAATGTAACCGAGTTCCTTTTTATTGACGATGGCAACATTCGATTGAGAGCTATTGACAAGGAGTCTTACTATGTCCTGTTTGAAGCATTGAATGACGGCATAGTCAAGCCCAACAAAGGGGTGCATCTTCCACGTACTCATCTTCGCATTGGCTTTCCTACCCAGGAAGATCTTGACTGGGTAGAATTCTTATGTGAAAATGATTTATGTGATTTTATGGCCTTATCCTATATTCGCTCAGTGGGCGATGTACAACGAATCAAAGAAATCATCAAGGAAAAAAAGAAAAACATTTTTTTAATTGCTAAAATAGAAAAACATGAAGCTATTACTCACCTTGAAGAGATAGCCCAAGCAGCCTACGGAATTATGGTTGCCAGAGGAGACCTTGGCATCGAGCTTCCACTAGAGGATATCCCCCATATTCAAAAAAAAATCATACGATTCTGCAATCAGATGGGTATTCCCGTGATTACTGCTACCCAAATGCTGGAGTCCATGGTGGAATCTCCAACTCCTACCCGGGCCGAAACAGCAGATATTGCCAACGCAATCTTGGATGGATCTGATGCAGTAATGCTTTCTGCTGAAACAGCAATATCCAGAGACCCGGTGCAAGTTATCAAAACCATGAGAAAAATTATCGAAAAGACTGAAAGTCATATTGATTATCAAAAACTGATAGACGAGCGAAGTCGCTTTGTCCAAAATGATGTTTCTGATGCCATAGCCAATGGAGCCTCCCGAATTGCTAAAACGATTAACGCCTCCTGTATCGTTTGTCTTACTTCATCAGGAAGTACTGCCCGAAGAATATCAAAATACCGACCCCAGGTGCCTATCTATTCCATGACCAATAATGCCAATATTATTAACGTTTGTGAGTTGATGTGGGGAGTCATCCCATTGCATGTGCCTCTCACTGATAATGTCCAGGAAAGTATAGCTATAGCTGTCAAATATCTGGTTGATTTTCACCAGGCAAAAAAAGGTGACCGGATTGTATTTACGCTGGGCTTGCCCATGGGAGTTTCCGGGTCAACCAATCTTATTCAGGTATTGGTTGTTGGCAGTTGATAAGGAGGAACTGAGTTGTTTCGTATTATATTTGCATTACTTCTTGTTTTCATAGGCTTATTTTTAATTGTTCAAAACATTCCGATTCATCCACAACTTACTTTATACTTTTTCCCCGTTCTTATGATATTGGCTGGTTTTTACTGGCTAACTGATTTTTTTCTTTTTCATACGAAAGGGATCTTAATGCCAGGTTTAATGTTTTGTACTTTGGGAGGATTCATGATCATAGTACGCTGGCAGTTCCTACCTCCCCTGGCTGTTTCCTGGCCCCTCTTGCTTGCCTGTATTGGTGCAGTACTCTGGATACATGCTTTAACAGAAGCTTTGCCTTTATGGCCTTTGACTCTGATGATTTTGGCAGGTATTATGCTCTATCTTTCTGGTATGCCCTGGTTTTCGCTACAAATGGTACTAAGGTTTTGGCCAGTTTTGCTAATTTTCTTTGGTATCTTGCTGATTTTTCGTCCCCGTCCGAAGTCCAAACTCAGGAATATTGAAAATCAGGAATAAATGGGATATACTTGCATGGAATTAGGAGCCGAAGTGGCGAAACTGGCAGACGCGGCAGACTCAAAATCTGCAGAGGTTCACTCCTCGTGTGGGTTCAAGTCCCTCCTTCGGCATTTTTCTGTTGTTTTTATGCTTTGGCAAATAGCAATGGATAAAATAACAGGATTGGAAGTTTAGTATGAAGTCAAGACCTTGTAACGATTGTTCGTTTTCACTTGAAATTCCAAAACTAGCTGACTTATTTCATGCCCTATCTTCACCGCTTCGATTGCGTATTTTGTTTTACTTGGCTGATGGAGAGCATTGTGCC
>Ga0351893_10155_pt1 | contig 22336 bp, 24 predicted proteins | sample TotcelFGM3001K15_FD_206765 | JGI IMG/M metagenome (GOLD analysis project Ga0351893, IMG submission 206765) | Enriched cells from coal bed in the Powder River Basin, Montana, United States - Total cells FGM rep3 HSBNCT.FGM.300.1.K15 ...
GGTCACGTTCGTTGACGGGTCACTCAGGCCATGTTCCAACTCAATATCCAATCCCATGCGGAACTGCTCCACGTTGAAGCGGCTCCAATCAATGCCCAATTTGTCACCGATTTCACGGGCTTTCTCAGTCGTGAAATGTGTCTTGGCTGTCATTTTGTTTTCTCCTTCAGGGTGAGGTGACATGCGGCATCTCAATCTGCCATCAGCCAAGGTTCTCTGCCGCAAAATCCCAATTAATCAGTTTATCCAGCACTGCGCTGACATAATCCGCACGTCGGTTCTGGTAATCCAGGTAGTAGGCGTGTTCCCACACGTCGATGGTCAATAGCGGTTTCATGCCAGTGGTTAACGGCACCTCTGCATTGCCTGTTTTGACCACCTTCAGCTTGTCTCCATCCATCGCAAGCCACACCCATCCACTGCCGAACTGGGCCATTGCCGCAGCCGCCAACTCCTTCTTGCATGCATCCATGGCGCCAAAGGACGCCTCGATTTTTTGTTTCAACGCTGCGGGTGGTTCACCACCGCCATTCGGCTTCAAACTATGCCAGTAAAACGTGTGATTCCAGGTTTGCGCGGCATTATTGAAAATAGCGGTCTTGTCAGCCTTGCCGGCGGTCTGGGTGATGATTTTCTCCAACGACAGGTCCGCAAACGCTGTTCCTGCCACCAGCTTGGTCAGATTATCGACATATCCCTTGTGATGCTTTCCATAGTGAAAACCAATCGTTTTTCCGGAGATTACGGGCTCCAGCGCGTTATCCGCGTAGGGAAGGGACGGTAAAACATGCGGTGATGCACTTTCAATCTTGTCTTTGCTCATCATTTTGTCTCCTATGTTGTGTGTTGGTGGAAAAGCCTAATGGCTTTTTGTTGCTTCAATAGCTCAGAAGTCAGAATTCAGGAGTCAGAATTCAGAATGGCCCGCATGTAAGATTCCAGTAGTTTATCGACTTCTTCAATCAACTGGATTGGCTCACCTCCTGACTCCTGACTACTGATCAGCTTTTAAGAAATGCCAGCAGGTCCTCGTTGAGCTGGTTCTTGTGCGTGTACGCAAGTCCGTGGGGTGCGCCCGGGTAGATTTTTAAGGTCGCGTTTCTGACCAGCTTCGAAGCGCTGAGAGCCGCGGCGCCGATCGGCACGACCTGGTCGTCATCGCCGTGAAGGATCAGCGTCGGCACGTCGAACTTCTTGAGATCTTCGGTGAAATCCGTCTCGGAGAATGCCTTTATACAGTCGAAGGTGTTCTTGTGACCGGCCTGCATCCCCTGGAGCCAGAACGCGTCGATCATGCCCTGCGAGACCTTGGCGCCGGGCCTGTTGGCTCCGAAGAACGGACCGCCGGCAAGATCCTTGTAAAACTGCGATCGGTCGGCAATGGAGCCATTGCGGATTTCGTCAAACACCTCAATCGGCAAACCGCCGGAATTGGCCTCTGTTTTCAGCATCAGCGGCGGGACGGCAGCGATCAGCGCGGCCTTGTCCACCCGTTTTGTTCCGTAGCGGCCGATGTAGCGGGCAACTTCACCACCGCCCGCGGAAAATCCGATCAGGGTGGCGCTCTTCAGATTGAGGGTTTCGATGAGCTCCGATAGGTCATCCGCATAAGTATCCATATCGTTGCCGCTCCAGGGCTGGCTCGACCGCCCATGTCCGCGACGGTCATGGGCGATACATCGATAACCATTGGTGGCCAGGAACATCATCTGAGCCTCCCAGCTATCCGCATTGAGGGGCCAGCCGTGGCTGAACACAACAGGCTTTCCCGCTCCCCAGTCCTTGTAATAAATCTGCGTACCGTCTTTGGTCGCAAGCGTGCTCATTGTTTTCCCCCTTTGTTCTGTTCTTGTGGTTTTGTCATGATGAATACCTGTCAATCACCCCTTATTCAGGTGTTCAGAATCCTGACCCCTGACCCCTGACCACTGACCCCTGACCACTGACCCCTGACCAGTAACCATTTTCTACTGTTTTTTTGATGAAACAAAACGGATAATTTCTTCGATATCAGGTATCTGATGCATCTCATACACCTTGATCCATTCTATGGTCCGATCCAGGCCGATCAAAACGTTGGCTCTTTCTGAAACGCCCTTGTCTTCTAAAAACAAGCCGTATTTTTCAGCAACTTCTCCATGGGGCCAGAAATCGGCCAGCAGATTGGTATCGTTGATCTCCATGACCTTTGCCCATGCTTTCTTCGAATGAACGCTGTCCACGCTGATGCCGAACGCAATTACATTGAATTCATCGAATATGGCTTTTTTAAGCTCCAGCGTACGCATTTGAATTTCGCAGACTGAGGTCCATGCAAGGGGATGAAAGGAGAGCAGAATCCTTTTGCCCGCCAAAGACATGGGTGCGGTTTTTTTGTTTTGATGGTTATTCAGCGTAAATTCCAAGGCGTTGTCCCCTACCTTCAGGTGATGGTGTGTCATATTAATCTCCTCTGATCCTATTTTAATTCAATTCTTTTGATGCATTTATAAAAAGTCTAAAATTGTATTTTTCATAAAAAAATTAAAAAAGCAATCTTTGTGCCAGGTTTCCAACAACCAGAACTACACTATCTATCGTTCTCATTTTTATGAATAATCAGTGAAATAACATTTTCCGTGCTGTCATTAGCAGCCAAATATAAAAGGGTCATATTTAACTTGCGGGCATATTTGACCTTTTTTTTCGGTCTCTTTGCTGTTAGGAAGGGAAACCAGCATCCAGCACATCATTTTCACAAGATGACCTTGACAACGCTGTTCTGAGTCCCGAAGCAGTTCGGACAAGCCCTTAAATTTTTGGGATCTTGCATCCATTCGCCATCAATCCAATACTTGTATTCCAAGTTCCCCGGTGAAAGATTCTTGGTTATTGTCCATGTTCCGTTGTCCTCTTTTTGCATCGGATCTGCATCAGGATTCCATTTGTTAAATTCACCAACCAGAGATACTTTTTTTGCCTCAACTGCTTCTAATGCAAACCGGATTTCTTTGGTGTTTTGTTTTGAGTTGTTTTTTCGCATTACGATCCTCCTTTTTCTGATGCCGGTGGTTTTGGTCTGCAAACACGACCTGAACAAAATTTCTTAAAAAAAATGGGACAAAATCTAAAGAATGACACACCTTCATCCCCAAATGCATGGGGGACACGGAACCATTTTTGTGAAAGCTGAGGGAACTGGCGGTTCATCCCAATGTGTGTGAAGAACACTTTCAGCATCAGGGTTCGGGTTGTTAACTTTTTCAAATTGAAAAACCTTTTTTGCCTCGACTGCGTCTGATGAAAACCGGAATTCTTTGGTGTTTTGAATTGAGTTGTTTTTTTGCATTAACGATCCTCCTTTTTCTGATGTCGGTGGTTTTGCATGGAATGGGCAATCCGGAAAAATGTTTTCTTCTCGTAACTACTCAGGTATTCAGGATTCAGAATAGCCCGCATAAAAGCTTCCCGTAATTTACTGACGCTTCAATCAACTGGGTTTCATCTGTGGAGTCGCGGGCGATCCGGACAAATCTTGCCGGTCTTCAGCGCCGTCTCGTACTTTAAAATGGATGCCGGCAGCGAGGCGCCCAACGAGAACAATCTTTCCGTCGTTTACGATAGCATTCTTTGTGCCATGCTTTTAATTTGCCTCGTTATATCACCCATAATTTTGAAATTATTAAATAATTAGCCATGAACGCATTGTCTGGAATGACATTAACACCCATATAAAAAAGGTTATATTTTACCGGTGGTCACATATTACCTTTTTACAGTTTATTCGGTGTGATGGGGGACAATAAATAAGGGCGTATTGAAACGGATAATCGATTTTTTTGGCGCGCGTGCATGGAAAATGATTTTGACAAAATCATCTGTTTTGCGTGGCGCAAGCAAGGAAAGACTTGAACGTTCGGAGATGTTGGAAGGGTTGAGAAATTATGGTTTTCGGATGTCGAGTTTACGAATACGAAAGCGCAAGGTGCTGCGGTCGAGAACGAGGATTCCAGCCGCGCTGCTTCATGATGGGATTCCTTTTACATTAAATTCGAGTCGGAACTCCGTGCCGGAACCGGAACCGGGTTGTACCGTGCCGCGTATCTGTTTGGCCAGCATTTGCACCAGACGCAGGCCGAGCGATGTGGCTTGCCGCCAGTCCTGATCTGTGGGCAGACCCACGCCGTTGTCGTGCACACGCAGGCTGACGTCTCCGGTATCGGGATCATGCTCCAGGGTCACGGTAACCTCACCGTCTCTACCGCCGGGAAAGGCGTGTTTGAGGGCGTTGCTGGCCAGTTCGTTCAGGATCAGCCCGCAAGGCACCGCCATCTCTATCGGCAGAATCAATGGCGCCGGAAACATGTTGAGGTGCACGTTCCCGTTTGCAGCGCTGTGGGAACTCCAGATATTTTTCAGTAAGCTGAATGCATATTCGACAAAGTCAAGCCGTGCCATATCCTCTGTCTGATAGAGTTTCTCGTGTACCAGCGCCATCGCTTTTACCCGGTCGCGCACATCGCCGAGCACCCCCTGCAACTGCGCGTCGACCAGGCAGTTTGCCTGAAGGCTGATCAGACTGGTGATGACCTGGAGGTTGTTCTTGACCCGATGATGAACCTCCTTCAGCAGCACTTCCTTTTCGGTCAGTGATGCTTTGATCTGCTCCTCGGCCTGCTTGATCCGGCTGATGTCGAGATTGATGCCGGCCCAACTGATGATCTCACCTTGCTCATTTTTGACCGGCACGCCGCGCGCCAACACGTAATGCCATTGGCCATCCGTGCCGCGAAACCGGTGCTCGATGTCCCACTTGCCGCCCGTGCGGACGCATTCCTGCCACGCCGCGATGGTGCGTTCAGCATCGTCCGGGTGCAGCACATTGCCCCAGCCGAAGTTCGAGCACTGCTCCTGCGTGATGCCCACCATGTTGAGGAAGCTCTCGCTGGCATATGTGTTTCTCCCATCCGGTGCGCAGATCCAGACGCCGTAGTCAATGGACTCGCCGATGCTGCGGTACAGCGTCTCGCTCTGGCGCAACGCAGCGCTGAGCTGTTCGGACTGTTCACGGGCATCAGAGGCGTCCTGCATGAGATTGAGGGCGGCCTTGCGGGAATCGATGAGTTGCTGCCGCTGATCCCGTAGCTGAATGATTAAGCCTTGGTCTGCTTCGATATGGCTGATATCCGTGGCTACAAGACAGAACAATGGACCATCCGTCCGGTCAAGGTAGCTGGCCCAGAGGTGCATCGGAACTGTTGCACCGGTGGCGGCAAGGAATTCGATACGGGAATCGGCAGCCGCGGTCCGGCAGCGCTGAAGCATCTGGCGGAACCGGTCCACATCGGAAGGGCAGATGAACTGGCAAAGGTCACGGCCGACAAGCTGTTCCCTGGGACGGCAGAGAATGGCGCAAGCGCGGTTGTTACAGAAAATGATCATGCCGTCGGACGTGATGGCCAGTCCGGCTTCATTCATGGTCTCAACCATTAACCGATGCAGGTTCTCGGTTTCTGACAGGGAAAACACCCGGTCTCCCCTGCTGCCGGTGACGATAACGGCGTCCACTTCGCCTTCGCGGATGGCGCGAATGGTTTGCTCCGCCTCTTCGAGCCGGGCGCTGAGTTCGGCGATTTTCGCGATAAGTTCTTCGGCTGATGGCTGGTCGTCTTGATTCATGTGTCTCCGGCTCCCGTAGCGGCGGCGCTGTATTTTCACATATCTGGATCTTTTTCCCTCAAATCCAGCCCCACCAGCAACTTATCGGTGTCGGCCATGTCGCCGATGACGCGGCGCAGGGGCAACGGCAGTTTCTTGATCAATGTCGGCGCTGCGATGATCTGCTCGCCCTTGGCAAGCGTCGGGGCGTCGTATAGGTTGACGACCTCCAGTTCGTAACGGCCACGGAGGTGTTCCTCACAGATATTCTTGACCGAGGCAATCGCAGTCGCCGAACGCGGGGTGAAACCGGCCACATACAGGCGGAGTACATAGCGGGCGCTGGCCAGGTCGGCCACGGCTTCTTCAAGATTTGCCTGGTTCTCTTCTCTTTGCGACTGAGTCATTTCAACTCCTTTAGCGGCGCGGTCTCAGGTCCAGCCCCACCAGCACACGCTCGGTGTTGGAGAGGTCTCCGATAATCTTGCGGACCGGCACGGGGAGTTTTCGAACCAGCGTGGGTACGGCGACGATCTGGTCACCCCTGGCCAGTTTCGGGTTGCGGATCAAGTCGATCACTTCGATGTTGTACTGTCCCGCCATGTGTTTTTCGCATAGCTTCTTAAGATTGTTCAGCGCCTTGATCGAATTCACGGTCTGGCCTGCCACATAAAGGCGCAGTTCCCATCGCTCCGTTTCCGGATTCTCTTCAGTTGGGGTGGTCATGAGAAATTCCTTTTCCGGTGTTTTCTGCGGTTATCAGGGAAATGCCCTGGTCGCCGAGCTTAAACTCGCACACCTGGCTGGAATGGGGCATGCCCCGGCTTTTCAGGATTTGCAAGAGCCGCTTGCGGCTGCCGCCGGTCTCGGCATTTCGGAGCAGCAGCCATGTGTCCATCAATGACGAGATGCCGACATCCGTATGCTCGTCAGTCAGGCCGCCGCCGGGAGTGAGGCTGGTAAACAGGGCCGTGATGCCCTGCATTTTCAGGTAATCGATCACCCGTGTCAGCATCGCGGTGATCTCCGCGGTGTCGCCGATGCTGGTCAAGTTGGTGACCGGGTCCATAACAACGACGGCCGGGCGGATTTTGTCCGCGAGATTGTGAATCATTACCAGGTGCTCCTCCAGGCCAAAAACAGTCGGGCGCGCCGCGTGAAAAAACAGCCGTTTTTGGCTTACCCACGGGTCAAGGTCAAACCCGATGGATGCCATGTTGCGGATGATCTGGCCGGGCGATTCCTCGAAGGCCAGATACAGGCATCGCTCGCTACGCCTGCAGGCGGCATCGGAAAAAGCGGCGGCAAGGCTGCTTTTTCCGGTGCCCGCGGCGCCGGAGACCAGCACGCTGCTGCCCCGGTAATATCCAAGGCCACCAAACATCGCATCGAGCTGGCCTATACCGGTCGAGATGCGCTCTTTGCTGACGACATAGTCCAGCCCCAGAGAACTGATCGGCAACACGCTGAGGCCGCCTTCGTCAATCAGCGTCGGATATTCGTTCGTGCGATGCGAAGAACCACGGTACTTGACGATACGCAGCCGGCGCGTGGCCATCTGATTGACAAGCCGGTGATCGAGAAAAATGACGCAATCGCTGACATATTCCTCAAGGCCGTGGCGTGAAAGCGATTTTTCGCCCTGCTCTCCCGTGATGACGGCGGTGACGCCTTTTTCCTTTAACCAGCGGAACAGCCGGCGCAGTTCGGCACGCAGGATCGCCTCGTTGGGCAGACTGGCAAAAATCGCTTCAAGGCTGTCAATCGCCACGCGCTTTGCGCCGATGGTGTCAATCGCACTGCCGAGACGGATGAACAGCCCTTCAAGATCAAAGGTGCCGGCTTCCTCAAATTCGCTGCGCTCCATGTAAACGTAATCCAGCACCACTTTGTCGCGGCGCACAAGATCCGGTAGATCGAAGCCGAGAGAGGAAAAATTTTTTGTCAAATCGTCTTCTGTTTCCTCGAATGCCATGAAAACGCCCGGCTCATTGAAATCGCGCGCACCGCGAACGATGAATTCCATGGCAAGCAATGTCTTACCGCTGCCTGCGGAGCCGCAAACCAGCGTGGACCGTCCGCGGGGCAGCCCCCCGCGCGTCATCTCGTCCAGCCCGCTAATGCCGCTCGGGCATTTTTCAATTTCCCGGTTCTGCTCATTTTGGGATTCCATGAATATCCTTTCCGTGGCCGACTAACGATCGACTTTGTCATTTTCAAAGGCCACGTCATAGCGCGGGGGCAGGCCGGCGGTTGCGCACAGTGCATTGACCTCCTTTTTCAACTCAATCATGCGAAGTTCCCGTCCGACGGCAAGCCGGTTGAATTGCGATAGTTCGTCATTTCTGGACGCCAGTTCCGCGGTGTGCCGCCGCTGCGTATCTTCGGCGGTCTTGCGGCCGGTGATGTCGCTCAGCACAACGCGGCACACGGGCGCGCACCCGGAATCCTGCTCGCAGACGGTTGCCAGATGCACCCAGAATACGGCTCCGTCGGTTTTCATCATCCGCAGTTCACATGACTGCGGTTCACATGTCTTTACGCATTGTTTGAGGTGCAGGTAATAATTGTCCTGGTCTTCCGTGTGGACGAAACGGGTGATCGGCTGATTGACCAGTGCGGCCCGGGCCACGCCCAAGAGCGTGGCGCAGGTGAGGTTGACTTCCTGGATCAGCCCCTTTTCGGAAAGGGTGATATAGCCCACCGGCGCCAGATCGTACAGATCGAAATAGTGCGCACGCACGGTGTCCAATTCCAATTGCGCACGGCACAAATCTTCGTTCTGCATCTCCAATTCAATCTGATGCACACGCAGTTCGTGGAGTATCCGCCGGATTTCTTCGGGCGGCAGGGCTGTCAGATTTTCCGGCGACAGGGCCGCTTTTTCCCGGGCCTTCTCTTCGGCCTGTCTACGTATCGTCTGCTCTCCGGACCCGGGGCTTACTATGATGGGGGCGTCGCCGGGCTGGTTATTCTTGTTTTTCATTGTGGATCACATTTATTTAAAAGTTGCTCGTCGGATGTCGAAGATTTTTGTAAGCTTGCAGAAAGGACACTTATTATCCTAAAAACAGACGATATTCTCTATGAAATTGAGCGCTATTAATCAATATAAATATCATCAGCCGATCATGGCAAGAATTAACATATGCCGGGGGCGGGAATTGTCTTTACGAAGATATATAGTGGTTGAACAAAAATCCTGATAGACTTAAAACCACCATCTTTCTTGCGACGTGATGGTCGACCTTGAGTTTATGGACGTACATCCCGCTTCCCACATCGAAACCGCTGCTATAGCTTTCAAGATAAAGATTTTGGGAAGGCAGCCGGGAGGGCATAGGTTTTCTTCGGCTATCCCCGACCGATAACGCACCCAAAATCTTTATCTGTAAAGCTATTCATGATCCGCCAGAACGCGGCTGATCGTTTCTTTAAGCCCCTTAAGTTTATAAGGCTTTCCCAGGAATGCATTGGGACGTTCAGGATGTTCGCCTGCCATAACCTGAGCCTCGTCGTAGCCACTGGACAGTATCACCGGAATTTTGGGCGAAAGCTTTCTCAGAGCAGACAGTGTTTCCCATCCGTTCATGCGTGGCATCGTCAAATCGGAGAGAACGAAGCAGATCTTATCCTGGTGCTGTTGGAATACTTCCATGGCCTCGACGCCATCTTTTGCTTCAAGTACCACCGTATAGCCCAGGCGAGTGAGCATCACCTTGGCCATGTTGCGCACCTTTTCATCATCTTCGATCAGAAGGACAGTGTCTCCCCCTTCAATCCTGGATAATTTTTCTGCTTTGCCGGTCGGTAGCGCTTCCGACATGACAGGCAGGTCATGCTGGATAGGGCGTTCTTCAGTTGATACCGGTAAAAAAATCCGAAAGACACTTCCCCGTCCCTGTTCACTTTCTACCGTGATTCCACCGCCATGTGCTTTTACAATTCCCATTACAACGGATAACCCCAGACCTCGTCCGGTAAACTTTGTGGTAAAAAACGGATCGAAGATCTTCTCAATACACTTATTTGTGAGCCCGCAGCCGGTATCCGTTACTTCCAGACAGGCATACGGAATACTCTGCGGTTGCCAGTCGATGGGGAAGCGCTTTGTGGCGGAAATATCCGCATGAGAAACCGTCTTGATGGTCAGGCTGATGGTACCCCGATTGTCAGAAATGGACTCCCGGGCATTGGTGACTATGTTGGTCAGAATCTGGTGCATCTGGTTTGTGTCCGCTCGGATAATCGGACCAGAAGAGGGAAAATCGGCTTTAAGGATCATGCCTCTCGGGGTTGCGGCCTGAAGCGGGGTAAGAGTTGTGCGGCAGACCTCGGACAGGTCTATGGGTTCATGTTTGCCAGGTGTTTGCCCCAGATAGGTCAGCATCAGTCCGCTGACCTCCGCTGCCTTGTGAGCCGCTTTCAGCGCTTCGGTAAGGTCACCGAGCCCCTGGCCGTCCATTGCCAGTTCCAGGTTCCCCATGACTGCATGAAGCTGGTTGTTGAAATGATGGGCAATCGCTCCGGCCATGCGCCCGAGACTTTCGGCTTTCTGGAGTTGTCGTTTCTGGATTTCGATTTCAGCCTTTTTCGCTTCCATCCGCTTGCGGTCGGTGATGTCTCTTACAATATGCACAAACAATTCATCATTGTTTTCGTTCTTAATGGGATCGACCGAAACTTTTACCCATCGGTCATTTTCAAGTTGAAATTCCATGTCCTCGCGTTGCCTGCTTTTGACAGCGCGTTTTATGGGGCAGTCAGAGATGGGACAATCCATCCCGTGTACAATTTCATAGCAACGTTTTCCAACAACATTATGTTGAGCTTGGTTGACATAACGTTTCAATGCGTTGTTTGTCCGAATGATGTTGTGATCCTTGTCTATGATGGACACCCAGTCCGTTATTGCATTAAAAGTAGATTCCCATTGTTTTTTGGCATTTGCCAACGCCGCCTCCGTCCGTTTTTGCTCGGTGATGTCCCGACAAATACTCATCGCCGCTGGTTGACCCGCCCAGGTGATCAGACGCGTGCTCACATCTATTGAGATGGGTGAGCCGTTCTTATGCAGATGCACCGTTTCAAAGGAAAGGCGACCATGCGCCATCAATCGGGCTATTCGATCCGGGAAGTACAGCGCTTGCTCCGGTGAGTCCACCTGATCGCTGTTCATGGCCATCAACTCTGCATGGGTGTATCCGAGACATTCGCAGGCTGTCGGATTAGCAGCCAGTATTCTGCCTTGCATGTCATGGATGATGATCGCGTCGTTGGCGTTGTCAAACAAGAGCCTGTGTTTTGCTTCACTCTCGCGCAGCGCATCCTCGGCCTGTTTGCGCTCGGTGATATCCTGTAATGAACCAAATAGGCGCATAGCGCGTCCGTCTGATCCCGTTTCCGCAAACCCGCACGCCAGGCACACACGGATTTGGCCGTCTTTCCGTAAAGCGCGGAGTTCCAGTTCATAAGGCGTTCCATTGGCTGCTGATGCTTCGACAGCTTGACATAGACTTTCCATGTCTTCAGGATGATACAAAGTCGAATGTTCAGCCCAACTGCGCTCTTTTTTGTCGGGATCAAGCTGGAAAATGCGGAACAACTCCTCCGACCAAGTCACCTTGTCCGTTGCAATATCCCATTCCCAACTGCCAATATGCGCAATGCGCTCTGTCCGTGCCAACATCGCCTGGCTGCGGTGAAGCGCTTCAGATGCCCGCTTACATTCAAGTTCAGCTTTTTCAAATTCCAGAATCCGCTCTGTTAATTCTTCATAGGTGGGTTTTTCAGTCATGGGAATCATGAATGCCGTCCTTTGTAAACAATGCATAGCCGACCGGCTTGCGGCTCTTGTCAAGACAATAGGTGAGATGAAACATCTGCAGGAATTGCAGCAATTATCTTACGCGGGTCTGGGAAAGCTTCCTTAACCGCTGTACCGTAGCCTATTGCGGTTGTACAGAGCGGACGGCAGAACAGAAGGAAGGACAAACAGCGCTTTGTTGTAAGATCGCTGTTTATCGTTCAGTTTAACTCTGTTAGGATCAGCCACAACATGTAGTATATGCGCCAGCGAAGTGGATACCCCTGAAAAAAAATAGGTTTCACACCTTTGAATTCGTGTTCCAACGGGTGTAAATCAACACCGTTGTAGTAATGGCTTATGTTTAAATGGCAGATATAGCTTTCAAGATTAAGATTTTGGGTGCGTTATCGGTCGGGGATGGCCGCAGCTTTTCAAGTCGTCAGCCGCCAATAGGCCTATCCCCTCCCTGCTGCCAAGTGAAATGAATTTTCTGAAAGTCTATATAAGCTGCCTTGCTGCATTCATGCCACCAGCTATGGATAGCGCTATCGCTTCATTTCATTCCCGGCGTTCGCCGGTGCGCTTTATAAGGCGCCAGCCGCAATGACGGAACCTTGCATTTTTTAAGCAATTTCTCTCCAACGGGGTAATTATACCTATCAATATTTTAAAAAAGCAGCAATAGGATTTTTAAGGCACGCTAATTTTGTTCTACGCATTTAAAGCAGTTCTGGAGATTTGGGGGGGTTGTTGACAACATGGACAAAAATAATTCCGTTGCCGGTATCACCTCTTTATCCCTTTCCCCAATATCATTTTGGCTACCGCTGAAGCAGTACACCCCCCAATAGCCTGACGCTCTCAGAAACCGTTAACGCGTGCTCTTATATTAAAATATCAGAAATTTCGGAACGAAATTTGGATGCAAGTCGTAATGTCCCTTATGGATCCAAAGGCGCTGCTCTTGGCATATACCCCCTTTTATTCAATTTGTTACAAGCAAACATCTCATGTTGTCATTATTGTCAACCACGTCCCACAAAATTCCTATCGGGGGGCCACCCGCCATACGATATTGCCAACGTCATCGGCAACAAGCAGCGCGCCCATTCGATCGATTGCCACGCCAACCGGACGGCCCAGCGCTTCGCCGCGCGCATTGACAAAGCCGGTGAGTACATCCTCAGGTGTCCCGGCAGGCTGCCCGTCGGCGAACGGCACAAAAATCACTTTGTAACCGCTCCGGGGTTGACGGTTCCAGGAGCCGTGCTGGCCGATGAATGCCCCGCCCGTAAAGCGCGTCGGCAACAAATTACCCGCATAGAAGACAAGCCCGAGTGGGGTTGTATGCGCGCCAAGCGCATAATCCGGCGCAATCGCTTTGGCCACCCGGTCAGGCCGTGGCGGCTTGGCTCGCGTATCGACATGCTGGCCGAAATAGCTGTAAGGCCACCCGTAGAAAGCGCCGTCCTTCACCGAGGTCATATAGTCGGGCACCAGGTCGCTGCCGATTTCATCGCGTTCGGCAACGGTCGTCCAGAGTGCACCACTGTGCGGTTGCCAGGCCAGGCCAATCGGGTTGCGCAAGCCCGTGGCAAAGATGCGGGAACGGCCCGTTGCCGGATCAACTTCCCAGATAGCGGCGCGGTTGACTTCGTTTTCCATACCGTTTTCGCCGACATTGCTGTTCGAGCCGACCGTTACGTACAGGAGCGAACCATCGCGGCCGGCAATCACGTTTTTGGTCCAGTGGTGGTTGATCGGGCCTGCAGGCAAATCAATCACTTTTACACCGGGCCCGGTGATCTGTGTTTCGCCGGTGCGATAGGGAAAGCGCACAAGCCCGTCGGTATTGGCAACATAAAAGTCGTTGCCGACGAGCGTCATGCCAAATGGGGAATTCAGCCCCTGCAGGAAGACCGTTCGCGTTTCCGCAATGCCGTCATCATTTTCGTCGCGCAACAGGGTGATGCGATTGGCGCTTGGTACGCCCGCCCCCGCCCGTTTCATGACTCGCTTTATGATCCAGCCCTTAATGCCTTGACTGCCTTCGGGCTTGGGTGGGGCATTGGTTTCGGCAACCAGTACATCACCGTTGGGGAGAACATAAAGCCAGCGCGGGTGGTCGAGACCGGTCGCAAAGGCGTTCACCGCAAGGCCATCGGCAGCCATTGGCGTTTCGCCCGCAGACCAGCCTTTGGCCGGAGCTATATTGACAGTGGGTAATAATGTGGGGTTCGGCGGCGGCAGCTTCGGATGGGGACCGAAGCCCGCCTGTTCCGGTAATATCGCCACTTCACCACAGGCGCATAGGTTCAGTGTTAACAGACAGACGAGCAGGTAAAGAATGAAAGGGTTGCGCATATGGCACCTCTCCAGGAAAAAGAAATGTAAGTACTCAGGTATTCAGAATTCAGGAGTCAGAATTCAGGGGTCAGGAGTCAGAATAGCCCGCATGTTAGCTTCCAGTGGACCCTTGGGCATTGTTGCGTTATCGGTCGGGGATGGCTGCAAGTTTTTTCAAGGCGTCAGCCGCCCAAAAGCCTATCCCCTCCCTGCTGCCTTGCGAAATGAATTTTCTGAAAGTCTATATAAATCGGTTTCCCTTTGTGCCTCTGTGCCTTTGCCACTTTGAACCTGAATAGTTACTGAATTATTTACCAAAACCTTGACTTGAGACTATCGTGCAGCAGTTCCGGTACCCAGCCGCCAATCAGGACCGTATTCTCCCGGTATTCGCCGAGGAGATGAACCAGTTCGATCAGTACAGATTTTGCCGCCGCTATCGCCTCTGCGGTATAATCGCGCTTTGTTACCATAATGGTTTGATTACCTCTTCAAGAAGCGCATTTGCCGCTTCCTCTCCTCGTCCCTTGAAGCCAATCAGGTCGAGGTACAACTGAACTGGTGATACCACGCGGCTTTCATCTTTTGCAGTTACACCATAAAAAACACCGGCGTCATATGGCATAAGAAGTGTTACATTCGCTCCACTCCCGACTTCTTTGAACTCAAAAAGTTTTAGCAGATGATCTTCCTCGGCATCAACATAGGCCATCACCCGCTGGTAACGGACAGCCGATGTCAAACGAGCCGCACCCGAAAAGCCGGTAAATGCGTAATTAATCCTGTTCCGTTTACAGACATCCGCGATTTCAGCTTCGATATCCGGTATACTTTTAAGTGAATAAAAATCTCTTGTTCGATTTTTACGAAAAAGATAATACCGCGACCATTCGGAAAGTAGAGAATATGGCTCTTTAATAGTAAAACCATTCTCTGCCTTTTCTATCAGTTCACGACTGTCGAGAAGCTTTTTAACATTTGCGGCCTGCCCAAGGCTAACCTCCGCTTCGCTGGCCAGCTCCTGCATCTTCCAGGTTTTTCGGGGATTGTTGAGAATAACCCTTAGAATCCTCGCAGCTTTCGGAGAATAGAAGGATCGCAGATCCCGCTTTTCCGAAAGAGGGTTGGGATTCCCGCTTTTTTCAATGTAAACGCCGCCAAACATCAAAAGGCAATTGCCTGCAAAATCGCAATATCCGACTCCCTCCTGTCGGCAGATTCCGGCTGTTTGAGACGAGATGTAAGGGGCCATGAAAATCCCGTATGCACCGGTGTTAAGCGATATCCAGCGAAGAAGACTGTTAATTGCTTCTCTGGCTGCTTTAGGCTGGCCGGTTCTTTTGACTTCCACTGCCAATACCTGTTTCATTCCATAAACGGTCAGCTCCACAGTAAAATCAGTTCGTGCGCCTACCGCTGTGGGTTCTTTTCGGATATCACTGATCTGAACAAAGGGAATCTTGTTCAGACACTGTTTCAAGGTGCTTTCTGCTTTTTGTTCAAGACGCTGAACCTCAATTTTCATTTATATCACCATTTTCAACGTTTGTTGAAAATATCTTTATATTGAAACATGCTCTCCTGTCAAGCAATTTCATTATATTATTATCTTTCAGCGTTTGTTGAAACTATTGTTTATACTGAAAATAATCAAGCCATATAATGGATACAGATGCTTTACACCCGCTATTGTCGTGTGCTGATGGGATGGCGATCAATTTATTATTCTTTCACACCCTCAAGATCATTGTTCGCCGGTCCGATGATTACGCGCCCATATCGGTCGTAGCTTGAGCCGTGACAGGGGCAATCCCAAGTCTTCTCCAAGCTGTTCCAACTGACGATGCACCCAAGGTGTGGACAAACGGCTGAGCGTTCATGTAGTGTTCCTTGTTCATCACGGTAAACAGCGAGCTTCGACAGCCCGTGTCGAATGATCGCACCTTCACCCGGTGCAATCTTTTCGGGTGAGTCTACGTCACCGCCTGTCAAATAGCCCTCAACATACTCCGCGACAACGTTGATATTCTCCATGGCAAATCTTAGAGATGAGCGGAGCGTCTTGCGCGAAGGGTCGTAGAGAGGCACCCAGGCGCATTCGCGTTTCATAATCAAGTCCGTAATCAGAATTCCGGCAATGGTGCCGTGCGTCAGACCCATTCCCGAATCACCCGTTGCTATGTAGACGTTTCGCGGATCGCCCGGATTGCGCCCGATAAAGGCTATGCCATCAACCGGCTCCATAACCTGACCAGACCAACGATGTTCAATCCTTCTCCATCATCCTGCGGTTCCTTGTTCGATATTCTGCTGTTCGCTGTTTATTTTCATTTATGGGGGCGATCAGACCGCTCATGAGCGCTTACTACTAAAGTCTTAGCTGCTTCATGGTCTCTCGCATGAACGCAGGGAGGTCGGCCGGTTGCCGGGACGTGATCAGATTCGCATCAACAACCACCTCCTGATCCTCATAGAGCGCGCCGGCTTTTTTCAGTTCATCCGCCACCGACGTGTAGCAGGTTGCGCGCCGCCCTTTCAAAAGACCGGCGCTGATCAATATCTGCGGCCCGTGACAGATGGCTGCAACCGGTTTACTGCCAGCAAAAAAGCTCCGGGCGATCTCCAGCGCTTCTGGCACGTTTCTCACCTCCGCCGGCGCCTTTCCACCGGGCAGGACCAGGATTGCATAGTCGTCAGGGTTGACCTCATCAATGGTTTTGTCCACGGCCACTTCGTAGCCGTGCTTGCCGGTGATGGCCCCGCGTTTCAGAGAGGCCAATGTCACTTCGACGCCCGCTTCCTTCAGGCGGTAGTAAGGTACCAGCAGCTCAGAGTCCTCAAAATTGTCCGCACTAATAATCAACGCTTTCATAATTCCTCCTTATTTTTGTCCTTATTTTCCATCGGTTTACTTCGGCATTAACCGCCGCAGGTGTTGAGCCTCTTCCCCCAACCACTTCGGGTTCCGGGCAGCATCACCTGTATCACCGCCCGTTCGTCTCCCAGGCGGCAAGTCCCCCGGCCAGGAAGCCGTTCACATGGTCGTGGCCAATCCAGGTCAAGCCGCGCACCGCCTCCCCGATCTGGCTGTGGTCTTCGACGATCAAGCCGAACGGCTGTGTTTCCTCTTCATTCAGGTCTACGTCAATGTGAGTGATGACCCTGGTCCGCCTCGCCATGAGCTGGCGATTCACTCCCGCGACCATGCCCTCCTTCCGAGCTCATCTTTTGGACCTGACGACGGTATTCTTCAGGAGTCCTTTGTGGAATCTCCATCGTCAGTGTCACGAGGCCATACAATTCGGGGTCGCTGTGAGTCGGCCCGAACGCGGGCATTCCCGCCATCTTGATGCCGTGTTTCACGATCCAGTATATCTCCGCCCGGCTGCGCTCTTCCTGCACATGCCCGGAGGTCATGTTTGGGGGATGCGGGTAAAGACCTTTGGCAAATTCCTCGGGTTGGTAGTCCGGCGCCCCATGACAGAGCCGGCACATTTCGTGGTAGTGAGTTAAGGCGGCTTCCATGAGTTTGGCGTTATCCAAATCCGGCTCGCCGACATCATCACTGCGTACCGAGATGGAGCGATCACGAAGCATCTCGATAAGGGATAGCGTTATACCCCAGTGGGGCTTTGTAGCAGCGACGTTGTATATGCCGGACCAGGCGAACAACAGCACACCCACTCCCAAAACCGCCAGTGTAAAGACAATGCCCAACACATATTTCATCGTTCATCTCCTTTCCTTATATTATAGCTTTTATAAGAGCTTATCTCACCATTAGCGTTTTGCAATGATCCAGACCGCGTGGACGATGCCGGGGATGTAGCCTAAAAGGGTCAGTAGAATATTCAACCAAAAAGCACCGCCAATGCCCACCTGAAGGAAGACGCCTAAAGGGGGAAGGATGACCGCAATTATAATTCTGACAATATCCATAAGCCATCTCCTCATAAATTCTTTTAAGTGCCATCGGGCTCTAAATCTGCTCCTGAGCCGCTTTCGAGCCATATGTATTTGAATTGGCCGATGATTTTCCCATGCTCGGCGCATCATCGTCCACCCGGGCCGTTACTGAATTTTTGATCAGGTCCAGGATCTGTTTGAAGTGCATACTGATCTCCTGTAAAGGGCCATCCACAGCCATGTATTGCAACGGCCGGAGTTTCCGGAGCTCCTCAGGGCGTCGGATCCACGAAGACGTGAATTGCCACCAGCGCAAGAACCAACACAATCGCCACGGCGGGAACCAACACGCGCAGTCTCAGGTTCAACGCGCGGTCAAGCGTCAACACGCCGCGATCGCCCCAGTGATTCACCGTGCGAGATAGCCAGCCCGACGCCTCGGCGAAAACGTAGGACCCGGCCATCAGGCCCAGAAGGACGGCGATGGCATCGAAGTTGCCTTGTCCCAAGGCTGCAGCGCCGGTACCCGGACAGTAGGCTGCCAGGCCAAAGCCGATGCCGAAGAGAATCCCGCCCAGCATATTGGCGCCGTAGCGGGTGGGCTTGATGTGCAGCTTGACCAGCCCGGCACTGTGCAGCGCGTAGATACCGATCATGCCCACGACCACGGCTGACGTCATCACCTTCGCGACCGTGAAATCCTCAAGCAAGAGCATGCCGATCAGGACCTCGTACTTCGCGACGCCGCCTTTTTGCAGCAAAAAGCCGAAGATCACGCCGAAAAACAACCCAAGCCCAAGCTGGACTGCCCGGTTTTCCGGCGGACCGTCCGGCTGGGAATCTTCGTCTCTGGTCGGGTTCCCGGTTTCATCTTGTGCCATGATTTCACCTCTTTTTTTTAAGTGTAGAACAGAAGCATCGCGGAAGAAACGCCACCGACGAAGAAGCCCAGCAGCGCTATCCACGAGCCGACGGAGAGTTGCAACGCGCCGCTGATGCCGTGTCCACTGGTGCAACCGCCTGCCATCCGCGCGCCAAAGGCCATCAGGCCGCCGCCCAGAAAGCCGACAACCAGCCTCAGCCAGACACTTTCGCCGAACCGCTCCGCCCACATCGGCGGCAGCCATCGGCCGGTCATTTCGTCACCGCTCCATGCCGCCAGGAACGCACCCGCGATCACACCGATCACCAGCGCCACTTGCCAGTCAATCCTGGAAGCTTTCTTGTCTGCATAGAAGTGCAAGGAATCGGTATGCCGCGGGGTGATCAGCCGGCCGATCAGTCCGGCAACGTTGGCAAAGGCGGTCGACGCGCCGAGCGGCTTGGCACTGAAGTAAAACGTGCACATGCTGAGCACGCCGATCAACGCCCCCACCAGGTACGGCGACCACGCAGGGCCCGTCGCGTCCGGGTCAAATGCCCCGGTTTGGGCAAGGGCAAGCATCGGCGTCGCGACGATCAGCCCGATAGTGTGAAACACATTGCGACTTGACATTCTTCAACTCCTTCATGATTCGGTTTTACATGTCACGTCAGTCTCCAATAATCTCCTGACACGCCACGTGGGAACACGCGGACATCGATCCGAGGCAAACCTCGACGGATTCAATGCCCTGGCTCCTCAGGAACGCCGCCGCGATCGTGGCCCGCTGGCCGCTCTCGCAAAACGTTGTGATCGGTCGGCGTCTCGGGATCTGTTCGAGCTTCGAGGGCAAATCGCCCACGTAGACATTGACCGCTGTGCGAAGATGGCCGGATTCGAATTCCTCCTTGCTGCGCACATCCAACAGCGTGAAGTCATCGCCATCGTCGATCCGCTGTTCCAGATGCGTGATGTGAATGGCCGCGATCCGGTTGTATCGCCGTCCGTTCTTCTCCCAGGCTGAAAGCCCTCCGGCCAGGAAGCCGTCGACCTGGTCGTAGCCAATCCGGGTCAAGCCGCGCACCGCCTCCCCGATCTGGCTGTAGTCTTCGACAATCAAGCCGATCGGCTGGTCGTAAGCCAGAAACATTCCGGCAAAGGCGGGCAGCATGTCCAGCGGAAGGGAGAAGCTCTTCGGCACGTGAGCGCCCGCATAGGCCTCGGGACTGCGGATATCGACCACGAGCATCCCGCCGTTCGCGGCCCGGGCGAATTCGTCCGGAGATAACGGTTTCGGAATCGGCAATTGGTCCAGCGGCGGAGCACCCTCCACGTTATATTTTTCCATCTGCCGGAAGTAAGGAGGCTGGAAGTGCTCTTCATTGACCTTGAAGCGGATGAACGCGTCACGATCCGTCTTCTGCAACACCGGGTTGTGCTTTCGCTCGTAGCCAAGTGTCGAAAAGTCGCGTTCCGCGATGCCGGAACCACACACCGAGCCCGCCCCGTGAGCAGGCCACAGGAGCACATGCTCGCCCAACGGCAGGATCTTCTGAAAAATGCTGTCGTAGAGCATGCCTGAGACTTCTTCCGCACGATCGGGGTAGAAGTCGGTCCGGCCCACATCACCGATGAACAGCGCGTCGCCGGTGAATACTCCCAGCGGGTCATCGCTGAACGCCAAGTCGCTATAAACGATCGAGATGCTCTCCATCGTATGGCCGGGTGTGTGGAGGATCGAGAGCTTGATGTTGCCCACTTGGAACGCATCACCCTCGTTCACCGGGTTGCCGTATTGGAAGTCGAGCTGACTGCCATGGTAAATTTCAGCGCCGGTGCGCCGGGCCAATTCGAGGGAGCCGACGACGTAGTCCTCGTTGCGATGCGTCTCGAAGATGTGGGTGATCTTCGCCCCCCGGCTGTGGGCGATTTCCAGATACTCGTTGACATCACGGCGGGGATCGATGACCGATGCCTGGCCGGCGTCTCCAAAGATGTACGACAAGTGCGCCAATCCGGGCGTGTAAAGCGTTTTCATGAACATTGTCACTTTGATAGCCTCCTTTGTTTTCGAGTCACCTTCTATGCGAAATTCTTTCCACAAAGTGATCGTCAGCAGACTTCGCCGGTCCTCGGCGGCTCTGCCAACTTCGCCCCTGCCTGCTGACGCGCCTGGTGATTGGGAGCAGGCAACCATTTTTACCCTCACCATTAGTGGGGTATGCTCCAGGGACACAGTGTACCCGGGTCACTTGCCAACGGACGGCTTTTCGCGTAGCGCGATTCCTGCCAGATGATCCAGGTCTGCATCCGTTACCGCGGGAAGATAACGCTTTCGATAAAACTCGTCGTGCAGGATATGGAAAATGGCGACCAGTGGTGATGCCACCAAAACACCCATCAGACCAAAGGCCCCCACACATAAGAGCATCGAAAATATCACCGTAACCGGATGCTGCCTCATACCGTGCGCCATTGATCAGAGCTTGATCATGGTGGCGCTCGGGAACAAGGGAAAACATTGCGCCTATGATCGGACGGGGATTCATGAGTGTAAAGGTCACACCGAAAAAGACTGTCACCATGACGATTAACATCTGCGTTCCGTTGAATGCTACAGCGGTGAAACTGCCGAGCACCCCCTGAAACATGTCGCTCATACCTGAACGAAGAGAACCGTCATCTCCCGGGGATGCGGGCTGAGTTGACTCGGTGATCTTCTGCGCAACTACCGTGTCACCCTCCGCCATCTCAGTCCGTGCTCTTTCGGTCCTGACTTCGGCCTGGAGTTTTTCCTCAGTGAGCGCGGCCTCTTGCTCCATCCGGATCAGAGGTTTTTGGAGACGCTCCCAGTAAATGGGTAATTGTACCGAGAGGTTTACGACGGTGTCCCTCATCGGCTCGAAAAAGGCCCATCCCGTCAGGACAAGGACTGCGACAAATCCCACCACGACCAACCCCGCCGGTAATTTTCGACCACCTGTCAGAGATCGTATCCACAAAATCAATGGATTGACTGCGAGCGAAATAAGAATAACAAGTAGAAAGGACAACAGAATGGGAGACAGCAGCGAGTAGGATTGGATGAAAGCGAACAAAGCCGCGCCCAGGAACACATAGAAAGCAATCGAGCGCGGCTTTTCCCCTGACTCCTGGTTAATGGATGGCATTATTTTTTCTCCCGTTGCTTACTGTCTTTATCTTAAGAACCCCTGTATAATCCGGTTAACCGCCGCATCATAATCAAGTCCCAGGCTCATAAGCTTCATCAGTTGATCATTGGCGATTTTTCCGATAGACGCTTCGTGCGTCAGCTCGGCATCCGGGTGCAGCGCGCGCAGAGCCGGGACCGTCTGGTTGGTGCCCTTGTCCATAATGATGGCATCGCATTCAATATGACCATAGCATTTGGCAGATGCCGTCAGGTTGATGTAAAAATGCTGGGTGGAATTGCCTTTTATAACCGAACGGGAAACGATATTCGTCTTGCTGTCGGTTCCGGCCAGTTCAATTTCATTTTTGGATTCAGCCATCTGGGCCCCATCGGTCATCACCCGTTCGGTGATGAGCAGCACGCTGCCCGCGCCGATTTTGGCTTCATTGAAGCGCCTGGCTTCATCCACCCCGCCCAGTTGGGACAGTTCCATTTCCGCCTGGGCGTTTTCCGCCATAAAAACTTTTGTGGTGGGATTTAAAGTACGGCGGCCGGTGCCGTCACCAATCGCGATATGCTTTTCCACATATTTGACTTTTGCGCCGGCCTTGATCTGAAATTC
>Ga0351893_10158_pt1 | contig 21573 bp, 20 predicted proteins | sample TotcelFGM3001K15_FD_206765 | JGI IMG/M metagenome (GOLD analysis project Ga0351893, IMG submission 206765) | Enriched cells from coal bed in the Powder River Basin, Montana, United States - Total cells FGM rep3 HSBNCT.FGM.300.1.K15 ...
TGCAATAAAGTGGATAAATTTAAGACTAATATTTCTCAGGGAGACTAACTGAATAAGGTAGTTCGGTCGAGAGTCATGGTGAACTTTAAATAAAACATAAAGATTACGACTAATCGTAATTATTATTAAAGGAGATCATGATGGAAAACCAAAAAAACAATGAAGTAGAGCTAGAGTTGCCAACAGACTTAGAAATTGAAGAAGTCTCTGAAACGATTAAAGCAACATTACAGTTCGATCAATAATTAGTGGATCACTGTCGTTAGTAATAATGACAGTGGTCTTGTTCTTCATTGTAACTGAGAAATATTATGCAAAGTTTATATTGGAATTCTGCAATTAGAATACGTCCCCCCTCGCTTTTAACAAACCAAAAGTGGCAAGCAGAAAATTATGATTCTGGGAAATCTTTCTCTGTACCAGAACTAGCTGTTGCTATCCTTTTGTATTGCTATGTGCCTCGCGATCAAAATGCTGTAATAGCCGAGTTCTCAAAATTAAATGATTATCCTGCGACTACAATCAATGCATTTTTAAACAATTTACTTGAAAAAAAACTATTACTTAATACTTTATTTGAAAAAAATCAAAGTGAAAGTAAACCTAAACTTTTACTAAGAGACTATTTACAATGGAAAAAATATAATTGGTCCAGTAGTGCTGAATACCATTTTTTTACATATAATTATCAGTTTCTTGATTACTCCGAAGGTGGAGAAGGATGGAAGTTAGCAGATAAGCGGATGAAAGATTATAGTGAAAAAGAACCTGACACTAATCGTATAAAGCAATATCCAAACGAATTTCGAAGAGTAAATGTTCCCACATTCCATGATATCTCAACAAATTTGGAGAGCTATATTGGAATATCGAATCAAAATTCCGTCGATTTAAATAAATTAATTTCGATTTCAGCATTTGCCTTTGCTAAAACTAATGGCGCACCTATAAGATGGAAAGGAGTACCATTAATACGACGCACCAGTCCTTCAGGAGGCTCACGTCATCCTACAGAGGGATATATTATTATTACTGGAAACTTCGTTAATTTTAATTCGGGTTTGTACCATATTCAATCTGATCCCTTCGCTCTCGTACAGTTAACTTCTGAATTGCCTGTTCACTTAGAATATATTTTCCCTGAATTATATGAAGAAATACCCCAGCCAAATGCGATTTTAATTCTAACTTCTGTATTTGGGCGTAATATGTTTCGATATCGAGAACCAAGAACCTTCAGAACAATACATATGGACGTTGGGCATATCCTAGGGACAATCGAATTAATCTCAGAGCACGTGGGTTTAAAGTCAAAAACAAGTTATTATTTTGATGAAAACAGCATAGAAAAGGCTCTAAATATCGATGGAATATCTGAAGGTGCTATAGCTTGCATAGGGTTATTTAAATAAATAAGAGTAATATTTTATGACAATAAGTTTATCCTCCTTAACAAAAATAAGATTATATCGCGGTGATGACGCACATAATTATATAGAGATTTTTGATCCGGAAAATAACTTTACCGCACACTACGGATCGAGAAAACCTTATGATGCTACTGAAATAAGCAGTCTCATTAATGAGTTGAAACAAGCAATATCAAATGATCCAGAAAAAGATATATTATATCAAGCTTGGTTTACAAAAGGCTGGCAGAACTCTCTGGATTACTATGTTTCAACCAGATCACTACCATTCGATAGTTTCAAATATACAAATATAGGGAATTTAAAAAAATCGCAGCTTTCAGACGATTTTTTGAATCCACAAAACAATTTACCGGCAATAAAGTTTAATATACCTGAAGCCTTATTAAGGAGGCGATCAAAGCGAGTTTTCAATGGAGAGAGTGTTCCAAAAGATATTTTTCAGGCTGGAATCGAAAATTTTTATACTCATATACTTGATAGTTTGTATGGCATAGAGCTGTATTTTATTATATTTAACGTGGAGAAGATAATTTCGGGCGTGCATTATTACAATTGTAATGCAAATTCTTTTTCTCTCATTAATGAAGGTAATTTTGCAGGGGAAATGATCCCTATGATGCAAGGTATGCGAACCGCCAGCAAAGCTGCATTTACGATTGTTTTAACTGCTAATTTTGATGACCTATTAAAGATGATGCCTTACGAGCGTGGATTACGGAATGTTTATATCGATGCGGGAAGGTTAGCTCAGAAATTAATAATTTCATATGCTCAATATGATATTCACTGTTTAGTCACACCTGCGCTAAGTGACTGCTCTCTTTCAAGGTTACTTCAACTAGAAGAACCTCATTCCGCACCACTTTATTCATTAACTTTTGGTTACGCAATTAAGTAATAAATTATGTATATAAGACTACACAATTCTTGTGCCTATTTCGTTTTTGAGACTTATTTTGAGATTCGCTCAGACATTTTTGATGTTGTCTTTAAATTTAAAGGGGTTAATTCGAACTTTTCTAACTTTCTCCTAGGAGAATTAGAAAAAGGTGTAGAAGAACATAATGTCGTGGAATATCTCTCATTGGATTATCCTTTAGAAAAAAATAAAATTAAGAAAATAATAACATTTTTAATTTCAAAAAAATTATTGATTAAAAGAATCGACAGATTTAGCAAAGAACCACACGATACACTATATGACAGGCAAATCAGGTTTTTTGATTCATTCGAAAACGAACAACATAATGGCGAATCTTTCAATAATAGATTGCAACAACGTAAAGTGGTAATCGTAGGGTTAGGTGCGTATGGTTCTTGGTTAGCCTTACATTGTGCAAGGATGGGCATAAGACAAATAATTGGCATCGATTTCGATACAGTTGAATTAAGTAATCTACCTCGACAAGTTTTATATACAATAAACGATATAGGTATTTCAAAAGCCGTTGCGTGTTCTAAAGCATTAACAACGGTTGATCCATCCATAGAATTCAAAGGATTTATTCAAAAAATTGAAAACGCTCATGATCTCGTACCGTATTTAAAAGATGCTGATTTGGTTTTCAATGCTTTTGGCTACTATCCCAAACATGAAGCGCAAAATTTAATCTCCGGATTTATAGCTGACGCCAGTATTAAAACTCAAACCCCAATGCTATGTCTTAGCACAAATTGGCTTGGTCCATTCTATATTCCAAAAAGTACTGCTTGTTATTATTGCGCAGTGCAGCAATCTGAAATAGAGGCTCTAGTAGGTAAAAGCAGGAAAAATTTTAGAATTGAGAAAAGAGCATTTTGTCCTATATTGGCTATGACCTGCTCTTTAGCTGCGAGTGAAGCCTCTATATTTCTATCTGGAATTAATTTACCAAATTCGATTAATTCAATATTGTCATTAGACCCGTTTAACATGGAAAAAAATAAAAGAATTCCAATCCAAAAACTTAGTTGTTGTGACTGTCATCAAATTATTTCTGATCCTCTTTTACTTGCGAGCAATGTATATGAAAATTAGTGGTGCATCTAATGAAGTTATAAATGTCGATAAAAATAAAAAAACTCCATCGTTGATAAGAGCTTCGAAAGAAATTCTTTTACTGGCATTGACTATCGCGAGCTTCAACATCATGACGGTACTGGGCACTCTTGCAAATGGCGTTATGTTAGGTAAATTGAGTCCCCTTGCGCTAGCTGCCGGGGCTCTTATAGTCGTAACACAAACGACTCTTATGATGACCTTTAGCGCCCCACTATTCGGAATGAGCACTATTATTTCAAGGCTAAAAGGCGAAAACAATTTTTCAGAAATTGGCTGTGTATTTCAACAAGGTTGCCTCTACGCAATATTACTGAGTCTTCCCGTAATTTCTATTATGGGCGTAATAAAATCTTTCTTAATTTTGTTAGATCAGCCACCCAGAGTAATAGAATTGGTTGGACAATATTTTCAAGCTTATACCTGGAGCGTGCCTATCGGCATGCTTCTGACAAGTATACAACAACTAGCCCTGGGTATAAGAGAAAATAGAGCTATTACAAGCATTGGTATTATAGGACTGGTAACATCTGTTTTCGTGGGATACTGCCTCACTTTCGGTAAATATTATTTTCCTAATTTAGGTGTAGCAGGATTAGGTTACGCACAAGTCGCAAGAGTTAGTATTAGTCTCTTAATTTTCATATTAATTTTCCTTCTGTTTAAAAGGTACAAATCATATAGAATTTTTTCCCGAAATCATAGTAATCGAATTGTTAATTTAAAAAAACTATTCTCCATCGGGTGGCCCCTGTCAATTCATGCTGCTTCAGAATTTTTAACTGCATTTATTATTACTATTTTTGCTGGATGGATGGGACAATCTCAGTTATTGGCTCAACAAATTGCATCTCAATATATTTTATTATTGACTGTGCCCATCTTAGCTTTTTCTCAATCTACCAGCATATTAGTTGGTACTTCTATCGGGAAAAATAATTGGTTAGAGGTAAAACGTTACAGTTCGGTTGGAATTTTATTGGGTCTCATTACTGTAGCAATTGTATTTCTTGGATTTGTATTAATTCCCAAAGCTTTAATTTCCCTCTATATTGACGTGAAAATTTTTGATAGCACGCAATTGTTTTTGATACTTATCCCCTTTTTATTAATTACTATTGCTAGTCAATTCTTCGAAGCCATTAGGAGTATTTGCGGTGGGGCTCTGCGCGCGTTTTATGACACCAGAACAGCGATGTATACAAGCATTTTTGCTGCGTGGGGGCTAGGTTTACCATTAGCCTTTGTGTTGGGAAATAAATTATGGGGCATAACCGGATTTGCGATCGCTCAAAGTATTGGATTCGGATGTTGCGCTTTGATTCTTTATGATAGATTAAAAGTGTTTATTGAAAATCGCCTGCTTCCTCAAAAGCATTCTCGTACTCTTACAAGGAGAGCTTGGATGAAATTGCCAATTATACTTCATGAAATTTCTCCTAACAGAGTTGATTTATAAACTAATCGTAATTAGCTCAATGAGGATATAATTTTTGACATCTTTATACATTCGAGATCAATGCCAGACTTAAGTTTAAAAACACTTTTAGTGGTGCCCTCATAACCCATATGACGGTAAAACTCGACTGCATTCAATGTGGAACTCAAATTAAGTTCATGAATCTCTAAGTTTCTGGCAATCTCTTCAAGATGAAATAAAATGGCTCTACCATAACCTTTTCCTTCAAAATGCGGCAAAAGATATAAACTATCAATGCTCTTACTTTTCAAATTCAAAAAGGCAAAACCAAAAATCATTTCATTTTTTTCAGCGACGATTAAAATAACCTCATGCGGTAAATTTTTATAGGTATCTGGATTTTTAGAGGAAATCCAAGCTGAAATGGCTTCAGGTGTGTAATAATCCGAGCAAAAGTATTCAATTGATTTTATATGAATTTGGTATACGTGTTCACCATCCTGAGGTGTTGCTTCACGAATTATTACATCCGAATTTGAGATATCGATGTTCTTTTTTGAATAGATTTTCATAATCTCACCGCTAAACGGCAATTATCAATGTATTATCTCATGTTGCTAAATTAAATACAATATAGTTCCCTTACCCTCCTTTATTTCTGAATGATGACCACACCAATAAATTAGTGATTTACTCACAGAATCGTTGGATAAAGCTGTGGATAATACGAATAAAATAGCCAAATACACGGACAAAAATAGTAAAATAAGGTATTGCCTAAACCTGTTTCAGTTGTTCAACAAAAATGTATCACCCCCACAATTAATCATTGACGCCATCTATTCGATAATTAAGCTCAAATAACTTTTGTTATACACAAAAAATATGCAGCACGTTGATAATAAATCATGAACATTAAAATCGAAACAAATGATTAATCACTTTACTGTGTAAAAAAATCATACAGTGTTCTTCCTATTTCTGATAGCACACGCTCATTCTGAGTTAATTCTTTTTTCGAATCTTTTATATATACCGACAGGGCAATATTTCCTGCGCTGTGGGGTAAGGTAATAATACCGACGTCACACACATATCCTGATAAGGTACCTGTTTTGTGTGCGATTTTAATATGAGAGGGCAGCATTCCCTTCAATCTAGCTTGACCCAGTTTGCAGCCCATCATGATATCCAATAAAAGCTGTGTATTAGCAGGGTTCAGTAAATTTGTATTAAACAATTGAATAAGCAATTGAGTCATGGCAGCAGGCGTTGTTATATCTTTAAGATTTTTTTTGAAATTCAATCTAGCTTTCGCAATTTCATCATCGCTTACTTTGCTAATGTATGCATGATATTGATCTAGCGTGCAATGATGATTGGTTATATATTTCTTTATTCCCTCCCAATCTGCTAAAATTTCTAAAGTGTATCGCTCAACACGAATATCAAATCCTAATGCTAGCATATCTCTGGTTACAGCTTTAGGTCCACCCATTAATCTTAATAAGATATCAGTAGAAGTATTACAGCTCTCTTGCATCATAAATTGTAAGAGATTTCTAATAGAAACTCTCATCGGAATTGAATAGTCGAATAAATTTAACGTGAACTGAGCCCCTGATCTTAAATCATAATCGTGTACTTCACAGGTGTCGACTAAAGAAATTTCGCCGCTCTCAATTTTATTTAATAGACTAATCGCAATCGGAATTTTATAAGTGCTACACATTAAAAAATGTTGTTCGGCATTGTAATTAAATACTAATCCAGATTCAATATGAACCGCGCTAATACCCAGTGTTCCGGCGCATTCTTTTTCAAGTTGAGAAAACTGGTCATTTATTCGATTTAAATGCATCATTCGTCACTTCTATTCAACTTTATATCTGGAAATTTTTTCAGTACGCTGGCCGCCGCATTCTCAACAAACCGTTCACCTTCTTCTATGTATTCCATCACCGTATTCACACTTCGCCAACGTCCTTGACGCTGAATGGCTTGAATTCCAGCTCCTGCTCGACTGGCACTCGTTGCTAATCCTCGACGTAAACTATGACTACTCAACTGCTCTACCTGATTTAAACCACAAATTCTTGCCCATTTTTGCAAAATATGGTTCACAGATAAAGGCGCCAGTGCATTCTCACCCATTTTTTCACTCCTTAAAATTCTGCGAAAAACCACTCCTTTTTGAATCTCGGATTCAGATAACCAAGTTTTTAAAGCCGTGACCGCACATAACGGCGATTTTCCAAAGGGAACTGCCACCACTTGTCCTTCATGCAAGGGATCGGTTTTGGAATTCGGGATTACTATTTCAACGCCCTCTTCTTTCCATTGCAAATGCTCCACTCCGATTTGCACCAACTCACTGCGACGAAACGCACCAAAATAGCCAATTTGCAATAAAGCATTATCCCGCAGTGCGATTAAAGAATCATCTCCCAATAAATACGAAGCTATTTTCAATAATTCTTGCGGCGTTAAAGCACGTGCTTTATTTTTGGGTTTGCCATGCACTCGCATTAATCCGACTAGTGTTTTTTGTACGAGCGGATGTTGAGTGGGATCTGAAAACCCTTGGTAAACATGCCACTGTTTTAATGCGATTAACCGCCGCGATAAGGTGCGTGGATTTAACGTGGTTGCGAAGGCTTGTAAATACAGCACAATTTTTTGGGAGGTCGCGGGTAATTGTCCACCCCACTGCTCGAAATGACGAATATCACTGCGATAGGCTTTACGCGTATTATCGGAAGTCGCTGCTGTAATGTAAGGATTCGAGACCCATTGCGATGGCGTGAGAACAGCCTCCTTCAATAGTACGCCTTGTTCGGCTTCCATTAAATCATTTATGGGTTTGATTTCAGAGTCGCTCACAGAAGCTCCTTCTCTCTTCATTTACAGTTCGATTCTACTCTAAATCATCATAACTATCGATAATTCCCCTTATCGATAATTAATTATTTTTAATTTGATAAAATATATTCGTTGTATTATCATATTTAACATATGATGTCTGATCATACGATATAATAAAGAATCCTATTCAGTAGGAAATGGAATGCCAAGAATCAGTGTGAATTATCAGGAAGTGGCCAATGCCATCCAAGAAATCTTAGCCCAGAGACGAAATCCCACTCTTGAATCGATTCGAGCGCTAATTGGTCGTGGCAGTCATACCACCATCGGGAATCATTTCCGCGCCTGGAAAGCTAACCAAGATCCCATTCAGCAGTTGGTCACTCAAAAACAAGTGCCTCAAGAACTCATCTCTTTAGTCAAAGGACTTTGGGATCGCCTAATCGGTGAAGCAGAAGAAAAAATTGAAAGCGTCAAACAAGAAACGCAAAAAGAAATCTCCGATTTAAATACAGAATTACAGCAATCTCATGCCGAAAATGCGAGGTGCCACCAACAATTTCATATATTAAGCCAGGAAAAAGAAACACTTACTCAACACCACAAAGAACTCAACCAAAGTTATTTGGAATTGCAAAAGAGCAGCACCCTACTCACGGCAAAATACGATTACACTCAAGAACAACTGCAAGAAAAACAAAATCGGATTGAAGAGCTGCATCAATTACATCATCAAACTCAGGCCAATCTTGAACATTATCGCGAAAGCGTAAGACAGCAACGATTAATCGAACAAGAAAAAAATGATGGGCAACAGCAAAAACTTGAAAAGAATATTCAGCTATTACAAGAACAAATTGCATTTCACGCCCAGGAAAAATCTACCCTAAGACTGCAATATGAAAAGCAGACTTTTATTCTAGAGCAAAAACTAATGGAATATGAAAAACAAGCTGACGAATTAGCACGATTAGAAAAGCGTTTCTCTGACCTAGAAGGGTTAAAAATCGAATTACTAACCACTAAAAATCATGTGGAAACACAAAATCGTGTTTTAGAACAAAATTCCGAAAATCTAAATAAATTAAATAATGATTTAAAACTTGAAATTGTCACTCTAACTCAACGGCAAACTTCAGCCCTCCTCGAATTAGAAGAATTAAAAAAACAGTATACATTTATTTCTACAGAAAAATCGCGCCTTCTGGAAGAGAAAGGAATGCTTGAAGGACAGATCAAACAAATGGAAGCCATTGTACGATAAAAAATTAATTACCTTTAAAAATCAAGTCGCTAATTCACAAATAAGATCTTCCTTTGGAAAGAGAAATTCTTTAGTGATTCCTTGTTTAAGCAATATCTCTCTAAGATACTCGACTTCTCTAGTATTAATTATATATTTAATTATTTCATAATTATTTTTGCCTTTGGTTACAAAATTCTCCATGCAAGGCCAGCTTCCATTATCAAAATAATAATGACAAGCATATTTCATACAAATAAAAATTCCATCTTGATTAATCACCCTTGGGTTTATACATTGGGAATTGGGATGCTTAATCACAAATGGGGTTTTTGACGTAGCTTGAAATTCTTTATAAGCAATTATCGAAATCTGTGAAACGTGGGTTGGAATATTTTGAATGGCAAAGAAAAGATCCACGTAGGGATTTTTTGTCCCATCTAGGCATGCTGTAGGCACACCATAATGCTGCGGTAGGGTTTCATCAAATCCTGTTAAATCTTCATTTATTTTCGAATAATTCATCACCTCGCCATTTAATTTTATACGGCCAATAGAGAAGCGAAATACATATTCAAAAAATTGCATAAAAGTCTCTTCTCTCGTCCAATGCTCTTTGGGGCATAATTTTTGTTCCCTCAATGTAATTGAATCGAAAAGCTGTGGGCATTGTTCAACGTATTTTGCCAAATAATAATTGTATTGCAGAATATATAAAGTTAAATGTTTTATTTGATTTATATGATGATTTTGCCAGAGATTGAGATTTCCCTTGGGTAAGCTTAAGTAATCACAAGTTAGTTTTTTGATCTCGGGTTTATTAAACCATTTATGAAATTTTTCAGTTGCAGGATATTCTTTGGAAATTTTCCGAATAGACTCAGGTCTGAATGAATTAGGGCGTAGCAAATAATCACGAGAGTGGTGCCCGCGAAAAATGTAAGACTCGGCTCTTTTATTCTCAGTTCTTCTATTAAATCAGAACCAAATTTATCTTCTACTAATTGCATAAATTCCTTTTTAAAATTAATTAGATAACTATTGAATGGGTAATCTACACAATATCCATATCTTTAATTAGGATTTTATAAATGTCTTCCTGTTTTTTTAGTATGTAGGTTGGAATCTAAAGATTGTGAAACGCTTAACACTTGATTTCTAGCATATCTAAGCACACACAAAATGTCGTAGCCTTTGATTTCATTATTTTTAAATCTTTTTTGAATCGCCTCAAAACCACCTTGTTGCTGTAGCGAAGATACATAAGGTAATTTTAACATCTCTTGGTTTTTGGGGAGGGTAATAATTTTTTTGCTCATAATTTTAAGGTTTTGACTCAATTGCTTTACTTCCTGACCTATCGATTTAGATAAATCAGGATTTTTTACAAGCGTTTGATTTTTTTGTCGGACAAGTTCAGTGAGTTGAACTTGCATATCCACATATTTTTTTAATCCTTCAATATTGTCCTCATCGAGAGAAGCACCAAAAATTTCAATATTTTGTTTAATATCTAATGCGGACGATATTTTATTGAATATATTTTCTAAATCCACGTAATTTCCATTAAAGCCGGCTATATTCGCTTTTGTATATTCATCCTTCTGTGTTTTTGTCCAATCTAAATAATAGCCTGCGTTTTGACTGAGCAAACTACTAAACGCACGCAAAGTTCTACCATTTCCTTCACGAAAAGGGTGCGCTGCATTAATTTCATTGAAATAATATGAAAGTTTGTGGAAAAAATCCTTCTGAACTAGACTGCACAGATAATTTTCGGATTTTAATTGAGAAAAAATTTTATTGAGTTCCTTGGGGATAAATTCTTTACGCGCAAAGAGGCTACCCGCCTTCGTAAAATCAATTGTCCTTTCTTGCCCAGCCCATTCATAGAGATCACCAAAAAAATGTTTATGAATCATTTTTAGGTGAACATAATCAAAATTACCCGCTTCGATAGGGATATAACATCTAGCTAGATAAAAATCGGCTTCCAAATTCTGAAGCTTTTCAAAATCTCGAATGTTGAATTTATTAATGAGGGTTTGAGTCCCTGGATAGACATAAGGATCAGCCATAAAATCAAGCTGCTTTAGCTCTTTTTATAGCTCTTTTTAAGTATTCTTCAACAGAAATTTGTCCGGAATCCAAAAGTTGCAAATCTGCTAAGGATGCATCTGACAGCACAATACCTTCTAAGGCAAGATTAGCTAAGCCTTGCTTCGCAGTTTGACTAAGATTTGTCAGGTCTTGAGATTTAGAACGATAAGCGCGTGACATATTGAGATCCTCCAATGTGTATAATTATACTGTATTTTACGTATAAAGACCATCCGCTTATACCAACAATGGTGCAGCCTTATCTAGATCGTCCGTCACGACTACGATTCTGGAGTTGCATACGGATTTGATCTAAGGCTTTGTTTTTTAACTGACTCAAAAGGATTTGTCGATCCTCAAAAGATAGCTCGCCTTTCTTAATACGGGCCTTAATAGATATAAATCCACCACGTTGACTTAAAGTGGGAGGCTTACTATCCTTCGTGTTTTTTAATTCGGCTATCACAAGCGGATGTTGAATTGCTTTTGATGCAAAATCTCTAATAGATTTAGAATGAACAGTCGCTTTCGCCGATAATTCTCGACTTAATTGAGGATTCTTAACTCGGTTGAGGTGCATACCGTTCACAAGCTCTGTCTGATGCAATTCCATATCTACATATTGTTCTAAAAGCGAAGATATGTCATTTGATTTTATATCGTGATTTAATTCACTTTCTAAAGAAACTGTATTTGGTAAAGTTTCTTTAGGGGACAAGCTAGAAAGAGTATCAATTATTTTTTGGGATATAATTTTTTGATTTATTCCAGCCTTAAATAAAATGGCCTTTCCTAAATCTTTTCTAACTTGATCTACCCCTGAATTAAGTAAAGCATCATTAAAATCCCATTTTTTTTGCGTGTCGGATTTCTCTGGCAAAGCTAACCAAACGTCAACCCCATTTCGTGATAAATAATTTGAAGCCCGTTCAACTGCTTTTGCAGTATTGGAATTAATTCCATCGTTATCGGCACAAATTAAAATAGACTGTGCTTTTGTTTTGAGGCCGACTCTTCCGAAATTACCCGTACCAAATGTAATAAAGACATTCCAATCTGGATGCGCAGATGCAATGCTTAAAGCTGTTTCAGGTCCTTCTGCCAGCGCAATATTTCCTTCTAACGAACCTCGATGAGCAAGAACCCCTTCTCCAACCAAACCTCGGGATAGTTTTACACGGTGTCCCAGCGGCGCTTTTTTCGCGGTTTTTGCATCTAAAAAAATGGCCTGCACTCCGCAAATTTGTTTCGTTTCATCTCGAGCAACAACAACTAATGCTGGACAAACATCTCCGGTCATCCAATTCTTTAAATGCGGATGATAACGAAAGGTTTTATTATCGAGTTCACCAAGAATACCCCGACGCTCCCGTAAGTATCGTTCAGCTACTGTGCCCTTAATTGAAGTCGTTCCCTGATAAATATTTTTTGCTATCAGAATTTTATTGTGAGTATGTGCATCTAAATCTGTTTTTTGACTGTCTTGGGTGCATTTTATTTCCTGTGGCGCAATATAATTGGAGTACCCGCCTAAAAATCGCTGCGCTTCAACAAGGACTTCCTTAAATCCGGAAATTCCCATTGCTTGTCGAATGAGACTTAACAAGTCTCCCTTCTCCCCGGTTTGATAATCAATCCAAAAACCTTGTTTTGAGCCTTTTATATTTACCGCTAAACTTCCTGAATTTGAACCATATCGCCAGATATTGCTGGTCTTAGATTTTGGTTTGCCCAAATAGTGCTCTGTCACCTTCTCTACTCGCGCATTCAAATCATTCAATAGACGTTTAATGTCAACTCGCTGGTCGTCTAAATTAACGTCTTTAAATTCATTTCTGATATTTGAAACGGGTTTTTCAAATTTTTGATTTTTTTCGACCTGATTTAATTCTGCAAAACTATTGAGATGATTTTTTAGCTCCGTGATGCCCTGAATTTGTTTTGCAAGCGACTCTTTTGATAAACCATAAACTTGTAACGCAAATTGAAGTTTTTCAGAGTGATCCAAACGAAGCGATTTTCGCAAATAATCGAGACCCTCTATGCCAGTAAAAGCTTTTTGTAAATTGTGTTGCGCACTATTTTTCGATAAATCAATATCGTGATGAAATTCGGCGACTGCTTTCAACACGTTTTGGTATGCACTTTGATATCGGTCAATCACCATTAAAGATTCAGAATGCTGTGCATGTTGTTGTAATAATTTATCTAATTTTAAATAATAAGTTTTTGCAAAATCAGTTAGCGATTCATACTCGTTGGTATACGCTAAATTAACTAAACGCCACGCTAAATAATTGCGTTTTGCAAAGGCCTGTTCTATTCGCTTTGAATTATGAGCAGATAAATTATTATTCGAGTTCTGCTCTTTGAGTTTCGAATATAACTTACCCGCATTTCGGTTCGCTCGACGATATCGATCAGAAAGCCGATGTAAATTTTTTTCCTCAGGACTGAGTCCTCTGAAGAATGCTTCACGTTCCGCTATTTTTGCGTCTTTATAAATTTGTCGCCACTCAAAAGATTTTTCAAGCACAAATCCGTGATGTGATTTAGGATCTGAAATTAAATTCAGAGCCTCTCTCGCTCTCATTAATGGATGAGTTTCTGTAGCATAATGATCAACATTGATTTTACATTGATGTGCATAAGCTTGATTTTCGATTTCATCCGCTTTAATTCCAAAATAATCTAAACCTGCTTGGTGTAATGGCACATTTTCAAGGATAGTCGCTGCTAGTTCATTTCGCTCTCGCGTATATCGATTAGCATGACTTCCTAGTACCTCATAAAATTGTTTTTCAGGTATATTCATATGTTTTTTACTTTCTAAAATTTCTCGCCACGCACACGCGTGCGATGTTTTTGCCTTCATATAAGATGCGACTGTTATAAAACCGACTCTATTTATGAGATCTAATTTGGAATACTGCTGATGTATTTCATATAATTTGGCATCTCGCCGTATGGTTCGCCAGATTTCGCTAGCATCTCTCCCCATCCTAGCAACAGCGCCATGATGCGCTTTTGGATTTTCGACAATCGCATGGGCGATGGAAAGTCGTTTTTTGGTATCACCGACGAATACTGCTTGACGATATTGCTCAACCCTATTTTGTAATTCATACCGAGCAGCCGCTTGTTGAAGCTTAAACCATTTTTTCTCAGCATATTGTATTTGTTTTTCTGTTGGCTTCTCACCAAAAAGAGGTGTTGCTAATCCAATCTGGTAAAAATCCAAAGCCTTATCATATTTATCTCGATCTTTTAAAATTTCATAAGCTAGACGATCCCGCTCGAAAGCAAGTTCATTTATACCTTTAAATTCTGCATATTTACCGATATCTTTACTTGAAGAATTTTGAGCTGACCAACGTACTCCGATTTTTTGTCCTGCTGCTTGATATCTTTCAACTATTTTAAAAGTATTTCGCTCTTTTGCCGTTAATGATCTAAAAAGTTGTCTGCGTAAATGCTGAATGGCGTAATGTTTTATTTCACGGCTATCGATTTCAAAATTTTGCAAATAGGGATAATGGCTTTTTATATTTCGAATTATTTCAGCGGCCAATCGATCTCGATGAACCACAACACCTTGTTTATTATAAGTGGTATATTCTCGCACGCGCTCATAACAAATATGTTGTTGTGATTGTTTATTTAATTTATCCAAATCAAGCTGATAAATTGAAATGGCTTTTTCATAACGAGAAGGCTCTTGCATAATATAAAAGGCTTTTTCATCACGTTGCCGTATAGCTCTTTGAAATGCGAGATATTCTTCCGTCCCAGAAATTAAAGCAAAGGCCGCTTTTTCGTAAGTCATCTGATCGAAACCCATCGAATAAAGCTTTGTTTGTAACGTTTGCCAAGCCAATCCCATATCACGATTAGCATCCACATAGGCTGCAACCGATCGAGCGTCTTCTCGCCGTTTCGTTATTTTTTGACCTTCTAATTCAATTTCGGCCCTTTCTTTACAGCGGCGCGCATATCGAGCCGGATGCAGGGCTTGCTCAATATCATCAGTAACTTTATCTTTCCACGCTTTTAAACGTTGCGCTAAATGTTTCGGTAATAACTTATATAATCCTTCCGTATCCACCGATCTGCGTTCGGCAAAAGCGAGCGGAAAATCCAATAAACTATCTTTAATTCCTAACCGACCCAAATGACGAACTAATGTAGATTGATTGCGATGCGTTTCCTTATCCGCATAAAGGTAACCATTTTCTCGATGGCGGCTTAACGCAACATAGGTTAAATGTCGATTCCAAGACAATCCCCCAGCCAATACAAAAGCATAATTGACGGTCATACCTTGAACTTTATGGACAGTGGCCGCATAACCATAATCAAAATCTTTATACTCATTCGGATTAATTCTAATTTCTTTATCTGTCCCATCCAGAATTACAGTGAAATCGGTTACTTTACCTTTATTAGTCTGAATAGACTTAACGGTTGCAAAACGACCATTGGAAACACCAAGACTTTTATTGTTCCTCAAAAATAAGAGTCGATCTCCCTCTGCAATTTTAAGCTCACCGCGTTTGCCGTGAACGAAATATCCCTCATGAATTTCTTGATTTCGGACACGCTTTTCACGCAAAAGTGAGTTGAGTAAATTAACATCCTCGTTTCGATGAGCAATCACGAGAAATTCTTTTAATTCATGCTGAGTTGTAGCTCGTAAATGTACCCAATCATTCACCAGTCTCTTCGTTGCGCTCTCGATATTTTTTTCCATACGAATACATTGATGCGATTCATAAAAACCTAAGCCATCAGCAACTCGACCCGCAGAAAATAATACGGTAGCTTCGCGTTGCCATTGCGCTTTTTGACGATACACCGTTTGAATTTCAGCAAATCCTAATCGCTCGATTAATGCTCTAAAACTGGCTCCCGGACCGACCGGCTGGATTTGTGCATGATCCCCAACTAAAACAAGTTTAGCTCGCGCTTCCCAAACAGCATGGAGCATTTTTTTCATAGAAACGCTATCGGTCATTCCCGCTTCATCCATCACCACGACATCATGATGGTTTAAGTTGCGTGCTCCTTTTTCTATCGCATAATTAAACGATTCAATCGTGCTGCTTGAAATGCCCGCATCTTTTATTAATCCATCTGCGGCAATACCCGATAATGCAATACCAGTTACTCGAAGACCCGCCGACTCCCAAACTGCTTTAGCAGCACCTAATGAAAAACTTTTACCGGTTCCTGCACGTCCTACTAAACAGCTGACTGAATTAGATCTTAGGATATGTTTCACTGCGTTAAGTTGTTCTCCCGTTAATTCTTTCCCCGTTCGTTTTTGGTGCTGATTTAAAATAACCGTTAGATTGCGATTTGAAATTTTGACGTGGCTTTGCTCTCGCATGCGGTCAGCCAAATGCTGAATTTCATTTTCAAGGTTAAACATTTTTCGAGTTGTAAATCGATCACGTCCATCATCACCCGGGCCCAAAAACATTAAATCAGGAGACGCTTTTATTTGAGTGACTGCTTTTGCAAAAATAGCTGCATTATCAGTTACCGATGAAACGGCTTTTGCTAAATCTCGTTCCGAAAAAACGGATTCATGGTGCTCTATAGATTTTAAAATTGTTGCAATATCGTGGGTAGTTAAAATAGGTTGAGATTGAAGTTCTTCCTCTAACTTAAGTGCCTCAGATAAAATTCCTTTTTCTAGAATGCTAAATTTACCTTTATCATTAACGTAGCGACCCAATTCCTGACTGATTTCTTCTCCTGAAAAACTATCTCTCTGTTTAGATAATTTGTTAAAAAGTACCGTAGGGTCAGCAGCAATACGGGCCAGATTTTCTTTTCGGATGGAATTGGCTTCTCGCATGATATCCGTTGAAATACCACGACGATCCATGTCCGTGACCGCTTTACCTTGATGAATTGTCGGAATCAGATCTATGCCTTGATCTTGATATGAGCGATGATCAATCGAAACGGAATGTTCATGGAGTCTCAAATAATAATTGGCATATTCAGCCCATTTCTCGCGAAAAGAATGTAATAGCACTTTACTATTCCATTCCAACATTCTTTTACCAAATCCCTCCTCTATTAATCCGCGCATGGTTAACAGAACATGCACATGAGGATTGCCTTTATCCCAATGGATGTTCCAATCCGCAATCATTCCCCGCAAACAAAATTGGTCTTGAATAAAGGCACGAGCAAGTTCAATGTTTTGTTCTAAATTAAGTTCAATGGGTAACGCAAATTCAATTTCACGCGCTAATTGGGAATCAATTCTTTTTTCAACGGCGTCTACTTTATTCCAAAGATATCCTACTGCTTGCGAAGGCTGGGTTGAGTGCAGTTCTACTAAATTTTGAACCCAAAGGGGTGCATCTTTAGGAACTGCCAATTCACTATGAACCACATCCGGTTTATTACTGTAATTCCACATCCGCTGTTCTTTTTCATCAAAAAGTTCTGCGGCACGACGATAGGCCGCAGCGGCGACCACGTTTTTTCCTTTCGAGCGCTGAATAATTTTAGCGTGCAGATGATAAATAGCCATGATGATTTATATTAGCACACAGCACGAAAGTTGCGTAGCAACTTATAAGTGCGCATTTAAAAAATGACGGGTGGTTGCGCTACGCGCAAAATTTATTCTTCAGCAATACATCTCTATTAAAAAGTAGAATTGAAGGATGGTTTAGAATTGAGATCGAAACGAACAAATCTAATTAACTAATCCAATATTCACTTTACCACGCGCAAAATTTCGGCTAGCATTTTCAAATCCTATTTTCATTATTCAAAAATAAATGAAGGCTCACCATGTCAGATTACGCAAATAAACTTTCTTCACTTGCAGAGAAAAAACAAAAAATATTACAAGAGGAAACTAAACTCATCGAACGACGCAAAATTGAAATTGGGCATTTGGCCGAAAAATTTGATCTTCTTACTGTCTCAGATGCTTTAATTGCGGGATCATTTGCTGAAATTCAATCTGCTATCAAATCTAAATCTGAAAAACTTAAAACATGGGAGAACGCCGGTGTACAACTTCTTAAACCAAAACGACACGGCCAAGGAACTCAAGAAAGTAAAAAGTAGTTTGGCTTATTTGCAAAGGCAGTATGCTCGCTTGAAAACTTTAGATCGCAAACAAGATACGCGTCGAAAAATTCAGCTGGGCGGTTTAGTTAAGAAAGCTGGACTGGATAACGAAACTACTGCGGTTTTATACGGCTTACTTCTCGATGCTCAAGAGAAATTGCAGGGAGATGAAGCCGAAGATTTTCGCCACGAGTGGCGAGTTAAAGGGGATCTTGCGCTTAACAAGTGAAAAATAATCCCCGGTAACCAGTTTAAATTTTCTCGCATTGATACTAACGTAAATCCGTTGGGGCTAATCTTGGTCACCAAACGGCTAAAAGTTTTATCTTGCGTAATATTTGTTTTTTACTGACGGGCCCCCAATAGCGGGAGTCCCATGACTTAATATCATGTGTACCGATTAACCAGTATCCAACAGTAGAACTATAATTTCCTCGAGGATAAACATTTAGCTTTCTTCCCATGCCATCCCAATGAAACGTTTTGAATAAGTACTTAATTCCATTAACCTCAATGTAACCGTTAGCAAGCACTACGTGGTCTCCAGGCACAGCGATAACCATTTTAATAACCGGGTCCGCACCATTGCATTTATGACCAATCTCTAAATATGATTTTTTTAACCCCAGTGTTTTGTATGGATCGTTTAAACAAATCAACACGATATTGCCAACCTGTATCTTTCCTACCGAACGAATATATATTCCAAGTGGCATGCTAGAAGTAATGTTGACGGATAGATTGAAGTAACAAAAAAGTATTAATCCTAAAAAAAGGAGTGAGACCAAAACGGGATATTTCCTTTTAAATTGAAATCGCTTTTTCATTTCTGTTATTGAATATGGCCAGCGAGACCGCTTGTACAAAGTGGTCTCGCTGGCATAGATTTAATCTTCGTTAGGTAACATGATAGTGATAACGGGTTCGCCTTTATCACCAGCACTTATAATAGCTTTCAATTGAGTCAATTTTGCTTTCTCTGCTTTACCGTTTCGCGGCACTACATAGAGTTTGTAATATACGCAACTTGCGTGTGACCTTGCAATGGCAAACCGAAGCATGGATAGCACATCCCATAGTCTGCCCTCTGTATCTTGAGACGTTTGGCATTCTGTATCCCTATCTGTCCATTCTATATAAGCATTCCATACAGCGTATGTCACAGCAACAGGAATTGTGAAACCAGCTTCATACGCTGTGCTCGAAACATCAACTAAAAACCCGTCCTCTACTGCTTGTGCGCGGATATAAACATTCATAACATCCCCCAAATAATTCGCCGAGTTATCTTTTTTCATTTTTATTGCCTCATTGTTGTTAAGTAAACAACTAGGTCCGTTTTTAATAACTAACCTAGTTCCGTTCATTCTTCTAAGAACTCGCTAACGTTATCTGTTTATCTTTAATAAATTGGCACTATATTTGTTACGAATGTCATTCATCGACCATGATTTTCGACTTTGTCCTTTATAATCCTCTGGACGGAAATACCAACAGGCCTTTTTACTTGCCCATTTAAAACCGGCTTCTTTTAACCTATCTTTATGTGGTTTTGTGTTTCCTGATACCCACACCCACGCACCGCATATTTCGATCTCCATCCCTAAATCTATAATTGCATTTAAGGCGGCGTTGATTTGCTCTCCGTATTTTTCTGCTCCTTTGAAGCCTACTTCAACTTCGCCGGAAAACTCCTTTAAATCATCATAAGCGGCATTAACCAGTTTCATCATTTCCAGCCCCGCAGGGTTACGATCAGTATGATATTTTTGTGCAGCTTTTCGATAAGCCTGTTTGATTCTTCTGCGGTTACAGAATTCAAATTAAGCCCAAGGATATTAAGGGTATTACGTTTGCTCATTAACATAAGGTTCTCCTTTCGATATTTCAAGCCACTGTGTCATATATAGTTCTATAGTATTATATATGACACCTCGGTCAAATCATTTTTGACATTTTAGTTTCATTTATATATGCTAAAGTGTCATATATGATGATTAAGGATTGGGCTATGCCGTCGAACTGGAACCACTTAGCATCTAATATTTTGAAAGCTGAATTGAAACGAAAAGCAATCTCCTATGAGCAATTGAAGGAGAAGCTTGCAATGATAGGGATCGATGAGACGATAAACAGTATAAAAAATAAGATTGGTAGAGGAACGTTTCAGTTTGCTTTTTTCTTACAGTGCGCCACTGCTATAGGTATTAAAAATTTACACTTAGAAGGGTTGGCAGAAATTTAGCTCTCATTGAGACGTAATATTGGTAAATTAATGTCACAAAAATTGAAACAAACTAAAGGCATACGTTTAGCTTCACAAATGAAGCGTAAAATCACTTTAAATCGTGCACAAAGAGCGTTAGAAGAGCTTCAGAAAGAAAAGAAAGTGATTAGTTTTAAAGCGGTAGCTAAAAAAGGTGGAATATCTACCACCTGGCTCTATAAAAACATGAAAAATGAAATTATGGCACTACGTAAACCACGTCATTCTTCCGTTTTTGACGAACCCGATATCATGGAGCATAAAAAAGATACAGTGCTGCTGCTTCGAAACCAAATTAAAGAACTTGAAAAAGAGAATACACAATTAAAAGAGATATTAAGAGAATTTTTTTTTGCTCCGGTCTCAAAAAATTAACGAATTGGGTGAGTAAGCCGAGGGGGTTTCACCCTCAGCTCCTCTCAGAACCGTACGTGACAGTCTCCTGTCATACGGCTCCTATTACTCAGCCGATGTTACCATTCCATATTCCCAGTGTATAAAGAGTTTCGGTCTATATTTGCAAATTCTGCCAATATATTTCCGCGCTCTCTTCTTACTGGCTGGACCCGTTTTTGCAGCCCATTTGTGCTGAGCCCATTTCCTTAGATGTCGTTCTATCTGAAAGAGCGTTTGAGTCACCTCACTACGATAATATTTACCGTAATAATTTATCCATCCTCTTACTTGAGGATTGATCTGCTTCGCCAGACTATCTATCGTCTGATTGGTCTTTCGATATAATTGCCATCCACGAATGGTTTGACGGATGGATTTCTTGGCGCTGTTACTGATAGCTGGAAGGAATCCAACAAATCCTTTGCCTTCCTTATTGAGGGCTAACCTTCTTCTAAAGGTATAGCCCAGAAAGTCAAAGCTTCGGATCACTGATTCTCCCATCTCTTTGTCCGTACCACAGTAAACAATCTTTGTTTTCTCTGGATGTAACGTAAGTTTACACTTACTTAGCCGGTCCTCGATATTTGCTTTCAGCTTTTCTGCTTGTATTCGCGTGTTACAGTGCACAATGATATCGTCCGCATAACGCTCGAACTGAATATGTGGATGCTCTTTTCTTATCCACTTATCAAATGCATAATGGAGGAA
>Ga0351893_10163_pt1 | contig 21116 bp, 12 predicted proteins | sample TotcelFGM3001K15_FD_206765 | JGI IMG/M metagenome (GOLD analysis project Ga0351893, IMG submission 206765) | Enriched cells from coal bed in the Powder River Basin, Montana, United States - Total cells FGM rep3 HSBNCT.FGM.300.1.K15 ...
CCCCGGGCGCCGCCGCCACGATCTGTCGCAAATGGTGCGGTTTCACAGGATAACCGATGACGATGCGCATAAAAACCGTTTTTCCTTTCTAATGCAACCTCGCGGCCGCAATGGTCGTCAAGTGGAATCATAGGCTAAAGACCTCGCTTCCTCTTGACCAGGGGGGTGAAACTCAACAGCATTCGGGCTGAAACTTGCCCAGCGCGGATTTGTGACGATTTGCCCGCGCTGTTTTCTTTGGACAAGGCGTATGCAGGATGACGCTTCACTTCTTGCCGCCGACGTAGCCGTGTTCGACGAACCAGGCCCAGGCGTCGGCGACGGATTGACGGAAAGGACGCGGACGGTAACCCAGTTCGGCTTGAGCGCGGGCGCTGCTGTAGTAGTGGAATTGGCTGCTCACGCGGACGCCGGCGGAATTCAGATCCGGCTCGCGGCCCGTGATTCGGCCCCACAGGTCGCCTCCATAACCGCCCAAGAACCGCATCAGCGGACCGGCGCGGAACCACGGCTTGCTGCCGCCGCTGATTTCCGCGAATAGACACCAGATTTGCTGATAGGTCAAGTTTTCCCCGGCCAAGATATACTGCCGTCCCGTGGGGGCCGTTTCACAGGCGGTCAACAATCCGTCGACGACGTCGCGGACATCGCACGACGTCAAGCCGCCCGTCGGGGCCAGCGGCGTGAAACGCGTCGCGACTTCGAGCAACATCCGGCCCGAAGATGGTTTCCAGTCCCACGGTCCGAGCATGAACCCCGGGTTGACAATCACCGCGTCCAAGCCGCGATCGATATAGCTGCGGACGACCGTTTCCGCTTCCCGCTTGGTGACCACGTACGTGCAGGGAATCTTGCCTTCGCGCCGCGAATCCTCGTCGGCCGGCGCATGGCGGCCGCCCACGCCCAAGGCATCGACGCTGGACACATGCAGCAGGCGGGCCTGAGCCTCCAACGCCGCTGCCGCAACATGCTGCGTGCCCTGGACGTTGACCGCGCGCTGCTGGGCAAGCCCCGTCCAACCGAAATGCACGACGGCGGCCGAGTGCACGATTGCCCCCACGCCCCGGCAGGCCTGACGGACCGCCTCGGCGTCTCGCACGTCGCCCCACGCACGCTCGACGTCCAATCCCTCCAGGGGCCGCGAGTCCGAGTCACGACGCACAAGAACTCGCACCGTCCGGCCGCGTTCCAACAACCGTCGCACAACGTTGTTGCCGACCAGCCCCGTCGCACCGGTAACAAGAAACATTTTCGTCAACCGATTGAACCTCCATGACAGAGCGGCGATCCGTCGGAACATTAGGATATCGGCTGCGGCAGGTCAACCGGCCTGAACGCAACTAACCACGGAGCGTCCGGCCCGCATGAACCGCCCGCATGAACAACCCGTGATCGAGACGGATCAGGAGATGAGAGCCGGCTGGCGGGTCTCACCTTGCGTTGGCGAAGCCTGATACTCGACGACAAAACGCGTCAGCCCGATATTGAGAACATCGCCCGGCCGCAATTCGGCTTCCAGCACGGAACGGCCATTGACGAACGTACCGTGTTTCGAACCCAGATCCCGGACTACCAAGGCGTCCTGCGACGCATCGATTTCACAGTGTTCGCGGCTAACCCAGCGGTCCCCCAGTTGAACATCGGCATCCGGGCCGCGTCCAATCCGTAGAGGAAGATCGACCAGGTCAATTTCGTGAAACGAAAACAACGGATCTTGGGCGATCAATTTTGCGGCGAGGCTCATGGAAGGTGCAACCTGCGGGAGGACGGCGTCTTGGCGGGCGGATACGAACAGGAAACTCAAACCGCTGGCAGGGTGCGACCAGCCCAGTCGCGGCCGCTACCTCCCTACCAATGGACAATTGAACCAGAAGGCTCAGCGCGTTGTCAACACCTGGCAGCGCAGGATTCGAAAATTTTCCTTGCGCAGCGATGTCGGACAGCGGAAAAACCCTCGTCGTCACCCGGCGATCCTCGACGCGTTGCCTACAGACTCGCTTACGCCCAATTCGCTAGCAGATCCAAAGCCCCCATTTCCTGTCCCCACGCAGCAGCGACGTCGTCGGCCAAAACGTCGTCCAAGAGCCGCTCCAGTGCCGAATCGATCGCCAACGCGTCCACGCGCCGCGGTCCGTCTGTATACGAATCCCTGCCATCCTCGTCCGGCAGCCACCAGGACGGATCAGAACGGTTTTCCCGCTCGGCGGCAATCGCGATGGAGGACTCCGACGGTTCGAATGCTGCCCAAGCCAATCGGCTGTCGGATGTGCTGAAACCGTCAAGCCGCACCGAATCCAAGGGCTGTTGCAGCAGCGATTCTCCTTCGGCTCCCGACGGAATCGCCTGGCTGTTGAGCGAGTTCACCACCGCGAGCACGTCCTGGGGAGAGATCAAAAAGTCCCCGTTCACGTCGTAGTACGGCCCCTTCGCCTCGCCCTGGCCTTCGCCCTCGCCGTTCGGTATCCATCCGCTCAAATCGACCGTCCCGGACACGTTCAGGATATTGATCAAAGCCAGCGCGTCCATGGGGGTCACAAACCCGTCGTTGTTCACGTCGAGTGGATTGCTCGGATTGGTGAATTCCCCTTCTCCAGAACCACCCAGGACGAGGATCGGCGCCGTGTTCAGGTAACGGATCTGCGCAGGCGGGACGGAGACCCCAGGATCCGGTTTGATCAGCGTCGTCTCGTTCAACGGCAGATCGTCCGCCGGATCGGCCGAGAAAATGAGCGTGCCGGAGCCTCCGCTCTGTGCGACAAACCGGATCTGGAACAGCAACTGTTCGTCCGAGAAGGTTTGTGCGACGAAGCCCTGGAACGTGCCGACTTCGTCGACGATCCCTACCGTGCTGCGGTTGATGCCTTTGAGCTGGCCGCCTTGGAACAACGACCCGGCGGTGATGTCGAAGCCGAGCGGATTGACCGTGGTCGGAACGGTTACGGGCCGCGCCAGAGTTGAATTGTAGATGATGTCCAAGTACGCGGAGAATACGCCTTGCTGGCTCGGCGCAACCGTCGTGCGGATATCATCCACCCAGGCCTTGACGTAGAACTCGGTTCCCGCGGCAACTTGGTTGTTCGGCAACGCGGTTCCCTGCAGGGTCGTCGCTTGCAAGCGGATTTGCACCACGGGGGCGGAAGGGACAACGTTGATCGTCGTCGCACCATAGTCGATTTGGGCGAAGCCAACCGAGGATGCAGGAGTGTTGACCGCCGTTTCGTGCAAGGGGATGACGTCCGCCGGATCGCTTTTGAAGCGGGCTGTGCCCAACGCGCTGGCCGTAAAAACGGCGTTGAACAGCAAACGTTCCGAGGCCCCCAAGGGATCGCCGATCGTGCCCTGAATCGCTCCGATTTCGTCCAGAATTCCCGGCACCCGGGGATCGTAGAATCTTCCCTCGCTGTAGTCCGGCGAAAACTGCACGGATGCGAAAGATACGAGACCCGCATCATACAACAAGTCCGTATAAGCCGAATAAACACCTCGCTGGCTCGGCGAAACGCCAGGCGCTGAGGCATACCCCGGTTCGTTCCGCACGTCCTGGACATACGTCAGCACTTGGAACTGCATGCCCTGCCCGATTTCCGAGATCGGATTGCCGTTCATGTCGGCGGTCACCAGCCGATATCGAACCATATCATCCGTCTTACGATCGACGCCGACTTGCACGGTTACCGTTGCCGTCGAGGAGTTCCCAAAGGAGTCGACGATCGTATAGCGGAATTGGTCCGTGCCGCTGAAGTTCGTCGCGGGCGTATACCGCACCATCTGCACCGGCTGGTTATTCACATTGACCACCTGCACAACGGCGGAACCGATCGTGGACTGGGTATCCAAGCCGTTGGCCGGAATACTCACTGCTCCCGTCGGCCCGACGCGATCGTTCTTCAGCACGTTGAACAAATTCGGATCCGTGGGAACATCCAGCAGTGCCGTGGGAACGGCTGGCGGCGGCACCATGTAGCTGTCGTCGACGGCGACCGGGAAAAGGCCGCCCGCTTGGGTAATCGTCACGAAGACCGTTGCCGTCGACGTCGTCCCGGTGATGACGTCTTCGATCGTGTAAGAAAACGCATCGGGGGCGAAAGCCCCCGGAGCGGGCGTATAGCGGATGAAGTCGTCGGTGAAATCGTTGGGGGTGTTGTTGCGATCGATGACCGCCGTGCCGGAAGCCCCGGCGGTGTTCAGCGGTTCACGAATCCGCAGGTTGGCAACTCCGTTCGAGCTGGGAATATCGTTGGCCAGCACCAGGAAAATGTTGTTTCGGCTGTCTTGCTCCACTTCAAAGCTGTCGTCCACGGCCACCGGATTGCCCGTCAGGATATCGACCCGATAGTCTTCGACTTCGCCCGCAAAGGAAGACCCGACGTACGAAAGACCCAGCTCGGGTCCGTAACGGAACCGCGCGAAGGTTGTGCCGGGAATGGCGGTGCTCGGCACGGGGACTTCCAGCGTATGCACGCCTGCAGCCAACGTCAGATTCCGGAACACCTGCTCGCCGGCGTCCGCCCAACTGCCGTTGCGATTGAAATCGATCCACCCCTGTAAGCGGCCGGCGACATTGGACCCGGTCGAGACCGTGACCGTAATGATCGCCGTCCTGCCGGGCGTCAGCCCCGTCGTAAAGACGACACCGTTCTCGTCGTCAAAGTTATCGAGATCGTCGCCCAGGGCGTTCGGGTGCGGGATTCCGTCGGGTTCCCCATCGGCCAGCGCCGTCAATCCGTCCCCCAAATTAACTCCTAATCCGAAGCCGGGCACGATGGCATGCCGCGGACCGTTGACCGACTTGAGCGTCGGGTACGGTGCCGGCGCATCGCCCCAGTCGAATCCTTGATTGTCGCTGTTGCCGAAGTTCACGTCCGCAATCGTCCCGCCGCCGGTCACGGTCAGCACATGAGCCGGACCGCCTTGCACGGGAAAGGTTTGCAGCCAGCCCGGTTTCACCGCTTGACGGACGATAAGTGTGCCGTTGGCAGGAAACGAGACGTTGGGGATGCTGTACCGTCCGGCTGAATCGGTGTTGACCGCGGGTTCGCCGACATCCCGCTCGCCGTCGCCATCCAGATCGACATACACCATCCAACCGCCCAGTCCGGGCTCGGTCGAATCCCGCCGCCGGTTTTCGTCCTGATCGTGCCAGACCACGCCGCTGATCGTCACCGGGCCGGGCGACGGAGGCGGAGTCGGTTCGACGAGCCGCAAACTGCCCCAGCGCGTTCCCCAACGGCCGCTGGCCGGGACGATGGACTGACGAGGCAACGCGTAGCTGTTGAACAGCCAAAACGTCACGCCGTCGGCGGGATCCAGGGCCACGCTGGTATAGTCGCCCCAGCGGTTCTGAGACGTCGGCGTAATCCCCGCCGGCGAGTACACGTCTTGGCCTACCGCCAGCGTTCCCGCCAGCCGCGTTGTCCCGGCAGGATCCGTCGGGGTGCGGACCGCGTAATACGAACCGGGGTACAGGGTCGGACCGGTTGCCGAGAACCCGACGACCATGTTTCCGTGGATGTCGACGTTGACCGCCGGCCAAATGGTGTGCGTCGCAAACCCCAATTCCTCGCCGCCGATATTGCCTTGATCCACCAAGGGCATTATGTTCGCATTGGACGTGTTGAACTGAAACCAATGGGCGGTGACTTGATTCGTGTCCGGCCCCGACGTGGGATAGATCACCGTTGTCGCGTACAACGCGTTATTTCGCCAAACCGCGTTCACAATTCGCCGGTCTCCCCCATCGATCGGCGCCACGGTTCCGCGTTGTGGTGAGATGAAATCGATGGGAACCGAGCTGTCTTCGATGTCGCCGACATTGATCGAGAAATGCTTGAACGTCGGCTGCGTCAAGGGGTTGTTGACGCGGACCACGTCGACGAACTCTTGCACGCCGTTGTTCAGCCCGTCATACATCACCAACCAAGTGCCCACGCCCGCCGGCGCATTGCCGAAAATATGAGCCGGTTGCATACTGCGGAACTGAGGAGTCCCGCCGGTGTAATTCCCGCTGAAATCGACGCCTGCCAAGCGGGCCGCGTCCCATACGGTGACCGCGGCGGGGCCGTTGTCGTACAGGCCGCCCTTGCCCAAGCCCTTGTCGACGATCCACAGGCGGCTGCCTTGAGGGGCTTGTTGAGCCGCTGTGCCGAATCCGAACAGACTGCCCGTGATGTACAACGCGTCCTTGTCCAGTCCCAGCCCGGTATAATCGGTCCAGGTGGAAATCATCTGTCCGGGATTGGAAGTATCCGGAACGTTGATCATCGAAATGATGGATTGGTAATACCACGTTCCATTCGGATCGTTGTCATCCGACACGGCCACCATGATGCGGGACATGTCGTAGAAATCGCCTGCGCTTCGGCGATAGGCTTCGAGCGCGACGACCACGTACCGATTGGAATGCTGGTCGTATACGGCTTTGGGGTCAAATATCCTGTAATCGGCGTTCAGCGGAGCGAAGAAGTTCTTCAGACTGGTCTCCATCTGCCGCCCACCAGCTTTGGTGAACCATTGGAGGGACTGATTTCCCACATTCAGGATGTGGTTGGGACCGACCGCGCCGTAAGGATCCGGCGGCTGAACGAGGGCCGCGTTGTTGTTGAATGCGTTGTCATTGACGTTGAAGCCTTCGATCGTCTGAAGCAGCGGCGGTGAAACCGCCAACAGCCGACGATCCTCCAACGCTTCAAACAACAGCCGATGGGGACGACGCCTCACCTGGGCTCGCCGCCCCGGTTTCTCCATCACCCCTTTGCGTACCGCTTTCGACGTCTTCAAAAATCGCGAATTCACGACGTGACCCTCTCTCAAACTCGATTTAGTTCCGGCAGAGGTCGCCAATCTCGGCCAGTCTAATTGAGCGGCCGGACAAATTCCACAGTCCCGTTAGGCGGAGTTCATCAAAAAGAACGGAAATGCCCCAAGCGCAATCCCCTCTACAGATGTTTAAGCGCGTAAAAAAGTTCCGCCTAACAGAAGTTAACATGTTCCATTTCGGAAAATTAGGACGCTCGGTTGTTAGTTTGCCAACCATTTCGTCGTAACTGGCGGCATACTAGCCCGTCTGTGTTGACTCTCCCGATCACAGCAGCCGAAGCGATGGCGCAAGCCGAATGGATTCGACCGAGGATGCATGAGGTTTCGGCGGACGCAACTGAACCGTAGCGGGCTCACGGAGGGTGCCGGCGAGCAGACGGCACCCGGATCGCGCCGCTGCCAATTGATCGCCCTAACATTCTGCAAACAGAGCTTTTAAGCAGATTTGCGACCAGCTTTCAAAGGCATCTATCTCGGCGAGCAGCTCGGCGGGCGGGGCAAATCCAGCGGCCACGATATCAGTTTCCCTGGACCGGACGTGCGGCTGTTCAAGATCCAGCAGATGGACCACCCCCAAATGTACTCTGCCCACCTCTGTCTGGTCGTCGTTAATCAAACCCGCGCATCGCTCGCGGTACGGACTGGTAATATGGACCTCTTCCGCCAGTTCCCGCCTCATGCCCTCGCTGTAGGGGTCCGACATTCCAGAGTCATCCACCGAAATATGGCCGCCGATCCCAATGCTGCGTTTTCGGTGCAAACGCGCTTCGCCTTGGCCCGTGCCCCGGGTGTAGTGAAAAATTAGAGCTCGCCCCGCACTATCTGTGTGGCGAAAAATCACGTAAGGGATGAGCTGCTTGAAACTTGGGTCCAGCTCCATCTCGCTGCGCAGCCGGTAGCTGGCGTTGCCAGGATCTTGCAGTTTTTCCAGATAACGTCCAACGTCGGACGTAAATCCTTGAAAATAACCGAGTTCGTGCAGCAGCTGGGCGGGGATTACGAGCACTTGCTCGGGAGATGCTTCTGTCATGCAATGCCTGTCCTCGCGCGGCTCATCGACCGCAGCCATAGGGGAGGGGATCCATTGTGTCCAAGATCCGAATCAAGAAAGGTCAGTATAAGGATCACAAGCTCGCCTGGCGAGGGACGTAGGCCCCATGCGCCCCATGATTGACATAGCTTGTCGCTCGCCTATAAAATCCCAAGTGACGTGCTTCGATTCCCTCAACTGTTGGCGTGAGGTCCTGATGGAACGGACCCGTCGGCGGTTAGGATTATTCCGAGTCGGATTTGGGGAGAAAACAACGATGGGTGCGAACGTCAGCGAATTCACGGACAGCAACTTCGCCGCGGAGGTGCTCGAGGCATCGGAACCGGTGTTGGTCGATTTCTGGGCTCCTTGGTGCGGTCCCTGCCGGCAAATCGCGCCCATGATCGACGAACTGGCGACCGCCAATGCAGGCGCGGTCAAAGTCGGCAAGATGAACATCGACGAAAATCCGGGAGCGGCGCAACAGTATGGCGTCAGTGCAATCCCCACGCTGCTGATCTTCAAAGGCGGCGAGATCATCAACCGCTTCGTGGGTGCCCAGGGCAAGTCGAGGTTGCAGCAGGCACTGGATGAACTCAAAGGCTGAACGGGCATGGCGTGCCTAGCTTCGATCTTTAGCGGACCCTTTTCCTGATGACCGAGGTTCCGGATCTTCGCATTCGCAGCATCGGCCAGCATCAGACCGCCGATCGAAATGGGCGGTATGTGCTGTACTGGATGACCGCCTTTCGCCGTACGAGTTGGAATTTCAGCCTGCAACGGGCCGTACAGTGGTCCCGAGATCTGAGAAAACCTCTGGTGGTGCTGGAGGCCCTTCGTTGCGGCTACCGTTGGGCCAGCGATCGTCTGCACGCGTTCGTGATCCAGGGAATGGCGGACAACGAGTCCCGTTTTTCGCATCGAAACGTCTTGTATTATCCGTACCTCGAACCCGAACCCGGGGCTGGACGTGGATTGCTGGCCGAACTGGCACGGCACGCCTGTGTGGTCGTCAGCGATGATTTTCCCAGCTTTTTTCTGCCCCGAATGATCCAGTCGGCCGCTGTCCAAATAACGACGCGGTTCGAATTGATCGACTCCAACGGCCTGCTTCCCCTGCGCGCCGCCGAGCGAACGTTCGCACGGGCCTTCGACTTTCGCCGCTTTTTGCAACGGAACCTTCAGCCGTACCTGGAGTCGGATGCGAGGCCACAAGAGGATCCGCTGCAAGACTGCCGGCTGCCTGTGATGAAAGACCTGCCCAAGGCCGTCGAGCGACGCTGGCCCGCTGCCAAGCCGGCCGAGATCGTTGCTCGGCCGCAACGGCTGAACCGATTTCCGATCGATCACGCTGTTCGTCCGGCTGCGACAGCAGGTGGCACGATTGCGGCAGAGCGGGCGCTGCGGACCTTCTTAGAACGGAAATTAGCCAAGTACGCCGACTCGCGGAACGAGCCGGATGCAGACGTTACGAGCCATCTTTCGCCTTACCTCCATTTCGGCCATCTCTCGGTCCATCAGGTGTTCGCCGAGACAATGCAACAGGCGGGCTGGAGCATGGATCGAATCTCGGCAAAGGTCAACGGCAGTTCCACAGGCTGGTGGGGCGTGCAGGAGCACGTCGAGTCGTTCTTGGACCAGCTGATCACATGGCGCGAACTGGGTTACAACATGTGCTCGCGCAACGGCGACTACGATCGCTACGAGTCGCTGCCGGCCTGGGCACGGCAAACGTTGGCCGAGCATGCGGACGATCCTCGCGAATTTGTTTACACGCTGGACGAGTTCGAGTCCGCGCGGACGCACGATCAATTGTGGAACGCGGCGCAACGGCAACTGGTTCGCGAAGGCCGAATTCACAACTACCTGCGCATGCTGTGGGGCAAGAAAGTCCTCGAGTGGTCGGCAAGTCCCCAAAAGGCATTGGACGTGTTGCTCGAATTGAACAACAAGTACGCCTTGGACGGCCGCAACCCGAATTCCTACAGCGGGATATTGTGGGTGCTGGGCCGCTACGATCGCGCGTGGGGCCCCGAGCGGCTCGTGTTCGGGAAGATCCGGTACATGAGTTCCGATAACACAGCGCGCAAGCTCCGGGTGGCTGGCTACTTGCAGCGTTATGGACCGGAGGAAACGGGCTGAGCGATCGCGCGGAAATAACTTTGAGAACTCCGGGCGCGGGGCGAGATTTCCTGCCGATGAGGACGGCCCGAAGTTCCTGGGAACGCTGCACAGCATCACGATCCGGGCGTGCTATGCCGTGAAATACTCGACCGCATTCTGAAACACCCGCAGGCCGTCGCCGGGGCCCGCCTCCCGCCGCCGCGTCCATTGCGGGTGATGCGTCGGATCGATATTCCGCTCCGGGTGCGGCATCAGGCCCAGCACGCGCCCGGTCTCGTCACAGATGCCCGCCACGTCGGCCTGCGACCCGTTGGGGTTCGCGGGAAATGTCACGTCCGATTCCCCGGTGGGACTGACGTAACGCAGCACCAGCTGGCCGGCGCCGGCCAGCCGATCCAGTTCCGCCTGGTTGCGAGCCACAAATTTTCCTTCGGCATGCGCGACCGGCAACTCGATCTTGTCCAAGCCTCGCAGGAATACGCAGGCGTCGCCCGCGGTAGCCAGGTGAACCCAGCGATCTTGGTAACGGCCCGAGTCATTCAGGCACAGCGTCGCGGGCGCTCCCTGGGCGTCGTCCGCCAACAAGACGCCGGACTTGATCAATACCTGGAAGCCATTGCAGATACCCAGGATCAACTTGCCCGCGGCCTTGAACTCGATCATCGCATCCCGCAAATGATGCTGGAACAAATTTCCCAAGATCCGTCCGGCGGCCACGTCGTCGCCGTAGCTGAAACCGCCGGGCACGCACAAGATTTGATAATCCTGCGTCAGTTGCGGGTTGTCCAGCAAACGATTGACGTGCCAGACGTCGGCGACTGCACCGGCCTGCGCAAACGCATACGCCGTCTCCTGGTCGCAATTCGTTCCCGGTGCCCGCAGCACCAACACTCGAGGCTTGGCCATCAACATCCTCACCAGCGCAGCGGCTTCTGCCACGCTTCCTTTAAGTCCGCAAGGTCCGCATCGATCACCGTTTCGTCACCCTCCGCCGTGCGCTCAATCCGCAGCCGCAAATCGGATCGCACCTCGCCGATCGCCGCGAAAGGCACGCCATACAGCGTCCGTTCGAATTGCGGGCAATCCGCCGGCGTCACTTCACACAAGAATCTCGTGTTCGATTCCGAGAACAACAGGCAAGCGTCGCGTTCCGCCCCCGCCACGTCGCCCACGTCTTGCGGCACGTCGCTCAGCCGCAACGAAACGCCCAGTCCGCCCGCAAAAGCCATTTCGGCGGCGGCCGCCGCCAGTCCGCCTTCGCTCAAATCGTGACACGCCCGCACCCAGCCGGCCGAAATCGCCGCGTGCAGCGCGGCAAACGTCCGCTTGGCTGCCGCCGCATCGACCGTGGGCACGCAACCGCCGGACAGGCCCTCGACCAAACTCAGGTGCGATCCGCCCAGTTCGGCTTTCGTCACCCCGACCAAGTAAATCCGGTTGCCGGCCTCTTTCGCGTCCATCGTGACGCAGCGGCCCACGTCGTCCACTTGACCCAAGGCGCTGATCAGCAGCGACGGCGGAATCGAAATCGTTCGCTTGACGCCGTCTGCGTCCAGATAGCTGAACTCGTTGTTCAAGCTGTCCTTGCCGCTGATAAACGGCGTCTGCAACACGACCGCCAAGTCGTAACAGGCCAGCGCGGCGCGGACCAGCGAACCGAGTGTTTCCGGCCGATCGGTGTAGCCCCAGCAGAAGTTGTCCAAAATCGCGATCCGCCGCGGATCGGCTCCGACCGCGACACAATTCCGCATCGCTTCGTCGATCGCACTGGCGGCCATGTGATAGGTGTCGAAATCGCCATACCGCGGATTCATCCCACAGGCGACGACCAGGCCGCGCCGCGAGGACAACACGGGCCGCAGCACGGCCGCGTCGCCGGGACCGTCGTTCTGGACGCCCACCAGCGGCTTGATCGCGCTGCCGGCCTGGACCTCGTGATCGTATTGCCGGATCACCCATTCCTTGCTGGCGACGTTCAGCGAGCCGAGGATCCGGCACAGCGTGCCGCTCCAGTCACGGACGCCTTGCTCCGCGACCGCCGGCTGCCACGGTCCGTCGCGATGGGCCAGCGGCTGGACCGGCGGCGGCACGTATACCGCGTCGCGCACAACGGGCGGCCGCCCGTTGTGCAAAAAGTCCATCGGGATCTCGCCGACGACCTGGCCGTCGTACTTCAGTTCCAATATGCCCGTAGGCATGAACCGGCCGATCTTCGTCGCTTCGACGTCCTCCGACGCGCACAACGCCGCAAACTCGGGCCACTGCTCGTCCGATACCGACAGCACCATCCGCTCTTGAGCTTCCGAAATCCAAATCTCGGTGTAAGACAAACCCTCGTACTTGAGCGGTGCCTCGTCCAGCCAGACTTCCGCCCCGATGTGCTCGCCCATCTCCCCTACGGCGCTGGAGAACCCCCCGGCCCCGCAATCGGTCACGGCGTGGTACAAGCCGCGCTCGCGAGCCGCCAACAGCACGTCCATCAACATCTTCTCGGTGATCGCGTTGCCGATCTGCACGGCGCCGCCCGAGACGGTTTCGCTTTCGCTGGTCAGTTCCGCCGAACTGAACGTCGCCCCGTGGATGCCGTCCCGCCCGGTCCGCCCGCCGATCGCCACGATCCAATCGCCGGCCCGCGGCTCCTTGGAACTCTTGTCGCAAGGCAAGATCCCCACCGTGCCACAGTACACCAGCGGGTTGCCCAAATACCGCGGATCGAAATAGATCGCTCCGTTGACCGTGGGAATCCCCATGCGATTGCCATAATCGCGGACGCCCGATACGACGCCCTTCATCACCCGCCGCGGGTGCAGCACGCCGGGCGGCAAATCCTCGGGCCGCGTGTCGGGCGGGGCAAAACAGAATACGTCGGTATTGCACACCGGCTTGGCGCCCATGCCTGTGCCCAACGGGTCGCGGATCACGCCGCCAATCCCCGTGTTGGCCCCGCCATACGGCTCCAGGGCGGACGGATGATTGTGCGTTTCGACTTTGAACACCGCGTTGTATTGCTCGTCGAATCGCACCACGCCCGCATTGTCCTTGAACACGCTGACGCACCAGTCGTCCGCACCCAGGTCGGCGCGGATCTGCTGCGTGGCGGCAAAGATCGTCTCCTTGAGCATGTTGTCAAACCGCCGCTCGCCGTCCGCGTCGCGATAAGCGATCCGTCCGGCCAGCGTCTTGTGGCTGCAATGCTCGCTCCACGTCTGGGCGACCGTCTCCAACTCGATATCCGTCGGCTCGCGGCCCAGCCGGACAAAGTACGCTTGGATCGTCTCCATTTCGACGCGCGTCAAGTACAATTGCCGGCTGCGACTGAGCTGTTCCAACGCCGGGCCGTCCAATTCCCGAATCGGCACGCTCACGCGGCGAAATTGATACGGGGCGCCCACGTGCAACTGGTCCAATAGCAACGGCCCGACGACAAATTGCTCGATCGAATCGTTGGCCAGCAGTTTGGTGCACAGCATCCGAACCCGGGCGTCTTCGAGCCCTTCGATCCAGTACTTGCGAAACGTCCGCACTTCATCGGCCTGCAGATGAAAGTCGGCAATCGCCTGCTGGGCGCTGGTCGCCACCGGATCCATCACGCCCGCTTTGCGCAGCACATGGACAGCGCATGGCTGCGAGCCCGCGCCGGGCGGCGGTTTCGCCAAAACGGGATCCCCTACGCGAGCCACCGTCGTCCGTTCGACAATCGGATCCGACAGCAGTTCCCGAGCCAGCAGTTCCACCTGCGCGCTGGTCAATTCGCCTTGCAGCAGGTAACCGTACGCGGCGTGAATGGTCAGACGATCGCCCAATCCTAAATCGGCGGCATCGGCGGCTGCTCGCCGGCCTGCCAAGTCCGGCCGTCCAGCGGCCGGATAGATGTCAACTTGCCAAAGTGTCACGATTGCGCTTTCCCAGCTAGCCCAAGTCTCTCCGAAACCCGGTATCCGGCATGTCAACTTGTTAAAGTGTCACGGTTGCGTTTTCCCGCGTCCAGAAGCCGCCGAAGTTCGGCCGCGTCATTACGTTCCAGCGCGTGGCGGAAGGCCGACAGCACTTTCTCAAACTTGGCCAGCGACTGCAAGACGTGACAGCGATTCTCGGTGAAAATTTGCCGCCACAATTCGACGTCGCCCGACGCCACTCGGGTGGTATCTCGCCAGCCCGTGGCGGCTAAAACGAGATCCAGCGGATCGGCGCAGGCCGCCAGTGCGGAAGCCACCAGATGCGGCAGATGGCTGATTTCCGCCACCGCCCGATCATGCTCCTCGGGCGACATTCGCAGCACGCGGGCGCCCAGCGAGCGCCAAAATGCTTCCACGTACCCCACGCTGTCTTGGGCCGAACCATCGAGCGGTGTCACCACGGTGACGCAATCTTCGAACAGGTTCGGATCGGCGAATTCCGGGCCGCTCTTCTCGCTGCCGGCCATCGGATGGCTGCCGACGAACGTCCCGCGGCCGCTCAATCCCCCCGCCAGCGACCGGCAGATCTCGCCCTTGGTGCTGCCCGCATCGGTAATCAACGCGTCCGACCGGCACGCTCGGCTGGCTTGCCGGACGTAATCCGCCACCATTTCGACCGGCGTGCAAACCACGATCAAATCGGCGTCCGCCACACCGCGGGCGACGTCCGACGTGGTCCACGAGACCGCGCCGATCTCATCCGCAATCCGCAGCCGGCTCGCCGTTCGGCCGATGCCTACCACGGTCCGCGCCAGCCCGCGCTGCCGCAGCGCCAGTCCGATCGACCCGCCGATCAATCCCACGCCGATAATCGCCACCGTATCCAGCTGTTTCATTTTTTTGCGGCGGCTCGACGCCGTTTTTCATCGCTTGCGAATATGCCGTTTGTCCATGGTCCGCCGCGCCCAGCCGAACGCCCTCGTCCGCCTATCCAACCTCGTTCTGCCCCCGGTACGCATCCCGCGCCGCCTGGTACACCTCCGCCAGCGGCACGTCACGCTCGCCGGCGATTTGCCGACAGTCCTCGTACTCCGGCGAAAACCGTACCGCGCCGCCCGGACCCGCCGCCAGTTTGCCGGCGACCGGGCCCCAGGGCGTCTCGACTCGACAGGCTTCGCGCCGCAGCGTGTGTCGGCCGGCCGGCCAGCGGCGGATGCCCAACGTCGCCGTTTCGCGGAAGATGATCTCCTCCAGTCGCGGTACGTCGTCCGCCCGGCAGATCACGCTCAGCATCACCGCCGGCCGATTTTTCTTCATCTGGATCGCCGTGGTATACACGTCCAGCGCCCCGGCATCCATCAGCCGAGCCGCCGCGTATCCGACGATCTCGCCGCTGACGTCGTCCAGATTGGTCTCCAACATCCAAACCTGGTCCACGTCGACGGCGTCCTCCGTTTGGCCGACGATCAGCCGCACCAAGTTCGCTTGCGTCTCCAGATCGCGGGTGCCCGCGCCGTAGCCGATGCGTTCAATCCGCATCGCGGGCAACGGCCCAAAGCTGGCCGCCGCCGTCGCCACGATCGCCGCGCCGGTGGGCGTCGTCAATTCGGCCTGCACCGCCGATGGCGCGATGGGGACGCCTTGCAGCAATTCCGCCGTGGCCGGCGCCGGGACACTGACCCGCCCGTGCGCGATCTCGACGTACCCGCCGCCTGTGGGCACGGCGGAGCAAACCAGCCGCTGGAGGCCCAGCATATCCAATCCGATCGCGCTGCCGACGATGTCGGCGATCGAATCGACGGCACCGACTTCATGAAAGTGGACCTTTTGGATCGTCGTGCCGTGAACTTTGGCCTCGGCTTCGCCCAGCCGCGTAAAAATCCGCTTCGCCAAATCCTTTTGCGCCGCCGTCAAACAACTCGCGTCGATCATGTCCGTGATATGGTGCAGGTGCCGATGCTTATGCTCCGGCTCGTGGACCACATCCACTTTGACGGCCCGAAAGCCTTTTTTCTTGACCTCGCGGGCTTCCAAGCGACAGCTGGGCAGCCCCAGCGAATCGATCCCGTGTTGAATCGACGCCAAATCCGCCCCGGCGTCCACCAGGGCCCCCAGCAGCATATCGCCGCTGATGCCGCTGCTACAATCCAAATAGGCGATCTTCATCCGCATCAACTTTCACGCGGCCACGCGGCCGCCACCAGATTCGAAGTTCCACAAGATGGGCGCCCGCGCGCACTTCTAATCGAACGCGCACTTCCCCTGAACCAAGTTCGCTAAGCCTACTGTCAACGACGCCCGCCGCCAAGCGGGCGATCATTCTGTTGGATTCTGGTTTTGCTTTAAGGCTCCTGGGTTTACCCCAGATCCTTCGCAGTCGCGAAGCGACGTCAACGCACTAGCTGCGGGCGTCAGCCCGCAGATCATGATGGTACAGACGGTGCCGAGCCGCGAAGCGGCGGCAGCAGGGCGCTGATTGCTGTCGCCGCTTCGCGGCTCTGCGATTTGTAACGCACACCCACCCCACGGCTTACGCCGTGGGCTACGTGCTGGCGCCGCTTCGCGGCTGTCCCGATTTGCGGTGAAGACAAGGGCTGAAAACTCCGCCGAGGTAAACTAAGATAAATTCGATGGCCTCCGTCTGGACGGCAAACAACCACTCAACTGGGCAGCTCGCCATGTCAGCACTTCCCAGAATTCGGTTCAGATGTACAGAATTCAATTTTGCCGGGCGATCCGTTACCACTATGATGTAGTGTCCAGCCGGCAAGAATTGAATTCGGTGCGTCTGAGCCCGCGCCCACCCGCGGCGCATTGCACGAAGACCGCCCTCAACCCTCCGGAACCGACGGCACCGTTGGAAAGAACCATGGCCCGACGAACGCTCATCCTGCTGTTTCTGCTCTTGTCCACGGCTGTCGCGGAAGCCAAGCCCCCGGCGCGGTTCGTCGCCAAGCTGCAGGACGGCTCGTTGGTCGAGGGTGATGTGCTGGCGAACTGGCACACGGCGGATGCGGTGCCCACGCTGGACGGCCGTCCGCTGCTGGAGCCGAACAAACCGATGCTGTGGCTGCGCGACCGCCAGTTGACGGTTGCCGATTCGCCCGAAGCTTTTGTCGAGTTCTTTTCCGGCGATCGGCTGCCGGGGGTCGCGTTAGAGCATCGCGGATCGGCGCCTGAATCGCCCGAACAAGTTTTTCCGCACTGGCTGGTCCGCCCTGCCATGGTCCAGCGGCGGCCTCAATCGTTGGACGAGCCGCAGGTTCGAGTCCGAGCCCAGCTTGTCCGCCGCATTGTCTGGCAGCGGCGGCCGGCCAATCGCTACCGGCCCGGGACCGTGTTCCTGCACGATGGCAGCTCGATCCCGTTTCGATCGGCGCGTTTCGAAGGCGAACAAGCACTGCTGCTGTTGCCGACGGGCACGCGGCGCGTCCCGCTGGCGGACATGGCCGAGTTGCATTTGCCGGCCCGTGATTTCTGGCAAGATCAGCTCGACGAACTGGCCGTCCTGGGCCCCGATCCCGGGGCTCGGCTGATCCAGTTGGAAACGGACGACGGCTTGATTGCGACCGCTTCGATGGATCGCTTTACCGTGTTCGCGTGGGGCGGCGCTGAACACTGGCGGAATTGGGCGCACGGCGTCCAGCCGGCCTGGGCGCTGGACGTCTTGTTTATCCCATCGGCCAACATCGTAATTCGCCGCATGTTCGCGCCGCACCAGATGCCGCTGTCCCGCGTTCCGCACTTGGCAGCGGACGGCGGCATGGCCGCGACCGGTTCCGCGTGGCCGCCGCAAGCGAATCGAAACGTGCTGGGCGGGACGCTGCACAGCGGCGGACGCGAATTCGGCTGGGGATTCGGCGTCCATGCCTTCAGCCAACTGCGATTCCCGCTGACGCCGCTGGCCATCGCCGTGCGAACCGACCTGGGACTAGATCAAACCGTCGGCGACGGCGGCTGTATTCAAGGCATCATCCGCAACGGCAGCGCGGCGTCGCCGCCGATCTTTGAAAGCCGCGTGCTGGTTGGGTCTCGACAGGTGCAGGCGGCCGGCCGAATCGCGTTGCCGGTTCCGCCCGAAGCTCCCGGCGAGCTTGTCCTGGGGGTCGATCCCGCGCACGACAAACGGCCCGCGGGCGCCGATCCGTTGAACATTCGCGATTGCGCGAATTGGCTGGAGCCGGTCCTTGAGTTGAATCCGGACAAGCTGCGGGACGAGGTCCGCCAACGCGCCGCTCAGCAGGTACCCGCGTGGAACGATTGGACGGCGGCGGTCAGCCCCGACGCGACGTGGCCCAGTGTGCTGTGCGAGTTTCCCGGCCGGCCTCCGACGTTTCTGCGTTGTGTCACCCCGGGCAAGGAGCCCCTGGTGCTTGGCCGGCGACTGAAGCTCGACTCGCGGGCTCCCTGGCTACTGCTGGCCGTCGGCCAGGATCGAGCGCCGCAAGGCCGGCCGCGCGTGCAACTGCTGTTGGACGGCGAACCGGTGTCGGACGAAGAGATTCCGTTCAGCGACAAATGGCGCACCGATGTCAATCCACTGGTCGTCCCGCTGCAGGATTATCTGACGGCCGGTCCGCGGGAAGTCCAAGTCGAGATTCGTCAAGTCGCCGGCGAGCAGGAAACGCCCGTATCGTGGCAGGGCATCGTCGCGGTCGAGCGGCTGCCGATGATTCGCGAGTTGTTCGAGGACGACGGAGTGTTCGCGGCCGGTGTATGGCCCCCGGGCGCCGACCAGGCAGCGGCGTCGCCGACAGCCCCGCGGGAGCCTGCGTCCCCAGCGATCCTGGTGACGGAGGACAAGCAGGCGGGGACACGTTCCGTCAAGCTGCCGGCCGGCCCCAGTTATCAGCTGGACCTGCGCGGTTCGCTGGCCATCCGCGAACGCCCGGCCTGGGGCGAGTTTCGTTTCCTGCGTTTCGCCTTCCGCAAACAAGGGGCTGGGCGGATCTGCCTGCAACTGGAACATCGCCAAACGCAGGAGCGGCCGGCACGGTATGATGCCGGCGCGGGGGAGCCCTGTTACCCGCTGGCGCGCCGCGTCCGGGATGGAGCGTTGCCCGACGAGTGGATCGTCATTACGCGGGACGTGTATGCCGATTTCGGCCCCTTGGACGTCGACGGCATCACGTTGTCCGCACCCGACGGGCAGGAGGTGTTGTACGATCAAATCTATCTGGCTCGGACCGTGGACGATTTCCGGTTCCTCCCTCAGCCGCCCACGCCAAGTCCAGCGGACGAGCAAGCAGCGGCGATTGAGGAGGCCCAGCGGCGAATCCTGCCGGCGGCGGTGACGATCGATTTCGGCGAAGGCCGGATCGGCGCGGGAACGATCATCAGCGGCGACGGGGACGTGCTGACCGCGGGGCATCTGGTGATCGCCCCGAACCGCCCGGTCCGCGTTACGCTGGCGGACGGCCGGACTGTCGAGGCTCAGACCAAGGGCATCTGCCGGGACGTGGACGCGGGGCTGGTGAAGATCACCGTCCCGGGACCGTTTCCCGCCGTGGAGATCGAGAATTTCACGCAACTCGATCCGCGGGGCGTTTACTGCGCGCTGATACCTCCCGCTGAGCCGGCCGCAGACCACGCCCCGTCGGTCGTGGCGGCTCACGTCCGGCGATTGGTCGGAGCCCAGCTATGGACGGATGTGGCTTTGCCGAACGGGCTGCCCGGCACCGGATTGACGAATCGCTGGGGCAAGCTGGTCGGCGTTCACGCCGGACGGAGCAACTTTGGCGGCGCCCTCTACGGCGTCTTGATCAACGCGCAAGCCGTCGTGGGCCGGCTGAGGAACGGCGAGGTCTGGGGCCGCTGGTTGCGAGCCGCTTTGCCCGCCACCGGGCTCACGTTGACGAGTTCGTCCGACGGCCTGAAGATCCGCGCCGTGGCCGCCGATTCGCCCGCCGCGAGTTCCGGTTTGCAGCTGGGCGACATCATTGTGCGAATCGACGGCAAACCGGCGCAGGTGCCGGACCATCTGGTTCAAGCCGTAGCCGAAAAGAATCCCGGAACCCCGATCAGCATCGAATTCCGCCGCGCCGCCAGCGGCGGCACCGTCAACGTCAGCTTGTCGCCCCGCAAGCCATAGCTGAGAGTGCGGTTGGGGTCGGGCGTTCAAATTCGGCCGTTCGAGCGCCATTTGATGGGGTACCGTTTCCCGGCCAATTTTGAAATTTGAACGCCCGCCCCCCCGGATACTCCCAGGTCCGACCTCCTGCTCCCCGGCCGGTCGCGCCCAGCCCGCTCACCCAGCCAAGTCGCCGAACACTTGGAAATCAACTCCGAGACGCTGTGCAAAGGGATTCTGCAGGGACGCGTGGCCGCTCCCTCCTGCGCCGCGCGTTCGGAATCGCGGCCCCTAGTCGGGCCAGGACGCGACCATCGCGCCCGCAAGCGAGTCGGACACGCCCTCAGGTGATCGGCCACCGCCGCCCTCCGAGAAATCGCTGGTCCCGGCTTCATCAGCGTCGGGAAGAAACGTAAAATCAACGTGTGAAGGTCACGTGGGATATTCCTGCAATCGCACGGAGAGGGTATGGCCGCCATTCTGAAACACCGCATCGCTGGCACACGAATCACCGTCTGGGATGTTCTGCATCATCATTTGGATAAGAATTGGACCGCGCAAGCGATCGCCGAGGTGTTTGGCATTTCGCTGGAAGAGGTTCAGGCCGCGGTGAGCTACATCGCGGAACATGAAGACGAGGTCTGGGCCGTGCATCGCCAGATCGAGCGGCGCAACGCCCGCGGCAATCCTTCGGAAGTCGAGGCCAAGCTGGCTCAAGCTCGCGCCAGGCGACTCGCATGGTTGGCCGAAAGACAGAAGGAATCTCTCGCGACCGGGACTACGCGAGCCAGGTTGTCGACCGCCTGCTAGACTACCTGTTCGACATCAAGCGTTTCCGCGGAGCCGACCGAGTCTTTGTCCCGTAGCAATCCTCGCGAGATCACTTTCCGTTTTCCATTTCGCCCTCTCCTGTGCGATCAGCTGCCGTTGATGCGACCTGCCACCCCCTATTTTTGTGACGGGATCGAGACGGAAGAGCAGCTTGACGCCGCCCTGACCGGCCTGCCCGACGAGTGCGCTAAGCACGTGGGTCAGGGAAAAAAGGTGTTTCTGAAATGAATGTGCCCGAAAAAAGGGTGCCGGCCGCCACGGAGCTCGCCTCCGTGGAGCCCCGTTTAGCCCTCAGCGTCGCCGCCCCCGCGAGCGCGCCGGCCGCCACGGAGCTTGCCTCCGTGGAGCC
>Ga0351893_10177_pt1 | contig 18637 bp, 10 predicted proteins | sample TotcelFGM3001K15_FD_206765 | JGI IMG/M metagenome (GOLD analysis project Ga0351893, IMG submission 206765) | Enriched cells from coal bed in the Powder River Basin, Montana, United States - Total cells FGM rep3 HSBNCT.FGM.300.1.K15 ...
GGGTCAGCGAGTCTGCACCTAAATCGAAAAAATTATCCTGCATATCAATATCACTCAAATTGAGTTCTTCTTTAAAAATATCTGCCAACGATTTTTGTAAATTGGTGTTGGGTGCATGCTTAATTTGTGTTGTCGTCGGTGGAATATAAGTTGCCGCCGTTGCGGTAAATAATTTTCGATTAATTTTGCCATTTTCAGTTAATGGAAATTCTTCAATCCAAACGAGTTTAGCAGGAATCATATAATTCGGTAAATATTGACGCAAATGCGCCTTAATCTTATGTTCTTCATGCGATTGCTTATCTCGGGTGGAATAAAACGTAATGATTTTTTGTCCCACAGTTTCCTGAACGATACTCAAGGCATTATCAATGTCTGGAAAGGATTTTAGATTTTCATCGATATCATTTAATTCTATACGAAAACCATTAACTTTCACTTGAAAATCTTGGCGACCTAAAAACTCAATGTTGGAATCGGGCAATAAACGTCCGCAATCCCCAGTTTTATATAATCGCATTTTAGTTTCTGGATGCTGAATAAACTGTTTATTCGTTTTTTCTAGATCTGCCCAATAACCTTCTGCTAATCCTTTACCGGCAATATAAATTTCTCCGGTGACCCAAGTCGGACAGGGCTGCAGATATTGATCCAATACAAAAATTCCCTGATTTTCTAGCGCTTTTCCGTATGGAATGGATCGCTCATAATGTCGATGAACATCAACAGGATAAATCACTGACCAGATTGACGCTTCCGTTGCCCCACCCAAACTCATAATCTGGATATCACCAAAAATGTGATTGATCGTGGAAGGTAAATCCAACGGAATCCAATCGCCGCTTAATAAGACTAAACGCAGATGATGATATTGAATTTCAGCTTCTAAATGCAGGAGTTGAATATAATTAGTGAATATTTTCATAAATGCGGGCACAGAATTCCATACGGTCACTTGCTTCTGTAGCAATAATTCAAACCAATGTTGCGGATCTTTTTCTCGCTTAGCATCAGGCATCACAATGGTGCCGCCAAATGCTAAAGTTCCAAAAATATCATAGACCGATAAATCAAAATTTAAATTTGATAATGCCAGCACACGATCTTGCGGTGTGAGATTAAATCGATGATTAATATCTAAAATAGTATTTACCACTGCTGCATGATTAATCATAATTCCTTTTGGTTTTCCTGTTGTTCCTGAGGTATAAGTGACATACGCTAAATCTTTTGTTGATTGTTTTGGAAAAAATGCAGGTGCTGGAGTTTGTTTTAATAAATTTTTATCATCCACGGTAATAACTGTAATATCACCATTCTGCAACTCTTTGTAGTTCGGATCATTGATCTCAGAACGGGTAGTTAAAATACAACGCGCTTTAGTTTCCTGCAGTAAATGACGCGTTCTTTCGATGGGTAGTTCGGGATCAATGGGTACATAAGCGGCACCACTGATCAGAACGGCGAGACAAGCCACGACTTGTTGCCAACCTTTTTGCATATAAATAGCGACAAGCTGGTTAGTGCCGATATCGAGTTCATTTAAAACAAAGGCAATTTGATTTGCAGATTGATATAGCGTTTGATATGAAATTTCTTCGGTCGGCGTTAAAATAGCGGGTTGTTGTGGATTTTTCTCTACATTTTTTATAAATAATTCGTGTAACAGAGCATCTGAATTTTCGAAGGTACGTTCTGGAATTTTTGGCAGAGTTTGTTCGGAAAATAATGCAATATTCTGCGTCCAGATCTCGGGTTGCACGGCAAGTCGGGTGAAAATATCGCAAAAAGCTTGATGCATATTCTCGATTAATTTATCCGGGAATAATTCTGCCACGTAATCCCATTCGGTAACTAACGCTCCCTTGGCCGAATAAACTTTATGATCTAACCAAACTTGCGAAGATTGCGTGCTACGAAAATTCATATTTCCATAGGCAAAGGGTGATTGTTCATCGGTATAAAATTTATGGTCTTCATCAATAATAGAGGTAAATACGATGGGCACGCGAGTTCCCAGTGCAAAGGTTTTATTAAGTTTAGATAATTCGCGTTGCACAGCTACACCACTAAAAAGGCGATGATCTAAATCATGTAATAACTGGTTTTGTAAGGCTTTGGCTCGATCTAGAAATGATGTGGTCTGTATGTTCGTATGATTAATTTCCAGCATATTTAAGGAGGTAAAATCACCTAAAATTTCGTTGACCGCTGGATGTAATGGCAATCGATTAAATAACGTTAAATTCAACACATAATGTTGAGTGGCGCTCCAATGTGAAAGTACTTCGGCGAAAATCGCCATCACTACTGCAGAAGGTAATATTTCATGTTTTTTGGCAAGTGATTTTAAAGCGTTCCAAATATTTGAATTAATCGCTGTACGTTGTGTCTGTGAACGTTGATTTTTTATATTATGTGCGTATTTTAATTTTGGAATTTCTGGTCCTGGTGGCAAACTATTTAAGCGATTCAACCAATATTGTTTATCGCGATTATACTGGTCGGTTTGTCTAACTTTTTCTAGACCTAAAATGTAATCACGAAATGAAAGATGAATGGGTGGCAATACTTGTTCTGAGTGCATAGTTAATTCGGCCCATTCCGAAAAGAAGATATCCAAGCTCCAGGCATCTAAAATCAAAGCATCGATACTCACGTGCAGGCGTATTTTATTTTTGTCGATTAATGATGCGCGAATATCAAAAAGCGGCCATTGATTGGAATCTAAATTTTGATGCGACATATGTTGGCGCGTTTTCAACATTTCGATTTGTTGCTCATCATCAGCTTGATCCTTGAGATCTTGCGTCTTGATCGTATAATACGGGACTTCCGCTAAAATACGTTGTTCAGTTGCAGAGGGTAAAATTGCACGTAACATACCATGATGCTGAATAACTTTATTTAATGCGTGTTCCAAGCGTGATATATCCACATGATTAAGAGTAAACTCTTGATAAATATGCGTGCTGATTTCGCTTAATTCCAAGCCACCATTGCGACCTAACCAATAAGCTTGTTGTATGTCGGTTAATGGAAATGGCTCGTTTTCATGAGCAGGATCAGGCACTATGGTGGGATAAGTCTGATCGGTTTGTTGGATACACTGCAATAACTCGCGTAAAGATTTGCTTTCAATAAAATTACGCACTGTTACCGTGCCGCCTAATTTTTGGTGAATCGCTAATAAGGTTTGAATAATTAATAAGGAATGTCCGCCCAGTTCAAAGAAATTATCCTCTGGTTCAATTTTGCTGGCATCTAAGCCTAAAATATCAGCCCATATTTGCGCGAGCATTTTTTCATTTTCCGTTTTTCTGCTCGCAGTGATGGACGGTAATGCAGTTTTTTCTGCTTTATAAATAGCAACTAACGCCGCTTTATCAATTTTACCATTTTCAGTTAATGGGATTTTTTCTACTTTAATTAATTTTCTCGGTAACATGTAACCCGGCAACATCGATGCTAGATACTCTTTGAGTTCCCGTGTGAGTGTATCGCTAGCATTCTCATGGCCTGTATAAAATGCAATAATTTCATACGTCGTTTCGGCGGGAAGGTGAATGACGGCGCTGGATTTAACTTGTGGATTACGCATTAATGTAGAAGTAATTTCACCCAACTCTATGCGATGTCCCGCAATTTTAATTTGCGTGTCCGCGCGACCCATATATTCGATATATCCGTGATGAGACCAACTACCTAAATCTCCGGTCCGATATAAATATTCGCCGCTTAATGGATGATAAATAAAATTCTCTTTGGATTTTTCAGGATTTTTCCAATATCCTTTAGCCACACCAATGCCACCGATATAAATGTCACCCACCACACCAACAGGACAATGTTCTAAACTTTGATTTAACACGTACATATGCTGATTGGCCATCGAATATCCGTATGGAATTCGTTCATGTTTCCCAGCACGCGGAATCATAAAAATAATCGACCACACGGAGCCTTCGGTTGCCCCACCTAAACTAATCACATCACAATACGGAAAATATTTGTAAATTTTTCTCGGTAATTTTGGTTCTATCCAATCACCACTGAGCAATACTAATTTAAGTGAATAAATCGGTTCTTTTTTATAATAAGATAAATGTTCGATAAACATTTGCATAAATGCAGGAACACTATTCCAAATCGTAATGCGATATTTTTCTATGAGTTCTAGCCAATGTGCAGGCTCCATTAATTTGTCTGGATCAGGAAATACGACAGCTCCGCCGGAAATGAGTGGCCCGAAAATATCGTATACCGAAAGATCGAAAGTAATTCGCGATAATGCAAAGGTACGATCTTTTTCATTAATCGAAAAATGCCGATTGATATCATTTAATGTGTTAACGACATTGTAATGGGTGATGGTGACACCTTTCGGTTTTCCAGTCGAGCCCGAAGTAAAAATGACATACGCGATATCATCTAACTTAGATTTTACGTTGGGAGTTTCTGTGGTAAATTTTTCTAATTCAGCTGAATTGTCTAAATTGATAATCGTATAGTTGTCGTTATTTTTAAATTTCAGAGGCAGTTGTGTGATACTGTCTGTTTCAGTAATAACAATGCTAGCATCGCTTTGTTCTAAAACCTCTTCGATTCGATTAATCGGCCATATGGGTGTTAATGGTAAGTAACCTGCGCCCGCAGTTAAAATGGCTAAGCTGGCTAGCGCTTGGCGCCAACCTTTTTTCAATAAAATGGCGACTAACTGATTCGATTTAACTTCATGTTTTATTAATGCGTGGGCTAATTGATTGACTTTGTGTTGTAAAGTTTGGTAAGAAATTTGATGAGTCTTTGCATAAATGGCAATATTATTCGGAGTCAAGTTTGCTTGTTGCAGAAATCGTTGATGTAGACAAAAAACGGGCGGTAATTGTTTTACAGAGTTTGCACGGGTAATAATTTTCTTGTCTCTGGCAGATAAAATTGAAAAACTTTCATTCCACGCTTTTAACGATAAATCTGTTAATAATTGTAAATAAGCGGAAAACATCTCGCCGATTAATTGGTTTGGAAAATAATTTTGTTGATATCCCCAAGTGATTTGTAATTTATTTTTGAATTTATGCACATTACAATCTATCAACACATCAGATTTAACACTTTTAGCGTGTCCTGTAGACTCAAAATTTCCTGCCAATAAATCGCGCTGTAGTTCATGACTTATATTAACTGTGCTATTAAATACTATTGCGATTGCAGTTTGACTATCGCGCTGATGCAGCCGATTTAATTCAGCTTGGAATTCGATCCCAGAATAAAGACGATGCTCAAGATCAGCGGCTAATTGTTCTTGAGTAACCAGGGCGGTATTAATGAAAGTCTGCTCCGCTCTTTTGTGGGCTACCTCAAAAATAAGGGAAGAGGTAAAGGGTCCGATAATATCCGTAACTTCTGGATTTAACGGCAATCGGTTATACAGCATGAGATTAATGGCGAAATGAGTGACCTTACTCCATTTGCGTAAGACTTCAATGAAGGCAGTTAATAAGACGGTATTCAGCGAAATCTGATATTGATTAGATTTTTTTAATAAATTTTCGATATTTATGGTTCCATTTTTATAGACGATTTGTTTCGCAGCTTTGGAGTTTTGCGTGTGGGGCAGAATTGGACCTAATGGAAATTGGGGGAGGCGATCTATCCAGTATTTTTTATCCGCTTGATATTCGGGTAATTGATTTATTTTATTGTAAGTTAGCTGGTAATCGCGGAAAGTTAAAACCAATTTTTTAAGTCGGTCGCCGTTATTTTGATATAACATGCTTAAATCAGTAAAGAAAATTATTTCGCTGAGTGAATCAAAAATTAGTGCATCTGCTTTAAAATGAATGTAATCCTCCTTTTTATAACGCGAAATATGTATACTAAATAGTGGCCAGTAGCGTGGATCGAAAATTTGTGCCTGAATATCTTTTCTTAATTCAGTCAGATGGTGATCATATAAATCGGCGGATAATTTGCTCCAATCGTGCAGATTAATGGTATAGTGCGGTGGTTCAGCGAGTACATGCTGGTATCCGTTTTCTTCAATCACCGCTCGTAACATGGCATGACGTGTGATTAGTTTATTTAGGGCGATCTCTAGTTGCGCAATATCTAAATTATTGCAGCGAAATTCGAGATAGAGATAAGATTGATTGGGTATATTTGGATTTTGACGGTTAATCCAAAACGCTTGCTGCATGATGCTTAATGGAAAATCTGCATATTGTTGTTGTGGATTAATTTCTACTTTTGGGAACTTAACTTGACTAATTTCGGTAATTTCTGTTGATTTTTGTTTTTGTGCGATTAATTTAGCCTGGGAATATAAATTATCATTCGCAATAAATTCTTTAATTGTCAATGCCACACCAAATTTTTGATGAATTTCCATAATTGTACTGGGGATTAATAATGAATGACCCCCAATATTAAAAAACAAGTCATTTGCACTAATTTCTTTGACACCTAATATTTTCGACCAAATTTCGGCAAGCTCAACTTCGAATTTATTGGAAGGAGCAATATATTGCATTTTTAATTCTGCTATTTCTGGGGTTGGCAAGGCGCTGCGATCAATTTTTCCATTTGGTGTAACGGGAATATGATCGATCGGTAAATATATTAAAGGCATCATATAATTGGGTAAAATTTGGATGAGTGCTTTGCGAATGGGTTCAAAATCAACGATCTTATCTGTACAAATGAGATAGGCAACCAAAACAGGCTCGTCTTTTATGGTTTTAATCGCAACAACGGACTGTTGTACGCCGGCTTGTTTATTCAGTGCAATTTCAATTTCTTTTAATTCGATGCGATGACCATGAATTTTAATCTGCGAATCACGGCGTTCTTTGAAGATCAAATTGCCATCTTTTTGTTGTGTGGCCCAATCGCCTGTTTGATATAATTTTTCATTAGGATCAAATGGACTCATGACAAATTTATTTTTGGTTAAACTCGGATTATTGATGTAACCTTTAGCGACGCCTTTACCCCCAATAAAAATTTCACCCTCTTCACCGGGATTAACTAGTTTTTTATTTTCATCTAAAAGATATACTTTCGTGTGTTCTATGGGGGTACCGATGGGGACTATAGTGCTTCCTGTATATTCTTTTTGATACTGAAAACAAGTTACAAAAACTGTGGTCTCTGTGGGTCCATATGCATTATAAAGATGAATGTCAGGTAGCGCTTCTTGAATAGCAGCAAAGGTAGAAGTGGCAATCGGTTCAACGCCGGTAAATAGCGTACTTAATTGGATGGGTTCAGTATGGATTTCCAGCCAACTGACAAAGCTTTTTAATACAAAAGGTGGCATAAAAGTAAAATCAATTTTATATGTGGAGAGAAAATTAAAAAATTGTAATGGGTCCATACGCACCATTTCGGCAATTATATATAAAGTGCCACCGACTAAAAAATTACACCAGATTTCATACAAAGCCACGTCAAAATTCATCGTTCCCCATGAGGTGCCTCGACCGTGTTGTTGATAAGAAAAATTAAAATTAATATATTGCATTAAATTAATAATATTGGCATGCGTGATTTCAACTCCTTTCGGTTTTCCGGTCGACCCCGATGTATAAATAACATAAGCTAAATTATTTTGGCTTAGCGTGGGTCTAGTAATTTCGGGAAGGTTTTTTTGATAATCGATAGTGTCTAAAATAATTTTCGGTTGTGTCGGAAAATTCGCCTTGAATTGTCCTGTCGTTAAAAGTAATTGTGCGCCGCTATTTTCGACCATATATTCTAAGCGTTCAGCAGGATATTGCGTATCTAGTGGTAAATAAGCAGCACCGGCTTTTAAAATACTGATTATCCCGAGAATCATATGAATACCGCGATCGATATGTAAACCAATTAATGTGTTGGGCGGTAATTCGGTTTTATAAGTGGTTTTGTACTGCAAGCGGATTAATTTTGCGATATATTCGGCTTTAGTATTTAATTCTCTATAAGTTATTTTTTCGTTTTCGTAAACGACAGCATCTTGGTTGGGAATGCGTTCGGTCCAATATTCAAATATTTGTTGTAATTGAGTAAACTTGGCAGCTAATTTCATAGGATGAATGCTGCGTTTTTTAGCTTTAGGTGGTGGGGTGGGTATTTTAGGTTTAATACCGCGTGACAAATTTAAAATAAATTCATGAAACTTTATTACGGAAATTTTATTTTTATTGCATAAGCTATATATTTCAAGTTTTTTATCAAGCTCAGGTAGGGTAGGTGTTTCTCGATAAAAATTGATGAGGATATTGGCTTTTTCTGCATTGCAGACTTGCTTTAAGTCATCGGTTGGGTGGACATCGATATTGTGTTCCTTAGCCCATTCTTGTATCTTCTCATTTTCAGTAAAAATGCCTATGATTTTATGGCCGTGGTTCACCACGCTTTCTAAGCAATCGGAAATAGAATCCTCTTCTGTTTTAACATAAATTTTTAATTGTTTCATTTTTTCTCTTAATCAATTAATTTATGTTTTTTAAACACTTCTCGTGCGGGCGGATAATCTAAAACATGGGATTTTTGTAAAAATTCCACGATATTTTTTACAATAGGATTGATAGCTTTGAAGCTCTCTTCAGTGCGACCGACATGTGTGTCTTGAATAATCGTTTCAATTTCGGTATCGGAGAAATTTAATGCTTTCAATGCATTTCTATCAAATCGGCGCTGATGATCCGCTTTTAAATATTCCCGAATAAATGTCGGTAATATCTCTACCATAGCATCCTTTTCTTCGTTGCTTAACTGCTCCCAAAAAACCGTTAATACATTTTTAAAATAACCACTGTGGCGTGCTTCATCGGCCAAGTGATCAATCATCACATCTTTAAATGTAGGATTGAGTTGAGTTTCTTTTTTAAAATCTACCAAATCTTTGGTTATCGAATTTTCGCCGATGCAGACGGCGATAATTTGAAAAATGTCATTTAATTCTTTGGGCAAAGTTTTTTTAATTGCAGTAATTGCATTATTTAATTCCGTTTCTGGAACGAGTTCAATGGGTGGCACACCCGTTTTTTCTTGAATTTGTTGCATAAAATCCATGGCGACATAAGTGTGATAGGCTTCATCGACCATCACGGTGACTGCATCTAAACGCATTTCTGGGGGAAAATGATAGGCCAAGCGATCGTTAGCTATTTTTAACACGCCCTCGTTGATTACCTCGGTTTCGGTTAATGCGATATCCGTCATGTACTTATATGCGGATTGAATGAGTAAAAACCGAGTGGCTTCTGGTCCACGCGCTAATACTAACGGATGCACGCAAATCGGTTGACGCGAAATAGGGAAGTAATGTAAATCCAAGGTATCATCTTCGATCATACGCCGCGGACGAGCTCGAACGGTTGCAAATTGTTCCCAGTGATCTTGCTTACTTTTATAGTTAAGTTGCATAAAATTAACCTCTTAGTAAGTATAATATACGATGATCAAAAATAATACATGTCGACTTATTTTTTAAGAGGTTGAAATTACTGGATAATTTAGGCTATCTTGGTTTGCAAAAACCGTTATAGAGGATTTCTGGAGTTTCGATCCTGGCTATAGACGCGCTCAATCCACTCTTCGATCCGGCCAATAATTATCGTATAATACTCCTAACTTAAATTAGACAGGATGTTTCTTATGAAATTAAAAGTTATTGGACTCGGTTTCGGGTTGTTAATGGCATCGGCTATGCCGGCTTTCGCTGCTGACTCCCAAACCACCACCACTCAGCCTAACGCGCAAACGAATACACAAACCAACAGCACCACGGCAAATACACAAGCACCTGCTACGCAAGATAACAGCAAAAATGCTGAAATCATTGCGTGGGTCATGACTGTGGATAAATCCGAAATCGCTGCTGCGAAAATTGTGTTGAAGAAAAAGATTTCTGAACCAGTGAAAAAATTCGCGCAAATGATGATTTCACAACATGGAAAAAATCTTATGCGTGCTAAGCAATTGAGTCATCACATGAAGGTAAAACCGGTTGAGGGTTCAGATGCTAAATCATTAAAAGAAGACAGCGAAAAAGAAGGTAAGAAATTAGAAGGCATGACCGATGGAGTCGATAAAGAATATATGAATGCCATGGTCGATGGTCATACCGCTGCTTTAAAACAAGTGGATGATTATCTTCAAGCTGGGGATCAAAATCCTAAAATGCAAAAATTCCTGAAAGATACCAAAGAAATGATTTCACATCATTTAGATGAAGCGAAAAAAGTTCAAGGTAATTTGAAAGACTAATCGATAGTTTTATGGGGCTGTTGTTATTTAAATGTAATGGCAGCCCTTCGTTTTTTCAAGAAATAAATAATGATCTCGGATCTGTGATCCGGGCTACGATTTAAGGATAAACCCGCTTTTTTCAGCCTTTTTTATCGCAGCATAATCATTTCTAATCACCACAGGATCATGATGCGCTAGGATCACTTTGCCGGGTGAGCTCGCTAAATCTTGGGTGATTTCGAGTTTATCGCCTATTTTAACCGCCATGATCATATCTGCAAAACTAGGTAAGCGCTGAATTTTTTCGATTAATGGAATCGATTTAATAATTCCGGTTTGGGTTGAAGCTAAAATCACGAGCAACGCATGTTGTGTAAGCTGATAATGTTCGCGTGTTCTCGCAAAAAAACTTTGTGGATCGAGATATGAATCTATCATTAATTCGATTTGATTGTATCCGAGACATTGTTTGTGAACTTGGGGCCATACGTGTCCGCCGACGCGTGCGCCAATTTCAATTAAAATAGGTCCGTCAGACGTTAGCATAATTTCAGCATGACTGGCGCCGTAGCGAATTTCTAATGCATTTAATACTTGCTGAACATAATTCGTTAATGTCTGTTGCGCTAATCCTGCGAAAGGTAATAATTCTTCGGTATCGTAAATAATTCGGTGATCATCGGTAAATGTTTTATGACATTGCCAAATATCGCTAATATAATGCTTGCCTTCACAACTTACCGTATCCACGACATATTCCGTACCCTGCAGAAAAAATTCGACTAATACTTCTGCATTTTCGCCACCGAAACGATTTTTACTATGCTGAATTTTATCAAAAGCATCTTTTAAAATATTGGCTGAATCACAGATAAAAACATTATCGGAAAATGCACTCGAAAGTGGTTTCGCCACCACTGGCCACTGCGTATTGGCGGTGACCCATTCTAATGCTGTGGCATAATCTGTGGTTTTAATGTCTTGCACATGGGGGACATGATTTTCACGTAATGCTTCGATCATTAAATATTTGTCACGTCGCGCGGCACTTTTTTCATAACTATTACGCGGGACATTAAAACGCGAAGCCAATAAGTCTGCTAATAAGACGCTGGGTTCAGTTCCTGGAATGACTGCTTGAATGTTAAATTCCGCTAATTGAGCGATTAATTTCTCAAAATTGTTATCAAAAATAAAATTGGCGATATAATCTTTAGGATCAAAAGTACTAATTTTATAAAGTTTTTGTGGTGTGCTTTGCACGTGAATGCATTGCATATTTTTAGTATGTGCTAATGCCGTATAGATTTTTGAAAACCGATAAGCATCAACAATAATACAGGCAGGTGTACTCACTAGGGACTCTCAACTGTGGATATTTTTAAGCGAAAAATTCGATAACTAATTAATGCTGCGATTAATGCACAAATGGCACCGAGAATGTAGGAGCTATATCCAGTGTGATTCATTGAAGTGTAAACGCCGAAAAAAGTTGCAAGGGATTCGCCCACTCCCCAGGCTGTCATCATGATGGCTAATGCTAACACGGGATTATTTTTAGGATAAAGTTGTATGGCCATCGTCTGATAAGTGGGTAACCACGCGATTTCTCCTATCGATAAAATGATGACGCCTAAGAAGCTGAGATAAAGGATATTTTGGCCGCTAAATAATAGAAGAAATATCCCCATTGCAAATAAAATATTGCCGATAACTACAATCAGGGGATGCGCTAATTTTTTTAATAATGCGGTGAATGAAGTTTGCAATAAAACGATAACGATGGCGCTGACTAAATATAAAATACCGACCATGCGTGCGCCAATTGTGTGATTGGCGTAAATCGGTAGTACATCATAAAATTGGGCATAAGCGATAAAAGTAAAAAAGCTGGCGAGCGTTAATAAAATATACGGTTTTTTATTTAATTTTCTTTGATTATTTTCAACCTGCGCGATGGAAACTATTGGATCACGTGGAATGTTTAATGCAAAATAAATCGCGACCAATGAAAAAAATACCGGTGCTAATGGTAAATAACGTAAATTATAATGGATAATTAAAGCACCTATTAAAGATCCCACTCCTGAACTTAAATTTAAGGCGATATTCATATAAGAAAAGCCCCTTAGGTGTGCACTTTCTTTAATATTTAACGCAATGGCGGCTAACAATACTAATGATGCAATGGCAATTAAGGCTCCTAATATGAGTGATAATAAGTACCACAAGAAAATATTTTGAATATGCAAGACAGCTAAAATAAATATGATTAAATAAGTGATGGTTGAAAGAATTAAACTTAAAACTGCCGCTTGTTTTTTGTGAAATTTCTTGATGGCATTTGCGAAAATCAAGGAAGCCGAACGTAAACTGATAATGACTAAAGCGGTGACGATTGAAATATTCAGCGGAGATAATAATTTTTCTTGGGCGAGCCACACAGGATAAAAGGGTACAAATACAAATAAATTGAAGCTAGAAAAAAAGCGCGCTATGTAGATATGTAAGACATTATCTTTCATCAATCACCCACTGTTGGGAATCGAGCTACTCCTTAATATAATGGGAAAGTGAGGAAGAGGCAATGTAACCTGGATGTAGTCTGGACGTAGCCTGGATCGTAGATCCAGGATCCTTAATCTCCTGGATCTACGATCCAGGCTACATCCAGGCTACTTCCATATCCACAGAATGCCTGGATAAGCTTGTGGATAACATTGGGAAAACGCAATTAAAACGCCGAATAGCAGCTTGTAGCAACGAATTGTTTGAATTGCTTGCAGATGTCAATTTATCGACTGCATAGACCAACGATTAAATAAAAACGAGAACACCCAAGTGTTCTCGTTTTTTAATCTTGTTAAAGATTAACGGTTTTGACCGCCGTGACCACCTTCCTGATCTTTCTTTTGACCGGGTTTTTGATCGGTGCGACCCGTGCCTGGAGTTTTTTGTCCTTGGCCAGGCTTATCATACTGACCGCCGAGATGTTGTTTTTTTGGATTTATCATAATTGTTTCCTCCTATAAACACAAAAACAGTCACCAATGATGAACTGTTTGTGTATGAATAAATATAGTAGTTTTAATTTTAATTACTGAAATGCCGTTTATAAGGTCTTGCATTTATTAGAGATTATTTTTAATTAATTACTTATATGTTATTGATATCAGGCGATCATTGGTGCAAAAACCTCGGGATCGCAGATGACATTAATGATGACGGGACCATTTTTAATTGAAAAAGCTTCGCGTAATTTCGCGTCGATTTCATCATTATTGGAAATCGTGAATCCGCTGGCGCCGGAGGATTTCGCTAATGCTGTAAAATCTGGATCAACTAAAATTGTTCCGTAAGCTTGATCTTGTTGAGCGATCACGCGCTGTAATACCCCATTATTAAATACAATTAAAATTATATTTAATTGACATTGTACGGCCGTATTAATCTCACCTAATACCATTTGAAAACCACCATCGCCACAAATTCCTACGACCACATGTTCGGGTTTTTCGAGTTTAGCGGCGATTAATGCGGGCAAACAAAATCCCATGCTACCCATACGATTACTAAGTAAAACAGATTGATAATGAGTCAGTTTCATGTAGAGGAGGGCCCATGCAATGCAATCACCGATATCAAATCCAATAATGGTATTAGGTTTATCGATATAAGTATTTAATTTCTCAAAAAAGACTTTTTGATGTACCGTATTTTTTTTATTTTCGATTAACGTATTTTCATTCGAGATTAATTTTTCGTGTGTGAGGCTAGCAAATTTAAGTAATTTCATTGAATAAGAATCTATACATTGTGCGAGCAGTGATACGATATCGCTGATGCGACCTAATAAAATTCTTTTTTGCACGAATTGATGACTGAGTGTCGTGATATCAGGTTCACACTGAATTAAAGTGCGAATCTGATTAATGTTTTTATCTGTGATAAAATGCACGAGATCATCTACACCCAGCGCTAAAACCGTTTTTGCTTTTTGAATAACTTGAAACGCTTCTTGATTAGCTGGCGCACCATATAAACCCAAAACACCAAAATAATTCGGATGTCTCTCGTTGACAATTCCTTTTCCTGCGAATGAACAAATAATAGGGGCATGAATTTTTTCAGCTAAGCGTTCTATTTCAGCACCCGCACCGAAGGCTCTGGGACCCACCACAATTATAATATTGGGTGATTGGGTTAATTCAGTCGCAACAATTTTAATGGCTTCATGGGGTGGCGCCATGAGTTCCACAGGTCGGTGAGTATGCAGATTTAATGTGAAATCACATTCTTGTAATTGTACATCACGTGGAATGGCTAAATGCGCCGGTCGATTATTTTTAATGATGTAACCCAGTGTTATTTGCAATAAACTCGGAACTTGTTGTGCATGCTCTATTCCTAAACTACAGCCACAACATGTACTTAATAAATTGACTTGATCGATATCTTGAAAATGCGAAAGATTGCGTTTTAATGTGGGAATTAAACCGGTTAATGCTAAAACCGGTGCACGATCTAAATTCGCATCGAGTAATCCGGTTATTAAATTTGATGCACCAGGACCGCTGGTCGCCATGCAAACACTTAAGTGATGAGTCAGTTTTGCTTGCGCAGAGGCTGCAAATGCCGCTGCCGACTCATGCCGCATGAGAATCCACTCAAGATTGGGGTTCCTATCAATAGCATCCATTAACGGCAAAATCGCTCCGCCAGGATAGCCGAACACATAACGAACGTTATACATTACTAAAGTATTACAAATTAAATCGGCAATATTCATAGCGTTATCTAAATATTTCCTTAATTTAAGCTATTAATTACTTAAATATAAGCTATTTTGGGAGAGAGAGTAAGTTTATGAAAAGAGTCTTGCTTATACTCTTTAAAAATTAAATTTTTATTTTGTGGTTAGATTTGCACACGAGGCTCATATAATCGTACGCCATTTATATGTGGGTTTGGAACGACACAGACAATAATGTTTAATGAGTAGAAAATTCTGCGCGTAGTTCATCATATGCTGCTTTTAATAGCTTCTTGTTGTTTTATTTTTTGAGTAGAACCCTCTGAATATAATGCTAGGGTGATAACAGGATTATTTTGGATATTCATATAATTCTGCTTAGCGAGTTCAGTTTCTAAATGCCCTAGTACTTTTTGCTGATTACACAAATACCCATTATAAATGGTTTGAGTTATTATAAGCTCAAATTGTGTTTTGGGTTTATCTACTTTTGGGAGTAAGGGTAGTACACAAGATCGATATTCAGCAAGCGTGAAAACGATGTCAGGATTAGTAAGTGGATCATTAATCAGCTGAAAATAGTGGTGATTACTATAATAATTAACCCAGATGGCTATCTATAACCATTTGATTAATAGGCAATAAGATTGTTGTGACGTGTCACAACAATTGGGAACTAAAGGGGGTTTCAGTGCCAAAAGATATTACCGTCAATCTTTTTAAGGATATTAGCGATCTTATTGATGATGTAAAAACTAACCTTGCACATTACGCCAATACAATGCTGGTAACATTGTATTGGCGGATTGGGCAGCGAATTAACCAAGACATTCTTAAAAATGATCGTGCTGGGTACGGTGAGAAAATTATCAAACAGCTCTCTAATCAACTCACACTACAATATGGCAGTGGTTTTGATATTCCAAATCTCACCAGGATGATACGTGTTGCAAAGCTATATCCAAAGCCGCAAATTGTTGCAACGCTATCGCAACAATTGTCATGGTCGCATTTTGTGAAATTAGTCTCCATCGACGATTCATTAAAGCGCGATTTCTACACGGAAATGTGTTGTTTGGAAAAATGGAGTGTTAGAAACTTAAGGCAAAAAATTGACGGCATGCTCTTTGAGCGCACAGCACTTGCTAAAAAACCAAAATTGATTATCGAAGCAGAATTAAAAAAATTAAAAGACGGTGATATAACCAATCCTGATTTATATTTACAGGATCCTTATGTCCTTAAATTTCTATATCCAAAAACAATTTCTTCAGAGCGTCATCTTGAAGATGCTATTCTCAGCGAATTACAAATTTTTATTCAAGAAATGGGTAGTGATTTTTGTTTTGTTGCCCGGCAAAAAAGAATGAGCACTGGAAAAAATGATCGATATTTAGATTTATTATTTTTTCACCGAGGCATGAAAAGACTAATTGCAATCGATCTCAAATTAACTCCATTCCAACCTGAACATGCTGGGCAAATGGAATGGTATTTAAAATGGCTTGATAAGCATGAAAAACGTCTTGGCGAAGAAAAACCACTCGGTATTATAATTTGCTCTGACAAAGATCAAGAAGATTTAGAGTTACTTGAGCTTGGGAAAAACGGAATACATGTTTCACAATATTTAGCAGAATTACCACCACGAAAAATTTTTGAGAAAAAATTGTGGAATGTCATTGAAAACGCACGCGAGAAATATGCAAGATTAGCGCAATTATCTGATGATAATAAAACAGAGAAGTGAAAATGAATTCACAATTTAAAACACTATTACCCCTATTTGATTTGATCGATCATACTCATTTACAGCAAGATTTTTTTCAGAATGTCAATCGAAAGCTATTAAAAAAGCAATTGAATTTGAAAATCATGCCGCAGCAGCCAAGACACTTTTAATCGAAGCTAATTTATTTATATTCTGATCGCTGCGTCTTCGTGTTAGAAAAAAAACGGCTTACTTCTCCAACCCTGACTCGCGTCGCACCACCTCATAAATCGCGCTCCAATCTTTTTTTTCTAATCCTTGTGCGAGCGCCGCGATCATTCTACCGCAAACAATATTCGCTAATTCAGGCACTACACCAGAATCTGCAAATGATTTTTGAAAAATATTTAAATCTTTAATTCCGCCACGCATATCAAAATTAACCTGATCAAAGTCACGTTTTTTAATTTTTTCGATATACAATTTAATGGCTGGATGAGCATAAAAATTCATTAAAAAATCATGAATAATATCAAGATTAAGCCCATTTCTTTCTGAATAAACATACAATTCAGAAATTAATTCGAGGCTGGTTAAAATAATATAATTTAATGATATTTTTATAACATTGGCATCGCCTGCATTTTTTCCAATTACCAGAATTTTTTCAGAATAGGTCTCAAATATGAATCGACATTTCTCGATTGCATCATTATTCCCTGCGACTAATGTCGTTAATTTTCCAGCGAGCGCCGCCTTAGGCACGCCTAATACATTCGCTGCAATGTAATGCGAAGCTTTTTCTTCATGTAATTTTTGCAATAAATTCGAGGTTGAAGGTGAAACGGTGGATGTGCTCATGTGAATGGTGCCTGGTTTAAGACACTTTACAAAATGCTGAGTGGTTTCCAACACCGAATTATCATCATATAAACTTGTAATCACAATATCCGCATTTTTTACTGCATCTTGCAGGGAGTTGGCTAATTCAGCCCCCAAATCCACGAGGGGTTGGCATTTCTCCGGGGTCCGGTTGTGTACGATTAAAGGAAGGCCAGCTTGAATAATGCGGGTCGCTAATGCGCTGCCCATTTTTCCACAGCCAATTAATGCAATATTCATCATACACATCCTCAGTTTATTCTTTAATATAGCAGAAGGGGTATCATTCAATAGATGGCGGAATAAAGGTAAATTTTAAGAAATTATCTATCAACGATCTTGTGTACGGATGACCTGGAGACGAGAAGATTAATAAATTACTAAAGGAAAGTACTAATGTTCGTCAATAGATTTACATGGCTACCTAGCGGAAAATCGAGACAAATCTCGTTTCCGTCAAAAAGCTTACACGGATTTAAAGAACTTGCAAAAGTTGAATTAGAATTGACGAAGCAATTAATTCTATCGAAAATTATCTGTCTGATATTATTGTTTTTGTAGCTCATAAATTACATTACTACTTGCGCCGACCGTTTTTAAAATATTTTTTTCCACTAATTTTTTTAGTTCTCTTTGTAGCGTTCTTCTTGTCACAGGTGTGCCTCGAGTATTAGCGCTTTATTCTGCATTTTAGACAACCATTCTTCAGATAAACTGGTTGCTTCCAAAAAACCTCGAGCGCGCTCGATAATAGTGAGCTCATTGGTGATGGAAAGTTTAGGCATAAACATTCTTGATTCCTCTCTTAATTCATCTTACTGGTGTCGCAAGAATGTCGCGAGATAGGTCGCGGGAGTGTCGCAAGAAAAATAAATTCAATCAATAAGTTAAGCTGTTGTCACGTGAGCGATCAATAAAACTTTCAATTACCCACATTTTTTGAAACTGTAAAGCTAATGACGAGTTGTTCTGAGCGTGAAGCTTAAATTATCCTCCTCACTCGTCATCTTCCTCCGTAGGCCGTGCACAGTATAAAGAAAAGCGCTTAAATA
>Ga0351893_10178_pt1 | contig 18581 bp, 20 predicted proteins | sample TotcelFGM3001K15_FD_206765 | JGI IMG/M metagenome (GOLD analysis project Ga0351893, IMG submission 206765) | Enriched cells from coal bed in the Powder River Basin, Montana, United States - Total cells FGM rep3 HSBNCT.FGM.300.1.K15 ...
CTACCCACGGGTTCGCCCAGAATGACATCGGGTCGCCGGTGCGATTCCAGCTGTTCGATTGCGGCGGCCAAACCGTTGAAATCGCAGCAAAAGCAGGACCCGGCCACCTCGCCGACGTCGAACCCCGCCGCGCGCAACGCGTGCGTGTCCACCAGGTCGGTCGCTTGATCGTTCGTGACGACTCCCACGTTGAGGCCCCGTTCGCGATACGCTTGGCCCAGGCGGGCGATCGTCGTGGTCTTGCCCGCGCCCAAGAAGCCGCCGATCAAAATGAAACGCATTGCCGGCATGGTTTACCTCGAAACCCCTTCAAATTTGCTTCAAGTGCCTGGCGAACCACTCGCGCGTTCGCCGCCACATCTCCGGCGACAGGACGTGCCCGGCGCCGTCCTCGATCCATGAACTGAACTGCTCGGCCGCGCCCGCCTCGTGATAAGCCCGCGCAATCCGTTGGACGCCCTCGCGAACTTCCTGAATCGGACTGCCACCGTCGAGTTCGCCGAAATTCAAATGCAGGGCCCGCGGCGCAATCAGAGCGGCGATGTCCGGGGTGTCGCCGTGGGCGAACAAGCCGGGAATGAAATTCGGAAAGCAGTGCAAAAGATGCGTGCGGTGGATCGCGGCATATGTGGGCAAGCAGCAATTGCCGACCAGGCATTTCAGCCGAGGCTCCCAGGGACCGACCAGCCACGTGTGCGTCGAGCCCATCGAGTGGCCGTAACAGCCGATCCGCTCCCGGTCGACTTCCGGGCGCTGGCACACATAGTCGATGGCCCGCCGCATATCCAAGATATTCTTCCAAGCCATGCACTTGCCCGCCACGACGTATCGCAAGAACTCGAATCGCTCGAAGTTCCCGCCCCGCAACTGCGGATTCTGCCGCTCTTCGAAACACAGGGCGTCGGGGCACAGCACCACGTAGCCCTCGCGGGCCAGGGCGACGCCCGTGTGATGCATCGGATTACCGGCCAGTCCCGCCGGTTCACTCTTGCCCAAATGCCATTCGCCGTTGTGCTGGTGCCAGATCGCCACCGCCGGCGCGGGATGATCGGCGTTCGCGCCGTCCGGAACCAGCAGCATCGCCGGCACGCGATCGCCCGGCTCGGTTTCGTAAGACACCGATTCGATGCGATAGCCGTCTTGGGGGATCGTCTCCCGCAGCACGGGTTGCAACTCGCACGGCTCCGGCCACGGCCCGCCCAGACACTCCAGCAGTTTCGCTCGAAAATCCTTGGCGGACATCGCTTCTCTCCTCGTTGTTTCCTGAGCGATTTTCTGGGCGGCGGTGCCGGCCCCCGCTTCGCCCGCCAGAACCAGCGCTGCGCCGGCGGCCGATTGCACGAGAAAATCCCGGCGGCCCAACCCTTCCGGCATCGTCGGCTCGTAAATATTCATCGGTGTTGCTCCTTGTTTTTTCCCACGCCGCAATTTTAACGCCGAAATGCAGCCCACGGCAACCGTGCCAGCAAAGGTTAGGCGGAAGTTCCTTTTCGGAAAGACGCAGTCTTGTGGTGTTTTTTGCCGTTTGCCCTCGAATCGAGTGCGTTAGTTCCGACTACACCGTGATGGGCTGGAGGCCCTGGCCGAGGTCTGCCACCGCGAGGTCTGGCTCCGAGAACTTTCCCGAAAGGGGCCTAATTGACAGCAACCCATAGAATCCGATAATGAACTCCGCTTTCGTGCCGTGATAGTCCCCTCCCATGAGCGAGGAATTGACTATGCCCGCCGCAAAGGCAGCAGTGTTCTGACGATCGATAAATTGTCGGAATCCCTGAAAATCTCGGAATCTTCGGCAAAAACTCGAAGTCCCCACCGGGCGCCACCTGTACGTGATCCTTGGGACCTACGGCCGGCTGGAGCGATACGAGCGGGTGGACTTCCGCGAAGCCCGGTCCCAAACCGGGCAACGCCTTGCCGATCCGGTCAACATCAACCAGCAACTGCTGGAACGTATCCCGGACGAAGAACTCAAGCGGATGGTTCAGACGGAGGCCAGCCGGATCGAGAGCGTCAAGGATCCCGGCAGCGATGTGGATCTGCTTGACTGGCTGCGGCAATGCCGGCGTGCCGGGCTCTACGAGCAGGGCAAGGCGATCTACTAAAAAAAGGGGGGGTCTGAACCTAACCAACCTGAGCGAAAAAGAGCAGATCGAGGCGGACGGCGACTACCGCATCTGTGTCCGCCGGGGCGGCAGCGAGGCTTTCAAACCGAAGAAGCGGCAGCGTAAAATGAAGATGGACAAACCGGAGGAAGACGAACCATGAGCCTGACGATTCAAGCCATCTACGAGAACGGGGTGTTTCGGCCGACAGAATCCGTTGACTTGCCCGATCCCTGTCGAGTCGAAGTCGATGTGCGTCCCATGCCGGAGCAGACGGAGATACCGACACTGGATGATGTCTATGCCATTCTCGGCCGATGACATTCATCGGGCGAGCATGATCTCGCCGAACGCCACAACGAGCATCAACCATGAATACGGTTTTCCTCGATACCGTTGGGCTGGTCGCCAACTGGGATACAGACGATCAATGGCACACGGCAGCCGAGCGAGCGTATCGCCGGCTGATTGAGCAGCGTCGCACGTTGGTGACAACCAGTTTTGTTCTCTTAGAATGTGGCAATACATCCGCTCGGCGCTCGTTTCGCAGCGTGGATTTTCGAGCATCCCATTGATGTCGGAGACGCCCTCGGTGGCCGGCGCGTCGTGGGATCGGCGTCTGTTGTATCGCCTTTTCGAGTGCTGGGTTCGCCTGCTCCGAAAGAAGAACTGGGACGATTTGGACCGGGTTCGCGAGATCGTTGCCGGGCTCCGCGAAGATCAAAGACAATTTGAAGAAAGCGTGCTGAATAACGGCAATACAGCCCAAGATCGGGCCATGGCATTTCGCTTGATCGCCTTGTACCACTGGGCAAAGGCAACGGAATTGCTGGCCGTCTACATGATGCAAGGTACCCCAGCGGGCGTAGCCGTCGAGTTGGATAAGGGGTCCGTATCCGCTGATAGTCGCCGTGTTCGGAACAAATGAACAAGCTTTCCAGGCCTGCGGCGAGTTTCTTGCATGCGACAAATTCTGTCATAGTAGGAAGTCCTTCTGGAACGGTGGTGGCGAACGCAGCACGCGCTGGTGCTCGATATTGCACTCCGAGCAAAACTGTTGCCAGACACCGACCGGACCATTTATCGGAGCTGTGATGTCCTGCGGCACGTACGCTTCCTTATGGCTCGCCCTGGGGAGGGAGCAGGCATGGCGCTGATCGTGTTCCGCGGCAAGCCCGGCGAAGAGTTGGGAGAAGGGCGAGGAGGTGCTTCGCAAGGAGTCGGATATTATCAAAGATATCCACCACCCGAACATCGTTCGCGTCCACGGTTTTCACAACATCAGCGAACTCTTCGTGATCGAGATGGAGTTTGTCGACGGATACGACCTCGCGAAGGTACTCGACAACGTCAGTACACAGGCGCCATTGACGTTCGAGCGGATGCTTGAGTGGACGCTCCAAATCCTCGACGGCCTTGCTGCGGTTCATGCAGCAAACATCTCGCACAACGATCTGAAGCCACAGAACATCCTCGTCGACAAGGCATCGGGGGTGGCGAAGATCACCGACTTTGGGTCGAGCCGGAGGCTCGAGGATGTATGGGTCTGGACCAAGCGTCATGGCACGGAGGCTTACATGGCGCCCGAGGCGGCGCTGGAGGGCAAACGAGGCCGCGATGTCAGCGATATCTACTCCATCGGTGTCCTCCTGTACGAGATGGCCACGGGACGACTGCCCTACTCCAGCCCGCATCAACTCCTGACCGGTGTCCAGATCGCCAAGCCCCGCGAGATCAACCGCGACGTCCCGGCCGCACTCGAGGAAGTGATTCTCCGCGCCATGTCGCGGCGTCCGGCGAGTCGCTTTCCGAACTGCGGATCAATGCGCGCGGCTGTTCAGGCGTGCTTGGAGCAGCTACGGGCTGAGGCTGTGGCCGCAGCGATGCCGGTCCGCTCGGAACCGAGCCAGCTTGGGTTCCGGCCACCCTCGTCCAGTCCTCTCTACTACCTCGAGCTTGCCAAGCAGCGTCTGACGGAGGGTGATGCGCAAGGCGCCCTCGAGGCAGCGGAAGCGGCTGTGGATCGGAGCGACGGTCATCCGCAGTACCTGCGCATGCTGGGCGGCATCTGCATTCGTCTGGGCTACCACCGGAAGGCCGCCGAAGCCTATGAGCAACTGCTCGCAGCCTTCGATCGCGGCTACCCCGCAGAGGCGCATCAGCGTGGCGAGGTGCTCGAACGTCTCGGCCATTTGTACATCAGCCTGCAGCGATACGGTGAAGCCGTTGCGATCTACGAGCGTCTTGTGAACACCGTCGACCGGCCATACTCCCGGTTCCGACTGGCGGTCGCCTCTTCGAACTAGGCCCGTTCGCTGTCCCCCTGTGTGGCCGCGGCCATGACGGTCCAAATGGCGCTGTGCGTGTTTTTGGGGCTGATTGGACATGTCCGAACAGTGCTGCGGTTCCGAGACCGGGTTTGTGGTCAGCAGATGAACGCTAGATGCAGGCCAATTGACGGGAACTGTCAAAATTTGATAATCGAACCCGTCTTCGTGTGATGACGGTCCCTGCCCTTAAGGGAGGAATTGATCGTCTTCTGGTGAAAGAGCGGCATTAGATGTAAACGGAGTGGCGTTTATGCTGTAGGAGGGATTGCCGATTCGGAACGAATGCACGGACGGAGTGGCAATCCGTCCGGGGACTCGACTTTCGCTGCAATTCCCGTTCCTTTGCCGTTGGTCCGGTTGTCTCATCAGCCGGATTCGGCCTATAATCCCGCTTTGCGTGTTCGGACACCCTCGCCGCAGCGCGGGATCGGCCGAGCGATACCAATGAGCACTCAAGGAGTAGGACCGTGGCAGCCGGCAAGTACCTGTTTACCAGTGAATCCGTCAGTATGGGGCATCCCGACAAGCTCGCCGATCAGATTTCGGACGGCATTCTCGACGCCTTGATCGAGCAGGACCCGTACAGCCGGGTGGCATGTGAAACGCTGGTCACGACCGGCGTCGCCATCGTGGCTGGAGAAATCACGAGCAAAGGCGTCGTGGATTATACCAAAGTCGTCCGCGACGTAATTCGTAGCGTGGGCTACACGGATGATCACATGGGGATCTGTGCCGACACGTGTTCCGTCCTGCTGGCGCTGGACAAACAGAGTCCGGACATCGCGATGGGAGTCGACGAAAATGCGGAAAAAGGCAAAGAGATCGGCGCGGGCGACCAAGGGCTGATGTTCGGATACGCCTGTGATGATACGCCCGAGTTGATGCCGCTGCCGATCGCGCTGGCGCATCGGATCCTGAACCGCCTCACGGAGGCCCGCTTCAACTCGGAAGCCGGCTGGCTGCGCCCCGACAGCAAGAGTCAGGTCACTGTCGAGTACGACGGGAACAGGCCGGTCCGCATCGATACGGTCGTGGTTTCGACGCAACATAGCCCGGACGTTTCGAACCAGGAGATCCGCGAGTTCATTATCGAACACGTCATCAAGCCGATCCTGCCCGCCGACTTGGCCCTCGGAGAGATCAAGTACCACATCAACCCGACGGGCCGGTTTGTCGTCGGCGGACCGCACGGCGACTGCGGCTTGACCGGGCGAAAGATCATCGTCGACACCTACGGCGGGTGGGGGCGGCACGGTGGCGGGGCGTTCAGCGGTAAAGATCCGACCAAGGTGGACCGCAGCGCCGCGTACATGGCCCGGCACATCGCCAAGAACGTCGTCGCCGCCGGTTTGGCGCACCGCTGCGAACTGCAGCTCTCGTACGCGATCGGCGTGACGGAGCCGATCAGCGTTCACGTCGACACACAAGGCACGGGCAAAATCGATGACGAGGCGATCTGCAAACTGATCTGCCGGTTGTTTCCGTTGACGCCCAGCGGCATTATCAAGTACCTGGACCTTCGCCGCCCGATCTTCCGCAAGACCGCGGCTGGCGGGCATTTTGGCCGTAGCGAACCGGAATTCAGTTGGGAGAGTACCCACCGCGCGGCCGAATTAGCCGCCGCGGCGCGAGAGTGAGATTTGCATGTCGAACACCATCGGGCCGGGAACGGCCCGGCCGGTCCCGGGCGTTTCCGCCGCTTACCAGCCGAGCTGCCGCGCGCGCCGGTCCGGCGGTCAGCCGATCCGCCAGCTGATGGCATGCGCGCTGGAAAACCCCGACCTGATCTCGCTGGCCGTCGGCCTGGTCGATCCCGAGACGCTGCCGACGACCGCTGCGCGTGACGCCTTGGCGGCCTTGTTGCAGGATCCGCGGGCCGCCCGCGCGGCGCTGCAGTACGGGACCACGCCGGGCCATCCGCCGCTGCGAGAATGGCTCCTGCAACGCACCGCGGTACTCGATTCGTCGGGGCCGGCCATTTCGCCGGATCAGGTCGTCATCACCGCCGGCAGCAATCAACTGCTGCATTTGGTCAGCGAGAGTCTGTTCGACCCGGGTGATATTGTCCTGTGTGCCTCGCCCACTTACTTCGTCTATTTGGGGTTGGTGGGAGGACTGGGTGTGCGCGCCATCGGAGTGGCCGGCGACGCCCACGGACTGATTCCCGAAGCCCTGGAGGACACGTTGGCCCGTTTCGACGCGGCGGGTGAATTGCCCCGCGTCAAAGCCGTGTACCTGGTCCCGTATTTCGACAATCCGGCCGGCACGACGATGCCCGCCCAGCGCCGATCGGCCGTCGTCGAAATCGCCAAACGGTGGTCGCAGCGGAACAAGATCCACGTGATCTCCGACGAGGCCTATCGTGAACTGCGATACGAGGGCGACGACCTTCCCAGCCCGCGAGTTTGGGATGAAGAGGCCGACACGGTCATCGTGGCCGGGACATTTTCCAAATCCTTCTCGCCCGGAATTCGCGTCGGATGGGGCATCCTGCCGCGGCATTTGATCGCTCCGGTCAACGAACAGAAAGGCAATGTCGATTTCGGCTCGCCCAACTTCAACCAGTACCTGATGGCCAAAGTGTTGGAACTGGGCCTCTGGGAGCCGCACTTAGAGCGAATCCGAGCCGGATACCGTCAGAAACTGGCCACGGCACTCGCCGCGGCCGAGCAGTATCTAAGCCCGTTGGCGGGAGTCGATTGGATCCGGCCTCAAGGTGGACTGTACATCTGGGTCCGCTTGCCGCCGGGCATGGACGCCGGCATGTCGGGAGCGTTGTTCGCAGCGGCCGTCCGCCAAGGCGTGCTGTACGTGCCGGGCGAATACTGCTATCCCGGCGCCGGCGAGCCTGTGTGCCGCCACTCGTTGCGGCTGAGTTTCGGCGTTCAGTCTTGTGCGAAAATCCGAGAAGGCGTAGAAAAGTTGGCGCGCGCGATCGCAGCGGTGTCGAGCGGTTGCGGCTGACCATGCTGATTCGCGGTGCTAGCGAACGGGAAACGGAGTTCTCATGCGGATCATGGATCGCTACGTACTGCAGCTGTTTCTCCGAGTGCTGGTGATCTGTTTCCTCAGTCTCACCGGGCTGTACATCGTCATTGACGCCTTTACGCACTTGGACGAATTGCTCGAGATTGCCAAACAGCACGGCAGTCTGCCGGGCCTGTTGAGCGAATACTATGGAGCTCGGGTGCTGGCCTTTTTCGACCGCACCAGTGCCCTGATGACATTGATCGCGGCCACGTTCGTCGCGACCAACTTGCAGCGGTCGAACGAGTTGGCCGCGTTGATGGCGGCCGGCATTCCCAAAGTCCGCATCGCGGCTCCGCTGATCGTCGCGGCGCTGATCGTCAGCCTGCTGGCGGCGTTGAACCGGGAGGTGGGGATTCCCGCGTTTCGCGATCAACTGATGCGCAACACGCGGGATTGGGACGGCCGCGCCGAAAAGCGGGTCGATCCGCGCTACGACAATCGGACGGACGTTCTGATCAGCGGCCAGCACACGCTGGCGGCCGAACAGTGTATCGTCCAGCCGACTTTTCGCCGCCAGCCCGATCTCGGCGCATTCGGGCTCCATATATCGGCTGACAAGGCGTTTTATCGCCCCGCCGAGCGCGGCCGCCCGGCAGGATATCTGCTGGTCGGCGTCCAAAGCCCCAAAGACTTGAGCCATGTGGCTTCGTTCTACGTGTCAGGCGCGCCCGTCGTGTTGAGCCCGTTCGATACCCCGTGGCTAAAGGCGGATCAGTGCTTTATGATCAGTGACGTTTCGTTTGCGCAGCTCGCAGCAGGAAATGCCTGGCGGCAATTCTCCTCGCTCGGCGATTTGATCGCCGGCTTGCACAATCCCAGCCTGGACCTCGCCTCCGACGTCCGCGTGATGGTGCATGCCCGCATCCTGCAGCCGCTGTTGGACATGACGCTGCTGTGCCTGGGCCTGCCCATCGTGCTAGCACGCCAGCAGCGAAATATCTTTGTGGCCTCCGGGACCTGCGTGCTGGTCGTGACCGTTTTCGTACTGGTCATCCTGGCTTGCCATGCGGCAGGCAACAGCTATCTGATCGCTCCGGCTCTGGCGGCATGGTGCCCCCTGCTGATCTTCGTGCCTCTGGCCCGCTTGTCGGTCGAATCCCTTTGGCAATAAGCGGCCAACCCCGTCGTGCTTTCGTGTCGCCCTTTGGCTACAATTGCGGAATATACGTGGCCGTGAATCTGGGCTGGTCGTTGTTGCCCGAAAGGCCATCGAACGAGTATTACGCGAATCAGAGATGCGGGAGCTTTGGCAGGAATCAGCCCAGTTCCCTGCATGGCAGCGATCCGTACGCGGCCTGCTCGCCCGACTGACGCGTGCTGAAGCGTCGGAAACGAAGGCACGTGGCAACAAGAAGTGAAGTAGTACAGAAACGGAGAATGAAGGTCTCACGACCGGATTAGCTTCTCGTTCGGATTTGGAAATAAGACACTCGAAGTAAGTGGCGAGATAAGAGAATGCCTGTTTTGAACGGCGCAATTGAAGCGTTGCTGAAGCGTCTCCCACTGCGAGATTCTGCTTATTACGGCGGAAACATCTACGCGCGGCTAGGTCGATCGACTCTTGATCGGCAGCTTCGTGAGTTGTGCAAGGTGTACCTAGAGGGCACTCCAGCACAACGTGCGGAAATGGTGCTGCATTTCAAGGATCGAGATACGTGGATCTTCGTCGCTTTCATTCGTCGTTTGGCTGCGCAGATGACTGCGAACAACGCGGACGAAATGCTCGAACTCAGTCTGGCAGCGGCGTGTCTCGAAAATGCCCAATTCGACATCAGGGATCTTATCGTGTCCCTTGCGCTTTTGCGACACGCCCTCGAAAGAACGGGAAAAAGAACCGATTTCGACCTACCCAGACACCTCAACGATGTGGGACGAAGTGTCAAGGCGGCAGTAGGAAACGTACGACGCATGTCGAAAGCGGAACTTCGGAGAATCTCTCAGGAATTCGGTGCTCCGTACCTACCGCCACACGGGCCGCAAGGCCCTTGATCACATCCGATTCGAGCCCAATCCAGGGATGATACGTTGGCAAGTTGCCTTTCAATGTTCATGAGAGGTAGACGAACCGTCGCTCGGAAGCCACGCTTATGGCTAGAACGGAGGCATCATATGATGACACGGCATGCCGAAACACCTTATGACTTCACCCCTTACGACAGCTACCCCTACCCCCCAGTCGCATCCGGCGCGGCTGGCGACCATTGCTGCATGTCCACCGACTTCTGTTCGCAGCTACGGGCGGGAAATCGCACCGTCTAGATGCCCGTATTGTCAAAACATTTTGCCGACCGATTAGATCTTCGACAACCTGGACCTTAGCGTGAAATCGGATCGCGGATCTCGGCCGAGCGTAGGCGGGGAAGGGGTGCTTTTGGACGGGTGGCCTGTCTCGAATCGGGGTTCGGGCGTGCCAAGGGCGCAATCGGTAGAGACCATCAGCGCGTGATCCGAATGTGAGCTGACGTGCAGCCAGTGGACCGTTTCGTGTCAGGTAGGCCTCGCGGTAGTAGTAGTTCTCGCCTTCGTATCGCAGTTCACGGTAGGCCTCGTCGGAGATCACGTGGATCGTGTTCCGCTACGACCACCGTTTGGCGATTTCCACGACGGCCGATCGGTGCTGGCCGGACATCGCCGTGCCGGCCGGATTGTCGAAATACGGGACCAGGTACACGGCTTTGACGCGCGGCAATTCACCCGCCGCGTCGAAACGGACCAGCGTCTCGTCCAGGGCTTCGGCAATCAGTCCGTGGGCATCGCCAGCTACCCGATGGCCCGCACGCCCAGTCCCCTCAGCAGTCCCAAATAGGCGAAGTAAGTGAGCGAGGACGGGTAAAGGGGAGTGGTTGAAGGCGGATGAGTGCTTTGTGGCCAGCGACGTATCGTTTGCGCAGCTCGCTGCAGGAAATGCCTGGCGGCAATTCTCGTCGCTCGGCGACTTGATTGCCGGCTTGCACAATCCCAGCCTGGACCTCGCCTCCGACGTCCGCGTTATGGTGCATGCCCGCATCTTGCAGCCGCTGTTGGACATGACGCTGCTGTGCCTGGGCCTGCCCATCGTGCTAGCACGCCAGCAGCGAAATATTTTTGTGGCCTCCCGGACCTGCGTGCTGGTCGTGACCGTTTTCGTACTTGTCATCTTGGCCTGCCATGCGGCGGGCAACAGCTATCTGATTTCTACGGCTTTGGCGGCATGGTGCCCGCTGCTGATCTTCGTGCCTCTGGCCCGCTTGTCGGTCGAATCCCTTTGGCAATAAGCGGCCAACCCGGTCTTGCTTTCGTGTCGCCCTTTGGCTACAAGCCCACGTAATCAGGTCTCTCTGAGACCGGACGCCACGCATCCGACGAGACGCCGCACGAGGACAGAATCCCCATGCCCATGTCGCGAACGATTCTTTGCCTGACGGAACTGGAACGCGACGACTCGCCCGCCGGACCGTTCGACGAGCTGACCCCGGAGGAGTTCGAAGGACTGTGCGATCGCCTGTTCAGCGACGAAGCGGTCGCCGAGGACACCTGGGACGAAATGAACGCCGATGTGGACAAGTTGCCGCCCCCATGGCCGCCGCAGGACGAGGAATGGATGCCCGCATCCCCGGATGCTGCTCGCCGAGGCTCGAGGACGACGGATATTCTGCATTCGAGGCAGACTGCGGCTGCCGTCGCCCCCGCCCGTCAGCGGGCCGCGTACAAGCAGTCGTCCGAAACGACGTCCTGGAATCTGTATACAATCTGGAAGTTGATGTTGAGCATGTCTACGTGGTGTCACCGCTGGGAATCCTCGTTCATAATGCGTATGATCGAGCGGCGAAGTACTCGGTATACTTAGGCACAAAGAGGGGTGCGATCGATTTGGGTTGGTATATCAAAGAATTTCACTTCTCGACAGCTCAAACACAAACTCGAGAAGCGTGTGACGCAGGAGCTTGTTGAAAAGGCGGGATATCGTCAAGCGCGAGCGTTGGAGCATGTTCTGATTGATGCTCTGCGCAAAAGAGGCCATAGAATCGCCCCAGGAGCGTGAAGAAATATAGACCCGAACAATGGAGGTGGGCCCGAGAAGAGGGCGCTCGCATAATCCGCGAGTTGGGCCTGTGAGCTATGAATAGGACCGTGCGTTCGCCTCGACTGCAGCTCGGGGACGTTGTAGAGATCAAGACGAGCAAAGGATATGCCTACGCTCAATTCGTTAACGAACATAAGAAACCGCCATGCTATGGAAAACTTATGCGGATACTCCCGGGGATTTTTTCAAAGCGGCAGACTGACTTTGACTTCCTAGCTGCTCAAGAAAGCTCGTATTGTTGTTTCTGGTGGGTGGACGCTGCAATTCGAGACGGGACTGTCAAGATCGTCGGTAGGGCGGTAATCCCGAAGGATCACCGCAAGATGCCACTGTTCAAGTGGGGAATTAGGAACCTGAAGACGACTAGAATCTCCCGATGGAATGTCTGGGACGGGAGGACTAGGAGTAGCAGGCCTGTGCGCCGGCTGACCAAGGAACAGAGGCAGTATCCGTTAAAGGAAATCGTTCCTATTGACGTCGTTGTTGAACGCATTGAGCAAGGTTGGACGCCTGCAGATGAATGTTGATCTTTCGCTGCACTTACCCGCCCCGCAAGAGGTCCTTCAGAATGGGCTAGGCGAGGCCAAACACGCCAAACTTGAGAACCTCTTAGCGGCATTCAGGCTTTGGGTTAGGGCGTAAGGAAGAAACGAACGGGCAACCTCCAGAAGACAAGGCATTTTGGGCTTTGGCCGCACTCAGATTCTTTTCTTCCTTACGCCCTTACGGAAGGCATAGTTCACTTGGCCAGCATCTATCGACTAGATTGACACGTAGACGGTCTTTGTCTCTCCCCGCTATGCTTTGGCGGCAATTCTCTTCGCTCGGCGACTTGATTGCCGGCTTGCACAATCCCAGCCTGGACCTCGCCTCCGACGTCCGCGTGATGGTGCATGCCCGCATCCTGCAGCCGCTGTTGGACATGACGCTGCTGTGCCTGGGCCTGCCCATCGTGCTAGCACGCCAGCAGCGAAATATCTTTGTGGCCTCCGGGACCTGCGTGCTGGTCGTGACCGTTTTCGTACTGGTCATCCTGGCTTGCCATGCGGCAGGCAACAGCTATCTGATCGCTCCGGCTCTGGCGGCATGGTGCCCCCTGCTGATCTTCGTGCCTCTGGCCCGCTTGTCGGTCGAATCCCTTTGGCAATAAGCGGCAAAACCGATCTTGCTTTCGTATCGCCCTTTGGTTACAAGCCCACGGAGCCAGGTCTCTTCGAGACCGGGCACGACGCATTCGACAAGACGCCGCACGAGGACAGAATGCCCATGTCGCGAACGATTCTTTGCCTGACGGTTGCCGGCGGCATCTTCTTCTGGGCAGCAGGCCAAACCGCCATCGCCGCTCAGCCGACGGAAAATCCGGCAAGCTCGGAGGGCGCAGTCGCCAACCTCAAGGTCCAGCTGCAAGCGGGGCTGAAAGCGCGGCTGCCCGGCGAATTTGCGTTCATCGATCGGGTCATAGCGATGGTCGATCAAAAGCAACTGCCCTTCGACTTGGTGCAGAGTACTTTCATGTGGGCGCGCGTCAAGAAGCCCTATCCATTCCCGTATTTCGAAAACGGACTGCGGACGCGTGCCGCCAGGCAGGGCATCGAAATCTGAGAACCGCGGTGGAGGCCTTGACGAGGATTTGCGGATGCCCAACCCGATCGACTTGCGCAGCGATACCGTAACCAAACCGACGGCGGCGATGCGGGCGGCGATGGCCGCGGCCGAAGTGGGCGACGACGTGATCGACGTCGATCCTACCGTGGACCGGCTCCAGCGGCGTTGCGCCGAACTGCTGGACAAAGAAGCGGCGCTATTTGTGCCCTCGGGAACGATGGCCAACCAGATCGCCGTGCGGCTGCATTGCCAGCCGGGGGACGAATTCATCTGCGACGTCGAGAGCCATGTCTACAACTACGAGCAAGGGGCTTTTGCCCAACTGACCGGCGTCGCGACGCGGACCATCGAAGGCCGGTGCGGCGTCGTGAATGTGGAACAGTTCCAGGATTTGATCCGGCCCGATAACGAGCACATGGTGCGGACACGGATGGTGTGGCTGGAAAATACGCACAATCGAGGCGCCGGCCGAATCCAGCCGTATCAAAACACGGCCGACATTTGCCGCTGGGCCGGCCAGCACGGCCTGCGGCGCCACCTGGACGGGGCCCGTCTGTTCAATGCGGCCGTGGCCGGCGGCATCGCGTTGCATGACTGGGCTCAGCATTTCGACACGGTAAGCGTGTGTTTCAGCAAGGGGCTGGGGGCGCCGGTCGGTTCGGCGCTGAGCGGTCCGCGCGAGTTGATCCGTCTGGCGCGCCGCCACCGTAAAGTCTTGGGCGGCGGGATGCGGCAAGCGGGCATCATCGCGGCGGGCGCCCTGTATGCTCTGGAGCATCACGTCGACCGGCTGGCCGAAGATCACGCGCATGCCAAGCTGCTGGCCGAGGCAATCCGAGCCGTGGAAGGGCTGGAGTTGCAGCCGCCGGAGATCGACACCAATATGGTAATCTTTCGCGTCGATCCGGCGCTGGCCACCGCGGCGCAGCTGGCCGCGGCGTTGCAACAGTCCGGTGTGCTCGTCCTGGCCATCGGACCCGCCAAGATCCGGGCGGTCACGCACTTGGATGTTACCGAGGCCGACGTTCGGCGAGCCGGCGAGATCATTCACCAGACGGCGGCCCGATACCGCGCCGATTCTACCGCGCGGTAGGAACGGTTATCCCCGGACCCTTATTCGACCAGACGCCGCACGGCGTCGGCCAGCCAGCCACTGTCCCAGGCATGGGGCCGCTCGGGACCGTCCTGAAAAACGTGCGGGATTTGCAACTGGTCCAGCAGCGATTCGACGGCCAAATGCTGGTCGCGAAAGTTGCCATAGCCGAGATGAACCAGCCGCGGCCGGCCTGCCAAATCCGCCGCTCGCTGTCGGAGCAAGTTTGTGATCTGGTAACGCGCAAAGTTCTCCGGCGTGGCAAAGATCTGGTCCATACCGTACCGGTTCGGCGCCGACATGGCCAAAGGAGCATCCCAGGCGGCGGCGCGGCCGAATACATCAGGATGCCGCAACAACAGGCTGAACGCGCCCCATCCCGACTTGCTGAATCCCACCAGCAGGCGGCCGGCCGAATCGCGGCGGACCAGATAGCGCCGTTCCACGAACGGAACCACGACACGCAGGAAGTAGCTCTCCTGGCGAATCGCCGCATCCTGCGGGTGATCTGCGTACCACGGCAAGTGGGAAAACGTGGGATAGACGCACACCAGCCGATGCCGGTTGGCCACGTCATGCCGCCGGATCTCTTGCATCGCGTCGCCCCAGCGGCGGCCATCGCCCGCTTCGACCGGCAATACATACAGCGTCGCATACGGCTCCCGCGGCGCCGGGCCCTCGGGCGTCAAGACGAAGATCCCCGTGGTGCCGGCCTGGAACTCGGACTGCACCCGATGCACCGTCCAACCGTCCGCATGTGGGCGGCCCTCGGACACCTCGTGGCCGTCTATGGCAGATTCGGCGGCCGGCGCGGGAAACGCCACTGCGAAAAAAACAAACATCCAAGCCATCACGGCGCCACGGCTGCTGCTGTGCATTTGCTCCGTAAGAGGGCCGACTTCTTCCGGGGCGGCTAATGGTCTTTCCACGCGCTCGTGATATCTATTGCTGTTCATCGTCTGATCCCAGAAACCGTCCATCGACAAGTGTTGCTTTCGCAGTGACTGCGCCGAATACCATCATGTCATACCAAATCCCACCGTGTCAGAGCTAGAGCTTTCAAGCCATCCGGCAAGGATTCCTGCAGACGGAGGGCCTGCCCTTCGGAACAGATTGGAAGGGCCCGACGCGGTCCCATATGGATCCGCGGACCGGTTTCTCGCGTGCATGGAATGGAGTATAATCCTCATGATGAACATCGCTCGAAGGGAGCCTGTTTCGTTTTCGCGCAAACCCCAAGTCGACGAGAAATCTGCCATGTCCGACGAATTTCGCGGCGCCGCGGCAAACGCGGACGACGGCGGCACGGCCGATATCGATGGCGAAGAATGGATGGATTGGTATCGCCTGACAGCGCTGGAACGTTGGCAAGAGAGCCAGAAGCTATGGGAGTTCTACTTGGCAGTAGGAGGTTCGCTTGACCCCGAACCCGATTCTCAGAGTCCTTTCGGCGTTGAGCCGGAACCGCGTCCGTTACCTGTTGATGGGGGGACAGGCTTGCGTGTTTTACGGCGCGGCAGAGTTTAGTCGCGACACGGATATCGTCGTGCTGGCTGCCGCCGAGAACCTGGATCGGCTCTCAGCCGCCCTGGGCGAGTTGGAGGCGGAATGTATCGCCGTTCCGCCCTTCGAAGCCGCCTTCTTGAACCGGGGCCACGCGATTCATTTCCGCTGCCATCACCCCGAAGTATCTGGAATGCGCGTCGACGTCATGTCTATCTTGCGCGGCGTGTCAGCCTTCGACACGTTGTGGGAACGCCGCATCACGTTGTTGGATCCCTCGGACACGCAGATCCATCTCCTCGCCCTGCCGGACCTGGTCCAGGCCAAGAAGACGCAGCGCGACAAGGACTGGCCGATGCTCCGACGGCTGATCGAAGCGGACATCGTGCAACATCGAGCGACAGCCTCCGAGACGCAGATTCGCTTCTGGCTGGAAGAGTGCCGCTCACCCGGCCTGTTGATGGATCTGGCCAAGCGGCACGAGAAGGCGGCGGTTGAATTGGCCGCCGTCCGGCCACTATTGCGAGGCGCGATCCGTAGCGATGAAAATGCGTTGAGAGAAGCACTGGCGACCGAAGAAACGGAGCAACGCGCCGCGGATCGCGCTTATTGGGCTCCACTCAAGGCCGAACTGGAACAACTGCGCCACAGCCGGCGGTAAAGAGGGTCCGCCCTTTCGTCGCTGCCGCCTCGCGGAGAACGGCGGCCGCAACGTTGACGAAACCGGATGCTGCCGTCACTTTCCCGCTTGTCGCGACGTCCACCACCAAGCGGCGGCGATCAAGATCGCGGCGGCACCCCAGCTCAAGGGCCAAAGGAACGGTCGCCAGCCCGCGTCGGGAGCGAGCGGCATCGCCGGCGTATCCGTGCGGCTCGTGTCGCCTTCGGTCGGTACAGGATACGAATTCCTTCCGTCGCTCGCATCGCGGCCCACACGGGAACTCTTGGTTTGCATCGTCGCCGATTCGTCGTCGCTTGGCTGCGATTGCGAAACGGCGACTTGCGCGGCATCGGCAACTTGATCGGTCGCCGAAAGGGGCGTGACGTCGGGCGTTGCAGACGGTTCGGCCCCTGCGAGACAAACGTAGGCCGCCAGTCCGCGCATCGGCTCCAGCGGCACCGACGACGCTTCGCCGGGCTCAGGCACCGACGGCAAGCGTGCGAGCGGTTGCTCGCCGCCGATCGGCAGTACGGCGGCGTTTCCCCGCGCTCGCATGGCGGCGAAGTGATAGCCCGGGACGCGCTGAAAGTTGTCATCCCACAAGATGAACTTCACGGGCTTGGTGGGGGGGGTGAAAGGGATCTGATAGACGACTTCCAGCGAACAGTGCGGCTGGCGCACGATGTCCGCTCGATCGAGACGCATGGTGACTGGAATTCCGTCGATGGTGACGCGCATCTGCTGGGCAAGCAGCGGCGCGATCGCGTCTCGGTAACGCGCGATCGCTTCGGCGGCGTCCGCCGGAATGACCGCTGTCGGCGGGGACAACGTCTGAAGTTCGCGCTGGACCATATTGTCGTGTAAACCGAGTTGATAGCGAACTTGAATGGCATTGGATCGAACCACCACCTGTACCGCGCGGAAGACGACTCCATCCGGGGTGCTGTGTCCGGGAATCAAGGTCATCGTTGCCGAAAGGCAGAAAAAAACGCCAGCCATTCATTGTCCTCGAACGATGTGCCTTGTTCGTTTCATCAGTTGCAGTACGGCGACAAATTTGATGCAACCCATTTATGCAAAACAACTTACGAAACACAGCAATCCCAGCGCAGCCTTTAACGAGCCCGGCGACGCGGCCGGAAAAACGGGTCCTGCCGGCAGCTGAGCTTGTTTCCGAAACCAAGGTCGATTAAAATTTCACCCGCGGCAAGGAAGCCTCGCGGCCTTGACGACCTTGAGTCCCCTGCCGGTTTGGCCTGTTGTCTCCGGTCAGTTTATGCTCAAATCGGCGCAAGAGGAAGTCCTGCGATGATCCCGACGAGGGGCTGTACCATTTTGATTTCAGTGTCCCCTCGGAAAACGGCAACCCCGGAACCTCCCACCTTTCAGCCAGCAAGCAACGGAAAAAGGCGCCCTTTATGAAACGGAATTACCTCACCTGGCTTGCGATGTTTCTTTCCGCGACCGCGGGCATGTTCTGTTCCCAGTTTGCCTCGAAGTACACGGACGGACGGATCGAAGCGTCGATTTCGCTTCCTGTCCAGACGACGGATGCCGGAACGGGAACGGCCGTGGCCTTGATCCGCGAGGCGCCTGCCGACAGAGCGAAGAACTAGGACCGGCTCGCGCCATTGACCGACGTTGTATCATGGCCCGGCTGCATCGATCGACCCCGCCTATCGTCGCGGGTGGCGCGTCTTCGTAGAACCCGGATCAAGGATTGTTGAACATACCGGTATCTTTTCGTCTGACGTGCAGCCTCGCTGGCAGCATGAAATGTTGGCAATTGCAGTGCTGTGTAAGGAAGCAGGGTTGTGCGACACTGCTTGCTGGCAAGCGTTGATGACGCGGCAGACACGGCCAACCAAGTAGGCCGTGCCACACCCCACGCTGCGACTTCTTTCCGTTTGACGCAATTGCTTCTTGCCTTTGCCAACGCTATCGTAAACGATGCATTGCGGGATGGACGTGTGCTCGAGGCGAATGAAACATGACCCTGGACGAAGCTCAAGCCGGTGTCGATCAATGGATCAAGAGCTTCGGCGTGCGATATTTCTCCGAGTTGACCAATCTTGCACAGTTGGTGGAAGAGGTCGGCGAGCTGGCCAGGATCATGTCCCGCACGTATGGCGATCAGAGTTTCAAGAAATCGGACGAAGCTTACGATCTGGCGGACGAGTTGGCGGACGTGCTG
>Ga0351893_10182_pt1 | contig 18275 bp, 18 predicted proteins | sample TotcelFGM3001K15_FD_206765 | JGI IMG/M metagenome (GOLD analysis project Ga0351893, IMG submission 206765) | Enriched cells from coal bed in the Powder River Basin, Montana, United States - Total cells FGM rep3 HSBNCT.FGM.300.1.K15 ...
TGATGGCGTCTGCAAAGTCGAGGTAAACCCCGAGTCCACCAGGGCCGACACCGCGACCATCATCACAGGCTTCCTTTGCACTGCGTGAGGAAATGTCACGCGGAGCCAGGTTGCCGTAACTCGGGTACTTGCGCTCGAGGTAGTAGTCGCGCGCATCCTCGGGGATCTCACTTGGAGTCTTGCCGACATCGGCTTTGTTTTTCGGCACCCACACGCGACCGTCGTTACGGAGGGATTCGCTCATGAGAGTCAGCTTGGACTGATAGTCGCCGCTGACGGGGATGCAGGTCGGATGAATCTGGGTGTAGCAGGGATTCGCAAAGAGGGCGCCCTTCTTGTGAGCCCGATAGGTGGCCGTGACATTGCAGCCCTTCGCATTGGTGGAAAGGAAGAAGACGTTGCCATAGCCGCCGGTACAGAGAAGTACGGCGTCGCCGGCATGAGTGCGGATCTCTCCGGTGACCATGTCGCGAACGACGATGCCCTTGGCATGACCGTCCACGAGGACGAGATCGAGCATTTCCGTACGTGGGAACATCTTGACCGAGCCTGCGGCAACCTGGGCCTCCAGAGCCGAGTAGGCACCGAGCAGAAGCTGCTGGCCAGTCTGACCACGAGCGTAAAAGGTACGCGATACCTGAGCACCGCCAAAGGAGCGGTTCGCAAGGAGTCCGCCGTATTCCCGGGCAAAGGGAACGCCCTGGGCCACGCACTGGTCGATGATGGCTGCGCTGACTTCCGCCAGGCGGTAAACATTGGCCTCACGCGCCCGGAAGTCGCCACCCTTGATGGTGTCGTAAAAGAGACGGTAAGTACTGTCACCGTCGTTCTGATAGTTCTTTGCCGCGTTGATACCGCCCTGGGCTGCGATGGAGTGTGCACGGCGGGGGCTGTCCTGATAGCAGAAGCACTCGACGTTATAACCCTGCTCGCCGAGAGTGGCGGCCGCAGAACCGCCGGCCAGCCCGCTACCTACGATGAGGATCTTAAACTTCCTCTTGTTGGCAGGGTTAATGAGTTTGGCGTGGTTCTTAAAGTTGGTCCACTTTTTATCCAACGGACCGGCTGGGATCTTTGCGTCGAGCGTCATTTGAGGGAGTCCTTTCCTAGTCCGAAGAGAAGGATGGAAAGCGGGATGGAGGAATAACCGACAAACAGCGCCCAAGCCACAACGCGAGAAATCAACTCGTAGGTGGGGCGCATGCGCTTATTGGAGATTCCAAGCGTTTGGAAGAGGCTGGAGATACCGTGGCTGAGGTGATTCGCCAGCAGAAAGAGAGCGATCACGTAGAAGATGCAGACGATAGGATTGCTGAAACCGAGGACGACCATGCGGTAGACGTCGTGCACTTCATGCCCGTGGAGGGTGGTGTGCAGTTTCGCAAAACTGGGGTCCACGATGAGCATGGTGAAGTGAGCGAGGTGGAAAATCACGAAAGCCAAAATGAAAAGACCACTGAGGCGCATCGTACGAGCGAATACAGTGGTCTTCATCGGGGCGGAGACGGCGTATTTTTGGGGCCGGGCCGCCTGATTTTCCGCCCAGAGCAACATCGTGAAGTAGATGTGCAGGCCGACGATGGTCAGAAGCCCCAGACGGATGACCCAGAGGAAAGGGCCAAGGTCCCGCAGGTGCATGGCGTAGGCGTTGATGACGTCGGGGCCGAAGAAAATTGTCAAGTTTCCACCTAAGTGCCCGATAGCGAAAAGGACCAGACAGATGCCGGTGGCAGCTACAACGAATTTTTTGCCAATGGAGGAAAACAGCCACGCAAAAATGGGTATTTTGAGAAGCGCGGAAGGTGGTGAGGCTAGGGCCTGTTGAGCTGACATAGACGAATTAGATTAACTAATAGTTTCCTGAAATCAAGGGTTATGACGGAAAATGTAGCTGATAACTACACTTTTATCGAGCGGGCTGGCAACGTCGGAAGCAGGGAAGACGCGGCGTGTTGCGGATAAAATGGTTTTGCGAGGGGTGATTCTTGACATTCGGGCCGTTGCCGGGGATTTCGAGATGATGCCCGACGCTCATTTCGTGCTGGTAGATATCAGCAATACTTTCACGAAAATCGCCTTTTCCTCCAGTACGAAGCTCGGGAAGGTCGTAAAAACCCCCACCGCCAGCCTGTCGGAGACGGTGATAGAGGGTCTTCTCGGCGATAAGAGGCCCCGGCATGCGGTGGTGGCCTCGGTGGTTCCCTCGAAGAGCGCGTTAATGGACAAGGTCCTGCCCGGGCCGGTATGCCACGTGAACCATACGGTGGATCTCGGTATTGGCATTGATTATCCCAAACCCGCGACGATCGGAGCGGATCGGCTGGCGAATGCGGTGGCTTGTGTGGAGTTTTACGGAAAGCCGTCCATCGTGGTGGACTTCGGCACGGCGGTCACTTTTGACGTCATTTCCGCGGAGGGTGACTATGTCGGGGGGGTCATTGCGCCCGGACTGAATGCGATGAGCGACTATCTGCATAGTCGGACGGCGCTGCTGCCACTGCTCAAACTCGCCCAACCTCAGCGCGCGGTCGGCCGTAGCACCACGGAGGCCATGCTGGCGGGAGCCGTGCATGGATACCGCGGACTGGTGGGAGAGATCCTGCGTCAAATCCGGAGGGAGGCCTTCCCGAAGAAAAAGCCCGCTGTCATCGCCACTGGCGGTGACGCGGCTCTGATCGGCGAGGGGCTGCCGCTCTTCGACTCCATCGACCCCTTGCTGACTCTGAAAGGACTGCGGCTGATCGGATGTCGGAATTTCCGCTGAGACTTCGCGCTGTTCGATTCCGAAATCCATGCTAGATTAATCCCAGATGGCGGGCGGTCGCTGTGGGGGTGCAAACTCCCATAGAGGAAAGTCCGGACACCATATGGCAGCATGCCCTGTGAAAACGGGGGACGCCGATAGCGCAAGCTCCGGCGGACGGAAAGTGTCACAGAAAATAAACCGCCTTCCAAAGGGGGCTCTCTTCGGAGGGGCTTTGATGGAGGGTAAGGGTGAAAAGGCGGAGTAAGAGCCCACCGTCCCTCGAGTGATCGCGGGAGCCGATAAACCCCATGCGGTGCAAGACAGAACAGGAGGTCAAACGGCCAGTCCGGTGGGAGGACCGAAAGGTTTTCTTACCAGCCTCCGGGTAATAGTCGCTTAGATAAATGACCGTCGGCCCGTTCGCGGGTGCACAAAATCCGGCTTATAGCCATCTATCATGAGGGCAGGCTCCGAAATTCGGAACTGCCCTCTCCTTTTTAGGATGCAGAGCTTCCAAGCGGAAGCCGAGAGGATCAGCGCTTGGCGCCGTAGGCGTTGTTACGATCAACGAGGAAGAGATTCTCGCCGCGCTTTTGCAGGACAAAGGTATTGTTGTCACCGTGTTTCGTCCAGGGACCGGGCGGAACATCACGCGCCTCGACAAACTTCCAGTCGCAGACGTCCTTATTCGGCATACCGAGGTAATCGCGGACGGCGGGAGAGACATCGAGACCGGCCCCCTGGTTGAGATTCGGTTTCGGACGATCGTTGCCAAAGACGTATTGCCAGTGATCCGTACGGAAAGGACCGCAATCTTCCCATTGAGCGTAGGCAATGCGATTCCTGTAGCGAATGGCAATCCAGCGACCTTTGCAGACGGATTTACCAGGTCGGACAAAGGCTTGCTTAAACCAAGGAATGGCTTTGCGTGCCTCAGGCTTGGTGGTGCCCCGCGTGACATCATTGTAGGGCAGAGCGACGTAGAAGGGATTTTGGCGGGGAACAAACTTCTTGGGGACGAAATTGGCGCGCTGGGTCGGATCAGGATTGTCGTACCCTCCGAAATTCTGAGCCCACCGGGTATCCCAAGAGCTCTTATAGTTCGGAACCGGATTATTGACCGTGGGATGCTCACCGACCCAGAAGACAGTCGTTACGATGCGGGTACGCCAGGGATAACGATTAAATCCAGAACGCTGTGCTCCGGAGACGACATCAGGCTGAACCTTCTGAAGCGCACTCTCCCGGAGACGCATGGCGTATTTCTGGAACTCGGAACTCGCCGCAATAGGCGAGAGCCCCTCCGCTGCAAAAGCGGATGCACACATGGCCCAGATAATGACAATAGCTCGGAGTCTCATGGGGTAGATACGGAAGCGAGAATGTCGCGTGAAACTCTCATCGCGCAATCGAAAAGTTGCCCCATGAACAGTGGAATCTTCACAAGCAACTCTGGGTTAGAAACTTAAAAAACAACTCATTCTGGATCATTTCATCCCTTTTTCCGCCGCCACAATTGCAATCGAAGATTCCAGAGCGGTCTGAAGAGCGGAGAGTTGAGAAGCTGCATCCGTGATATTTCCCGATTTGGCGTCCATTTCCAGCTTCGCCGCTAGAGAACTAACTTCCAAGAATCCGAAATTTGCCGCAGCGCCCTTGAGTTGATGTGCTTTACGGCTGATCTGGGTAGCATCCCCTGTCACGATGGCTTGAGAGATGTCCTCTACGACGAGAGGGAGTTCCGCCATAAACTCACGATAAATTTCGACAAAATCCTCCGTGTAGCCATCGGCAATCATGTCGAGTTGTTCCCAATCGATCAGAGATAATTGCTCGCTCATAGGTGTGAAGGATGAAAGAGAGGGATTAATTAAGCTCCTTTTCCAAGCGCTCGCTCAGCCACTGCTTGATCATGCTCTGGTAGTTCAGGTAACGGGAACGGGCCAGGCGCTTGATGCGCGCGAGCATACGGGGATCAAAACGGAGGGTAATGGTGGTGGAGTCCCTATTGTCGTTCTTAAGCATCGACGCATTCATCAACCGCGAATCCAGAGTGGTTTCCAGCCAGAACTCGGCCTCCAAGGCTTCGCTCTCAAAGGGGGGGAGGTCACTCCATTTTGATAAGACACGCATATGATTAGGCTCCAGGATCTGAGTTTTTTCGCTCGTAGAAACCGGCTTCCGCATCGGTCATTAAGCGGGACTGAATGATACGGTACCTCTTCCCATCGGTCCAGAAGACCGAGAAGATCCCCTTCCCCGAGACGGCTTTGCCCAGATTAAAATAGCGTGCTTCGGCTCCTGGCACGGGATCGGTATCAGGCATGAGGCGGATACTAAACGGATCTTCGAATGTCTCCTCCACATCCCGTGGGGCGACATCACGCAAAGAGGAAATCGAGTTGATCCAGTCGAACTCCATCAGCTTTTTGGGGCATGCTGAATGAGTTCCACCTCATAGCCCTCGGGGGCGTCAATAAAGGCGATCACTGAGCCATTGGAAGAGGAGTGCGGGCCATCGCTCAAGGGGTATCCCTTGGAGGCGGAGTGGCGGGCAAATTCCTCCAGATCCTCCACTTCAAAGGCCAGGTGTGTGAGGTCGGGACCGACCTGTACAGGTCCGCTGGCGTCGTATTTGCAGATCTCGATGAGTTCCTCACTGCCCGGAGCTTTGAAGAAAACGAGTTGTGATCCGCGGCCGCTGGTGGAACGGCGAACCTCTTCCAAACCAAGGACTTCTTTGTAGAAATAGATCGTTTTTTCGAGGTCGGAAACCCGATAGCGGGTGTGGAGGAGCTTTGAGACCATAGTGCTACATATGTATGGAAATCAGCCCCTTGTCGAGCACGGCATTCCGGTCCTACAAAGGGGGGGGGGCAGCCTACTCCACCGAGGGCAAAGTGGACTGGGTGTCCTGAACCGGCTTTTTCACCACCGCTTTGGAAACCTTGTCTAATTTCTCGGCGATTTTCAGATCATCGGGAGCCAGGCGACGGGCCTTCTGCCAGTACAGGACAGCCTCGGTGGTCTTCCCCAGCTTGAAGTATACATCAGCCACGTGGTCGTAAACTACAGCATCCGGTGCAGGCAGACACTCCGCAGCATGAAGGAGAGTCTTAAGGGCTTCATCAAACTTACCTTGCTTGAAATAAAGCCAGCCCAAGCTGTCCAGATAGGCACCATTTGCCGGCTCCATCTCCACAGCGCGTAGAATGAGTTGCTCGGCCTCGTCGAGATTCTCTCCCCGATCGACCCACATATATCCGAGGTAGTTATACGCACGGCCGGCATTAGCCGGATCAAGCTGAATGACTTTTTTGAAAAGCTCCGCTGCTTTGACGACCAAGCCTGCCTGCTCGGCTGCAGCACCGTAGTCGAAGTAGAATTCCGGCCCGAGGAGATCGGGTTGCGAATTTCCCGCCTCCACCAAGGCCTGCTCAAAGACACGGATGGCTTCCTCGTGGCGCTTGGCCTGACTCAGAGCCAAGCCGTGGAAATAAGACAGGCGGGCGGTCCGTGGAAACACACGGCGAGCTTCAGCGAGGGCATCCGCCGCACCGGGAAAATCTTTCTGCCGAAAGAGGATATCAATCACCAGCAAATGCCGATTAAGCTCCTGAGGCTCGATAAGAAGCGCTTGGCGGGCATTCCCAAGGGCCTTCTCGTCATTGCCTTCCCGTAGATAGATTTTGCCGAGGGCATCATAGGCAGCCAGCTCCAGGGGGTTTAACTTCACAATCTCCTCATAGAGAGGAGCGGCATCACCATTGCGACCGGACTCAAAGTAACAGGCAGCCAGCTTATGACGGAGCTGAGGAAGGGAGGCTTTTCTCTGATAAGCCTTCTCGTAATGAGGGATCGCCTTATCAACCTGACGGCTGAGGACGTAGATATCGCCGGCCCTTGCGAGCAAAACCGGATCTTCACTGCCGAGGGAAGCGGCTTTCTCGACCAAATCAGAAATGCGGGCAAATTCCTTCTCGGAAAGAGGAGTCCCGTCCCGGAAGGAGCGACGACCGACCAACTCGGCGAGTGACGCCCAATAAGCAGGGTCGGTATTCTTGGAGCGAGCGGCACGATCAAGGACCTGATCAGCCTTGGTCTTCTCTCCACGATTCGTATAAATCTCCCAGAGCGCCTCCCTGGCGGGAAAGCTGGCAGGAGATATTTCTATCGCCTTCTGGGCATACGTAACGGCAAGATCCGGCTTATTGAGATGCTTCAGGTAAATGGCTGAGAGCACCAGCAACGGAACGGGATCTTTCGGCGCTGCTTTTGCAGTATCCTTGAGGACGGAAGTCGCCTTGACGGTATCGCCACGACGCAGATAGTCGTACGCGACCTTGACGGCTAGATCCGTATAAGCGGGATCCAAGGCCAAGACCTCGCGAAACCTTTCTATGGCCTTTTCCGGACCCTCGGTATCTTCCTCGAACAAGCCCGTGGCATAGAGAGCCAAGGCATCGGCCTTTTTAGAGGATGACGGACTGAGTGTAGCAGACGCGGGGCTGCTACTCGCTTCTTTGGCGAGTAGATCAGCCTCCGCGGCATGCACTGCGGACACGATGAAGCCTAGAGTTACAAAACCCGCCGAGAGAAAAGACAGAACTCGCGGGAGACGCCGACTATCGACATCTCCCATTCGCCCCATTGTGCTCATGGCGGAGAATGTATCTACTAAGACTTGTAGCGCAAACGCTTCTTGTGGCGATTTTCGCGCATGCGCTTGCGGCGCTTGTGCTTCGCGATTTTAGCCTTTCTCTTCTTTTTGAGCGAACCCATGAGCTATTTGATGAAAAAATTACAAATCTAGTAAACTACTTTGTTGAGCGGATATTCGATAATCCCCTCCGCTCCAAGACTTTTGAGCTGTGGAATGATCTCGCGAACAATCTTTTCTTCGATGATTGTTTCGACGGCGACCCATCCAGGCTGGGCCAGGGGCGAAACTGTAGGATTTCTTAGTGCGGGCAATGCCTCAAGCAAATTTTTCAAATTTCCGTCAGGAAGATTCATTTTCAGTCCGACGAGGTCCCGCGCGTTAAGGGCTCCCTTGAGTAAAAGGGCCATTCGCGAGATCTTTTCGCGCTTCCACTCGTCAGCATAGGCTCCCTTGTTTGCGATGAGCACAGGGTAAGACTCCATGAGGGTGGCAACGATACGAAGATTGTTGGCACGCAGGGAGGAGCCTGTCTCGGTAATATCGATGATGGCGTCGACAAGATCAGGCACCTTCACCTCGGTGGCTCCCCAGGAAAACTCGACCTCAACCTTCACGCCTTCCTTCTCAAAGAAGCGTCTGGCCAAGCCTACAGCCTCCGTAGCCACGCGACGACCTTCCAGATCCTTAACGGTGCGAATGGGTGAAGTCTCGGGAACGACGAGGACCCAACGCGTCGGGCGCGAGCTGACCTTGCTGTAAGGAAGCTTGTCGATCTCGACGACATCGGAGCCGTTCTCCGCAATCCAGTCCAGCCCTGTGATACCGGCGTCGAGATACCCATGCTCGACATAGCGGCTGATTTCCTGGGCGCGCAGAAGGCGAACCTGGAGTTCCGGATCATCCACAGAGGGCCGATAGGAGCGACTTGATCCGGAAATGCCGAATCCTGCTTTTCCGAAGAGAGAGATGGTAGCGTCGAGCAAGCTCCCCGACGGCAGACCAATGGTAAGTTTCCGAAATGACATAAAGAGGCGGCTAGAACTAACCGAGACAGAGAGACAGACCAACCCAAAAAAATGCAAAACCGGCGGGAGCTCTCCTTCTCCCGCCGGCTTGCTGTGTCTCCCCTGTAGTTACCCTAAGACTTTTCTTTAACTGCTAGACGGCTTTCTCGCCCGTCTCGTCGGTGCGGATGCGCACGGCTTCCTCCACGGGGGAGACGAAGACTTTTCCGTCTCCGATCTTCCCGGTCTTGGCTGCCTTCACGATGGCTCCCACCGCCGCATCGAGTTGGCTGTCTCCCAGCACTACCTCGATCTTGATCTTCGGCAGGAAGTCCACCGTGTACTCGCTTCCACGATAGATCTCTGTGTGTCCCTTCTGGCGGCCAAAGCCTTTGACCTCGCTCACCGTCATTCCTTCGATCCCCAGATCGGCCAGCGCGTCTTTGACTTCCTCCAACTTGAAGGGCTTGATTATTGCTTCTATCTTTTTCATCAGTTTTTCCTGAATTCAGTTCGCTATTATTATTAGTCGAGCAGGTATCCTTCTTCGCCATGCTCGTTGATGTCGAGACCCTGTGTCTCAACTTCAGCAGTCGGGCGGAGGCCAATGGTGAATTTCACGATCAGAGCGATGACGGCTGTGGCAACCACCGAAAGAACGATGGTGAACACGCAGGCTTTGAGCTGCTCAACAAGCAGACCCGCTTTGAGGCCTTCCACAACCGAGTTCACACTCGGATCGGCAAAGACACCAGTCAGGATCGCACCGAGGGTACCACCCACACCGTGCACACCAAAGGTATCCAAGGCGTCGTCGTAACCGAGAGCCTTCTTGAGGTACATGACCGCAAAGAAAGGAACGATACCAGCGAGAACGCCCATGATCATGGCGGCGGTGGTATTCACAAAACCGGCAGCCGGAGTGATGACGACCAGACCAGCCACGATACCGGAGCAGAAGCCGAGCACGCTGGGCTTGCCCTTGAGGACCCACTCAATCATGCCCCACACGAAGCCAGCGGTGGCAGCGCAGAGGAAAGTCGTTGCGAAGGCATTGGAAGCGATGGCGTCGGCACCGAGAGCGGAACCGGCATTGAATCCGAACCAGCCCACGAAGAGCATGCCGGTACCCACCATACAGAGCACCATGGAGTGCGGAGGCATCGGCTCCTTGCCAAATCCAAGACGTGGCCCGAGGATGATACAGAGAACGAGAGCGGACCAACCGGAGGACATGTGCACCACTGTGCCGCCTGCGAAGTCGATGGCCTTGATGCCAGCGTCAGGATTGAGCGGACCGCACATGAAGCCCGTGGTGGACCACACCATGTGGGCGAGCGGGAAATACACTACGAACATCCAAATCGCAGTGAACAGGAGCACGGCCGAAAACTTCATACGCTCGGCAGTGGCTCCGAAGATCAGAGCGGGAGTGATGATCGCGAAAGTCAACTGGAACATGGCCCAGATGCTATCGGAGATCCAGTAGTAGCCGGCTCCGGTGGCTCCAGGTTTGACACCATTGAAGAATGCGTACGACAGATCACCTACGAAGGCGTTGCCTGCACCGAAGGCGAGACTGTAGCCGACGGCCCACCATAGGATGGTGACCATACCAGCAATGCCCAAGCACATGGCGAGGATGGAGAGGATATTCTTGGAGCGCACCAAGCCGCCGTAGAACAGTGCCAAACCAGGCAGAGTCATGAACAACACCAGAGCGGTTGAGGTCATCTGCCAGGCATTGTGGCCAGGACCGGGACCCGAGATCTTGGACTCAACACCTTCCGTGCGAGCACCGTTGTTTACGTAGGCTTCGAGATCAGCGATACGCTGCTCGAGTGTGGGCTCAGCGGCAGGAGCGGCATCCTGAGCACGCAATGGCTGCGGTGCCAGGGTGATGGCGAAAACGGCTGCTGCGAGCAGCGCCATCCTCGTCGTAAAGCTACAGAGTGATAATTTCATGAATTGGTAGGTTAAGTATGTATTTGTTTTTTTAGGTAAGGAGGGGCCTTGTTTTATGACGCGGCCCCCAAGCGTCATTAATTCAACACAAGCAAGTTCCGCCTGAGGGGGGAGCTCGCCTGTTGAAAAAAAACGAAAGTGATTTCAGCTTAAGCAGGCTTTCGCTCGTCCAATACCGGTATCCAGCGAGGTAGCGCAGGAGGTTGTAGGACTTGGAGACAACATCGCAGGAAACCCCATCCTGCACTTTGCGAGGAGATTCCTGAGCGGAAAATTGGGTAAAGAAACGATCCCGAGGCTCATCGAGCGCCTGCCCCGAGCAATCGCCCTGATAGAGAGCGACTAGGATGGTGTCACAGACGACCAAAGGCGAGTCGGCAAGCTTCTCCGCACCATAGCCCACCGTGACAAGGTGGAGGAAAACCAGAAGTGCTATTCCGAGGCGCATAGTGAGAGTTCAAGAGGGATAAGCAGATCCCGTGCCAACTCATCAGATATCTAAAAAATGCAAAACCGGCGGGAGCTCTCCTTCTCCCGCCGGCTTGCTGTGTCTCCCCTGTAGTTACCCTAAGACTTTTCTTTAACTTCCTAGACGGCTTTCTCGCCCGTCTCGTCGGTGCGGATGCGCACGGCTTCCTCCACGGGGGAGACGAAGACTTTTCCGTCTCCGATCTTCCCGGTCTTGGCTGCCTTCACGATGGCTCCCACCGCCGCATCGAGTTGGCTGTCTCCCAGCACTACCTCGATCTTGATCTTCGGCAGGAAGTCCACCGTGTACTCGCTTCCACGATAGATCTCTGTGTGTCCCTTCTGGCGGCCAAAGCCTTTGACCTCGCTCACCGTCATTCCTTCGATCCCCAGATCGGCCAGCGCGTCTTTGACTTCCTCCAACTTGAAGGGCTTGATTATTGCTTCTATCTTTTTCATCAGTTTTTCCTGAATTCAGTTCCCCTTCGTGATTATTTGTTGGCGACGAAGTCGGGATAGGCCTCCTGGCCGTGCTCACCGATATCGAGACCCTCTTCTTCCTCTTCAGCGCTCACGCGGAGACCGAAGACAGCCTTGACCACACCGAAGATGATCAGTGAGGAAATGAAGGCGAAGACTGAGATCGAAACCGTGCCGATCAACTGCGTGAGGAAGGCACCACTGCCGAAGATACCGACAGCGAGCGTGCCCCAAGTGCCGCAGATACCATGGACGGAGACGGCTCCCACGGGATCATCGATTTTGGCCTTGTCCAGAACCAAGACGGAAAGGACCACCAGGACACCGGCGATGAAGCCGACCAGAACAGCCGCCCAAGGAGCGATACTGTCCGCACCTGCGGTGATACCGACCAGACCGGCCAGCATGCCGTTGAGGCTCATGGAGAGGTCGGGCTTCTTGAGGAGGACCCAAGAGGTGAAGATGGCCGCGATACCACCGGCAAAACCAGCCAGGGCCGTCGTCACGAAGACGAAGGAAACCAGGATGGGATCAGCGCTGAGGACGGAGCCGCCGTTGAATCCAAACCATCCGAGGAACAGAAGCATCACGCCGATGGTGGCGAGAGGCATGCTGTGACCGAGGATGGGCTTGATCTTTCCATCGATGTACTTGCCATTGCGCACTCCCAGCAGGATGACAGCCGCAAGAGCTGCGTAACCGCCGTTCACTACACCATGGGTGGTCTCTGGGTAGACTACAATCTCATGAGCAACATCCCGGGCCTCCACGTGCTCGGCGAGGCGAATTTCTCCGATCACGGTGCCAACCGCCTCGGTGCTTCCGCCCTCATGCAGGGCCTGGCCGATGGGTACTTCGTCATCCCTTACACCTTGGGCGCGTACCTCTCGACCCAGTTCGGCGGCAAGCGCCCCGACTCCTCGCACCCCGCCTTTGTGGATGCGGCGCGTCAGGCTGAGGAGCGGACCAAGAAGCTTCTCTCGATCAATGGCAAGCGCACTGTGGACGACTTCCACCGTGAACTCGGTCTCCTCCTCTGGGACAAGTGCGGCATGGCCCGCGATCGCGACGGTCTTACCGAAGCCATCGAGCGCATCCCGAAGCTCCGCGAGGAATTCTGGAAAAATGTCGTGGTCCGTGGTCGCGGTGACAGCTTCAACCAGTCTCTGGAAAAAGCCGGTCGCGTGGCCGACTTCCTGGAGTTTGGCGAACTCATGTGTCGCGACGCTCTCGCCCGTGACGAATCCTGCGGTGGTCACTTCCGTACCGAGTATCAGACTCCCGAAGGCGAAGCGCTGCGTGATGACGACCACTTTGCCCATGTCGCGGCTTGGAAATACGAAGGCGAAAACGTTGCTCCGACCCGCATCGTTGAGCCCCTCGTTTACGAGGAGGTCAAACTTGCGACCCGTAGCTACAAGTAATTTGAACCCATCGTCGTTAACGCTAATTTGAACCAACTGTAATCTTATGAATTTCACTCTTCGCGTCTGGCGTCAGGATGGAGCCAATGATCAGGGTCGTTTTGAGGAATATCCCGCTCTGAATATTCCCGAGGACGCTTCCTTTCTGGAGATGCTGGACATCGTGAATGAGGATCTTGATGTCAAAGGCATCGAGCCCATCAACTTCGACCACGACTGCCGCGAGGGTATCTGCGGCATGTGCAGCCTCACCATCAACGGTGTCCCTCATGGTCCCGACAAGGGAACCACCTGCCAGGTGTACATGCGCAAATTCCGCGACCGGGATGTGATCACTATCGAGCCGTTCCGCACGGGCTCCTTCCCCGCCATCAAGGATCTGGCCGTTGATCGCCGCGCCTTCGACCGCATCATTGAGGCCGGTGGCTTCATCAGCGAGCGCTCGGGTTCCGCACCCGACGCCAATGCCGTGCCGATTCCCAAGACGATCGCCGACCTCGCCATGGATGCCGCTTCCTGCATTGGTTGCGGAGCCTGCGCCGCCGCCTGCCCGAATAGCTCCGCCATGCTCTTCGTCAGCGCGAAGGTCAGCCACCTCGGCCTCCTGCCGCAAGGCGAGCCGGAGAAAAATAGCCGCGTACTGAAGATGGTCCGCCAGATGGACGCCGAGGGCTTTGGCAACTGCTCCAACTACTACGCGTGCGAAGCTGTCTGCCCGGCTGGTATCCCTGCTTCCTTCATCGCCCGCATGAATCGCGAGTACACTCTCGCCTCTGCCCGCGAAGCGATCGGCGCACCTCTCTGAGTTGACTGTTTTTCAGGCTCCACTTTCGCCTTGTGCGGATGTCTTGCCTTGAGCGGCCTCTCCCTGACATAAAGGAGGGGCCGTGCAGTCCATTATCGATCAACTCACCAACGCCGAATTCATGTTCGGTGACTTCCTCCTGCCTTGGGGGATGGTCATCGCTTCATTGGGTTTCCTGGCGGCTTGGCTTATTGTGATCATCATGGAGCGCCTCGGCTGGACACGCTTTATCTGGCACCTGCCACTATTTTTTGTCGCCTTGTCCATCTTACTAGGCTGCATATTCGGATTGGTCCTCTCACCATGATTCCTTTTTCCAGAAAGCACTGGATCACGATGACCGTGATCATCCTTGCCCTCGTCTCCTCCATCGCGATGTACATCCGGTATTCCGAGAAGCCGTGGACCCGCGACTCCCAAGTCCGCGCAAATATCGTCGGCATCGCTCCCCGCGTCGCCGGTCCCATCATTAATATCCCCATCAAGGACAACCAGCAGGTGAAGAAAGGCGACCTCCTGTTTGAGATTGACCCCTCCACCTTCAAGGCCGATGTGGACAATTCCACCGCCAAGCTCCAACAGGCCCAGGCTGCCCAGATCCAGTCCAAGCAGAATCTCGACCGCCAGACCCAACTCTACCAGACCAAGGTCACCGACCTCCAGGATCTTGAGGACGCGCAAGATAGCTACATCGCCGCCGAGGCTGATACCGCCGCCGCGGCCGCTGCTCTGGAACTCTCCAAGCTCAATCTCCAATATACCAAAGTTTTTGCTCCCGTGGACGGCTACCTCACCAACATCAATACCAGTCCCGGCACTTACGTCTCGGCGGGCGAGCAGCTTCTGGCCCTCGTGGATAGCTCGTCCTTCTGGATCGCCGCCTATTTCAAGGAGACCCAACTCTCCCACATCAAGGAAGGCGACAAAGCCCGCATCACCCTCATGGGTCACATCTCCCAGCCCTTCGAGGGCGTAGTTGATAGTGTCGCATGGGGTATCTTCCTTTCCGATGGATCGACCGTTGATCTCCTGCCTGATGTCAGCCAGACCATCGACTGGGTCCGCCTTCCGAACCGCTTCCCCGTGCGCATCCAGGTCACCGGTACTCCGCCCGTGCCACTGCGCATCGGCCAGACCGTATCCGTCGCTGTCGGCTCCTTCGAGTGAGCGTCGCCGCATACCCTTTCACGTTGTTTTCTCACCTCACCGCTCACCGTTACTCAGGGAAAGCCCTTGACTCCATTACCAGATAGCTATTCTGGGAGCCACTCTCACAATGTCCAAGCAGTCCATACTCCTCGTTGACCGGGAAACAGATTTTCTCGAGTGGGCGAAGAATCAGCTAGATTCCAGCACGACCAAGGTCATCACCGAAACCTCGGCAGATGCCGCCTATCGTTCCTTCTCGCTGAATACCCCCGATCTCGTCATCACCGAGATGAATCTCCATCCCTTCACTGGCATGGAGTTGCTGGCCCGTATCCGCAAGCATTCGCCCAATGCCCTCGTCATCATCACGAGTGCCTTCGGTACCACGCAGAATGTGATCGAGGCCATGAAGATGGGAGCCTTCGATTTCGTTCGCAAGGAGCAGCTTCCTTTCAATCTCAAGATCGTTGCCGACTCTGCCCTCCAGGCCGCAGCGGAACTCAAGGCCGCCAATACCTTCAAGCCTCTCCTCACCGTCGAGCAACACCGTGAAGATATCGTCGGAGTCTCCGACGCCATGCAGCAGGTCTTCAAGATGATCGGCCGCGTGGCGGGCAGCGATGCCCCCGTCATGATCACTGGCGAGAGCGGCTCGGGTAAGGAACTCGTCGCCCGCGCGATTCACAACTACAGTACCCGCAGCGGCCGTAGCTTCCTCGCCATCAACTGCGCTGCCATCCCCGATAATCTTCTCGAGAGCGAGCTCTTCGGTCACGAAAAAGGCGCTTTCACCGGAGCCCACAGCCAGCGCATCGGCCGCTTCGAGCAGAGCGATAATGGCACTCTTTTCCTCGACGAGATCGGCGAGATGCCCCTGCAGGTGCAGAGCAAGATCCTGCGCGTCTTGCAGGAGGGCGAGTTTTCCCGCGTCGGCGGAAACCAGACTCTTCGCACCGATGTGCGCATCGTCTGCGCCACGAACAAGCATCTGGAGGAGGAGGTCGCGAAAAAGAATTTCCGCGAAGATCTCTTCTATCGCCTGAATGTTGTCCGCGTCCATCTTCCTCCGCTGCGCTCCCGTCAGGAGGACATCCGGCTCCTCGCCGAGTATTTCCTGCAAAAGATCTCGCATCAAAAGCATCGCCCTCTGCTGAAGCTCTCCGAGGAAGCCGCGAAGCTGATGGAGGCCTATCCCTGGCCCGGCAATGTCCGCGAGCTTGAGAATACGATGCAGCGCGCCTCCGTGCTCGCCACCGCCGACGTCCTTCTGCCCAAGGACATCCCACTCGGCCAGATTTCCACCACACCCGAGCCTGTCACCGGCGATTCCGGCGGCGTCGAGGGGGCCATCCAGACTCTCTTCCGCGCAGCCCTTGAGGATTCCACTGTGGAACTCCTCCCTTGGCTGGAAAAGGAGTTTACTCAGCGTGCCATGAGCCATACCGGAAATAACCAAGTCCGCGCCGCCAAGCTGCTGGGCATCACCCGGGCCACTCTCCGCAAGCGTCTGGAGCGGAATGGTGGCACAGACGATTCCGAGGCCGAGTGAGTTCAATCGGGAGTTTTCTTTTTTGCGGAGACTCCTTTCTTGAGGAGGGCTCATTCCCTCATCTCGCGGTAGATCGCGGGTTTCGCTACGGCATGAGCGTCTTTGAGACCTTTGCCCTGCGGGAAGGGCGTCTGTCGGATGCGGATGCCCATTTACATCGTCTTGTGGAGGCTGCGAGCCAGTTGTTCCACTACGAGCTTTCCGTGGAGGTGGTTCGGCCTGCCCTGGAGCGTCTCGGGTCTTCCTTATCTTTCGATGGCGTGCTCCGCCTCTACCTGACGGCAGGGCCGGGTGGTCCCTTGGCGGAGGTGTCAGCTCCAGCCCTTGTCGCGCTGGCCGAGGCGGCGTCCTTTCCCACGCTGGAAGAAATTCAGGCCGGATGGAGTGTGGCTCTGGAGCGCGCGCCCTTCTCTCCGTATGGGCAGGGATTCAAGACAGGCAACTACTGGGCCAATATCCGCGCCATGCACTTTGCCCGCGGGCAGGGATGCCAGGAAGCTTTGCTCTTCAATCCCGGAGGCAATATTGTGTCTTGCTCCATGGGGAATGTGTTTCTGGTCGTCGATGGCATTTTGAAGACCCCTCGTCTTGAGGATGGTGCCCGTCGGGGCGTCGTGCGGGAGTGGGTATTGACGCAAGCCACGTGCGAGGAATGTGCCGTCGATATCAGTGACATCTATCGGGCCACGGAGTGTTTTGTAACGAACAGCCGCATCGGCGTGATGCCTGTATCCTCGCTCGATGGGCGCATCCTACCGGATCGTACCCAGGCTCTGCACCTCAACCATCTGCGCCGTGCCCTCGACGCTTGAGCTGGATCAGGTCTTTGATCGTGCACGCAAGCCGCTCTCCGGCAGGATGCCTCCTGCCCCGGGAGACATCTTCGGCTTGGTGGCCGATGAGGCAAAACCCTTCCTCGTAGCGTTTCTCAGCCGACACTATCCGGAACGCGTATGGGTCCTTTGCGACACGGTGCGGAATCAGGAGGACTTCGCGGCGGAACTCATCGCCTGGCTGCCGGGGACGCGCTTTTTTCCCGGTGAAGCTGCGATTAATCCCGAGGTGCTGCCCGACCCCGAGGTCGCTGCCGAGCGTCTCGATATCCTGCGTTCGTTGGCCAAGGGAGAAAAGACGGGGCCTCTCGTCCTTCATCAGGCCCAGCTCGACGAGGAGGTGCCCGGCTCAGGGGTCCTCGACTCCGCGGTCATTTCCTTTAAGCAAGGCTCACGAGTCGATCTCGATGAGGTGCTCTCGGCCTTGGAAGGGGCCGGATACGAGCGGAATCCCCAGACGGCGGTCCGCGGCCATTTCTCCCTGCGCGGAGGCATTCTCGATATCTTCTCCTGGCAGGCCTCGGCCCCCGTTCGTATCGAGCTGGATGACGATCTGGTCGATTCCATCCGTTCCTTTGAGCCGGATAGCCAGATCTCTTTTGCGACACTGGAGAGCTGTGAGATTCTCACGGGCAAGCTGGAGGGGCCTCGCAAGCCCTTGCGGCAGCTTGTGGGCCGGAAGGATCTCGTCATCGACATCTCCGGCCAGGTGGGCGATCCCGGAGTCATTGCCTTGGAAGGGGCGAATGCCGGGGAGGGGGATGAGTCGGAGTTTCTGCCGCTGCCCTTTGGCGAGTTTGCCGCAGGTGATCTCGTCCTCGATGCCACAAAAGCCACTCGTTTCTTCGCGCAATTGCAGGAATGGCGGGCTCGCAAGTGGACCATCGTGCTTGCAGCCTCCAGCCAGAGCGAGGCAGATCGCTTTGCGGAATTGGCGAGCGAGCATGGTTTTGATGCACAGGGCGTCCGCTTCCTGCATGCCGCCCTCGGGCGCAGTTTCACTTTTCCTGCTGCCAAGCTGGCGATCCTCGCGGATGCGCACCTTTTCGGACGTCTGGGGGTGCTGCGCGCCAGGCGGCTCTCGTATCGCCGGGAGAAGCTGATTGCCTCGCGTGTCTCTGCCGACTTCTCTGAGTTTCTTCCCGATGACTTTGTGGTCCATCTGGAGCATGGCATTGGCAGATTCATC
>Ga0351893_10187_pt1 | contig 17964 bp, 17 predicted proteins | sample TotcelFGM3001K15_FD_206765 | JGI IMG/M metagenome (GOLD analysis project Ga0351893, IMG submission 206765) | Enriched cells from coal bed in the Powder River Basin, Montana, United States - Total cells FGM rep3 HSBNCT.FGM.300.1.K15 ...
TGCACTGGCTCATGGCCGTCCTCTTGCTCGCGATGATCTTCATCGGCGTGGCCATGGTGGCCTCACTGGGGAACTATTCCGTCCTCATCGCGATCCACCGCCCTCTCGGCATCCTGATCCTCATCCTTGCGATCCTCCGCTTGGCAAATCGCATGCTGACCAAGCTCCCGCCCTTCCCACCCACCATGTCTCCGCTGGAGCGCCGCATCGCCTCCGCATCGGAGCATCTTTTCTATGCCCTCATGATTGCCCTGCCGCTCATCGGCTGGGCCATGCTCTCGGCGGGTCACTACCCCATTGTCATGTTTGGCTCGGTGCATCTCCCTCCCATCCTGCCGCCAAACCCCACGGTCTTTGCCATCCTCCGCCACGCTCACACGATCTTCGCCTACCTGCTCTTTTTCACCTTCCTCGCCCATCTCTCCGCCGTGCTCTTTCACACGCTTATCATCCGCGACCGCCTGCTGGACCGCATGGCCATCTGGCCGCGTCGCGATCAATAAAAGTCCGCTTTTCCCCGCTTCAAGGAAGCGGTCGCCCGCCACGATCCCTCTTCTCCACCAATTCCTGGATCGCCTGCCGCAGGGCCTCAAAGGTGACGGGTTTGACGAGATGACTGCTGAAGCCGGCCTCGCGACTCTTCCGGATATCATCTTCTCGCCCGTATCCACTCATGGCGAGCCCCTCAAACTGGTAGGACTTCTTGAGCTCCCTCACCAGGTCATAGCCGCTGGCATCAGGCAGACCGATATCACTGACGAGAAGGTCGAAGGGGAAATGCCTCGCCTTTTCCACGGCTTCCGATGCCGACCCCGCCGTGCTGATGACGTACCCCAGCGACTGGAGCAACATCTGCATGACCTGCGCGGTATCGGCATGATCCTCGACCAGGAGGATATTCAGTTTGGTCACGGAAGATGACTCATCGCTACTCGCCTCCTTACGGGTCGGTGCCTTGCAGCTGATGGGAAGCTCCACCGTAAAGGTACTGCCCTGCCCGCGACCGGGGCTTGCCGCTCGGATGGTGCCACCATGCAGATCCACGAGAGCCTTCGTGATCGCTAGTCCCAGCCCAAGCCCCCCGAACTGCTGAGTCTTCCGGCTCTCGCCCTGTTCAAAGGCATTGAAGATCTTCGGCAGCAGCTCGGCGTCAATGCCGACTCCGTCGTCGCACACACAGAGCTGGACGTGTGACTCCGAGATCCTCTTCGTGGCCACAACGATCTTCCCTTGGGGCGGGCTGAACTTGATGGCGTTCTTGAGGATATTCCAAAGGATCTGTTGCAACCGCGCAGGGTCCACATCGACTTGCCCGGCCTCTCCCGAGAGGTTCATTTCCAAGCTCACGCCATGCTCGAGCATCTGAGCCTTGCAGGTCTCGCAGACGAGAGTGACCGCGGAGTTCAAACTCAGAGTCTGGAGATTCAGATGGACCTTGCCCGTGGTGATGCGGCTGAGGTCGAGCAGGTCGTCGATCAGCTTCGTCTCAAGCTGGACATTCCGGCTGATCATGGCCATCTCGGACTGGATTTGAGGCGGCAGGGTCTTGTCGCGCTCTCGCGTCGAGGCCACCATGAGCACGGGAGTGAGCGGCGTGCGCAACTCATGACTGAGCACGGCGAGGAAGTAGTCCTTGGCTCGGTTCGCCGACTCGGCAAGTTCCTTGGCCTCCTTCATCGCGAGGTCGGCTTCCCGGCGGCTGGTGACATTACGCATGTAGAGGGACAGGATGTGCGGCGTGGGGAAGGCGCGGACTTCCAGCCAGATATCGAGCGGCTGATAGTACACCTCGACGGTCTCCGGTTGCTGCTCGCGCATGACACGGCGGCAGACATCCGCCACAGGGCTGTCCGCGAGAATGGGAAATTTCTCCCAGAGATTCTGCCCCAGCAGATCGTCGGTCGGCTCGTGCAGCGGAGAGATGAGACTCAGGTACGCCGCATTGACGAAGCGAATGGTCCAGTCCGCATCAATGGCCACGAAGGCATCGCTGATGCTCCCGAGGATCTGCCGCACGCGCTCCTCGCCATTCTGGAGCTTGTCCAGCAAATCGCGCATTTCATACTGCCGATACCGCGTCCGCAGGGCGACTCTCACCGTACTCAGCAGAATCTCGGGGCGGAAGGGCCTCTCCAGTTCGGTGATATTGCCAGCGTTGATAAAGGCCTCGATACCCTGCTGCCGCATGCCAAAGGCACCGTCGCTCGTCACGATGGTGATAGGCAGATCAGACCACGCGGGCTGCCGCGCCAGGATGTCGGTCAGGGAAGCGACATCCGTGCGAAGCACTTCCTCCGCGACGATCAGGAGCGCACAGCCATGGGCAACTTCCTCCCGCAAACGTGTGATATCCTCGCACGCCAAAGCAGCCAATCCGACATGGCTCAACATCTCGACCGTCACCCGGGCATCGTTGGCGGAAGGCGCATATATGAGCACGCGAGACTCCTCCTCCGTATGTCGCTGGCCGGGGCCCTCGGCGATCTGAAATGGCAGCGGGCTCCTCATAGGGTATCGTCATCGAGCGAGGTCTCCCTTTCCTCATACCCCGGAAGGAAGGAGGGGGTGCCAGTGAGGACTCCCTGGAGTCCCTCAATCGGCTCGCTGATGGTGATACCTTCGGAAGAGATCTGGATCTCGCGGATTGTGCGCTCATGCGCGCCACTTCTCTTTTTAAGGATGGAAATCGCCTGCCTCACCGCTCCACGCACCTCGAAATACCGCAGCAGGATCACCGCATCGGCCAGATAGGTGAGGTCCGCCTTCGACGGCAGCAGACCCAGCAGACCCTGCTGGGCAAGGATCATCAGGCTGGTGACGCCTTTTTGATTCAGATAGGCGATGACCTCGTGAAGCTGAAGGCTGAGAAATCTCTCCTCCGGCATGGCATGAAGATAGCCATTAATACTGTCTATCACTACGATCTTCACCCCGTTCTCCACGGCGTCGCGGATGCGGAATGTCAACTCACCGGGAGAGACCTCGGCGGGATCGAGCTGCTCGATGCGCACTATGCCCGCATCAATGTGGGGCCGCAAGTCCATGCCGATCTCGGCAGACCGGTGCAGGAAGGTCCCTATGGTCTCGTCAAAGACAAGATAGTACACCTTTTCGCCCCGCTTGGCGGCTTGATAGATGAAGCTGATGGCCAGCGTCGATTTTCCCGTGCCGGGAGGCCCCATCACCATCGTCGAGGTGCCGCGATCCATCCCTCCCCCGAGCAGACTGTCGAGGGCGGCATTGCCGGTGGAGAGAGATTCCCGGACAAATGGCGCCGAGTGCTCCGCAGCCACGAGCCGGGGATAAATCACGAGCCCGCCGGTAGTGATATTCATGTCATGCGCTCCATCGCGGAATCGCGCCCCCCTCACCTTGCGCACCATGACCTGCCGGCGACTGATACCATAGCCGGGCAGAGTCCGCATCAGATCGACCACCCCATGCGCGATACTCTCGACATGCAGATCCCGTGCCTCGGCGGCCCGGTCATCGAGCATCAAAATCGTGGTATTCCGACCGGCCAGGTATTGCTTGAGCTGCAAAATTTTCCGCCGGAAGCGCAGGGGCGTCTCCGCGAGCATCCGCATCTCGGAGAGCGAGTCCAGCACGACGCGCTGCGGCCGCGTACGCTCCACCTCGGCAAGGAGCAGTTCATACATCCTGGTCAACTCGATATGGGATGGGCGGAAAAAAGTATTCTCGTTCTCGTTTTGGACACTCTCCTGGATCTTCGAGAGATCGAGGATGTCTATGCCCTCCAGACTCCACCCATGCGACAGTGCGACAGCTTCGATCTCCTCGCGCGTCTCGGACAGCGTGATGTACAGCACAGACTCCCCCTCCTGTACACCCTTCAGCAGGAACTGCAACGAGAGCGTCGTCTTGCCCACTCCCGGATCACCCTGAATGAGATACATTCGATCCCTGGGGTACCCCCCGCCGAGGACTTCATCCAGCCCCGTGATTCCGCTGGAGATAAGGTGAGGGGCGTTGGGACTGCTGGACTTCATAATAAGGCTACCGAACTTTCAAATACTTCACTCTTTATTCGATTTGAAGGAGATAGTTGGATGTCAACACCTCGGGAATAAGGTTGCTCCCTTAACAAAATCTCGGTGGTTTCACGAAATGCAACTCCCTTCCCCATCTGCCCGCCTCGCCGACTGCGTCTGGCTCCCACGGATCGTGGCCAAAGCCCGCCTCCACGCGACAGGCCAGCTCCCCGAAGAATACACCTCCCGCTTCGGCCACCCCACCGGCGTCGATGGACAGTTTCTCGCCTTCTTCGATCTCACCCGGGAGGACATCCTCAATGCCAGCGGGCAAGCCGACGATGCGGTTGCCCGGTGGTTCCTCGCCGAAAACACCCGCAGCACCCGGATCGCAGAGTGGAATCATATCGCCATCAATCTCGGCCGCCCCGGCTTCCCCATGGCCGACCGCCTGCCCATCGCCCTGCAAACCGCCTACCCTCACCTGCTTCATCGCGGGCTCAACACAGTTTTCGAGGTATTGGAAGCCGACGAGACCGACACCTAGCCCTCCCGCCGAGCAAATTCCCAAAACTTTTCAGTTGCGAAAGCTTCAACTTGGAATAAATAAGTGAGCACTCACTTATGGCCCGCCCACGCAAATACGACGACGCACTGATCCTGGAAGCCGCCTCGGCGGAGTTTCTGGAAAAGGGCGCCGCCGCCAGCACGGCAGACATCGCCCAGCGGGCGGGAGTTTCCGAGGGCATTCTCTTCCAGCGCTTTAAAACAAAAGAGGCCCTCTTCGCCGCCGCCCTCACGATGGATCTCGGCGCCGAGGATTGGCAGCAAGCCTTGCTCGACAGCGTAGGCTTGCACACCCCGCAGCAGAATGTGAAGCGCGCCATCCTCGCTCTGCTGGCAAAGCTGGAACGCCTCGTGCCCCGCATGATGATCCTCGAGGGCCAGGGTCAGCGCCGCCCCTTTCACTCCGGCCCGAAGGCCCCGCCGCTCCAGGACGCCAAGACGATCGCGACCTACCTCCAGCAGGAGGTCAAGCTGGGACGCCTGAAACTCGACAAGATCAAGCTCCACTCCCACGAGATCATCGGCGCCGTCATCCACTGCACCATGACGAGACTGCGCCATCACATCACGATTTGCACCCCGGAGGAACTGGCCGACCACCTCGTCTCCCTTCATCTCGGCTCCCCCCTTCCCAAACGCCGCACAGTCAAACCATGAGCCTGTCCCAGCATCCCCTCTCCTCGGCAGCCCTGGCACTCGCCCTCATCGGCACCCTGACGGCCTGTGCCATCAAGAAGGACCAGTGGAAAGACTCCGTCGATGTGCCCGCCAAGTGGAATTCCCAAAAGCGCACCGACGCCCCCCTCAATACCGCCGCCATCCGTCAGTGGTGGAAGCGCTTCAACGACCCCACCCTGGACGCGCTCATCGCCCAGGCCCTCACCGCCAGCCCGGATATCAAGACCGCCCTCGCCCGCATCACCGAGTCCCGGGGCGAGCGCAGCGTGCAACTCTCGACCCTGCTCCCCTCCATCTCGGGCAATGCCTCCGACCGCATCCAGCGCCGCGACGAGCAGAGCACCGACCGCGTCACCAACAGCGAGACCGTCAATCTCTCGCTCGACATGAGCTGGCAGATCGACCTCTTCGGCCGCCAACTCCAGAATCTCCAGGCCGCCACCAAGGACGTCCAGCAGACCATCGAGAATTACTACGCCGCCCAGGTCACTCTCGCCGCCGATGTGGCCACCGCCTATATCAACCTGCGCGGAGCCCAGCAACGCCTCGACGTCCTCCGCCGCAACGTCCAGACCCGCAGCGACACCACCGAGATCACCCGCTGGAAACAGGAGGCCGGCATCAGCGACACCCTGGAACTCCAGCAGGCCGTCAGCACCCTGGAGCAGGCCCGCGCCGCCATCCCCACCATCGAGCAGACCATCTCGGAGACGAAGAACCAGCTCGCCGTCCTCTGCGGCCAGACCCCCGGCAAGCTCGACGCCCTCCTCGCCCGCTCCTCCGCCCTCCCCCGCGTTCCCTCACGGATCGCCGCCGGCATCCCGACCGAAGCCCTGAACAACCGCCCCGACGTGCGCGCTTCCATCGATGCCGTCCTCGCCGCCTATCACCGAAAGACAGCCGCCGAGCTTGAGCGCTTCCCCACCCTCGAACTCGGTGGTTCCCTCGGACTGGAAGCCCTCCGCACCGGAGCCATCTTCTCCCCGGAAGCCGCCGCCCGCACCCTCGCCGGCAGCCTCCTCGCCAGCCTCTCCCAGCCCATCTTCGAGGGCGGACGCATCACCGCCAATATCCGCATCAATGAGAGCCTCGCCCGCCAGGCCGTCTATGGCTACGAGTCCACCGTCCTCACCGCCCTCTCGGAAGTGGAAAATTCCCTCGTCGCCATCCAGCGCATCAGCGAACGCCTCGAGGTCCTACGCAAGGCCGACGCCGCCGCCGGAGACGCCTCCTCACTGGCCACCCTCCAATACGAATCCGGCTCCGTCGATCTTCTCACCGTCCTCGATACCCAGCGCACGCAACTCAGCGTCCAGGAGGAACGCGTCACCGCCGAGGCGAATCAATTGCAAGCCTACGTCCAACTCTACAAATCCCTCGGCGGAGGGTGGCAACCCTTATGAGCACTCCAGAACTTTCCCAAATCATCCAGGCGGAAAAAGGCTCGTCCCGCCGCCAAAAATTCCTCTTCCTCGCAGGCGCCATCCTCCTGCTTCTCGTCGCCTTCTTCGCCTGGCGCATCTTCTTCTCCGGCAAGGGAAGTCAGACCACCTACGTCACTGAGCCCATCAAGCGCGGCGACCTCCGCATCACCGTCACCGCCACCGGCAATCTGGAGCCGACCAACGAAATCACCATCGGCAGCGAACTCTCCGGCACGGTGAATGAAGTCCTCGTGGATACCAACGATCTGGTCAAAAAGGGGCAAACCCTCGCCAAGCTCGACACCAGCAAACTCGAGCGCCAGACCGACAGCAGCCGTGCCACCGCCCTCGCCGCCCAGGCCCGCGTTGCCCAGGCCCAGGCCACCCTCGTCGAGAGCGAGGCCGGCTTGAAGCGCCTGCAAAAGCTGAAGGAAGCCAGCGGTGGCAAGCTCCCATCCCAGGCCGACATGGACACCGCCATCGCCTCCGCCGAGCGGGCGAAGGCCGACCTCGCCAGCGCCGAGGCCGACGTCCGACAGGCGCAGGCCAATGTGGGCACCAATGAGAGCGATCTCGAGAAGTCCATCGTCCGCTCGCCCATCGACGGCATCGTCCTCACCCGCAATATCGAGCCCGGCCAGACCGTCGCCGCCACCATGACCGCCCCCGAGCTTTTCGTCGTGGCGGAGAAACTCGAGAATATGAAACTCCAGGTCGCCGTCGCCGAGGCCGACATCAGCCGCCTGAAGCAGGGTCAGGAAGCCTCCTTCACCGTCGATGCCTGGCCCAGCCGGAATTTCGAGGCCTCGGTGAAGAAGGTGGAGTTCGGCTCCACCGTCACGGACAACGTCGTCACCTACACCACCGAGCTGGCCGTTTCCAATGACGACCTCAGCCTTCGTCCCGGCATGACCGCCACCGCCGAGATCGCCGTGGCCGAGGCCGATGACGCCTTCCTCATTCCGAATGCCGCCCTGCGTTTCAACCCCGAGTCCGCGCAGGCCGCTCCCGCCGCCAGTGGCCAGCCGAAGCGCTCCTTCGTGCAAAATCTCATACCGAGTCCGCGCCGCCCCGCTGGTGGGGGTGCAAGCCCAGCGGAGGAAGCCCCGGTCGCAAAATCCGGCGAACCGACAAAAATCTACATCCTCCGCGCCGGGAAGCCCGAGCCCCTCACCGTCACCACCGGCCTGACCGATGGCCGCGTCACCGCGATCACCGGCGAGGGTCTCTCCGAAGGCCTCCCCGTCATCACCCACGCCCGCGCTGCCAAGCCATGAGCCGCTCCGTCATCACGCTTCGCGGCATCACCAAGACCTACGGGACCGGAGATGCGGCCTTTCAGGCCCTGCGAGGCATTGACCTGACGATCGAGCAGGGAGACTTCGTCGCCGTGATGGGACCGAGCGGTTCGGGCAAATCTACCCTTATGAATCTCCTCGGCTGCCTCGATACGCCCACCGCCGGGGAATACCTCTACCAGGACATCGCCGTGGAGAAGCTCAATGCCGACCAGCGCTCGCTCCTCCGCCGCCACGCCCTCGGCTTCATCTTCCAGGGCTTCAATCTCCTCGCCCGCACCAGCGCGCTGGAGAATGTCGAGCTTCCCATGATCTATCGTGGCATCCCCCGGCCCGAACGCCACCGCCTCGCCACCGAGGCCCTCACCGCTGTCGGCCTGCCCACCAAGCTCACCAACACCCCCGCCGAACTCTCCGGCGGCCAGCAACAGCGCGTCGCCATCGCCCGCGCGATTGTCACCTCGCCCTCCACGCTTTTCGCCGACGAGCCCACCGGCAACCTCGATTCCCAGACCACCGTCGAGATCATGCATCTCCTCACCCGGCTGAATGCCGATCGCGGCATCACCGTCATCCTCGTCACTCACGAGGACGAGGTCGCCACCCACGCCCGCCGCATCATCCACGTCCGCGACGGACTCATCGACTCGGACCAGACCAAAAGCTGACGCCATGCTGGGAAATGCCTTCCATATCGCCATCCGGGAGATCCGGCGCAATCTCATGCGCGCCTTCCTCACCGTGCTCGGCGTCATCATCGGCGTCGCCGCCGTGATCACCATGGTCACCGTCGGCCAAGGCACGACCGAGGCCGTGAAGAGCCAGATTTCCAATCTCGGCAGCAATCTCGTCATGCTCCGCCCCGGCATGGGCTTCGGCCCGCGCTCGTCCTCGGCTGGTGTGCCGAATTTCACCTCCGCCGATGTCGAAGCCCTGCGGGATCAGGTGTACGGCATCGCCGCCATCGCCCCCGTCAGCAGCACCAACCTCAGCACCATCTTCCGGCAGAAGGCCCGCTCGACAAGCACCGTCGGGACGACGCCCGGCTACTTTGCCATCAATAACTGGACCATCGCCGATGGCCGCTTCTTCGACGAAACCGACCTCCGCGATGGCTCCGCCGTCTGCGTCATCGGCGACACCGTGAAGAAGGAGCTCTTCGGCAACGAAGACCCCATCGGCAAGCTCATCCGCATCGGCAAGGCCGCCTCGTCGTCATCGAGTTCCACCAGCTCCTCCAGCAGCGAAAAGGACACCCCGTACTCCTCGTCCTTCCAGGTCATCGGCGTGCTCACCGCCAAGGGCCAGGTCGGCATGGGCAACCAGGACGACACCATTATCGTTCCCATCACCGCCCTCCAGCGTCGCCTCACCGGGCGCACCTCCTCCCGCGACATCTCCCAGATCACCCTCTCCGCCAGTGACGACGCCGACAGCGACCGCCTCCTCGCCGACATCACCAGCCTCATGCGCCACCGCCGGAATCTCACCCCCAGCGAGGAGAACAATTTTAATGTCTTCGACACCCGCCAGATCGCCGAGACCCTCAGCGCCTCGACGAAGATGATGACCATGCTCCTCGCCGCTGTCGCCGGAGTCAGCCTGCTTGTCGGCGGCATCGGCATCATGAATATCATGCTCGTCAGCGTCACCGAGCGCACCCGCGAGATCGGCATCCGCCTCGCCATCGGCGCCCGCGCCCGGGAGGTCCTCCTGCAATTCCTCGTCGAGGCCATCACCCTCTCCTGCGTCGGCGGCATCGTCGGCATCATCATCGCCTTCGGCCTCTGCATCGGCCTCTCGAAGCTCATTCAGGTCCCCTTCATCTTCGACGTCCGCATCAACGTCGTCGCCTTCATCTTCTCCGCCGCCATCGGCATCATCTTCGGCTACGCCCCCGCCCGCCGCGCCGCCTCCCTCGACCCGATCCACGCCCTGCGGCACGAGTAATCACGAGGCCTTTGACATTTTCTGGGCGGAAACTTACCTTGCGGCCCGTGCACCGGATATTCTCAGCGCTCATGCTTCTCTGCTTCGGGATTCTCTCCCTGCAGGCGGGGCCGGTGCGTGTCTGCTATCTGGAAAAGGACAGCCAGCCTGTCGCGCATGCTCAGACGGATTGCTGCGGAGGATGTTCCTCGCATGCCGTCGCGGTCCTCGCTCCCGGACACACGGATTGCTGTGTGGATTTCCAGCCCCTGCCGGATACGACCGCGCAGGCGCAACTCGATCTGCGCGCCGCACCCGCACGCTTCCTGTGCCTCATCGAGACTCTTTGGATCGCATCTCCCGCCCTCGCGACACGGGAAGCTTTCCCGCTCCTTGAAGCCACGCTCCCGCCCCTCACGGCGGCAGAGCGACAGGCTGCTTTGAGCATCTGGACGGTTTGATTTTCCAGAGGTAGTCCCCTCTGCCGACTGCATCCCCGCAGTCCCCCGCCCGTCATCCCTGCGCGGATACGGTGCATTTTTTCAAATCCCGCGTCTTTGATCTCATGGCTTCACCTTTGGACTTTTTATCACATACCGAGCCGACCGCTCGCCCGACCCGCCGATGGCCCTCGTGGCTGTTGCCCGCAGCGATTCTCGGTGGCTTTGCCCTTCTCTTTCTCGGACTGTATCGCGACCGACTCCTCCCCGCACCCACCGTGCAGGTCGCGCCGGTCCTCGTCATCAGCGAGACCGGCAGCCGCCCGTCGGGAAGTTCCACCGCGAAAGCCGCTCCCCTCTTCCAGGCCAGCGGCTGGGTGGAGCCCGATCCCTACGCGGTCAAAGCGTCGGCCCTCGTCGATGGCGTGGTGAAGTCAGTCCATGTCCTTGAGGGAGAGGATGTCGAGGAGGGGCAGTTGCTCGTCACCCTCATCGATGACGACGCCCTCCTCGCTCTGGCCGCCGCCGAGGGGCGACACCGCCTGCTCATCTCGTCGCGCTCCGCCCATCTGGCCGCCACCGAGGCCATGGGAAAAAAATCCGAAGCCGCCCAAGCGGAGGCCACCGCTGCGCAGACCATGGAAGCCGAAGCCGGCGACCAACTCGCCCGACAGGACCGCCTGACCAAGGCCAGCGTCGTCTCGCAATCCGACTTCACCACCGCCCGCCTGCGCCTGCAACGCGAACAATCCCTCCACCTGGCCGCGCAGGCCCGGGAAGGCGAATTCGCCGCCGAGGTCCAGCGCATGCGCCACGAGGCCGAGGCCAAGAATGACGAGATCGCCCTCGCTGCCGTCGCTGTCGAGCAGGCCCGGCTGGCCCTCGCCCGTACGCGCATCCTCTCGCCGATCAAGGGTCGCGTCCTCCGGCTCACTGCCGCACCGGGGGATAAAAAGATGCTCGGCATGGACCACCCCGACAGCTCGACCGTCTGCGTGCTCTATGATCCGACCCACCTCCAGGTCCGCGTCGATGTGCCTCTCGCGGATGCCGCGCTTTTGCAGGTCGGCCAGTCGGCCAAAGTCCACACCAGCCTTCTGAACGACACGGTCTTTGATGGCACGGTCACCCGCATCACCGGGGAGGCCGACCTGCAACGCAACACCCTGCAAGCCAAGGTCCGCATCCAGCATCCCGCCGACCAACTCCGCCCCGAGATGCTCTGCCGCGTGGAATTCCTCTCCTCCGCCACAGCCCACTCCACGACCCCCGGTGCGACATTGGCCACCTGGATTCCCGCCTCCGCCCTCCAGGGCGACACGGTCTGGGTCTGCGACCCCGAGTCCCGCCGCCTGACGCAGCGCACTGTGCAGACCAGCCCGGAAAAACGCGACGACCACATCCGCATCACCGATGGCCTCCTACCCGGCGAGCAGGTCGTACTCTCCCCCGGTTCCCTCCGCGACGGCCAGCGGGTCCACCCCATCCTTTCCCAGCCATGACCACACCCATGATCACCTGCCGAGGCATCTCGAAGAGCTACCGCAAGGGCAAGACTCTCGTGACTCCCCTGGAAAAACTCGACCTCACCGTGGCCCGTGGCGAGTTCCTCGCCCTCATGGGGCCGTCCGGCTCGGGCAAGACCACCCTGCTCAATCTCCTCTCCGGCATCGACTCTCCCACTGAGGGCTCCCTCACCATCGCCGATACCGAGCTGGCCGGCCTCTCCCGCCGCGATCTCACCCGCTGGCGCGCCCGCCATGTCGGCTACATCTTCCAGCTCTATCACCTCGTCCCCGTCCTCTCGGCCTTTGAGAATGTCGAGCTTCCCCTCCTGCTCGCCCCGCTCTCAAAAAACGAACGCCATACGCGCGTGAAAGCCGTGCTGGAACTCGTCGGCCTCGGCGACCGCATGCATCACACACCCGGCGAACTTTCCGGCGGTCAGGAACAGCGCGTCGCCATCGCCCGCGCCCTCGTGGCCGATCCGCCCCTGCTCGTCGCGGACGAACCCACCGGCGATCTCGATAGAGCTTCCGCCGCCCACATCCTCTCCCTGCTGAAGACGCTGGCCCGCGATCACGGCAAGACCATCGTCATGGTCACCCACGATCCCCGCGCCGCCGAGGCCGCCGACCGCACCCTGCATCTGGAGAAGGGCCAGCTCCTGGAGAGCGCATGAACGCCGTCCTGAATCTCATCGCCCTCTCCGCCAAGCAACTCGTACGGCATCGCATCCGCTCGCTCCTCACCGTGCTCGGCGTGGCCTCTGGCATGTTTCTGTACACGGTCGTCGAGACGCTCCAGCGTTCGCTCGCCCGTGCCACGGAGGCCAATGCCGCCGATACCGTCCTCGTGGTCTATCGGCAAAATCGCTTCTGCCCCTCGACGAGCCGCCTGCCGGAACACTACGCTGAGGAGATCCGCCGCATCCCGGGCGTGCGGGAAGTCATCCCCGTGCAGATCGTGGTGAACAACTGCGGAGCCTCTCTCGATGTCGTCACCTTTCGCGGCGTGCCGGAGGCGCTTCTGCAAAAATTCGCCCCCGAGATCGCGATCATCGCCGGCAGCGAGGAGGAATGGCAAAAGCGCGACGATGGCGCATTGCTTGGCGAAGCCTTCGCCGCCCGGCGCGGCCTGAAGCCGGGGGATAAATTCAATGCCGCCGGAGTCACCGTCACTGTCTCCGGTATCATTCGCTCCCCCTTCGTGCAGGATAACAATGTCGCCTACGTGAAGCTCCCCTTCCTCCAGCAGGCCTCGCGCACCGGGCTCGGAGTCGTCACACAGTTTAATGTCCGTGTCGCCACGGCTGAGGATCTGCCCCGCGTTTCCCAGGCCATCGACGAGCGTTTTCGCTCCGACCAGCAACCCACGGACACGCGCCCGGAGAAGGCCTTCTTTGCGGAGACGGCTTCGGAGTTGATCGAGCTCATCGGCTTCACCCGCTGGCTGGGCATCGGGGCCGTGCTGGCGGTCACCGCGCTCGTGGCAAATGCGCTGCTGCTGATCGTCCGCGGTCGGGTGAAGGAAAATGCCGTCCTCCGCACCCTCGGCTATCCCGGTCGCGCCATCGCCTGCCTCGTCATCAGCGAGGGGGCCATGCTCGGGCTGGCGGGGGGGCTCGTCGGAGTCGGCCTGTCCTTCGCCTTCCTGCGCTGGCAGAGCTTCACCCTCGGCAACGAAGGCCAGACGCTGGCCATTCGGCCCGACCTCACCGTGGCCCTCTCGGGCATCGGCGTCGCTCTGACCCTCGGTCTGCTGGCGTCGCTCTGGCCCGCGTGGCAGGCCGTGTCGCAGTCCATCGTGAAAAATCTCCGCTCCTGACCCATGCTGCCTCTCTCCTACGCGATCCGAAATCTCTTCCGCTCGAAGGTACGCCTGCTCCAGACCGTAGGCGGCAGTGCACTGGTGGTCCTGCTGGTCATGACGGCCATGGCCGTGAATGACGGCATGAAACGCGTGCTCTCGGCCTCCGGCTCGCCGCACAATGTCATCCTCGTGGGCGCAGGCTCGGAGGAGAGCATCCAGCGCAGCGAGGTGCCGGAGCAGAGTTCGGGTATCGCCTCCACCACCATCCCCGGCATCGCCGAGCAACTCGGCACCCGCGCCGTCTCCAGTGAGATTCATTACATGAACTACGTGACGTTCCACGACGGCCAGCGCGTGCAGGCCCTCCTGCGTGGCGTGACCCCCGAGGCCCTGCGCGTCCACCCGGAGGTCCGCGTCATCGAGGGCACCTTTCCCGCCTCGGGCCAGATCATGGTGGGCCGCCTCGCGTGGCGGAAACTCGGCGTCTCTCCCTCCGCCCTCGCTCCCGGTCAGTCCGTCACCTTGGACGGTCAAGCTCTCACCATCAGCGGCATCTTCGCCGCGCCCGCCACGGTCATGGAGTCCGAACTCTGGGCCACCCTCGGCGACCTGCGCGTGCTGGCAAAGCGCGACACGCTCTCCTGCGTGGTCCTCCGGCTTAATGATCCCGCCGATTTCGCCGAGGCGGAACTCTTCTCCAAGCAACGCCTCGACCTGGAACTCAGCGCCCTGCGCGAGAGCGACTACTACGACCGTCTCACCGCCTTTTTCCGTCCCCTGCGGGTCATGACTTGGATCACCGCCGGGCTCATCGCGGCGGGGGCCGTCTTCGGGGGCGTCAATACGCTCTACGCCGCCTTTGCCTCCCGCGTGCGTGAGATGGCGACACTTCAGGCCATCGGCTTCGGTCGGGGATCGCTCCTGCTCAGCCTCGTCCAGGAAAGCACCCTCGCCTGCCTCATGGGCACACTGCTGGCGGCGGTGGCGGCGCTGTTCCTGCTGGAAGGCCGTGTCGTTCCCTTTTCCATCGGGGCCTTCGTTTTGGAGATCAGCCCTCCCGTGGCTCTCGGTGGCATCATCACCGGAGTGCTCCTCGGTCTCATCGGGGCCATCCCTCCCGCCATCCGCTGCCTGAAGCCATCCTTGCCGACAGCTCTCCGTTCATCCTAAATCATCACCCATCCATCCATGAAAACCACCACCCTCGCCCTCCTCGGCAGCCTTTGCCTACTCGCCTCCTGCAAGGAAAAAGCCGCGCCCGCCGCTCCTGCCAGTCCCGCCCTGCAGCAGGTCTTCGCGACGGCACCCGCCGGACAGCCTACGGCGATTCATCTGGCCCGCACCTCGGCCACTCCCGGCGATACGCTCACCGTGCAGGGGGTGGTGATGGGCAATATCAAGCCCTTCGTCGATGGCCGCTCCGCCTTCATCCTCGGCGACCCGGAAAAACTCACCGCCTGCAATACCAAGCCGGGCGACTCCTGCCCCACGCCCTGGGACACCTGCTGCGATACCGCCGAGGACATCAAGATCGGCACCGCCACGATCCAGGTCGTGGACGCGGAAGGCAAAGTACTGAAGGAATCCATCGAGAATGTCGGCGGCCTCACCAAGCTCAGCAAGGTCGTCGTCAGTGGTACGGTCGCTCCGGGCTCGAATGCCGACCTGCTCATCCTGAACGCCTCAGCCATCCAGGTGGCAAAATAAGCCAGCGCCCTGTTTGCCAGCGACGGGCAAAGGTGCGTTACTTCCCTCAAGGAAAGAGCGCACCCATGTCCACTCCGATTCATCCCGCCACCCGCATCGGCCACGTTCATCTGAAGGTCTCTGATCTGGAGCGTGCCATCGGCTTCTATCGCGATGTCCTCGGTTTTGAGCTCACCCAGCGCTACGGACGCAACGCGGCCTTCCTCTCGGCGGGTGGATATCATCACCACATCGGCCTGAATACGTGGGAAAGCGCGGGCGGCGCTCCTCCCGCCCCGGGCACGACCGGACTCTTTCACATGGCCATCCTCTACCCCACCCGCGCCAGTCTCGCCGATGCCCTCCGCCGCCTGATCCGCGCCAACATCCCGCTCGACGGAGCCTCAAACCACGGCGTCAGCGAGGCCCTCTACCTGCGCGATCCCGACGACAATGGGGTGGAGCTCTATTGGGACCGCCCGCCCGAGGACTGGCCGCGAAGCGCCGAGGGCGAGCTCGAAATGTACACCCGCCCGCTGGATCTGAACGCCCTGCTGGATACGAGGGAGGAGAGCTGAAAGACCCATCGCCGATGAATTGCGAGAGATAAGGCGGGAGGTACAACGATTTCCCAGCTCCCCAAAAAACCAAGACTTGGAGGACCGACCTTCATGTATCTCCCCCAACTCTCGCTCAAGCCCTCTCCGCCCGCGACTTCCACCCCTGACTTTAGGCCGCGCTTCTTATTTACTCCCCGGCTTTACACCCGGCGTGCCAGCCAAGTCAGGCGGCAACGCATCTGCCGCAAAAGTTTCCGGCGTCATCTTCACCAGGGAATGAAATGGACAACCAAAGTCCGGCAACTGCCCGCCGCTACGATCCACGATCGACCCCGCCGCCAGCACCTCGCCTCCAGCCGCCCGGATGATATCGATCGTCTCCTGCACACGCCCTCCTCGCGTCACCACATCTTCCGCCACGACAATCTTCTCGCCTGGCCGAATCGTAAAGCCACGCCGTAAGACGAGCCCCCCCTCACCGTCCTTTTCCACAAAGATATGCCGCTTGCGCAGATGACGCGCCACTTCCTGCCCCACCACGATACCACCGACCGCCGGCGAGACCACCGTCTCCGCATCATACTCCCGCAGCAGATCCGCCAGCAGCCCGCACACACGCTCGGCCACCACCGCATCCTGCAACAGCAGCGCGCATTGGAAAAACTCCCGACTGTGCAGCCCGGAGCGTAGTACAAAATGCCCATGCAGCAGGGCACCGGTTTGTTTGAAAAGACTTAGGACTTCTTGTGAGGTTTCGTCAGGATTCATGAGTGTGAAAAATTAGGCGGATTGCGCGGGCGCGTTTACAAACGAGATACTGTCCTTCTGCCGGCGCAGGAATTCCTCCGCCAGCGCCGTATAGGCGGCTGCCCCGGCTCCGTTTGGATCATGCTCAAAAATGGTCCTTCCATGGCTGGGAGCTTCACCGAAACGCACCGTACGCGGAATCATCGTCTCAAAGACCACATCCTGGAAATGATTGCGGACTTCCTTCACCACCGCCGGATTCAGATTCGTCCGGCTATCATACATAGTCATCAGCAGCCCGCAGAGCGCGACATCGGGATTCGCTCCGGAGTTGCGGATCTGGTCCATCACCTCCATCAGCAGAGTAAGACCCTCGAGCGCGTAATACTCGCACTGGATCGGCACCAGGATTTCATCAGCCGCCGCCAGCGCATTCGACATCCAGATACCCAGCGACGGCGGGCAATCCAGGATCGTATAGTCAAATTGACCCGACGCCTTCACCGGAGCCAGCGCACGGCGCAGTTGGAGCAGGTGATCCTCCATCCGCGCCACTTCGATCTCCGCACCCGCCATATCCAGATTCGCGGGGATGGCCGAGAGATTCGGGATACGAGTCGGCAGGACGAGGTCCATCGCAGGGCACTCACCGATCAAGGCTTGGTACAGACTCTTGCCCGAGCCATCCTGCAGGCCGAGGGCACTCGTGGCATTGCCCTGCGGGTCGATATCCGCAAGCAGGACGCGCACCCCCTGCGCCGCCAGGGCCGCAGAGAGATTCAGGGAAGTCGTCGTCTTGCCGACGCCTCCCTTTTGATTGGTGATTGCTATGATCTTCATGGTGTCCTCTTTTCGTAGTAAGCTCGCAGTCCCGCGATGATGCCATCCGCATATTCACGGTAAATGCTCTTTCGCTGCACGCCGCCAAAATTTCTCCGCCCGTCATAATCCCCCGCCTGGATACGGGCAAAGTCCTGTTTGCTATTCATGACGTAAGGCTCGAGATACACGACGGGGCAGTGAAAGAGGCGGTTCGCCAGGAGATTTCTAGCCCAGATATACGGATTGTCACCCACAGGAATCGCATTCGCCATGATATATGTGTACGGCGGCAACCCGGTTTCCTTCACCATCGCCCGCGATATGGCCTGCGTCACAGCCAGTTCCTCCGCGAATGTACGGTTCAGGAGCTTCATCAGCATGTCAAATCGCTGATCCTCATACCCTATCTCCTCCTCGCTCATCGCCCCCGTGATCAGGAAGTGCAGGTGATGCTTGTCCACCAGCTTGGGCCGCTTCTCATCCCCCCACGCCTCCGCATTGAAGTGCAG
>Ga0351893_10188_pt1 | contig 17932 bp, 17 predicted proteins | sample TotcelFGM3001K15_FD_206765 | JGI IMG/M metagenome (GOLD analysis project Ga0351893, IMG submission 206765) | Enriched cells from coal bed in the Powder River Basin, Montana, United States - Total cells FGM rep3 HSBNCT.FGM.300.1.K15 ...
ACTGAGCGGACCGAGAAATTAATGCCGGCGGCGAGGCCTGTGGTGGAGACGATAACGCGGAGATGGCCATTCTTGGCAAGGGGCTCGATGAAGCCCGCACGGGCCGCGTAGGGAAGGCCGGAGTGATGGTAGGCGACGCGGTGCTGGAGGAGGCGGGAAAGGTCGCGACCGAGGAGACGTTCCTGCTCCGGAGTGAGGGGGATGGGAGAGTCGAGTGGGAGGGACGCGGCAATGCGTCGGGCGATTTTTTCCGCCTCGGCGCGGCGGGGGGCGAAGATGAGAAGCGGGGTGAGCTGGGCGAGGGTGGCCCCGGCGGCGAGGCGGCCCCAGAAGCCCTGGATACTGTCGGGAACGCGGGGAAGGCGCTCGACGGAAACCTCATCGAGGGGGACGGGGCGCTCCTCCACGCGGATGAGCGTGGCGCGGCGGCCGAGGCGCTGGAGCCACTGGACGACATCCTGGGGATTGCGAACGGAGCCGGAAAGGAGGAGGAGCTGGGTGGAGTCGGCGGGCGGGAGGGCGATGGCGAGCTCGTAGTTCACGCCGCGGCGCTGGTCGGCGATCATCTGATACTCGTCGATGACGAGAAGGCTCGGAGGCTCGCCCGTGAGGATGCGCTCACGCTGGGTCTCCAGTGTAGCGACGAGGATGGGCGCGTGCAGGTGGTGGGTGACGTCGCCCGTGGCGATGCCGACGTTCCAACGGCGGGCCTGCCACTCGCGGTATTTGTCATTGGCGAGGGCGCGGGTGGGAACCGTGTAAACGGCCTGGCCAGAGGCGCGGCGGAAGGTGTCGCTCTCAACAAAGAGCTCGAAGACACGGGTCTTGCCCGCGCCGGTGGGAGCATCCAGAACGACATCGAAGCCCTCGCGCAGGGCACGGACGGCCTGCTGTTGCCAGAGGTCAGGCAGGTCGATGGCGAGGCGGAGGCCGTTCATGATCAACTCCACTGTGGAAGAAGAATTGGGACGGTGCAACTCCGGGCGAGTGCGGCGGGAGTTGGGGGAGGGGAGAACGAGTTGGCTGCCGATTTCTTGGCGGATTTCTCGATGTGAGCTCGGTGTCGAGAAGCCATTAATTATGGGGACAAGGATGGCATTGTACTAAAGGATGGAATCGAGGGTTGACGAAGGGAGGGGAGCAATGGACGGTTTGGAAGACGTGAATTGCAAAAAGTTTGCACCATGAGTTTCAAGTTAACACGAGAGCAGATCATCGAGGCACTTCGCGCCTTGGAGAAAGAATGTGCTGCCAGGGGCATTACGGGAGAGATCTGTATTTATGGGGGGGCAGAAATGGTGCTGGTATTTGATGCGAGAGCATCTACGAGAGACGTTGATGCCGTATTTCGCCCAAAAGCCGAAATCTGGGAAGCCGCTCAAGGGGTGGCGAACGAGCTAGGATTGCCTATGGATTGGCTCAATGACGGTGTGAAGGGATTTCTTGCGCACACGGAGGATCTGGAAGCGCAGCAAATTCCTGAGCTCGATGGATTGCAGAATCTTCGGATTTACACTCCGTCGCCAGAGTACCTTTTGGCAATGAAGTGTATTGCTGCACGTACAGACGAAACTTCGCAAGATCGGGGGGATGTGGGATTTTTGATGCGTAAACTGTCAATCTCCACGGAGGAGGAAGTCTTTAATATCGTAGGGCAATTCTATCCACTCGAGCGTATGCATGTCCGGTCTCGATATTTCGTTGGCGAAGTAGTAGAGGAACTGCGAGAGCAGCGTGAAAGTGAATGCCGGTTTGGAGAGGGTAGCAACCTGTGATAGCGGAACGAATTCCCAGTCTAAAGAATGTGTCTGAAGAGGTACTGAATGGTGAGTCCTTCAAGTATGTCCTGAGAGATTTTCTGGAGGGATTTTATACTGAGCCGTCCTGGGAAAAGATAAGAGACGAGCCGAGACTACTGAAGTCTGTGCTAAAAGATGACGGGCTTGCTGATGCTTATCTCGCGGCGGTGTGTGAGCATTTGAGCGTGATGTTTCGCCTGAAGAAAGCCGATTGGGTGAACGGAACTCAACGTAGATTGAAAAGGCCGCATTTCTCGGCAAAGTCACATGGACTCAGAATGCTGTGCCTGCAGGAGTCACCAACGGCATTTCGGAAGCGAAACTTGTTTGTTGGTGCGAATTGTTTGGAGCCCAAGAAATCGATCGAAGAATAGAGATCCTTGTGGCGTGAGGGGAGCGTGTCAGGTGTGGAGGCTTTTCCTGAAAGTGAGGCAAAGAGCTCAGCCTTACAGCGCACAAAAAAAACGCCGCATAAAGCGGCGTTTCATAGGGATGGTGTCCCTGAGAGTTTTGTTCTTCCTGCGTTGGCCGATGCTTGGCCGAAACGCGGTAGAAGCTTAGCTAAAGGTCAGGTTTTTGACGCCGGAGGCGGCGGCGGCGTTGAGGACGTCCATGATGCGCTCGTGCTTGGTCAGCGGGTCGGGGCGGATGATGACGGGGTCCTTGTCGCCGAACTTGGCGATGGTGTCCTTGAGCCAGCCGCGGAGTTGAGGAAGCTCCTTGCTGCTGGGGTCGTCGTACACCTTGTTGTTCATCTGCACCTGGCCGTCGGGAAAGATGTCGATGATGATGGGCGTGGACTCGACAGCGGGGCCTCCGCTGGAAGGTCCGCGTCCGCTGGGAAGATTGATATTCAGCTCCTTCTCGATCACCTGCGACCCTGCGGACGCCATGAAGAAAAGAAGCAATACGAAAACAACGTCCACCATCGGGGCGATTTGAAACCCCGCATCTCCGTCTTCTGATACACCACCACCGGCCATAAGCTTATACTATATCATTTGCGGGGCAGCATGCCAGTGCTGGCAGCGGACCCAGGTTGAAATCTTGTTGTTTGGGAAAACATGGGGGGGAGGGAGGCTCTTAGGAGGCCGGGGAGGGCTGTTCCTCCTTGTCAACGACCGAGAAGGTCACGTTTCCCACACCAGACTTGCCGACGGCCTCCAGGAGGCTGCGGAGGTATTCGTAGCGCACCTCTTTGTCCGCGCGAATGAGGACGCGGACCATGGGATTGGCTTTCACCTTGGCATCCAAGACGTTGATGAGGTCGGACGGGCTGGGGTAGTTTTTCTGGTCCACCTCGATGACGGTGGCATTGTTAATGGCGCTGTAGGCGACGTTAACGATGACCTGGCCGGGGTTTTCCTTGGCTTCCTTGGCCTCTTTGGCGACGGGAAGCTGGATGTTCTTGTTTGATTGAAGAACTTCCGTGGAGCTGATCGACATGAAGAACACGAGCAGCACCAGCAGAATATCAATCATCGGTGCAATCTGGAACTCCGGGTCGGCCTCCGCCTCGGGAGGGCGCACCCTTTTGTTCTTTTTGTGTCCTGTGCCTTCAGACATGAGCTTTTACCGGTACGGGGGAGGCGTCGAGGATCAAGCCCACTCCAGAGTGGAGCCGCAATGCGGGCAGGGATTCAGGCCGGGCTGAATGACGCCGTTGCAAACCGGGCAGTTTGTTGTCAGGGCGACGGAAACCTTGTGGGAAGCGCCTGAACCAACGGATGGGGCACCGGCACCGGCTTCAAAATTCTCACCGATACGGATGCCGGAGATTTCTTCAAAGGGGATGTCCTCGACGAGGCGATTCAGCTTATCGTCGGCATTCACCAGGACGATGGTGGCGCGGTTGCGGAAGTAGTAATAGAAAATAAAGGCCGGGATAGCGATGAAGAGACCGCTCGCGGTAGCCATCAAAACTTCACCGATTCGCAGAGCGAGTTGGCGGGGATCCGACACACCACTCTGACCCAAGACGGCGAAGGCGCCCATCATACCAATAACGGTACCGAGCAGTCCGATCATGGGAGCGATAACACCGATAACGGAGAGGTAGCTATTCTTGGTCTTCAGAATCTGGGCCTCACGCTGGCCATGCTCGATGATGGAGATCTCGGTGGCTTCCTTGCCACGGCCGATGCGCTCGAGGGCACCTTTGAGCACCTGGGCGATGTAGGCTTTGTTGGCGCGGCAGATTTCCCAAGCTTCCTGATAGTTGCCGGCGCGAATGGTGTCGTCGAGGGACTGGACGAGGGCGCGGGGAGCGAGTTCCTCATCACGGAGCTTGAGGAAGAGCTGGATGATGAAGGTCACCATGGTGATGGAGGTGCCCATAATACAGAGCCAGATCGCGACAATCAGCGGACCACCATGAAGGATGGTCTGGATGATATTCATGCTTTCTGGGGCGGCGCCAGCCTCCGCTGCAAATGCGGCTGGAGAAGCCGCGAAGAGAGTAAGGAGAGCGAGGAGGGAGCGGAACTTAACGGGTGACTTCATGGGTAAAGAGGAAGAATATAAGATCGGTCAGGGAACAATCACGTTTTTTTCTTTGATTTGATTGGCGCGTGCCTGGGCTTTGGCCACGATGGCGTCATCTTCGTAGAAGATAGTCACTGCGGTCAGGTAGTCCTGGAGTGCCAGGGAGGCGTCGCCTTCAGCTTCACGGATCTGGCCCATCAAGTAGTAGGCTTGGCCAAATTCGGCGTTCTTACCGGATTCTGCAAGGAGAATGCCGGATGCGGAAGCGATAATGGGCTCCAATTTGGATTTGGCCGTGGCGAAATCCTTCTTTTCCACGGCGAGTCGGGCGAGGCCCAGTTCCGTGGCGGAGGTGGCATTCGGGTAGGCGGTTTGGAAGGCGGTGAAGGCCTTCTCGGCTTCAGGGATGTTGCCGGTTTCCAGATAAACCTGACCGATGAGGGCGGAGGCGCGCTCGGCCCAGGGGGTGGGGACGCCGCGGAAGCTCGTGACGAGCGGGGTGAGAAGGGTCAGGGTTTTATTCGCATCGCCCTGGCTCCAGGCGTTGAGAGCGTCCTGGAAGGCTTTGGGCGGCTCCATGACGACAGACGAGATCTGGTCGAGCGGGAGGGAGGATTCCACGGGTCCGCGCTTGATGCGAATCCTGCCGTCCTTGATGCCGAGAACCTCACCAGGCTGGCGTTGATTGTTCTTGAGCACGATCGTGTCCTGGGCCTGCAGCCCGATCGTTGTCAGGATGGCGAGCAGAGATAATACGACTGCCCGGGGGGACACACTTGATTTCATACGCTTACTGCTTTAATCACAACCTTCCCGCAAATCAACTTTTTCGCATTTCCTTTTTCAAATGATCCATATTTTCCGCCAACATCAGAAGTACGTCATGCTCGTCGTGGCGTCTCTCACGATCATCGCATTCGTCTGGCTTTACAACCCGGCAAACACTCGCGAGCTCGGTACGAACGTCGCTGCGAGGGTGTACGGGAAGAATCTCACCCAGGCAGACATTGACCGGGAGGTGCGTAATTATCAGCTCGCGCTGGCGCTGGGGCAGTTTGATCTGCTGGGCGCTCTCGGTGGCATGGGCGAGGATGAGAATGCCTCGGTCTCCGAGTTTGTGTGGAATCTCATCGTGGCGAAGAAGCAGGCGGAGATCCTCGGGATCAATCCCTCCGATGAACAGGTGGCGAAGGAGATCGTGAAGATCCCTCTCTTCCAGACGGACGGGAAATTTGATCTGGCGAAGTTTCAGCAGTTCGGTGTTGAGCAGCTCGGGCCGCGTGGGCTTTCGCAGGAGCAGTTGGAGAGTGTCGTGCGCGATTCTCTGAGGGTAGCGCGTTTGCAGGCGATCATTGGTGCTCCGGCGGTGCTCGGCAAAGGCGAGATCGAGCAGGCGCTGAGGGTCTTCCAGCCCATGGAGTTGCAGGTGGTGCGTTTCTCACTGGAGGGCGCGCTGGCGTCCGTCACGGTGGATGAGGCGGAGTTGAAGGCGTACTTTGAAAAGAACCAGGCGGCGTTTAATTCCCCGGAGAAGATTTCCGTGGAGTTTGTGAAGTTTGCGTTGCCGGAGGGGGCTCCTACGGAAGGGCGTCCGCGGGTGGAGGCGTTGCAGGTGCAGGCTGGGAAGGCCACGGAATTTTCCGAGACACTTTCTGTTCCGGATGCGGACTTTGAGAAAGCGGCTACGGCGGCTCAGTTGCCGATCCTGCGTGCGGAGAATATCGAGCGTGGAAACATGGCGACCTATGGCGATGTGCCACAGGAGATCGTGCAGGCGGCCTTCCTGATGCCTGCTGATGAGAGCGTCAGTGATGTGATTCAGGCTGGGGATGCTTTTTACGTGGTGAAGGTAGCTCAACGGGCTCCCGCTGCGCCGCTGACCTTTGAGCAGGCCAGGGCTCAGATCGAGAATCTGGTGAAGCTCAGCAAGGCGGAAGCTGCTGTGAGGAAGCAGGCGGATGAGGCTCTGCCCCGCATCCTGGACGCCGTGAAGGGTGGATCTTCCTTTGCTGATGCCGCTCTGGCAGCGGGTCTGAAGGCGGAGTCCTTCCCCGGCGTGCTGCCTGTGCAGCCGAATGTGCCGCCGGAGATCTTCCCGGCTGTGCGCGTGGCGATCTTCCTCGATCCGGGTCAGGTTTCCTCTTTCCAGCCGGCTCCGTGGGGGGGATTCATCGCTGCGGTCGCCACGCGTGCCGTGGTGGACGAGAATGCTGTTCCTGCCCAGCGGCCACAGATCGAGCAGGAGTTGCTGGACAGCAAGCGTCAGCTCTTCTTTGCCACATGGCTCAGTGAGGAGCGTGACAAGGCGGGCATCTCCTTTCCCCGCCGCCAACAATAATCGAATGGATCCTGCGACGACGGCTGCCGAGATTTTTGACGATGCCACGGGCGATATTGCCCTGGGTGATCTCGATGCAGCCGTCGAGAAGTATCGGAAGTGCGTTGAGCTCGATCCTGAGTTCTTTGATGCGTGGCATGCCCTGGGCATGGCTTTGATGAAGAGCGGGAACTCCGCAGAAGCCATCGAGGCCGGGCTGAGGGCGGTCGAGTTGCATCCGAATGATCAGCTCGCCTGGTCGAGTCTGTCGCTTTTTTACGTGCGGGAGGGCAAGATCGCCGAGGCGGAAGCTGCCGGAGCCAAGGCCCGCGTCATTTCCTGGGGAGGGAAGATCCGCCCCGATGCGGTCAATCCCGCGCCCGAGCCGCCGTCAGCATCCTAGACCAATTACCATTTTTTACCTGTGACCAAATTCATTACCACTGCCATCGATTACACAAACGCAGCGCCTCACATCGGGCATGCCTATGAGAAGATCCTCGCGGATGTGATTGCCCGCTACCACCGGCTGTGCGGTGAGGATGTTTTTTTCCTGACGGGCGTGGATCAGCATGGGCAGAAGGTCCAGCAGTCGGCGCAGAAAGAGGGGGTGCCTCCCGGTGATTTCGCGCTGCGGGTGACGGAAGACTTTGTCGCGCTGTGGGAGAAGCTGGATATCTCGTACGATGGTTGGGCCGCGACGACGGACCCTCTGCACAAAAAATGCGTGCAGGAAATCTTGCAGCGTCTGTTTGACGAAGGTCGCATCTACAAGGCGGCTCATGCGGGGCATTACAGCGTGCGGCAGGAGCAGTTCCTGACGGACAAGGAGCGCGGGCCGGATGGGGAGTTCGGGCCGGAGTGGGGCGAGGTCGTCACCATTGAGGAGGAAAATTATTACTATCGGCTCGCTGAGCATCGGGAGTGGCTGTTGGAATTGCTTGATAAGCGTCCGGAGTTGGTGGTGCCATCATTCCGCCTCACGGAACTGCGCAATGCGGTGGAGAAGCTTTCTGGCGATCTTTGTATTTCGCGTCCCAAGGAGCGATTGGCGTGGGGTATCGAGATGCCGTTTGACCCCGAGTACGTGACGTACGTGTGGTTTGACGCGCTGATCAACTATATCAGCTTTGCGGGGTATCTCTCGGATGACGCGGCTTTTGAGAAACGTTGGCCCGTGCTGGCCCATGTGATCGGCAAGGACATCCTCATACCTGCGCATGGGGTGTACTGGCCCATCATGCTGCATGGTCTGGGCTTCACGGATGAGCAGATGCCGCCGCTGCTGGTGCATGGCTACATCAACCTCGGCGGGTCGAAGATCAGCAAGAGTCTGGGCAATACGGTCGATCCGACGGAACTGGTCGCCAAGTATTCAGCTGGCACCTTGCGCTATTACCTGATGAGGGATGCGGCGACGGGCTATGACATGGATTTCAGCGAGGAGCGCCTGCTTACGCGCCATAATGCCGACCTGGCAAATGGGCTGGGCAATCTGCTGAACCGCAGCCTGAACATGGCTCGCCGCTATCGGGAGGGGAAACTGAAAAAGGTCACGGATGGCGCGCTGGTCACGGAAGCTGCTGAGGCGGTGACCAAGTGGCAGGCCGCGATGGATAGCTTTGCCATTCACTCCGCGTTGGAAGCGGTCTGGAACTTTGTGGCCCGCTGCAATGCCTATGTCGAGGAGTCTGCTCCCTGGAAAATGGCCAAGGATGAGGCTCTGGCTCAGGAACTCGATGGAGTGCTCTATCGCCTCTCGGAGTCGCTGCGTATCATCGCGATCCTCATTTCACCCGTCCTACCGGAGGCCTCCCGCCAGATCCTGCTGCAACTGAATGTCACCGGAGAGGTGACGCTGAAGGATGCGGCCTGGGGTGGGCTGCCTGATGGGCATCAGCTTGGCGAACCGGTCCCGGTCTTCCCGAGGATCGAAGCGCCTGCGGCAGACGCCGAGAAATAAGAATCTGGGGCCAGCCCTGGCCGCAAATGGTCAGGGCTGGACCGTCTCGAGATAGCTGAAGGTGCCATCCTGCACACGGATGACGATGGCGGGTTTCCGAGGCGTGCGGTTTTCGTCGAAAGTCACGTCGCCGGTGACGCCGGGGAAGTCCTTCGTCGCTGCGAGGGCTTGGCGAATGGTGTCCTTGTCTTCGTTGGCGGCCGTGCGGATGGCTGAGGCTGCAAGCATGACGGCGTCATAGGCCAGCGCGGCGAGAGGAGGGGGCTGATTGCCGTATTTTTCCGAGAATTTCAGGGAAAACTCGGTGACCCGCTCGGACCCTTCCTCGTGAGAAAAGTGATTCGCAAAGTAGGTGTTGTCCACGGCCTTGCCGCCGATGCGGAGGAATTCCGGCGAGTCCCAGCCATCCGTTCCGAGAAAGGGCACATCGACTGCCGCTTGCCGGGCTTGCGTGATGATCTGGACGGCTTCGGCGTAGTAACTGGGAAGGAAGATGATCTCGGGCTGAGTTTCCTTGAGGGCCGTGAGTTGGCGGCTGAAATCGCGATCACCCGTCTTGTAGGTCTCTTCCCTGGTGATGATGCCGCCGTTTGAGACGAAGTCCTGCCGGAAGGTCTCTGCCAAGCCCGCGCTGTAGGGATCCTCGGGATCGAAGAGGATGGCTGCCTTTTTCACATCGATCGATCGGGCAAACTTGGACATCACGATGCCTTGGAACGGGTCGGCATAGCAGACTCGGAAGATGAAGTTGCCGGTGGCGGTGACCTTGCTGTGGGTCGCGCCGGGGGAGATCATCGGCAGGCTGAGTTCCTGAGCCACGGCGGCGGCGGCGATGGTGCGGTCGGAGGCAATCTCGCCAATGACGACGGGTATTTTTTCCTCCGAGAACTCGCGGACGACCTTGACGGTCTCTTCCTCGTTGGACTGGGTGTCCTTGAGGATGAGTTTTACGGGGCGATCGAGGAGGCCGCCCGAGGCATTGAGGTCTTCGACAGCGAGTTGAGCCCCCTGGATGGCGTCTTTGCCAAAGGTGGCCTGTGAGCCGGTGAGAGGAGCGAAGAAGCCGATCTTGACCGGATTTTTCTCCTCCACCTTGGGTGTGGCGGTGGGCTGGGGGTTGGATTTCTCCGCGGTTTCCGGGGGTTTGCCACAGCCCGCCAAGAGTACGGCAGAGAGCAGGCAGGAGATCGGGAAACGCAGATTCATCGGCGAGAATCTAGAACATCCATTGCCGAACGCCAGTTTTCAATCGATCGAGACATCGATGGAGATGATCTCCCCGGGTCGGCAGCGGATGTGCAGATTGATCGGTCGGCAGCAGACGGCGCAGTCCTCGACCGTGTCGTAAGAGCCGCTCTCGGTCGTCACCTGAATGGCGAAGGGCTCCCCACAGTAGGGGCACTCGATATCGGCGTCTTCCGAGAGGTTGATGGCGGGGGCGGGTTGGGGGAGTCAGCTCGCGAGTTCGAGTCGCGGAGCATCACTCCACAGATTTTCCAAGGCGTAAAACTCGCGTTTTTCGCTGTGGAAGATGTGAACGATCACATCGCCGTAATCGAGTACGATCCACTGGCTGGCCGGGAAACCATCCTCGGAAGAGGGGCGGCGATTCAGTTTTTCGCGGGCATTTTCCCGTATCTCCGAGCTGATGGCCTTGAGTTGAGGTTCCGACGCGCCGGAGCAAATGACGAAGAAGTCGGTGAAGGTGGAGATCCCCTCCATTTTGAGCACGAGGATATTCTCGGCTTTTTTATCTGCGGCTGCTTCTGCGCAGGCACGGGCTAGAAGTTCGCCGTCAGTCATTGCGATAGAGTCCAAGTTTTTCGATAAGGGAGCATGTGTTAAGGGGAACCATATATCTTACGGATTGCCGCCGGGCAATGCGATAGCGAATTTCCGTGGAGGAAATTTCCACCCGTCGAGTGACCATGGGGTAGGAGAGGAAGAAGGGGGTGCCGGTGCGGGAAAGGATGACGAATTGGACAAGTTGCTTCAGTTCCTCGATGTCCTTCCAGGTGTCGAGCTCGTCCACATTGTCGTCGCCGATGAAGTAATAGAGCTGGGTCTCGGGGTAGCGGGCCTTGTAGTCACGCACCGTATCGATGGTGAAGGATGGGCCTGCACGGTGAAGCTCGGTGTCGTCCAGCTCAAATCCCTCTTCCCCTTCCAAGGCCGCATGGAGGAGTTGTTGCCGGTGCTCCGCCGAGGCCGGCGGCTGGTTGAGCTTGTGCGGCGAGACCTTGGCCAGGATGAAAATGACCTTATCCAGATGGAAGAGTTCCCGTGCGTCGCGAGCCAAGATCAAGTGGCCGTTATGAATGGGATCGAAGGTTCCTCCGTAGAGACCGAGTTTTTTAGGTTGTGAGTTCATGGGGATTGTTTTCGACAGCGGCGCCAGTTTGTGGTTTCCAGATCGATTATGCCATTGTCTGATGCTGGTCAACTCTTGCTCGTCGGTGTTCCCGGAGCCGAACTCGATTCTCAAACCGCCGAAGTCTTCCGAAAACTGCAACCCGGAGGCTTTATCCTCTTTGGTCGGAACATCAAAACACCGCAGCAATTGCGGAAACTCATTGATGATCTGCGGGATCTGAGCCAGGTCGAGCCCATCATCACCATCGACCAGGAGGGAGGTCGTGTTTCCCGTCTGCGTCTGATCGGCAACGAGCCCCCCAATGCCGTCCAACTCCGCGACCGCAACGATCTCGACCTCATCCGCAAGCATGGTGACATCACGGGGCGGCTGCTGCGCCTCTTCGGCTTCAATCTCGATCTCTGTCCCGTGCTCGATATTTCCTTCGACGACGAGGCGGATAACTCTCTCAAAGGTCGTTGCTACGGCCGTACGGCCCAGGAAGTCGTGGAGAAAGCCGGAGCCTTCAATGAAGCGATCCGCGCGACGGGCGTACTCTCCTGCGGCAAGCACTTCCCCGGCTACACCTGCGCCAGCCTTGATCCCCATCACGAACTCCCCCGCATCGAGCGCACCCGCCAGGAGCTGGAAGAGAACGAACTCTACGTCTTCCGCAAGTTCGCCAAGACCGTCGATAGCATGATGATCGGCCACATCTCCATCTCCGGGCTGGAGGATGGAGGCTTCCCCGGGTCCCTCTCACCGCAGATCATCAATGGCCTGCTGCGCGAGGAAATGGGATTCGATGGCCTTGTCATGACGGACGATCTCGATATGGGAGCGATCCTGAATCACTACGGATTCGACGAGACCATGCGCCAGGGTATCGTGGCCGGTAACGACATGCTCATGCTTTGCCATCGGGTGGAACTGGCCACCCAGGCCGTGGCGGCTCTGGAGGGTATGGATTCCGCCGCACTCGCTCCCGCGCTCGAGCGGATGCACAAGTTCAAGTCCAAGCTCGTGGCCCCCGATGCCTTTAGCGAGGCCGCTTTCCAGGCCGTCGATCAGGAGATCTGGGATCTGCGGGTGGCTGTCCTCGGAGAGGAACTGGCCGCATCGCGCAGTCCCGAGGACGGCAAGCGCTCCCCGGTCGAGCTGTATTAAGGTTGCCTGAGCTTGTGCGGACGCCCATGGCAGTTTAGAAACTGTCATGGCGTTTGAGCAGTCTGACTTCGAAAAGCTGGGCGTATTTTATCTCGGAGGCCGCAAGGAGCAGGACGCTGCGCCGACGCAACCTCTCCTCTACGACTCCCGTGATCTGCTGACCCACGCCGTCTGCCTCGGCATGACCGGCAGCGGCAAGACTGGGCTCTGCCTCGCCCTGCTGGAAGAGGCCGCGCTCGATAATATCCCCGCCATCATCATCGATCCGAAGGGCGATATTGCCAATCTCCTGCTCACCTTTCCCGATCTCGCTCCCTCCGATTTCCGCCCATGGATCAATGAGGAAGATGCCCTGCGAAAAGGCATCAGCCCCGATGACTTCGCCAAGCAGCAAGCCGACCTGTGGCGGAACGGCCTCGCCGCATGGGGGCAGGACGGCCAACGCATCGCCACCCTGCGGGAAAAGGTGGATATGGCCATCTACACTCCCGGCAGCGTGAGCGGACTGCCGGTCAATGTGCTGTCTTCCTTCAAGGCTCCCATCGATCTCGATGAGGAAGGGCTTTCCGAGCGGGTCCAGACGACCGTGGCCAGCCTTCTCGGTCTGCTGAAAATCGACGCCGACCCCATCCAGAGTCGTGAGGGTATTTTGCTGGGAACCATTCTCGCCGGGGAATGGCGGAAGCATCGCGACTTGGATCTGCCTCAACTCATCGAGGCCATTCAAAATCCGCCCTTCGACAAGGTCGGGGTGCTGAATCTGGAGACCTTCTATCCTGCCAAGGATCGCTTTGCGCTCGTCATGGCGCTGAACAATATCATCGCCTCGCCCGGCTTTGCCACATGGCAGCAGGGCGACAGCCTGGACATCGGGAGGGCGCTTTACACTCCCGAAGGCAAGCCCCGCCTGGCTATCTTCTCCATCGCGCATCTCTCGGACTCCGAGCGAATGTTCTTCGTATCGCTCCTGCTCAATGAATTCGTCTCCTGGACGCGTGCGCAGAGCGGCACGACCTCGCTTCGCGCTCTGCTGTACATGGATGAGGTTTTCGGCTTTCTCCCCCCGACCGCCAATCCTCCCTCGAAGCTGCCCATGTTGACTTTGCTCAAGCAGGCCCGTGCCTTCGGTGTGGGACTCGTGCTGGCCACGCAGAATCCCGTGGATCTCGACTACAAGGCCCTGTCAAATGCCGGCACGTGGTTCATTGGTCGCTTGCAAACTGAGCGCGACAAAGCGCGGGTCCTTGATGGCTTACAGAGCGCCACGGCTGGAGGAACCCTGAAGCGTGCAGAAATCGAAAACGTGCTCTCGGGCCTGGGCCAGAGAGTCTTCCTCATGAACAACGTCCACGAGGACGAGCCTGTCGTCTTCGAGACCCGCTGGGTCATGAGTTACCTCCGAGGGCCGCTGACGAGGGATCAGATCCGGGTGTTGATGGCTCCGCACAAAGTGGACGTCCGCACTGTGGTGGAGGAACAGAGAGCGGAAGTGGCCAAATCGGTCGAGCCTACGGCGAGCAAGCCGGTGCTGCCACCGGACATTCCCCAACTTTTTTTCCCGGCAGGCGATGGCGAGTACTTCACGCCCCGACTGCTGGGCAGTGCGCGGGCGACCTATCGCAGTGCGAAGCTTGGTCTCGATTTTGAGCGCGATATTTGTCTGGTGACCAGGTTGGCGCAAGGGGCGGAAGATGTGGACTGGGAGGCGGGACAAGATATCAGGGCCATTGAGACGAAGTTTACCAGTACCGCACCAAGCGGTGGGTTGTATGAACCTCTCCCATCAGCAGCCGGTCAGGGGAAAAACTACGCGGCGTGGAGTAAGCAATTCGTGGGGTGGGTCGTGGCGAATGCCGGGGTCGAGGTGTACCAGTGCCCCGCGCTCAAGATGACTTCGAAATCTGAGGAGACCCTCGCGGAATTCAAGGCCCGGGTGGATCTGCGAGCGCGTGAGGCGCGTGATGCTGAGATGGACAAGCTCCGCAAGAAATACGCAGACAAGCAGGCGGTCTTGCAGACCAGACTCCTGCGGGCCGAGACGGCCACCCAGAGGCAAAAAGAACAGGCATCCCATGCGCGGATGCAAACATTGATATCCGTGGGTTCGGGCATACTCGGGGCCTTCCTTGGGCGCAAGGCCTTGTCTTCCCGCAATCTCTCAAAAGCAGCCACTGCGGCACGGGGAGTCGGACGCTCGATGAAAGAGGGAGCCGATGTGGCGGTCGCCGAGCAATCGGTCGAGGCGGTGAAGGCGCAAATGACTGCGCTGGAAGAAGAGTTTCGAGGCGAGCAGGCTGCGCTATCTGTCGCCGTACCCGAGATCGAGACAGTGACTCTCAAGCCTCAACGGGCCGGAGTCAGTCTTAAAAAATTCTCATTGGCCTGGCTTCCGAAAGCGTAGGCGGGTCGAGGAGAAAAGGCCCAAGCCTCCTATCAGAAGGAGCGTCACCGAAGTGGGCTCAGGCACCGCGGCCAGGATATTCTCACGGTACTTGGAGATGTCCGCGTAGTAGGTGGCATTGCCGTAGGCGGCGGTATTGGAGGTTTGGCCAGTGTAGCCTGCGACGTAAACCATCAGGCCGGACAGGACGGTATCCGAGCCGCTGCTGTAGAAGACTCCGCCACCAGAATCGCCCTCAGCGGCTTGCGCTTCATTGCTCCCCCCCGAGCTGCTGAAAGTGGTCGAAACGAGAGCGGTGGTTCCGTAACCATTTGAGGTGCTGGCCAAGGATGACGTTTGATTCGTTCCCCAGCGTTTTGAGTTGGTGCTGAGCCAATTGTAGTAATCAACACTGGTGTAAGGCTGTGCAGGAGCCGTGTTGTACCATTGTCCGCTCTTTAAGTAGGCCGTGCTCGCCGTGGTGGATCGGTCCCTTCCGTAGCCTATCATGGTCACGTTTGTGCCTGTCGTTGGCGAGGATGCGGCCAGACTGAGATTGGCCAGACTATCGAGAGCGGCCAGAGCCAGTTCTGATCCCGTGATCTGGATCACGTATAAATCCGCGGGCGTGGTATCCGTAGCGTCGTCCTTGATTTGCACACCCGTACCGGTGACGAAGGAATAGGTGTAGTCGCCGAGAATAAAGCTGCCCAAGCCGCTCAGGGCCACATGGTAGGCGGTAAGGATATAGTACGAGCCGTTGTAATTTCCAAGGTAGGTGCCGCTCGCGTTGATCTGAGAGTTTGGCTTATAAATGCCGCCAACATAGTCCCACCCTGTGACTCCTATGCCAGTCGTGTTTCCCGTGCCGTTTCCTCCGGAGATGATGACGGCGTGAGCGGGGAGGGCCAAGGCTAACAGGGTCAGGACGGCGGCGAAGGCAGATTTCATCGTGGGATTAACCCTGGCTCGAAGGAAAAGTTTCGAGGAAAAAAAGCGAATGAGGGCTGGGGCCACGGCATTCATAGGTAAGTACCCTTCAGCGTTAGTCAGGCCCGAGGGCTCTGTCAATCGGCAGTTTTACGACTGCCCAAGCAGGGAGCGGCACTCCTTGATGTAGGCGACGGGGTCTTGGGCCGTCAAAATGCCAGAAACAATAACGACGTTTTGTGCTCCCGCCTCAAGAACGGTAGGCAGATTTTCCAACTTGATGCCGCCGATGCAGAAAACGGGCAGGCCCGACAACTCCTGTGCTTGGCGGATGTCTTCCAGTCCGACGGGGATATATTCCGGCTTGGTCGGCGTGCTAAAAAGTGGGCCGAAGCCGATGTAGTCGGCACCTTCTTCCTTCGCAGCGGCAGCTTGAGCTGGTGTGTGCGTGGACTTGCCAACGATGGCGAAGGGTCCTGCGAGTTTGCGGGCTTCGTCGACCGAGATGTCATCCTGTCCCACATGCACGCCATCGGCCCCGGTGACGGGGACCAGATGCGGATAGTCATTTAGGATGAAGGGAATGCCTGCGACGCGACAAAGGGGAGCCAGCTTGCTTCCCAGGGCGGCAACCTCGGCTTCTGCGACACCCTTGGCCCGGAGCTGCACGAGGTCGATGCCGCCCTCCAGCATGAGGGTGGTCATTTTTTCCGCCTGATCGGCAGTGACATAGCCCAGGTCGAGAATGCCATAGAGTCGGCCTTCGCAATTTTTGCTCATGGTATGAATATGTATGGCTTGGCCATCAGCCGCAAAGCTGGATTTCCGATTTGCTACCAGAGTGGGGTGGGGTAGGTGCCGGCCTTGGTGAGGGCGGCGAGACGCTCAGTCACGGCGGGCTTGTCCTCGCGGTAGGTGATGCCAAACCACTCGGCATCCGTCGGGAGGACTTTCACCGAGGCATTGTGGTGCGTGATCATGTCGGCAACGGCGGAGGGGATGTAAAACTCGCTCTTCAGATTGTCACCCTCCGCTTTCAGGAACTCCACAAACAGCGTCTCCAGAAGCGGAAAGACGGCCGGGGTGAATCCCCAGAAGTTGAGTGAGACCAGCTCGTCACCCGAGAAGGTGTGAGTGGAGCCATCGGCCTGTGCCTCCCGTGCGCCGGAGCCGCTCTTCTCGATCTTCGTGTGCTCCACGACGGTCTTCAGGAAGCTCTTCTCATCCGTCGCGCAGACGCCCCGCGACACGGTGCCGTGATCGGAGAGGGTATTCGCCAGACGGTAGCCCGCCATGCAGAATTGAGGCTGCGAGGGGTCAACGGCATCGAGTTCCGTGCAGACGGCGGCATAGGCATGCGCGCCATAGAAATCGTCCGCATTGATGGCGAGGAAGGGAGTCGTGACGACATCTCTCGCTGCTGCAATGGCGTGGCCAGTGCCCCAGGGCTTCACACGGTCAGCGGGAGGCGTGAATCCTCCCGGGAGGTCCTTGATGTCCTGAAAACAATAATCCACGGCGAGCTTGTCCTCGTAGCGGGCACCGACGTTTTTGCGGAATTCCTCTTCAAAATCCTTGCGGATCACGAAGACGATCTTGGTCACCCCCGCCTTCACCGCGTCATAGACCGAATAATCCAGCAAGGTCTCCCCGGCAGGCCCCATGGGGTCGAGTTGCTTGAGTCCGCCGTAGCGGCTTCCCATGCCAGCGGCGAGGACGAGGAGAGTCTTATCATGCATGTGGCCATCCTTCACAACCCCGCTGGCCTCTGACAAGCCGATTGCGAATCGCGGGGCGGACAGACTTGAAAAATTTAGTTCGCCCGTCGAGTTTGTGCTCTGCGCCCATGCCCCCCTCCCTTCATCGCCGTCTTTTTCGCTTTTTCATGTTTCCTATGCATGTTGCGGTGGGATTTCTGTTAACAAGTGCTCTTCCCATGAATGCGTCTCCTCGTTCGTTTTATCTCGGTTGTTACACCAAGCCCGGCGGAAGTCTAGGCATCCTCCAAGGCACACTCGATGACGAGAGTGGACAGATCAGCAAACTCACGGTTGCGGCTGAGATTGAGAATCCCAGCTACGTGGCGCTCTCTCCCGATGAGAAGTATGCCTATGCCTCACTGGAGGCCGGAGAGGGTACCCTGGCGGCCTTCCGTCGCGAAGCCGATGGCTCGCTGGTTTTCCTGAATCAGGTGCCCTCCGGCGGTGGTGGAGCCTGCCATGTGTGGGCGGATGAGAAGCATGTCTTCGTCGCGAACTATGGCGGTGGAAACACGGCGGGCTTCGAGCGCAATCCCGATGGTTCCTTGGGGAAGTGCATAGCCTTCTTTCAGTACGAAGGGACTGGTCCTCACCCCACGCGGCAAAAAGGTCCCCATGCCCACTCGGCTTTTGTTTCGCCGGATCAGAAGCACCTCTACGTCTGCGACCTCGGGACGGATAAGGTGATGATCTATGATTTCGCCCCCGAGACGGGAACGGTGACACCGGCATCGGAGCCCTTTGCCAAGGTGCCACCTGCGGGTGGACCGCGTCATGTC
>Ga0351893_10189_pt1 | contig 17894 bp, 6 predicted proteins | sample TotcelFGM3001K15_FD_206765 | JGI IMG/M metagenome (GOLD analysis project Ga0351893, IMG submission 206765) | Enriched cells from coal bed in the Powder River Basin, Montana, United States - Total cells FGM rep3 HSBNCT.FGM.300.1.K15 ...
GGTAATTGAAAGTTTTATTGAGCGCTCACGTCGTATCTATTGTTTCTCCTGCTTGTTTATGCAGGATGATTATCTCGAAATTCTGGAACCAATTTCTAGGTGAGCTTTATTGACCGCACACTCTGTTCAGTAATTTATTAGTTTTTCAACAGGCCGTTAGAACTATTCCACATTAGGATATAATATTTTTTCCAATACGGTCACACAAACAATAGCTTATTTTAATTTATAGTCAAAAAGCTTTTCTAAATCATCTTTAGCCATAATATTTTCTTTATTTCTTATTTTAAAAAAGCATAATTGAAACAAACTACGAACAGATTTTTTATCTTCTTGGATAATATGTGCAGTTACAGTTACTAAACCTCTCCGTTTAGCATACTCGAGTTGTAATTCACTTAAAAGATATTGAGATATTTGCAATTGCCTTGTTGTCATAGCTAAATGAATGGGAGTTATTCCTTGATTATCACTTTGTAATAATAATTTCCTTGATTTTTGGACTAACCAGCGAGCTATAGACAAATCTTCCCACTCAACTGCTACATGCAATGCTGTCCGTCCATTATTATCACTCTGTAATAATAGCTCTTTAGATTCTTTCACCAGACATTGTGCTATTGTTGAATTTCTTTTCTGAACCGCATAGTGCAACGGTGTTTGCCCCCTATGATCTTTTAATAACAATAATTCTCGAGAATTTTGCACCAACCATTTAACTATTAATAAATTTCCGAGAGAAGCGGCAAAATGTAATACAGTACGTCCAGCATGATCCTGTAAGCAGAAGAGTTCTCGAGATTCTCGAACTAACAATTGAGCCACTGTCAGCCTCCCTTGCTGAACTGCAAAATGCAAGGCTGTTTGACCAACCTCATCTTTTTGGAGTAACAATTTCTGAGAGGTTTCCATTAATGTTTGAGCTATTGTCAATTTTCCCCAGTAAATTGCGTAATGCAAAGCTGTCCAACCCGCATTATCCTTTTGTAATAACAATTCTGAAAAGGTAAGAAAAAATCTAACTATATTTAGCTTTCCTTCTTGAACCGCAATATGCAATACTGTTTTTTTATTTTTATATTTTTGTAAGAGTAACTCTGGTGATAGGAATATTAAGCTTCTCAATAAAGTTAAATTTCCTGTTTTAATGTGATTCAATATATTTAAAAATTTTAAAAGATATAATTTTTGTTGATCTTTTGGCAAACCAAGTGCTTGATATATCCATTTTTTTGTTTCTAAAATTTTAGCTCCAACTGTTCCTTCTACCTTATCAGGGAGGACGTTTTTATAACTACGCCCTAGCCATTTTAGTATTTCAATATCTTTTGCTTTAACCGCACTTATTCTAGCATTATCTTTCTTTATGGCTTGACGATGGGTTTGCGCAAACCATATTACTATATCTTTCTGGAGTATTAATTCTTGATTTTGTTGTACTAACCATTGTGCTATTTCTAAATTTCTCGCTATAAGTGCGTAATGCAATACGGTCCATCCCCGAGCATCTCTTTTTAATAGGAGAGTTGGAAATATTTTCCCTAAGTATTGAACTATTTCAAATGCTTCATTCTCTACCGCAACATGTAGAGGTGACTTGCTAAATCCATATATGGATACTAATTTCAGAATGGATTTTATTAAACATTGTACTATTGGTAAATTTTTTATCTTAATTGCGTAATCTAAAACTGTCACACCCTCATTATCTTGCTGCTGAAACAATTCTACATACATCCAAAATAATTTTCGACAAGATAGATATTTCTCCGCTAGCCATTGTACAATTTCTAAATTATGTGTGTTAACTGCGTAATGTAATATCGTCATTCCATTATGGTCTTTCTGTAGCAATAACTTTTGCAGAAGCAGCATGCACTCTCTAGAATTTCCATTTACTAACCACTGTACTATTTGTAAATCCTGTGCTTTAACTGCATGATGTAATATTGTCATCCCATTATTATCTTTTTGTAGCATGAGTCCTCTAGAGCTTTGCACTAACCATAGCGCTATTTCTAAATTTCTTGCTATAACGGCATGATGTAATGATGTCAGTCCATTTAATTTGTCGCTTTTTTTAATGAGTGTATTATCAATTGAAATTAAACACGAAAGTAATTCTTTCAATCCGTTTTTTATAGCCCAAAACCAAACTTCTTCATAATTATCAGGAGTGGCCCAATGCATTACTGTTAGCGGATGAAGATTCTTCATTCCTTCTTCTAATGATGTACCCAAATTATCGAAAAGCAATTTAGGAAAAACTTTACGCCATTTTATCGCACTTATGCACGGATGTTGGTCCTCAATTTTTAATATTTTAAGACAAGAAACGTCAGAAGATTTTCCATCTAGAGAGTCTTTCAACCTTACATTTATTGTATTTAATAAATTTAAATAATCCAATTTAGACGTCTTTAAATAAAGCGACTCAACTTTGGGACAATTTTGTAAACTTAATTGTTCTAGATGGGGCGATTCTAACCATACGATTTTTAATCCTTTACAATTATCCAGTACTAATTTACAGATGAAATACACGGTAATTGGCATTTTTTGGTTTTGCCATAAATAAACGAAGCAAGCACCACGAAAACTCAATCTCTTGTTTACTACCTGGCTTTGTGTTGACCCTATTTGATTCTGCATAAATCTCGTCTGCAATGTTTTTAACACATTGTCTGTAAGTCGAGATTTATTAGTTGACAGAGTTTCAAAAAAATTATTTGAAAAATGAATTTTTATATTTGTCAATCGAGGAGAATTTCTTAAAATTTTAATTAAAAATTCATCATCGATAGCACTACAATCTGTAATATACAATCTATTCAACATGGCATTACTTGCAAATTGCAAAATAGTTTGCTGTTGGCTATTAGTCATTCTTAACCAAATTCCTAGCCGACTAAATTCCTTCAGCAACCATTCAATAGTTTTATCACCATATAATTTTTGCAAACCCTTGAGCAATTGTTTCAAATCGTGATTCTGAACATATTTACATAAAGCTTGTTCGACTTGACTTTCCTCCTGTCTTGCTTGCTCTAATTCTTCACGTGCTTCTGGTATTGGAAAATAGTATCCAAAACTAAAAAACGGTTTAATTGGTTTCTGCATAAATATAACAAGCTGATGAGTCTGAATACTTGAACATGTTATATTGCCGCAATATATCATTTTAAGTCGAGACAGTGGCGTAGGGAAAATGGGATCGGAATGAAGTCGCTCAAATTCATAGGCAATTTCTGGCACCACCGCTTTGAGAAGACTTAAACCTGTAAGCTTAAAATCCGTATCCCTTTTAAATGCATTATACATACGTGAGGCTCGATGCATTAATGAACTCATACTCCCTCTTTGGAGCGGAGTAACGCATAAGTCACTAAATTCATTGGCGCTTAGATTAAGATTTTTAGTTAGATCCTGAGACTGATAAATTTTGGTTATTTGCTCAAGCTCGTTTAACCAGGTAGAAAATGTTTGATACCAAGCTAGCACTGGTTTGTTAAAAGCTCCTCGCGCTTCAGGTGGAATTGGCTCACACAATAAATCTAAGCAAAATAGAACGGACTTCGCCCATAACACTACCGGTTCTTTTTCCCTTTCTTGGACAACTGCCGGTAACAAAGCTCTCTGGTAATCAATCATAATTAATTGCGTTTTTTGGTTTAAAGATTTTAAATCACTCACTTGTACTAAAATAAAATTTTTGGCATTGGCATCCTCAAAAAGAATAAGCATACTCATTAAAATTAATTTCCAAGTATGTATAACATCCATGCGGCGCCAATACTCCTGAACTTGTGAATAATCAGGATGGTTTGGATTCTCTAGCACACATAAAACATCTTCAAGATTATTACCATACACAGAAGGTGCAGCAGCACTGACTTGTAATAAGTATGGTTTAATGGACGTTTCTGCCCTAAAAATTTCGCTAAGCGAGATACTTTCTGAAGAATTGAGAATAAGCTTTATTAAGGCTGGAATGGCTTCAACGTTAATGAGCAATTCAGGATTTTGTTTGAAAAACCAACCACCATGCGAACAAACTCGTTTTCCTGCTATTTCTTTAATTTGGTTATTTTTATCTAATATTGTATCTTGAGCCAACTGAGTTAAATAACATCGCTTCTGAGTTTTACAGGAAATCAAAGCGAAATTTCCACTACTCTGTAAATTTAATTTTTCCGCCACGTACCACCCAAAATCATTGCGTTGCCACGCGTACTGATCAGCTAAACGTTTTAATTCTCTATCGGCAGCACATTGTACGTAAAAAAATTGAAATGCTTTTTCCATTTCTTCTCTGGTTAAATTACAATAAAAGGCGCCATATTGAAATAATTGTATAATTAAATGTCGTCGCGCTGAACTTAAATATCCTAATCTTTCTAATTCGTTCAAACCTGCTTCTACATGAATAATAAATAGTGGACGTAATTTTGAATTTTCAGCATTAATATCAAAGCCAGAAGGTATTGCTATGTCCAATGTTTGTTTAATCAAAAATTGATGATAATTATTAAACGGCTGCCCTTGAATATTCTGAATGAAAATAAATAGCGGTGTATGTCCTAATTTATTTCCTTTATTCAGTGAAATAAAAGCTTCTTGGCTTTCAGATTGAAATGTTTTGATTAATAGTTTTAATACTAAATATGCTTGAATTGGCTGATTTATATAATTCCTGAAAATAGAGTGAAAAAGTGAATTTTCATCTTCGTCTATTATATTAATATGTTTAGCCGATAATAAATTTCCCAAGGTCTTTGGCATCAATAATTCAACAGCCTTTTGTATCCATTTATCCTGCGATGATAAATCTATATGTCTTTGTAAATTTACTTCGTATTCCGTTAACGTGATTACTTGTTCTTCGGTTAGCCATTCATTTATCATTTGTTGGTTAGTATAGTCGTTTCCCTGTAACCATAATGCCAATAAATTTTGAATAATCACCTTTAGTTCTCTACTTAATCCTATGACAGTTGGTTTAATGAATAATTGATGAGAGATTTTTGGAAAAGAATTATTGGGAAATAAAAATTCTTGAAATTTTAACAGATTGCGATTAAAAATTTGATTAAAACACTCACTATAAAGTCCAAATAACTTCGGGTTAAAAGTTTGCATTATCTGTTCGATAGTTCGCCCTGGGGTGAGACCTTTCATCAGCGCTACTATTCGAGTCTCCAATCCAAGACATTGAGCCGTGGACATTTGTATTGGCCATTTTAACGTATCTTGACCATACTGGCCTATTGTAATTAATCCATTATAATGAGCCTGGAGCCATTTTTGTTCTCTTCTTAAGCAATCTGTGAGTATATATAAAATTATCTTTTTATCGCGAATTCTTTTCTTTAAATCACTTATTATTTCTTCTGTTATCACCGCATCCATTATAGGGTTAAAAAAATATAAAATGGATCGATGTTTTAAGACTGTCTCCCCTCCTTTATTAATACCAACTTCCTCATTCAGAATATCGTCATTATCAATTCCTACAATGCGCAATATTAATTTTTGTTTTTTTTCGTGAATAATACTGACTTGGTAATTATTCGCCTTACCATCTGTTGGTTGCGTTAAAAAGTTAGATAAAGCCAAATAGGAAAGTTGTTTTGTATCCCAAGAGCCTAAAAAATTTCCTCGGACTGTTTCTATAATATAATCGAATTCACTTTCTACTATATTTCCAAATAATAAAGGTAAACTTATACAACAAACCATAGAAAATTCAAAAATATCTTTAAAATTTTCTGCTGATAATTTGGGTGAAATTAATAAAAAAGTATGCGTGCTGATAAAATCAAATAAAGCCTGCCCACCTTGCTGAATAATCGAAGTATTGGTTGTTATTATTCTAGCTAACTGCTTTAAAATTAGTAGGGACTCAGTAACATTATGAGCTAACCATCGTTGATATCGATAACTCCAATCCTTGAGTTCGTAATCATTTTCACTTTTTTCCAAAAGAACATTAACAACCTTCAACCAAGTTTTTAAAATTTCTTGACCACCTATGGAGTACCACTCATTAAATTTTGTTGTAAGAAAGATCATCTGTGCTAAGGTAATCCCTTTAACATTATGACTTGCTTGTACTACTGTAACGTTATTAGATGGTTGAGGCACACCAGGTATTTTACAGAGTCCTTGTGGGGTTTCTTCCCAAAATCCACGAAATGTTACAATGCGTGTGGGTGTGGCAAGTGAGACACAGTCGGATGGAGCAAATAGCTTATGCCATTCATAGGCTAGCCCCTCCATTCCAGAATATAACTCCGCTCCATTTTTCCAATGCAGCCCATATACAGAGGTAACGCGATTTTTAGCCCCCGGAATTCTATCAATTACCGCACCTTTCGGATTTTGTCCTAATAAGCGGTAAGCCTCAACTAGCGGCAAACTAAAATAACCTTGGTCCTCTATGTAAACTTGAACATAAGGATGTAATTGTTTTAACCGCTCAAATGGTTTTTGCTTGGATAATACGTGTATAAATTCAGAATAATAATTGTAAAGATAGCGAACCCCAATCTCTATGATTCCTTGATCTAATTCAAGTAATTGCTGACCAAACTTTTTGAGCTGCTGTATTACATCTTTTAATCTAGCAAATAGAGCATGTTCAGGAGTTAATTTTTCCAATACAGCTAAAATTAAGGCCTCTCGCCAAGTAACTTTTTTTCCTAATGCGGTAATAACATAATAATATGGGGGTCGCAAACAAAATAGATAGCGATGAAATTGCTTATAAAATTCATTTACAATTTTTTCTTCCTGATTTAAATTTTCTTCGTCAGTTTTTCCTTGTATGTACGAACTAATTTGCCCCATTATTGTCGTAATTATTTCTATAAGACCATCAGACGGCGCAAAAATTCGCTTAAAAATTTGTATCATTTCTGTTTCACGTTCTGTTGCCGTCATTGCAGTAGATAGAAAAAGCGGAGGATTGCGGGGATAACTTGTTGGACGTTGCCACTCCTCTAGAATTGTTTCGAAACATTTATGACTATTTAAAACTCCAATTAGAGCCATAATTGAATCTCGATTCTCCTCTTCAATAGCTTGTTTTAGCTTATCTGTAGCTTCACTCAGACTTAAAGGTAACACAGAACCAAAAGGAGTCATCCAACCTTTATTGGGCGGCACCACGACATTCAATCGGTTTTCTTGCAAGGCTTGAAGTATTTCTTTACGTAATACACTATAAGTTTCATATGAATTTATTTTTTTAACGAATAAGTTATAATAATCATCTATAAGTGCAAGGTCCTTTAAAGAAAAAACTTGTTCATCTATCTTTTTTATTTTTATTGCCCATAATACTTTTTCTTCAATATGAATAGGATCCTCATACAGAATATTTTGTAATCGCTTAACAGCTTTCAATTTTTCATTAGAGAAAATAAAGTAGGAAATTAAGGAGCATTGAAAATTTAGATATAGACTCCAATTTCTTTCGCTTTTCGTAACTTCACATTTTTGAATAAGCTTTGTTTCAATATCTATTTCAGAATCGGAATAACATCGAGCACTAACTTTATTTATATTAAGTGCATCTTCAAATTGAATCCATTCATTTAAATCAAAAGACCTAGGAACGTGTAATTTTTCACGAAAAACTTTTGCAAATTCATAAAGTGGGCGAATAACAGAATGTTCTATCCATTCTATTTTCAAAGTTTGTGAATCATTTAACTGAAATTCTTTGTCATTTCTGTGTGCATCATACCTAAAAGCTATTTCGGGTTTAGTTTGTCCACCATAAAAATCCATAGCAGTCTGGCGTAACTGTAGAAGATACTCCATACAATTTAATATTATTTTTTGACTGTTAAACGAAATAATTCCTTTTGTAACTAATTGATCCAATAAAAATTTGAAATTAAGCTTTGGAGATACAGTTAAACTACAGATCCGGTAATAAAGCCCAATACGTCCTAATGTATAATGAAAAAAGCTACTTAATATCTTTAGGTCAAAAGAAGGTGCAGAGGTATATAAAGGCCAATTTTTTTCAAAACGAATTCCAGAAAGTAAATTTAAGTCTCTATTTAATAGTAATAAAGCATAATGTTGATGAAGGGGTATCTGCTTCCCATTGACAGGAATTATCTGATTTAAAAAATCAAAGCATTTGTTTTCAAAGCTTTTAACACAGCTTACATGAGCACTATTACCCTCGCTTTCATAAAATGGTATGGCATTCAACAAAGAAAAAACCCGTCCCGGATCAAAAATCCTCGGATCACATTCCTTTGGTATATTATCTAAAATTTCATCGATACTACCACAGTATCGAAATCCAAAATATTCATCAGCAGGTAACCCCCGGCAAAACGTGGCATCAATATCAGCATGAAAACCGGAAATAGCTTCCGGTGAGCTAAGGCTATTCTCCTGTATATTTGCTAACATTAATCCAAATAAGTTAGTAAACGTTTGAAACCATAATCTTTGTTGAGGATCTGTTAAAGTAACCTGCCAAATAAGCATTCCCTCAAAATCTGAATGCGTCAACGCATCACCGCGACTTAAAGAACCTAATGCATAACAAAAAAAAGGTGATGGTGGCACTCCTAATAGTTCTTTAATTTGTTTTGCTATATTACCAAGCAATAAGCGTAAATCTTTATTAAGCTCATTTTGGGCCTCTTGCCAGTTTCCCTGCACGCGTGTGTTTTTGAATTTATATCGAGCTGCCTCTAACGAATTACGATGCTCATAACCGTAATCACAGGGTATAAAATCCAATTTTTTTTCCGTAAATCGAAGAAATGGTATCCATAATTTCATAAAATAAGGTGCCGAATTTATTTCATGCTCTGCTGCACGATATAAATCTATAATCCAATAGTAAAGAGTGTCGTGGGAAATATCCTTACAGGCCGCATGAACTATTTTTTCTGCTCGTAGGATCACGTCTTCAAAACTGGTCTCATCTTTTGCAGATCTAATTTGATTTATTAATAATTCTCGGGTACTAACCAATAGCCACTCACTCTCCAAAGATACTAAATCTGTTTTATCTGAAGTAATAACTCGATCAAAATACTTATCAAAATTAAAAATGTCGGGTTCACGCAGCTTCACTAGCTTAGTAAGGGGCTTATCCCAACATAATTTTAGTTGATAGAAAGTATTTTTCAGCAGTTCAATACCAATGTTTTTTACCATTACATAACATAAATTAAATAGTTCTCTCATATTTTCTATACGCTCAAAAAAGCAAGCATTTAGGTAGGATAACCTTTGGTCTTGCCCTTCTTTATTTTTGCGCCCGCCGGTCGTGGAAATGCTATCGAGCAAAGGCTGAAAGTATATTTTAATTTTATTTAACAAATTATGAATATCTTTTTTAACTTCATATATTCTATTTATTATTCTAATATCTGGACTTTTTATACGATTTAAATTCTCAAGTTCGTTTCCTAACCCATTTAACTGTTTATTCCAAGCAAAAACATGCGAACAATTTAACTGGTTTTCGCTTAAATAATTTTTTTCATCTTCATTTGCTAAATTCTTTAGCATATCTAACAGATGATAAAAATATCCAGGCAAATCAGATTTCTTATTATTTTTAAAATAAACTTTTAAATCACAGAAAATCAAAAGAAAAACTGCACGATTTGAATCTTGTCTGATATAAAGAGAATTCAGTAAATTTTTTAATATTTTTATACTATAATTATTTCCATCAAAACTAGACCATAGTATTTTACTTAATTGATTTTCATTTATAGTCAACTTTTTATTTTTCATAATGATTTATTCCACGTGTTTTAATGTATGAAAAATTTCTTTAAAACCTCTTAGTTAAACTACATAAGATTACAAGAAGGGGATTCATCAGGCATTTGGATTGCTAAGAGTGCAATATCATCACCGATCTGAAAACGACTTTGGCCTTCTGAAAATAAACGTATACGATGAGACTCAACTTGTTGCACAGTATATCGAGCAATATGCGCAAGAAGGCCGTCTAATGAAACATCGTCAGCACAACTTTGCATGATGGGGTGCAATTTAGCTTCATCTACAGTAATTTCGAGATAACGTAATTTATTTGGATATTCTTTTTCGGTTCTAATACAAGGTAATACATCTAATAAGCCATCAGTTCCTGCGATGACAACACATTCTTTTTCCAGAACTTGATCTATAGTATGAATTTCAAAATCTCTGTATTGATGGGGCAAAAGTGCTGTGGCACGTTGCGAACCTTGTACTACCGTAACATGCGCAGGTAGTAATGTTTTTAAGGATTTCGTTTTTCTATTCCACACTAATAAAGTGCTATCCCCAATATTAAATCCAATAAAACGGAAACCATTTGCTAAAGCAAAAGCTCGACCACAGGCTAAAGTAGAACATTCTTGGTTATTTTTAAAAAATAGAATTTCTTTTAGTAAGCTCAGCATCTGATTGCCTTTTTGAAGGCATATGTCAGCATTAGGGTAACTTGACAAAAAGTAGGTAGCATACTTAGTGGCTAAATGCGCCACCTTTGCAATTTGATGATCTCTTTGCAAAAAATCTTGATTATCTGCATGCACACGTTGACGGATTTGTTCTATTGATAAATTGGTATTTCCATTATATTGTGTTGCGTCAACTCGTTCATGTCCTCCTGCCCCATCTGCCACAGCGATAACAAAACCATTACACTGATTTTTATTATCAGTGACAAAACCACCATAGACAGCATCTAATATCAAACTTTCTCGTTCGTATAGCCGTTCTCTTTTATTAGTACTAAATGTTGAGCCTAATAATACACCCAAGTTCTGAGTGGGTTTCGAATTTAACGAACAATTAAATCGTTCTTCAAACAATAATGCAGCACTTGCAGTATACCGAACTGTAGACTGCCAAAAACTATAGGACGTTTGTGTATTTAAATTATTTTTTAACACGCTATTTTGCCATTTCATATCCTGCCGACTCAAAGCTTCTTTGAGTAATTTAAGGCGCTCTAATTTTTCTGGATCCTGTATTTTTTGTTTTAGAACAGAATAGATTGTCAACATGATTTGTTGTTTAATGCCTGCATCTGATTGATCGATCGAAATTTCAACTAATACTTTTGCCACAAACTGAGCTCGTTGTTTTTTATTCATGGGTCTTCCTTGTAATTCGGTTAATTTTTCTTGAGGAAGCGGAAGACTCGGCCAAGCACCATCAGCGTAATTATGTAATAATTCTTTTAAACCATTTAGGTCTTCAAGCGGGGGATAATAATTTAATTGACATGCACAAATTTTTAATTGTTTAACAATGAATTCTATCATATTTGCGTGTTCACTAAGTTTATTATCCACAGACATGTTATTGATTTGTTTAAGCAAATCCAGAAGAAGTGCATAAAACTGCTCAAAAGCGGCTTTTATAGGAGGCTCCAAGCAGGAAAAAGATTCACATAATATTTTTAAATTTGATAAACCGTTTCTCAAATGACTGATATTAACTTTTTTGTGTGCAATATATTGTGATAGCTGAGGAATTAGCAACTGCCACTGATAAGTTAATGCATTCTCTATAGCAAGATGCTTATTTAATTTATTTCCGAATTCAAATTTAAGAAGAGACTGAATTACATCAGAAATACCTTGTTCTATAGCCAAAGCTAATGGCTGTATTTGTTTGCCATCAGCAAACTGCGCGGGCTTAAAGAATTTCAGAGTAGGGTTCATTACTAAAAATTTAACAATATTAACGTGTCCTCTGATAATGGCAACATGCAGAGGTGACTTTCTGACATTGCCATCTATTTCCTCTGCATTAATATCAGCACCTGCCTGCAATAAATAATGAGCAGACATCACATAATTACTACTGTCGCCATTATAAACGGCATAGTGTAAAGGAGTACGTTGATATTCTCCTGGTGCACTAGGATTTGTACCTTGAATAAGAAGAGTTCTAACAATAAGATCTTGCCCGCCTTTAGCAGCCCAGTGAAGTGGAGTCAAACCAGTGCTATCTTTCTTGTCCATGCTCAAAGGAGAAAGTTCCAACATGTAACGCGCCCCCTCTAAATCTCCATAATAGCAAGCGATTGACAATAGACTCATATTACGATCGAGTTCAACACAAAAATAATCACGCCTGGCCATTTCTAAGCTCACTTCGCGCGATTGTTGTCTTATGAGATGAAAAGTTTGAGTCAATTTCGCTAGTGACGTTAAAAATTGAGGATGTTCTTTTATTGCAAGGACCTCTTTTTTCAAACGAGCTAATACTTGTCCTAAGGTTTGCAAATTATCATTATATAAATCTTGCGTATCCATCGTAAAATGTGAAAAATCATTTATTTTAAAAGAATCCAGCTCTTGATAAGTCTGTTCTGTGTCATTTACTCTACTTTGTAATCGCGACATATCTGCCGAATCATTTTGAAATTGGCTCAATTGCATGTTTAAGTCATCAATTTGTTGGCGAAAAGCTTGTAACATTTCTTGTAGTTTTCCAACAGGCAATTCACTCACCTGACTTCCCTCCTGAAACTGCGCTCCTGATAATGCCACTCCATAATCATGCAGAATATTGATGCGCTCTCGCTCAAGTGCTTGTAAATATTGTTCCTGTGTTAGAGTATTTGTTAGTACTTGTAACTGAAGTTGAAGCGTTTTTTCTTGGAATTCATATAAATATCTTTTTTCAGCTAATCTAATTGTTGTTTGATTTAGTGCATCAGCATTGGATAATATCGTTTGAATTTCTTGTTCTATTTTCTGGATCTGCATAGTAATTAAATTACCGCTGTTAGTAAACATAGGGCCTCTCCTTTTGAAGTAAAAAATTCAAAATTACAATGATGGGAATTAAAAATTTAAATTCTATTTTAAGTAATTTATGATAATTAATATTAAAAATTTATAGAACACAACTTATCACAGTTTTTAATTGGGAACATTTTTATTTAGAGACGTATTTATATTTTTTACCTATTTACAACCAAAATAATATCCATTTAACTAAGAAAAAATATTTAACTTGGACACATGGTAATAATTTATTTCAATTTATCAAATAATATATATTACACAAAGATAAATTAAAATTAATATTTATAATTAAGATAGTTAATCAAGCTTAAACTATATTTCATCACATGTGTGTTATTGCCGTCCGAAAGCTAGCTTTTTGGTTCATATTAGCTTAAAATTTCTGAAAAATAAAAATTAAATTACTTAATATAATATTAAGTTGATTTAAAATAACTAAAGTACAGAGATCGGTAACCAATTTTTAAATTTAAGGTATGTAACAAACTATATTCTGTAAAATTTATTAATTCTTAGTTTTAAAATTAAAGTCGAGTAATTTTCAACATACTGATACATTTGCAATCAGTTAAACTCATTGAAAACTACCATCCTGCTTGGGATATTAATCATCGACTCTTCAATTTTTATTATGAGAACACCATTCAGAGCAATTTTAAGTGTTTAACACCTTATATTAAACAGATATAATCATGACATTTTATTAGTAAAAGTCACTAAAGAAAAACAATGTAGAGACTAGACTACTTATAAAAGTTACGAACCCCTACTATAATTTTAAAATAGAATCAGAGTGGGTTGAGGAGATATTTAAAATGCGCGATTCGAATGATACTTTAAAAAATGATGCAGAAATGTATTTTAACTATGGTAGTAATAAATATCTTTCAGGTAATTATGATGAAGCAATTGCGTATTTCACTAAAGCTATTGAGCTTAATCCCAATCATAAATGGACTTATATTAGTCGAGGTGACTCAAGAGCTAAATTAGGCGATGCTAGTGGGGCAATAGCGGATTATACTATAGCAATTGAGTCAAATCCGACGTTTGCAATAGCTTATTGTAGACGAGGTCAATTAAGGTATGCATTAAGTGAGTATATTGAAGGAAAAGTAGACTTCGATAATGCTCACAACCTCGGTTACGAACATTTGCCCCGTAATTACGGTAATCTCAAAGTTGTCCATCAACCTATATTTAGTTCATTCAAAAAGAGTGAGAAACCTAATTTCAGACTAGACTCATATTCTCACGAAATTTTTATAAGTGTTATGGGGAATGTTTCTGTTGGAAAAACTCAGTTTATTTCTCGTTTTATAAAAGATACTTATACCCAGAATGTCTCCCCAACAATCATGAAAGACATTAAGCCCTTGCATGTTTACGTGACGAAAGAGAGAGAATATGCACCAAAGGAATACCCCCAGGAAGTACGATTATGTATACAAAATATCTCTGATGTAAAAGTTTTAGAAGAAGATCCGCAAACTAAACCAAAAGTTAACTCTGTAATAAAGTATTTTGACAATATAATCTTATGCTACGACATTACTAACCTTATTAGTTTTAATCAGATTAAGAGTCACTGGTATTGCAAAATTAAAGAAAAGTATCCAAATGCTAAGGTTTTCTTAGTAGGTCTAAAATGTGATGAACATAAAAATAAGGCTGTTGACGTTCATGACGCACAAAAACTGGCCGACAACTTAGGTATCCCATTTTTTGAAAGCTCTGCTAAGTATAATATTAATATCGATGAGGTTTTTGCCACTATACTCCGCGCCACATATAGAGGGTTGGAGATGGAAAATTTGCGGTATACAGGGAATAGAGGAGATTTTTGTCTTCAATCCAGCGCGGTCCTTGACTTTGAAATGACTAGCCTTTGCAAATTGATGGAAAGATTTAAAACAATAAAGTTAGACAATAATAAAATTGGTCCCCAAGGTTTAAAAAAAATTATACATTTAAATTTTTCTCAGCTTTATATTGGAAAAAATCGATTGGGCGATGAAGGGGCCGAAATAATTGCAAATATGAAATTAAATGAATTATCAATTCAAAAAAATCAAATAACTGATCGTGGTATAACAGCCATTTTACAAATGACCACTCTAGAGGTCTTAAATATAGCTTCAAATCATTTTAGTCCACAAGCATTACTATATATGATTAATATGGCTCATTTGACTCAACTTATTTTAAATGGAAATAATATCGATGTAGAGGGTATAAGATACATAGCTGCTTTATCACAATTACAAGTTCTCTCGCTTAAAAAATGTAATCTTACAGATCAAGCAATATTTTATTTATCACCTTTATCTAGGTTGATTAATTTAAATGTGGGAGGCAATATTGCCTTAACTGCGCAAAGTGCAAAAATAATTTCTCAATTGCCATATATAAGCAAATTAGTAGTCTCTTATGTTCCTCTGGGTGATGAAGGGATGATCTATGTAGCAAATATGTGCAATCTTACTTATCTGGAAGCGGAAAATAGCAATATAGGTAATATGGGTGCCTACGAACTAAGTACAAGCTATAGTCTTGTTAAAATCAAAATGTATAAAAATCCAATGAATGCAGAAAGCCGAAACCTAATTTATAAAACAATGTGTATGAATGAAAATAAAACGGATAATGTTTTTGAAGATAAAGCTGTGGTGCAGGCTATTTTAATATGTCAAGCTGCAACACAAAAAAACAATTTTTTTAATAAAATTCCTTTTACTGTTTTAGATAAGATTCTAACTTTTGCTTTACAGAATATAAAACGATCCCAAAAATCCATTACAAACATGCATTTGTTAGTGTATAATAATATATATACATCATTTTTTGAAAAAAAATTTCAGTGGAATACAAAATTAAAAAATGATAATGGAGTGTACCGAATTTTTAGACCACATCTCAACTCTATAAAGAATCTGGTAAAAGCAAGCAAAAATGAAAATGAACCTAAAATCTCTTGCAAATTAATGTAAGAACCTCTTAATTAACCAAATTAGCTTAAATGAGACTCAAATTATTTTCTTTAGAAGTAAGCGCTCAACTATCCTTTCAATTACCCACATTTTTTGCTAATTTTAACCCTTCGCATAGCTCAAATAATTTATTAAAACCTCTCCATATGGTTCGATATCCGGGAGGTGGATCATTTTTTCTGTTAAGATAACCTCCTAATCGTGCTAGCAAAATAATATAGTCGCTTATTTTCTGCGGTGTTTCTTTTCTAAAATATAATTTGAGAATATGGATTTCTGTTTTGTTAAAAGCAACTCTAAGATCGAGTTCGGCATTTTGTCGATTTAATAAAGTGATCCATTGTATTCTCCATGCTAATAAGCAGCTTATTGCAATCAAACGACTTAATCTGTCTACCGTTCGAAGTTTTGAGTCTTCTGTTTTTAAACCAGATTTTAATATTTTGAAATACTCTTCAATGCGCCATCTTTGTTTATACCATTCTATCGCTTGAATGGCTTCATTTTTGTTGCTGATTGGCAGGTTTGTGATTAATGTCCACCATAATTGCTTTCTCCCAATGGGATTTCCAATTTCTATTGCAGATACCACGGTAACCTCCATATCTTCTTGATATTTTTCTTTCCCAATAGGAGGATGCAAAACTAATTTTTTTATTTTAATTAATATATCAGTTGATACTTCCTCTCCATTTTCAGTAAAAAATTTTATTGCATGTTTAAATCCTGATATCTTAGTACCCAATTCTTCAGCGATGGTCGTTTCATTTGCCAACCTATTAACACAAGCACGAATTAGAAAATAGGAATTAAAAGCATTGCAACTGGAAAAAAATTCATAAATATCGTTTTCACGACACCAATATGAATTATTTTTGAGGAATTTTCTGAAGTTGAATTCATGGTAAATTCTAAGTTATTTAGCCATCGGATACTCTCTTTTTCTTCAATGGGTATTCGAGTGGGATTAATGTGACGTTTAAGCTGTTCGGTTCCTTTGAATACTTTTCGGCTCCAAAATCGTGTAGAGGTTAAACCCAATGGTAATCCTTCCGAAGTCACTGCTAAACTGGCATGCATTAAAACGCCACATACTTTGTATTCTTGGGGGATGTCTTTTCTCGATTTATTTAAATAAGGGCTTTTCCTCGTATATCCTATTAATTCAGGATGTTTCCTTTTGTAGCTAAATTCTGTCGTATCATGTACGGTATTTGTAATTCTTTCCTGAGTTTTTTCAAAATGGCTACTTAATATTTCATGTTCATCAACCCGTTCATTCGATAAAAAACGATACATACTTTTAGTAGTACTCCAGTCTTGAAATATCTGTGGGATGGTTTTCCCATAATTAGCATGCAATGAGCTTATTATCGATAAAAATCGTTTTTTTAAACGCTCATCTTTAAAATTGCAATTTAATAACTCCTTATCCAACCAATTTGTCATCTTTAAATCCTTAAAATTATAATAAAAGGAATTAAAATATACCAAAATGGGGCAAATAATTAAAAATTATGGGTAATTGAAAGGATAGTTGAGCGCTTACAAAATACTGTAGTTTTGCATTACATTAAAAAATTACGACAATACCTAATTTTCAATTATAGCTCCGAAACAAAGAGTAGGCGTCAAAAAAATTTATTTTCTATTTATACCCAAACTATATGAATTTGGAGTTTTGGTTATTGGCGCTTTAGGGAGTGGTTTGGGAGGTACGGGTAATGGTTTAGCAGCTGTGTTCCCGGAAAAAAGGCCTGACGGAACGCATGCTGAACTAAAGGCCCCCGAAGAGCTTGTAGTTGTAGCCGGTTTCGCAATCGTTTTGGAGGAAGAAGATATAGGAGAACTGTGTAAGATAGTCTGTTGCGGTAAGGGAGGTTTTGACAAGTTTAAATTTAACGAATCCATCCGTTTACTTAACCCAGACGGAAGATTTGGTTTCTGATTTACATTTTTTATATTGGCGGAATGAGGGCTAGATGAAGTTTGAGGAGAATTAATAGCTGTGGTATTTGAAAAAGCGGGACGATTTGTAGGGCTAACCGGTTTTAATGAAGCAAGAGGCCCTTGATAAGTTTGCAAAGGCGTCGTG
>Ga0351893_10197_pt1 | contig 16919 bp, 8 predicted proteins | sample TotcelFGM3001K15_FD_206765 | JGI IMG/M metagenome (GOLD analysis project Ga0351893, IMG submission 206765) | Enriched cells from coal bed in the Powder River Basin, Montana, United States - Total cells FGM rep3 HSBNCT.FGM.300.1.K15 ...
TAAGCCGCCATAAACCTTATGGACAATGGAATACATCATCTCGTAGTCACGAATTTGAAATGCCTTATTCAACGAAGGCACCTCTTGATTCAAACTTTCAATCAACATCGCAATCATATCTTCTGCGTCCTTAACAGAGCCGCCTGCAAGAGAGGCCCCCAAGGTAAGATCAATTGGAAGATCAAATTTTTCCTCAAGCTTATTTTTTGGGCCATCGGAATCATCGTCTATTTTTGGAACATATTTACTTAATAGGTTAGCGATTTCGTCTCTTGTAGTAGGTTTAGAGAGCATATCTTGCATACCAGCTTCTAGACATTCTTGCTTTTTATCAGCTGAGATATGTCCTGTTAGCGCAATGATAGGAGTCGTTGAATTGTTAGACTCAAGATGTCGTATTAAGTGAGTGAGCCTAAAGCCATCCAGATCAGGTAAGCCTATATCAGTTAAAATAAGGTCGTATTTGGTCTTCTCGATATATTGTAAGGCCTCTTTTCCCGATTTAGCTAAATCAGAAGCACAGCGGCATTTCTGTAAAATTTGTCTAACCATTCGTGCAGCTAAGCAGTCATCCTCAACTACTAATACTTTTGCAAGCGGATGATCAATTTCAAACGCTGGTACTGGCGTGGGAGCGTTGGTTTCAAAAAACTTAGGCTCTTTGCTTAAAGCTTTTTTTACAGATCTTACTGGTTCAACCGCTCGATGAAGCGGGACTAAAACTGTAAATGTAGTACCCTTCCCTTCAATGCTATCAACCGAAATCGTACCATTCATTGCAATTACGTATTGCTTAACTGTATAAAGTCCAATGCCATTCCCTTTATAAATCCCTTGATGTGAAGGCGTTAATTTTAAAAAGGGCTCAAATATTTCTTGTTGTTTGTCTTTAGGTATACCAATGCCAGTGTCAATCAATTTAAACTCAACATGCGCGATATTTTTTTTAAAGAATTTAGTTTTTATAGAAAGTTCTATCTTACCTTCTGTAGTAAATTTTATCGCATTGCTTAATAAGTTAAGTAAAATTCTATCAAGATATACTCGATTACCATTTACATATTCATCCATGTCGTTCGAAATCGAAAGTTTCAAATTAATTTTTCGGTGTTTGGCAGCTGAACTTAAAAGTGAAATATTATGATCTGCTAAATCTCGAATTGAAAATACCTCATTTTTAGTTTCACTCTGACCATTCTCAAGACTAATTATTTCAATAATACCATTAAGTAAATTTAATAATTCATTGGTGGTATTAATCAGTAAACCGGCATCTTTTTTTTGTTCCTCATCATTTACTGAGTCTTTTAAAGATTGAGCCAAACCTAAAATTCCGGTGATAGGTGTTCGTATGTCGTGACTCATATTTGCGATAAATTCATCTTTGGTCCGATTTGCTCTTTCTAATTCTGTGAGTGCCAAAGCAAGCTTATCTTCCATCTCTTTGCGTTTAGTAATATCCAACGAAGTCGCAACAATTCCAAGAATATTACCATGTTCATCTCGCAATGGTTTTTTGGTAGTTAAAAATGTCGCTTCAGTACCATCTGCTAATTTTCCCGATATCTCTAGCTCTTTGGGAATACCGCTTTCAATTATAGAGCGCTCAACTGCGTTAACAGAATCTGCAACATCTTTCCAAGAAAAATCGTAGTCCGTTTTTCCAATAATATCATTTGCAGAAATTACACCTGCCATATTCACAACATGATCATTACAGCCTAAATAAACTCCATTTTTATCTTTCCAATATATGCTACCCGGCATACAGGCAACGATATTTTCTAAATATGTTTTCTGCATTAATGCATCGTGGTAAAAGCTCGTTGCTTCCATACCTATCATAAAATAGCCTGGTTTTTTCAATGATGGGCTTGCCTGAATACTAATAGGAACAATGACCCAATTTATATAATGAGTTTTATCCTGAAATTGAATATTTTGTTCAAATAAATTGGGGATTATTTCGTGGGCATTGACATTTTGTTGGTAAATATCAAGGAGGTTTTTGATATTATATTTTTTGCAAATAAAATCGTAGTTATTATGTAATAAATCGTTTTTCTTGGCCTGAAACAATTGACATAAACGATGTGAAATATCTACTATCGTTTTATCAGAGTCCAAAACTAAGATAGACAATTTTGCAAAATTGGCAACTTCTATAAAAGAACGTAAATGATTTTTTGTTAAGACTGTTCCTTCCATGTGTGCTTCATCCTATTCTCTAATATACCTTTACCTTGAATCAAATACTTATTGATATTGTTACTTAAGCTAGTAATTAAGGGCAATGTTAATACTGTATCATGATTGCCCGAAACTTTAAATACTGTTACTTTCTTTCGAGAATAGTCTTGCCAAAAATTATATTCATCATCGTAATGTCTTAGTTTTTTATCAACCTCAAAGGCTTTAAATAATATTATATTAAAATCAAAGGGTTTCATTTGATGGGATTTAATAAGTGAAATATTTTTATAACATATCGACATCCACAAATGCTGATCTTCAATAGGTTGTGAACCCAATTTTTTTTGAAGATTTTTGTTTTTTGAAATTTGATTTTTTAGCTCATCAAAGCTTGTAATGTTTGTCGTTATGGCCCAAGAATCTATTAAACCTACGAAACCTAATGTTTTATTGTGTTTTTCTCTTAAAACACGTCCTATTTCGACTGCAATGGTCCCTCCTAAAGAGTAACCCAAAAGGTAATAAGGCCCCTCATCTTGAACTGATAATATAAGAGAAACGTAATATTCTACAAGTTTCTTCATATTATCAATTAATTGAGGGGGATATTCTAACATAGGGTCTTGAAGTCCATAGATATCATATTTTTTCTCAATTTTTTCTATTAAGTATAAGTATGGGAAAAGCGTTCCACCAACAGGATGGACGAGAAACAATTTATTTCGCTGGCTATTAAATCTTAATTTTACAAGACTCGTGTTTCTACTTCTTATTGGCGAAGCTATGGCAGGTTGATTTTGTTTCCGCTCTATAAGCTCAAACAAGTCTTTAATTACCGGGAAATCTAAAACATCTTTAATTGTCAGCGATACTCCTAGCTCATTTTTTATCGTTTCTATAAGTTTAATGACAAGAAGGGAATGTCCTCCGAGACTAAAGAAATTCGAATTTTCGTACAGTAGTTCGATGTTTAATGATAACGTTTTTGCAAAAATAGATTTTAAACGACAAAATGCATCCTGATTTTGGTTTAGCACAACATTATTTATTTCAAAGTTTTCTGCAATAATTTTATATAGTTTTTGCTGATCCATTTTGCCACTTTGTGTTTGTGGCATCCTATTTAATGTTTGAATTTGAGTAGGTAACATATGAGAAGGTAGCCGGTCTTTAATATATGTGGATATTTTTTCCGTAATTTTTTTATTATTTAAAGGACTATAGGGTTGATTACAGAAAATCTCACTTATAGTTTCAACACCAACCTCATTATCTAGTTCACATATATTTTCAGAAAAAATAGAGTCTTGAGGTAAAAAAGCAACATCAAAGCATTCCTTATGTTCTAATGACCACGTAACAACTGTTTTTTTTCTTAACTCCTCTCCTAGTTTAAAAAATTGTTCTGGATCAAACGAAATATATCCAGTTTCGAAATCTTCTTTCGATATTGTAATGGAATCATCTATTAATTCATTAGATAGAAGGTTCTCCAGAATGAATGACTTTTCCAATCGTTTGTTTCTGATATTTTTGAATGCTAAACACTGGTTATTAAGGACTTCCAAGCGGACCGAAGTGAGCGTAAATTTTTGGTTATATAAATCTTTCCACAATAAATCATGACGAAAATGAGTCGGGGTCCTTGGATACAATATAACGTCATATCTAAACATGTTCATTTCATTTAAATCGGAGTCTTTTTTCAACTGTATTTCTACACCTCTTATGTAAGGATTTTGGCTTGCATACCATTTAAAAAACGCTGGAGAAAGACAGAGTTCAGGTTCCTCATTTACATGTTTTAACGTCAGCCGCTTCCAATCTAATACGTTATTTTCTTGACGATAATAATTGCGATAAGCATAAAATTGAATCAGGTGGTCATAATTTCTTATATCCCCCAAAAAAATGTTTTTAAGATTTTTATTTATATCTGTTATTTCGTTTAAAATGTTAATCAAATAAATAACATTAGGGAAATATTGAATTACTGAATTTAGTATTATTGTGTCAAATCCAGGAAGAGACTTTAAAAATATTTCATGAGCAAAACACTTCAAAAATTGAATATTAGCATTTTTCAAATAATGCATCTGATGTTTATAGATAAGATCATCAACTATATCGGTTCCAGTATAATGAGATATCTTAGATAATAAAGGTCTCATAATTAACCCGCTTCCGCATCCGATCTCTAATATTTTTTTTGGGTGCAATTGTAGTATTCTATCAGCTGTGGCTTTAACCCACCTTTGCATTATGTTTTCCGAAAAATCTTCATCAGTATAACTATTTTTCCAGCCTGTGATTTCAAACTTATCGGGACCACACGTTAAATTCTGGTATATTTGACTATAAAGTTTCTGCCATTGATTACATATGGTATGAATCAAATCTGGAAATTTTTCAAAAAATTTGACATAGTTAATTTCTACGAATGCGGCAAGGTTTTCAACCGATGGAGAGCCAATTTTAATTACCTTCGCATCTTTCACGCCTTGAATTTCAGTTAAGCAATTGACAATTTCACTCAATTCGACACGAAAACCGCGGATTTTGATCTGTTCGTCTCGTCTACCAATAAACTGCAATTGGCCATCTTGCCGCCATTTTACAAAATCTCCGGTTCGATATAATCTTTTTTTAAGTAAATCATTATAAATAAATCGTTCTTTCGTCAAAGATTCCCTATGATAATATTCCTTTGCCAGCCCTATGCCGCCAATATGCAATTCACCATGTGCTCCTGGTAGTGCTAATTGACCCTCGTCATCAAGTACATAAACTTCAACTTCAGAGGAGAGTGGTCGGCCTATCAAATTTGTGTCATACCCCGATGATATACATGCTATTGTAGCGCAAACGGTTGCCTCAGTGGGTCCATAGGCGTTATATAAATCTCTACTAGGAGAAAGCCATCTTTCCACTAGCTGGGGGTTACTGGATTCTCCAGCCATAATTAACTTTTTCAAACTGGGTAAGCGGTGGGGAGACAACGTATTTAATAATGTTGGCGTTAAGGTTAATGTTGTTATTTCGTGAGAACGAATATAATTTTCAAAATCTTGTGGATCGAGTAAGTTTTGTTTAGACACAAGATATAGAGTTGCCCCTGACAGTAGTGAACCAAAAATTTCCCAAATGGATGCATCACAACTTAATGAAGAACACTGAATAACACGATTGCAGTTTCTATAATTCATAAAAAATTGCTGCGCTGCGATTAAATGAATCACACTGTTATGTGAGATTACAACTCCTTTTGGTCTACCAGTGCTTCCCGACGTGTAAATAATATAAGCCGTATCATTAGCAGTTATTGAAATGGGGTTTAAATTAAAGTCAGCAATTACCTGATTATAAATGTACGCATAATCTAATGTGACGGAATGAGGCTGTTCATGTAAAATTTGATAAAATTGATTTGATTTAATAGAGTCCGTAATTATATATTCTGGTTCGCAGTCAGATAAGATATAGCGTAAGCGCTCCCTAGGACAATCTGCGTCTAGAGGTATATAAATAGCTCCCAGTTTGAGTAATGAAAGTGTCGTAATAACAGCAGCAATAGATCGATCTAAAAAAACTACTACACGGTTTTTAATACCTAAACCACATCTTGATAATTTAGTAGCAAACAATTCAATCTCATTAATTAAATTAGCAAAAGTAACAGCTGCCCCCTCTTCATATAAAGCAATTGAATTAGAATTTATTGAGCATGATTTTCTGAAAGCCTCGTACAACGTAATATCAGCATTCTTTGTAACGATTGACTGGCCTCTTGCCCAGTCATATATAATTTTACTTTTTTCACTTTTGCTAAGAATATCGACCTGATTTAATTTAATATCATGTTGCTGGGATATTTGCAGCAAAATGGATGAAAAATGACTTGAAAGACTAGATATAAAGCTTTCATCAAATAAATTGCTATTATATTCCCATAAACCGTCAAGACCGCCATTTTCATTTTTTTGCATATAAAGTGTAATATCTAATTTTGCACTTTCATAATCAGCTAATAGAAGATTTTCATTGTCACTAAAAACACGCTTCGTTTCTAATTTATCCAATTTTAAGGCGGTAATTTTAAAGTTTTGAAACACAAACATGGCGCGTACGATCGGGTTCCTTATGTCGCGTTCAGGAGATAATAATTTAACTATCTCTTGAAACGGCATATCTTGATTGTCATAAGCTTCCTCTACTATGCCTTTATTTAATCTCAGAAACTGGGTAAATGTTTGTTGTGGATGTACTGTTGTTCTAAAAAGCAAGATATTGACAAAAAAACCGAGAATTTTTTCTACTTGGGGATAATGTCTGTTAGAAATAGGACTTCCAATTATAATGTCGTGTTGTCCTGTATAACGGTAAAATAATAAAGATAGAGCCGAATAAAGTATATTGAATAAGGTGACACTTTCACGCAGGATCAGTTCATTAAGACCAAGGGTGACGTTCTTTGGTATTTTAAAATTAAGCCTTTTTCCATTATATTTTGCAAGGGGACTGGTGCTTATAGTCGGCATTTCAAGTGATTGCCAATCTTGTAATTGTCGTTTCCAATAATTTGCTTGTTTTTCAATAATGTCTTCTGACAACCAATTTTTATGCCAAGTTGAAAAATCTATATATTGAGGCAAAACATGATAATTTTCACCGGAAAGGCCGTTCCCATCTTGAAAGAGATTATAATACTTATTCATCAAACCAATCATGTGGTTGAAAGACCAACCATCGCTTATGATATGATGTAAATTTAAAAAAAGTATATGATGAGAATTATTCAGCTCTAATAATCGTATACGAAATAAAGGAGGTGTATCTAATTTAAATGGCGTACTGGCCTCATGTTTAGCTAAGTTATAAAGCGAATAATTCTGATGATTTTCATATTTTTCTACAATAATATTTGAAAATACTTGATCTATGGATAAAGGTATCTGGAAAATGCTACCATTTTCTTCTTCAAATATAGTTCGTAAAGATTCATTCTCTTCTACGATTTTTTTAAACGCACTGTTTAAGGCCATAACATTTAAATTACCTCTTAGCTCGTAAGCTATAAACATATTATAAGCGGATGAATCAGGAGTTAGCTTATATAAGTAATATAATCTTTCTTGAGCATAGGACAATAGAGTACGTCTGCGCATTTCAGGGGTTAAAATAGGGATATTCAGTTTTTTATGATTTTTTTGATCTTGGATATACCGAGCCAAAATTTCCGCTGATGGGTAATTAAAAAGTATTACGATATTCGGTTCAACATTAAATTTTTCGCAAATCTTTGACATTACTAGCGCCGCTAGCAACGAGTCACCACCTGCTTCAAAAAAATTAGTTGATTTCTTTATATTATTACTTCCAAGAGTATCTGCAAATATTAAAATAATTTCATCTATCAGATGGTTTTCCCGATTTATATTTTGATTGTTGATTCGTTTAATTTTAGAAGAAAGATTAAGGTTCCTTGCTAATTGTTCCAAATTGGCAGCGTGCGTTGCAACTGTCAATATTAAATCTCTTGTATCTTTTATTTTGGAATAATTGGCAGTCTTTTCTGGATCAATGTCGGATGCGTTTTTATTATTATATTTTTCAAGTGTATTGGTTACATTAAATGTAAATGCGGAACTTGTTTTTAAATGATAAAAACTTATTCCAGAATAAAATCTCATTTGTGAGCCTACAATACTCTCTAGAAACAAATGTGCTGGCTTGTTTTTTATGCTTGGCTTAAAAACAATGACTAAAGTATCTATAAAATTATTAGCTGTTAATTCTCGGATATGATTTAGAATTAATTGTTCAACATCTCGTCCTAACACCCTACAGCTTAGTAAAAATTGAGTTATGTACAATTTCCTTTTTTTTATTTTATATTCCAGATAACCTACTATCCCGTAATCACCAAATTTATCACTAACCCCAACAATCAAGCTTTGATAATTTTGGGCAAGTCGGGCGTTTATTTCGTTTTCATTTCTTATAACCTTATTTGTATTAAATTGATTAGTTCTAATCATTAATTGATTTATTCTAGAGAAGTATTTTTTTTCAAAGGATGTTACTTTAAACTTAATTCTCAATTTTCTCAAATATTCTTCCAAGGACGAGCTTTGGTTCTTTATTTTTTGACGAACTTGTTCTTGTCGATATAGATTAGAGCGTAATTGGTCTTCTCTAGTTATACTTTCATGATCAAGCACCCAGAGATTTTTTAAGAATGGAACTAATTTATCATCGGATGGAATATTAATAGTAAATACGTCTGGTAATAACTGCTCCATTTCTCCGCATTCAAATGGATTATCGTCAATAAATATAAGACTGTCTAAGCCTAAATTTAATTCGTTAGCAATATCGATAATATTTGATGATTTATTTTGCCAATTTAATTTAGCTATAGTTACATCCTCCCAGCGAAGCAACATGTTTTCTGTCTTGTTAAAGGTTTGAATTACATCCAATTCGTTGTTTTTACTACATAAGCAAAATAACATTCCATTTTGAATTTGTTCTTTAATAAGAGATTGAAAAAAATAAAATGAGTCACTGACCTTTACGGGTTCTTCTCCGCAAATACCTTTCCATAATGTATTATCGCAATCACATACTATAACTTTGTAGTTTGATTTGAATTGATAAAATATTTTCCTAGCACATTCTAGGGCCAAAGCAAAAAAATAAGAATTAGTATAAGAGATATGGGCGATTTGATTCGCCATATAATCAAAATAGGTTTTCAATTTATACTTGTCTAAAATTGATTTTCCTTCAATAAAATAAATATAATTGTTATTTTCTGAATGTAACCTTAATTCATTAACTATTTCATGTTCAAGCTCAACGTATAGAGGGTCATTATAGAAACTTTTTGGCGGTGGTGTTAATACGAATACGCATGGAATAGCTTGAGATTGGTTTTCGCTATATTTACTAGCAAACTCTAATAATTCTGTGACATGTTCCCTGATAATTTTTACTGAAGAATTTGTTATTTTCATTTCTGCTAACGCGTGTTCTGGCAAAATATCAATTAGCGTTATGAAAATTAAGTTCGCTGCATTTTCTTTTTGATAAAAAACAGAAGAGATATCAAGAAACTGTTGGGCCATTTGTTGGTAAGGAGCTACGATTATACTCTCAATACCTATTGGAATAAGTAGCTTTTTTAATATAGGGACAAGAGGTTCAATCGTAAAAGTTGAAGAAATAGAAATAGTTGTTCTTTGCATTTTACCTGCCCCAAAATTCATTATGACCTCATTTTACTTTGAGACACGACAGATGCAATAATGAGCGGTTAGCCTACCCCAATTGTGGTGGCGATGGTAAAAATCAACTTAAGTCTTTATTAAATTTATAATATATTTTCCAAAAATATTTTATGAGTTTTTGATTTATCTCTATTTTTAAGAAAAAACGCATTTAAGAGATAGGTTATTGATTTTTGATAATCTTTCTCGTCAAATTATTCTCTATAGTTTAATATTTATGAGATGCTAATCATTTTTTATCTCTTGGTTCAAAATCATATTTAACTCGCGACCCAAACGATACCCTGCTAGAGCAATTTGAGAAGACGCTATTTGCTGTCCTTCTCTATAATATTTTGGCGGCACTGAAGCTTGTGGTAACAATGTATAAATAAATGAGACGTATTGGCTTGTTTCATTAAGCCAATTATTTAAATTAATATTCTGAATTTTCTGAGAATAAGCACTTGCTGGATATTGGTTTTCTAATTTATAAGCAATTTTCTGAATATTGGTATGTGATTTTAATAAACCGACGCCACCATCCCATAACATATGAAGGTTTTTACTGCATTGACCTTTTCTATTTATTTTGAGACAAAAATTATTTCCTCCATCATCACCATTACAATTCCCTGTTACATTAGTGATCGTGTGGAGCGGTTGATGTATATCCCCGATAAAATGATTGATTAAAATTAATAAAATTGCCGTTGTATTAAAATCCTGTGTTTCTTTAAAATCACTAGTTAAGATACTAATTGCCCATAAGACATCTGTTTTGTTTTCTATCCCACAAAATTTATTAGAAGGAAATGGTCTGTCCTTAAAATGCCAACTGGCTAATTTGTCTGTGGCATAAGGTAAAAGATTGGAGGGTAATTTCGCGTTGAATTTATTAAAAATGGTTTCGATCTTCCAATTTCTCCAATAGTCAGGCAGCACAGCAAGTTTTGCAAATTCAGAAGCGTTATTGTATTGATAATTTAATTTTTGCTGCTGAGATAGTGGTAATTGAGAAAATACATATTTTGCTAAATCATCCACCCTCTTTTTTATTAGAGGGTTCAGCGTATCATATGCAATTTGCGCAATTACCACGTGACCGACATAGTTCCAAGCTTTAGCGTTTTCACAAAAAGTCAATCCAATAATTATTCCTAAGATAGCCCTTGAGAAATGATGTTTTAATCTTCCATCCATTCTGATTTAATTCCCTGTTTTATGTTTTACGATTTATATAAGAGAAAATTTTTAAATGAAGAGTTAATTAAATTACATTTTATGACTATTTACAATATACACGGACCAGTTCATTCCATCGTGTGGTATAACGAGACGAGCGTCTATAGCATTTAATACTCCATGTTCTTTTTACCCCTTCTGAGGCATAAAACACTGTATTTTTTCCGAGAGTTTTATTGATGTTATCTACTGTTTCCATTAAAAGGAGATTTTTTTATTTTTTCCATCATCAACGAACATGTCCGTTTGGAAAATCGTATTTGGAATGAGTTCTAGTAGCATTAATCCAGCTTTGTGATACTGATATCCTTTTTTATAAATCTGCTGCATACATTTTCGAGCAGCATTGATTATATCTCTTGTGTCAGAGGCGGGACTTAGAAATGAATAGGTAGAAGAATTTGCATATATTGGCTGATTTTTATTAAATAGACTGGTTTGAAGGAAAACATGAATTCCTGATGTCAGGCTATCTTGCTTTCGAAGCTTTACGCTGGCTATGGAAGCATAATAGCTTATAGCCTCCTCTAAATCTGATAGCTCTGTAATTTTTATTCCAAACGATTGAGAAGAACAAATCTGTTTACGCGGCTGAATAGAGTCTAATGTTAAACACGGAAAACCTGCCAGTTCCTGTATTATTCGTTCCATAACCACACCGAAAGGTTTTCTTAGCCTTTTAGGATTAGAGTCACGCAAATCTTTCGCACTATAAATGTTTAAATCCTTTAATCGGCTTGATAAACGACTTCCAATTCCCCATATATCTTCCAATGGAAACAGGAATGTCGGTCCAATACTTTACTTTTTTTCGTATTTCCAACATAAAGTTAGTCAGGTTCCTAATGGAAAATAGAATTGTATCACTCCGTATAAGCCGAGCAGTCGAGTACCTAAACCCATTACCCCTCCTAAGTTCTTATTAGTTTTTGCATTTTCATTGCAATATGGCGCTCAATTTCCCAAGTACCCCTCTATTCGTGATAAAAAATATTTTTATTGTTCTGAAGCCTTGGTTAACTAATCAAACTTAGCTTTGACGCAAAAGCAGAGTCGCCCCGGACCGTACTCCCCTTACGTGCCTAGGAAAGGTCTTAAAAGCTCTAGATAAATCATAAGGGGACACTTATAGAGTCTATATAACTGTCCCTCCATAAATATTTTTTGCTTTGTAGGGACACTTTTAATATACTATATTCGTCCCTACAGAAAAGAAGAGTGTATGAAATGAGCAGCATTATTGGAAGAACTTTGGAAAAAAAAGAACTTGAAGAGGTCTTCAACTCAAATGAGGCTGAGTTAGTTGCTGTTTATGGAAGACGTCGGGTCGGAAAAACATATCTTATAAAAAATTATTTCCAACTTAAGAAATGCGTCTATTTCCAAACTACGGGTATCTACAAAGGTTCTTTATCGGAACAGCTTACGCGCTTTGCAAAAGAAATCGGTGAAACATTCTATGGAATGGCATCAATAAAAACACCGATCAATTGGATGGATGCGTTCGATGAATTAACACGTGCTTTTACACATGCTCCAAAAAATAAAAAAATCCTTCTTTTCTTCGATGAATTACCTTGGATGGCAACGCGAAAATCGGGAGTCATTTCAGCGCTAGAGTATTTTTGGAACCGACACTGGGTTTCTAACTCTAAAATTAAATTAATTGTTTGTGGCTCAGCAGCATCCTGGATCATAAAGAAAATTATAAAAAATAAAGGGGGATTACATAACCGGGTAACTCGTAAAATTAGATTACTTCCCTTTAATCTTCATGATACCCTTTTATTTTTAAAACACATTGATTATCCCTGCGACCATCAACAAGTATTGAAATTATATATGATTATGGGTGGAATCCCCTTTTACTTAAAACAACTCAAAAAAAATTATTCCATTGACCAAAATATAGAACAATTATTTTTTAATCCAGATGGCTTATTTTTTGATGAGTTCGACGAAATATTTTCTTCCCTCTTTGAAAATTCAGACCAATATAAAGAGCTCATAACTCTAATAGCTGCCTGTAAAGATGGTATCTCTAGGATGACACTTGAGGAAAAAAGTAAATTGACGAGTAAAGGCGGTCGCCTTACTAGACGATTAGAAGATTTAGAAAATGCAGGATTTATTAGTAGCTATATTCCTTTTGGCCACAAGAAGCTTGGCATATTTTATAGGATTAATGACGAATATTGTTATTTTTATCTTAGGTGGTTAGATTCAATTAAAAAACAACTTAAAATTGATCGCGGAAAAGGCTTTTGGAAAAAAACGTCTAAAACACCTGAATATTATAATTGGATGGGTTATGCATTTGAAAATGTATGCTATAAACACATATCTCAAATTAAAAAAGCGCTTGAAATCGAACCATTCAGCTTATCTTCACCTTGGCGATATGTTCCCAGAAAAGGGTCTAGAGAAAATGGAGCGCAAATAGATTTATTGTTCGACCGAGACGATAAAGCGATTACAATTTGTGAAATAAAATATACTGAATTACCCTATTCAATTGACAAACAATGCGCTGAAAACTTAACAAGAAAAATAGAGGTTTTCATGAGAATAACACGCTCTAACAAGCAAATATTTTTAGCTATTATTTCTGCGAATGATATCAAAAAATCAATATATTCTGAAGAGATTGTTAATAACGTTGTTACCAGTAAAGATTTATTTGAAAAGGAAGAATAGTTAATCAAATTTCAGTTTCTTGAAATTACTAGCGAAAGAAATTTAACTGAATTGGAAGAATATTTTTTGTTTCATCAAAATGAATCTTCAGAATTTTTAAATGAACTATAGCTCTACAAAATCGTATCTAAAATTTTGGTATCCTCTGTCGATTTAATTCTGCAAAATTTATTATCGTCGAGATATGCTGGCCCTAGCGCGATTAATAGGAAGTTTTTTACGCAGATAGAGGTAAGATACCACTTTTCAATTCTTTTTTAGCAACTGCGGCTTCTTGTTTAGCTGGACCGTTAAGCTCACTGAGTTGTTCGTATTTTTATAAGCTTTTATTCGCGAGCTCCAATTTCTTCAATGACAAATTTGACTTTAAACTCAATGTTTCAATCAAAACTGGAGTGCATTTCCCTCACTGGAGACAAATGTTCCCAGTGACCTGTCTAAAAATTAAATATACTCCTGGCAATCGGAATATAATCCTTTTTTCGGTTTAGTTTACTAAATATGCTAAGCGCCTCAATGAAAAGTATATTTTCATTTTTTCTGAAGCATTTACAAGAGCGGGCTTTACTCTTTTTATCCACAAAATTATTGGATAACTCTGTGGATAACATGATAGAAAATGTCTCTACCGCTTATTAACGTAAAGCAGGGTTACATAGTCTTAACTTGTGCCAGATGTAACTAGGCTCTCTAATAGAACCTAACTTAGGGTTTCAATACCGTAATGTTGTGCATTACCCCGGTATAAACACGGGTATTTTTAGCGATCCACAGTGGTAAAATTGTTTTCATTTGATAAGTCATTTAATTATTAATTTTTGACAAAAATTTAGGCTTCCAAGTATTAAGCTTGGCGCGCCGACGGCTGATGAACAAATGGGACTATTCATATTAATTTAAGGACCTTACGTTAAACTGAAGAAGGTTGGGGTATCAGGAGGAAAATTATCGAAAAGCTGAATCGATTGATAGGGATAACAATATAAATAATTTATATGGACGCGGAAACAAAACACTGAGAATTATATAGAGAACTATCATGGCAAGCAGAGTAAAAAATTTTGAAGAGAGATTAGAACTCGATTTTTTTAAAGAGTTAAAAAAATTAATCAATGATCCACAATCATTACAAAAAGCATTGTGGGCTCGATTCAATAGCGACGAAGCATCCTCACAAAGCAACCTTGGGCAGGTGCAACAACAATTTGTCTCTGAATTGAATCAAATCACTGTTGCAGGTGAAATAGTTGATACCAACAGCCTAGCATGGATTAGAAGTAATCTAGACCGTATTAATGGTTTTCACGGTAATATAAAATGGAATTTACAAAATACCTTAAATAAAATTATCATCGATTCTTTCGCATTTGCCGTGCAACAAGAAATATCACGTAAGTATAGAAATGAGTTAGGCAAACAAAATCCTTTAGATGGAAAGCAACGAGGTGAAGAAGAGGAAGAAACTCTTTTAACCAACTTTACTAAGTTAAATGTAGCCTTAAATAATACTCATATACGTTCTTTAAGTTATGTTTTTTCTGATGCGAGCCTCGGTGAATTAGAAAATGATTCATTCTCTTTTAGCGAGGCTTTTCGAGAAATGATTGACTCTGAAATCAAGATAAGAAAACCATTTCTCCTTAGAAATAAAACTGAATTGATCATCATTTCATTATTCGGAATTGTGGGTGCGACTTTAGGCATAATATTGACTTTAAGTGGAGTTTTCACTCCTTTCGGCGTTACATTATTGGGAGTTTTGTCTATGGGTGGGATTGGTATGTGTAGTGGTCTCGCTATACCTGTGCCAGCTATTGGAAAAATTGCTTATTCAGAATATTCTTTACATCAGAAACGTAAATTTATAGAAGCTCGCAAAAAAGCGGATATACTTTCTGACGCAGAATTCGTTCATATAGCTTCCCCCTAGAATATATGTCATTCGCCAGAATTTTAGAAGGAAAGCCCTCAATCCTTAAACTTGTTTACATGGCATTCTTCCGATTTAATACCAAATTAATTTAATTAGTAATTTTGAAGGTCTCGAAATGGGTATGAATTTAAAAAACAACAATAAACAACTTTGCTCTGTGGATCACTCTCATCCCGAACTCCATGCCTTTCTTTTACTGGCTCTCTTTTATAGACTTCAAGAACAAATGGGGAAAGAACAACACTCTTTTAATGAGCTAAATGAAAAAACCAAACTATTATTCGATAATATTTGCAAAATAATAAATTTACTAAACTCCCAAGAAGAAAAAAGAAGAATGCTCAAAAAGAACATGCCTAAATTGAATAGTTTTGAAAAAATGTATATTAAGCTATTTAAAATTCCCTATCTGAATGACAAAATTAAATATTTTGAAAATAGTCTCCAATTCCAACAAAATGCATTTTCTTATTTCAAAATCAGAGACCGTCTTAATTCAGCGCATCTGCAATTAGAAACTACATCGCTGCAATACTCGTGGGTCTTAGGCCAACTTAAATAATTCCACGCAGTCGTTATATATATTCTCGAATTCAGTAAAGCTCATGCTAGCAAGAGGAATGCCTATAATGGATTGAAGCTCGATTTTCCTTACAACATGAAAACATATTTTCTCAAGCACCTTATCTACGCTGTTCGTGTGGACTTTTTTACTAAGGATATTTTTACAATCTGCGATTAATTTGGGGCATGCCTCGTCAGCAAATTCATAAGGTGAAAGACCACGCTCAGTAATAAGATGCTCTACTACTTGATTAGAAGGGAAAAATACTCTTCGACTCTCTGGCTTTAAATTAAGAAGTTTCAAAAGAAAGGTAAAGAGCATAAAATGATTTACCCCATAATGTGGGCGAGCCAAAATATTTGTAGCTTGAGTCATTCAATTATTCCTATTTATATTTTTCTCTTATTATTTATTATATCAGTATATTTTTAAATGAAAACTCCCATGATTTAACTGAGTACGCAGCGTGCCGGAGCGTTATAATCTATTTCTTCAATGTTTCATCCCTACGAACTCGCCAACCTTTCCTAGTAGACTTAAAGACAGAATCTGCTGCTATCATTCATTTTCAGCTGTAAACGCAAATATCAACATAAAATAGATCAGCAAAATCGTTGAAAATCATGGTTGAAAAATCAGATAACATTAACAGAACAAAGTCTGTTTTTTCAGCAAGTCTCTTTGCAAATTTTAAATTTCTAGCCAGCTTGATCAAAGATATACAGAGCTTGAATCGTTAGTTAGTCAAAAAAAGTAGTAACGGAACAAATGCATTTGGAATATAGAAAGTTTTATTTATAAGACCTTGAATTTTGTCTACACTTATCCATGAATGTCTGCAACAATTTGATTTCGAAAAAATGCTAAATCAAAAAAACCTTGAACACATATTATTTCGATTGTTTTAATCAGCTATGATGACTCCTAATTAAATAGTCTGTCAAAACCAGAGTGGCAAAATATTCTCACAGTAGAAGACAAACGTGCATTGAATGGTGTTGTTTCACTCGTATAT